>Ga0081539_10000352_pt1 | contig 100942 bp, 98 predicted proteins | sample TabmetS4T2R2_FD_71023 | JGI IMG/M metagenome (GOLD analysis project Ga0081539, IMG submission 71023) | Tabebuia heterophylla rhizosphere microbial communities from the University of Puerto Rico - S4T2R2 | ecosystem: Host-associated > Plants > Roots > Rhizosphere ... | reverse complement strand
CGGATGTCCTGCACGAGGGCACCGACGGTGTCGGGCCGCGCGTCGGCCACGACGATGACGGGAGGCGAGGCGGCGTACTGGAAGCGGCTGTCCATCGTGTCGAACAACTGCCGCTGCTCGTTGCCCACCGGGAGCAACGCGGTTCCCGAGGCCACCAGATGCATCCGCAGCACCGGCAGCGACGCCGCCAGCAGCACGGCCAGGACGCCGTACAGCACGATCACCGGGTAGCGCTGCACCACCGCGGCGATCCGGGAGAACACCCCGTGGGGAGGGGCGACGTCGCCGAGCCGCCGGGCCACCTGCCCGAGACCGGGGATCTTGTGCACCAGCCCAGGCTCGATGATGCGGTTACCCGCCAGCATCAACAGCGCCGGTACCAGCGTCAGGGCCACGAGCAGCGCGACGGCGACGATGCTCACGCCGGCCGCCCCCACCGCCCGCAGGTAGTTCGACCGGAACAGCAGGAGCCCGGTGAGACTCACCGCCACGGTGACGCCGCTGAACATCACCGTCCGCCCTGCGGTGGCCATCGTCCGGCGTAGCGCGAACTCCCGGTGCAGCCCGGTCGGCGGCAGCGCCGCCTCACCCGCGACCCGGCGCAGCTCTTCCCGATACCGGCTGACCAGCAGCAGGCCGTAGTCGATGCAGAGCCCGAGCCCCAGCACGGTGACGACGTTGACCGTGCTCGCGTCGAGGTCCATCAGGTAGGAGAAGCCGAGCAGGCTGGCCATGGCCCCGGCGATGGACGAGATGGCCCCGATCAGCGGCAGGCCCGCCGCGAGGAAGCCGCCGAACACCAGGACCATGATGACCAAACTGACCGGCAGGGCGATGCTCTCGCCCTTGGTCAGGTCGACCTCCACCTGGCCGGTGATCGACTCGATGAGCTGCGGAACGCCGCCGATCAGGGCCCGCGATCCCGGCAGCGCGCCCGACACCCGGGCCAGCCGCGCCTCGACGCGCTGCGTCGTCGCTTCCCGGGCCTCGCGGGTCGTCACCAGGTCCAGGTGGACGCTGACCAGGAGCGCCTGCCGGTCGTCGGACAGATACGGCAGCGTCCTGGCGTCGTAGAAGGTGGGCGCGACATAGGGATCGGCGACGTCGTGCACGCCGGGGATGCGCAGGACGTCCTGCCGCGCGCCCACCACCTGCTCGCGAACGTCCGCGTCCCACGGATCGACCCCGTCGAGCAGCAGGAGCACCGACGGGCCCGTGTCGGCGGTCGCGTCCAGGAGCTCCGCGCCGTCCTGCGCGTCTCCAGGAACGGCGACCACGCCGCTGGTCAGCCGATCGAACAGCGGCTGCCCGAACACCCCTCCCACCGCCGTCGCGAGCGCCAGCACCGCGGCGACCAACCAGACGCCGGACACCCACCAGGGGTGGCGGGCGACGGCCCGCCCGAGAGCGTCGAGCATCCAGATAGCCTCGCAGGGATGTCCGACCTGTTCTCTGCGGATTTCGCGGACGACGCCGACGACGACGCGGTCGTCCCCAGCGGCGCGGCCGGCGCGCCCGAGGAGGGGGCCACCGGTGACGGGCGCCGCCCGCCGCTGGCTGTCCGCATGCGGCCGCGGACTGTGGCCGAACTGGTGGGTCAGGAACACCTGCTGCGTCCGGGCGCGCCGCTGCGCCGCCTCGCCGAGGGCGCGGGCGGGATGGCCGGCCCGCCGTCGGTGATGCTGTGGGGACCGCCCGGATCGGGGAAGACGACCATCGCGCACGTCGTGGCCCGCACCGGCGGCCGGCGCTTCGTCGAGCTCTCCGCCGTCACCGCTGGTGTGCGCGACGTCCGAAAGGTCATGGACGAGGCACGCGACACGCGGGATCTCTACGGCCGGCAGACCGTCCTGTTCCTGGACGAGATCCACCGCTTCTCCAAGGCGCAACAGGACGCGCTGCTGCCGGGAGTGGAGAACCGCTGGGTCATCCTCATCGCCGCGACGACCGAGAACCCGTCGTTCTCCGTGGTGGCGCCGTTGCTGTCGCGCTCGCTCCTGCTGACGCTGCGGCCGCTGGGCGACGCCGACGTGACCGCGCTCGTCCGGCGCGCCGTGAGCGATTCGCGGGGCCTGGCGGGTCGGGTCCGGTTGGCCGAGGACGCCGAGGAGCACCTGGTGCGCCTGGCTGCCGGCGACGCCCGCCGGGCGCTGACCGCACTGGAGGCAGCGGCCGGCGCCGCGCTGGGGGATGCCGGCACCGCCACCCGGGACGATCCCGCCCTTGTCACGATCGCGCACGCCGAGCGCGCCCTCGACGCCGCGGTGATCCGGTACGACCGGGAGGGCGACCAGCATTACGACGTTGCCAGTGCGTTCATCAAGTCGATCCGCGGCTCCGACGTCGACGCCGCACTGCACTACCTCGCGCGGATGCTGGAGGCGGGGGAGGACCCGCGGTTCATCGCCCGCCGGCTGATCATCTCGGCGAGCGAGGACATCGGGATGGCGGACCCGACTGCCTTGCAGACCGCCGTGGCCGCCGCCCAGGCGGTGCAGCTGATCGGCATGCCGGAGGGCCGGATCGTGCTCGCCGAGGCGGTGGTGCACCTGGCGACCGCACCGAAGTCCAACGCGTCCTACCTGGCCATCGGCGCCGCGATCGAGGACGTGCGCGCCGGACGCGGCGGTCCCGTCCCCGTGCACCTGCGCGACGCCTCCTACCCGGGTGCGCGGCGACTGGGCCACGGCAAGGGGTACCAGTACGCGCACGACGACCCGCGCGGTGTCGTCCGTCAGCAATACCCCCCGGACGACCTCGCCGACCGCGACTACTACCGGCCTACGGACCGTGGCGCCGAGCGCGGTATGGCGACCCGGGTCGAGCGGTTCCGGGCGCTGTTGCGCGGCCGCCCGGTCCGTGCCGAGCAGGCGGGCTCGGCGGCACCGCGCCAGGAGGACGTGGCGGACACCGGCACCCCGGAGCGCGCGATAGGGTCGTCGAGCGCATCGCCGGGTGACCAGCCTGATGAGCCGCGGAGCGAGCAGCAGAGAAGGGACGAGCGATGACGGTGGGAGGCTTCGCCGCGTTGGGGGCCGTCGTCGTGTTCGCCCTTCTCGTGGGGGTCATCGCCATCCCCCTGGTGAAGCTCGGCCGCGTGTTCGACGAGACGCGCAACACCATCCGCTCGATCTCCGATGGCACGCTGCCACTGCTGACCGAGGTGACCACCACCGTGGCCACGACGAACGAGCAGCTGGTGAAGGTCGACACCATCACGACGAACGTCGCCCAGGTCTCGACGAACGTGTCCGCCCTGACTTCGCTGTTCGCCGCCACGCTCGGCTCGCCCGTCGTCAAGGTGGCCGCCTTCAGTTACGGCGTCCGCCAGGCGCTGTCGGGCCGCGAGTCCCGGCGGTCGCGCCGCGGGAGGCGATGACCGGTGCGCCGGCTCTTCTGGATCGTGCTGGGCGCGGTCGCGGGCGTCCTGGTCGCACGGCGCGTCGGGCGGGTTCTGGAGGCCTATACGCCTGCCGGCATGGGTCACTCGGCCGCCTCCATCGGAGAGGGCCTGCGCGAGCTCGCGTCCGCCGTGCGGGAGGGGATGGCCGAGCGCGAGGAGGAGTTGCGGCTCGCCCTGGGTGTCGACGCAGGCACCAGGGATGACCAGGCCGCACAATCATTGTTGAACGACCCGACGGGCCGCCGCTGACGGCCGTCGCTTCCCCATATGTGACCGGAGGTCAGGACTCCATGGAGACGGCCGAGATTCGCCGTCGCTGGCTGCGCTTCTTCTCCACCCGTGGGCACACGGTGGTGCCGAGCGCGCCGCTCCTCTACGACGACCCGAACCTGCTGTTCGTGAACGCAGGGATGGTCCCGTTCAAGCCGTTCTTCCTCGGACTGGAGACCCCGCCGTACCGGCGGGCGACCAGCGTGCAGAAGTGCGTGCGGACGCTGGACATCGACGAGGTCGGCAAGACCACCCGGCACGCGACGTTCTTTCAGATGAACGGAAACTTCTCGTTCGGCGACTACTTCAAGGAAGGCGCCATCGAGCTCGCCTGGGAGCTGGTGACCAGGCCGCAGGCCGATGGCGGATACGGCTTCGACGAGTCCCGGCTCTGGGTGTCGGTCTACCACGAGGACGAGGAGTCGGTCGCGCTGTGGAAGCGCATCGCCGGCCTTCCGGACGAGCGGATCGTCCGACTGGGCAAGAAGGACAACTACTGGCACATGGGGGTGCCCGGGCCTGGTGGCCCGTGCTCGGAGATCCTCGTCGACCGCGGGCCGGAGTACGGCCCCGAGGGTGACGTCGAGAAGGCCGGTGACCGGTACCTGGAGTTCTGGAACCTCGTCTTCATGCAGGACGAGCTCGCCGCCGTCCGCAGCAAGGCCGACTTCGACATCGCCGGCACGCTCCCGCAGCGCAACATCGACACCGGGATGGGCTTGGAGCGGGTGGCATTCCTGCTGCAGGGCGTCGACAACCTCTACGAGATCGACGACGTGTTCCCGGTGATCGCGCGGGTGGAGGAGCTGACCGGCCGGCGGTACGGCGTCTCGCACGACGACGACGTCCGGATGCGGGTGATCGCCGACCACGTGCGCAGCGGGCTGATGCTGATCGGCGACGGCGTGACGCCGTCCAACGAGGCACGTGGGTACGTGTTGCGCCGCCTGCTGCGCCGCGTCGTCCGCTCGATCCGCCTGCTCGGGCTGGAGGACCCGGCCCTTCTGGACCTGATGACGGTCTCCCGGGACCGGATGCGGCTGTCCTACCCGGAGCTCGACGCGGAGTTCCCGCGCATCGGGCAGATCGTGGTGGCCGAGGAGGAGGCCTTCATCCGCACCCTCGCGGCGGGGACCACGATCCTCGACGTCGCGGTGCGGGACGCCCGCAGCTCCGGCACGCCGGTGCTGAGCGGAGGGAAGGCCTTCCAGCTGCACGACACCTACGGATTCCCCATCGACCTCACCCTGGAGATGGCCGCCGAGCAGGGTGTCGCCGTCGACGAGGTCGAGTTCCGCCGGCTCATGGGCGAGCAGCGCGCCCGGGCCAAGGCGGATGCGCGGGCCAAGAAGACGGGACATCACGACACCTCCGGATACCGCGGCGTCGGTGACACCCTGGGCCGGCCCGTGGAGTTCACCGGGTACGAGGAGGTCGTGAGCCCGGCCCGCATCGCCGGCCTGCTCGTGGCCGGTGAGCCGGTGCCGGCGGCCTCGGCCGGCCAGGCCGTCGAGGTGATCCTGGACCGCACACCGTTCTACGCCGAGGGCGGCGGCCAGCTCGCCGACACCGGGCGGATCGAGCTGGACGGCGCCGTCATCGAGGTCGACGACGTGCAGTCACCGATCGCCGGCTTGATCGTCCACCGCGGCCGGGTGGCCTCCGGTGAGGTGACGGTTGGCTCGGACGCCGTGGCGCTGGTCGACATCGAGCGCCGCAAGGCGATCAGCCGCTCGCACACCGCCACCCACATGGTGCACAAGGGGATCCGGGAGGCGCTGGGCGACACCGCGACCCAGGCCGGATCGGAGAACTCGCCGGGCCGGTTCCGGTTCGACTTCCACTCCGCGGCGGCGCTGCCGACGAGCACCATGCGGGACGTGGAGCAGCGGGTCAACTCACTGCTCGCGGAGGACCTCGAGGTGCGCGCCGAGATCATGACCCAGGAGCAGGCCCGAGCGACCGGCGCGATGGCCCTGTTCGGGGAGAAGTACGGCGACCGAGTGCGGGTCATCACGGTCGGCGACTGGGCGCGCGAGCTGTGCGGTGGCACGCACGCGCAGCGCTCCGGGCAGCTGGGGATGGTGACGCTGCTCGGCGAGGGATCGATCGGGTCCGGCGTGCGCCGGGTGGAGGCCCTCGTCGGCGCCGACGCCTATGCGTTCGCCGCTCGCGAGCACGCCCTGGTCTCGCTGCTGACCGAGTCCCTGAAGGTTCGCCCGGAGCAGCTGCCCGAACGCGTGGAGTCGCTGCTGACGCAGCTGCGCGACGCGCAGCGCGAGCTGGACAAGCTGCGCGCCGGGCAGGTTCTCGCGGCCGCGGGCCGGCTCGCCGAGCATCCGGCCGACGTGTACGGCGTCTCCGTGGTCACTCACGACGCCGGCCCGGTCACGTCGGACGACGCGCGGGCCCTGGCGCTCGACGTGCGCGGCCGGCTCCCCGGGGAGCGGCCTGCGGTCGTCGCGGTGGCCGGGGTCAGCAAGGAGCGCCCGGTGGTCGTCGTCGCGACGAACGACGAGGCGCGCAAATGGGGAGTGCGGGCCGGCGAACTGGTCCGCGAGGCAGCCGGGATCCTCGGGGGTGGTGGCGGCGGGAAGGACGACGTCGCCCAGGGCGGGGGCAGCGACCCCACCCGGATCGAGGATGCGCTGCGCCGGATCGAACACGCCGTCGGTGAGCGTGTCACAGCGTCGCGTTGACACCCGGCGCACCCTCATCCGGAGAACCCTCGGGTGACGATGCGCAACGGCGTGCGGATCGGCGTCGACGTGGGGTCCGTCCGAGTCGGGGTGGCAGCCAGCGATCCCGACGGGGTGCTGGCCTCTCCGGTGGAGACGGTGAGCCGGGACGGAGGCGGTGCGGAGGATCTTGACCGAATTGCCGGGATTGTCCGGGAACGGTCGGCGATTGAAGTAGTCGTCGGGTTACCGCGCGCACTCTCCGGCGTGGAGGGCTCGGCTGCGCGGGCCGCGCGCGCGTACTCTGACGAGATCGCGCGGCGGGTCGCGCCGGTGCCGGTGCGGCTCGTCGATGAGCGGCTGAGCACTGTGGCGGCCCATCAGCGACTGCGCGAGGCTGGGCTCGGAGGTCGTAAGCGCCGTCCGATCGTGGACCAGGAGGCGGCGGTGGTGATCCTGCAGGCCGCTCTGGACGCGGAACGCGCGTCGGGACGGCCGCCGGGGTCGCTGGTCGTCCAGCGATCCTCGGGGGAGGATCTGGAGGCGGAGGGCCCGCCTCGGGACGGAACGGCACGGGAGGCGCGCCCGCGATGAGCGAGATGTCGCTGTCGGACGTCGTCCCGGGCCTTCAGCCCGCACCACCGACCGGGCGCCGGTCGGCGGCTCGCGCCCGGGAACGCCGCAAACGCCGCCGCCGTCGTCGCGCTGTTGTGGCAGTGCTGCTGTCGGTCGTCGTCATCGGCGGGGGAGTCGCCGCGGCCTGGGCCGGGCTGGCTCCACTCGTTCAACGCCTTCGTGAGCCCAGCGATTACACCGGCCAAGGGACGGGCGACGTCAAGGTCAAGATCGCCTCGGGGTCCAGCGGCGTAACGATCGGCAGGGTGCTGGCCGCCGCCGACGTCGTCAAGACGCAACGGGCTTTCGTGGAGGCGGTACAGAACGATCCGCAGCGGGCCAGCCGGATCCAGCCCGGCACCTATCAGCTGCGGCACCGGATGTCCGCCGCGGCAGCGCTCGCCCTGCTGCTCGATCCGACGTCGCGACTGATCCTGACGGTCACCGTGCCGGAGGGTAAGCGCGTGCCGCAGGTTCTCGCGCTGCTGGCCGACAAGCTCGACCTGGATCAGGAGGCGCTGGCCGCCGCCTCCAAGGATCCGCGAGCGATCGGCCTGCCGGGGGCGGCCGCCGGGAATCCCGAGGGGTTCCTGTACCCCGCTACTTACGACTTCGAACCGGACGTCACCGCCCAACAGGTGCTGGCCCGGATGGTGGCGCACGGACGGCAGGAGTACGCACGCCTCGGGGTGCCGGAGGCCAGCCTGCGGGCGGTGATCATCAAGGCGAGCCTCGTCCAGGCGGAGGCCGGTCAGCAGCGCTACATGGGCCCGGTGGCCCGGGTGATCGAGAACCGGTTGAAGATCAATAAGAATCTGGAGCTGGATTCGACGGTCAGCTACGCCGTCGGCCGGTTCGGGGTCACCACGACGGCCGCTGAGCGCGCGGTGAAGTCGCCGTACAACACCTATAACCGTCAGGGGCTGCCGATCGGGCCGATCGACTCGCCCGGAGCCGAGGCGATTCAGGCTGTGCTGCACCCGACGCCTGGTACATGGCTGTACTTCACGACGGTGAACCCGACGACGGGCGAGACGAAGTTCGCCACCACGCCGGAGCAGAAGGCGGCGATCGACCGGGAGTGGCAGGCGTGGCTGCGGGCGCACCCCCAGGGGTGATCGCCGACCAGCGCCGCGACACCGCGGTCCGGCATCGAGCCGCCGTGCTGGGCACCCCGATCGGTCATTCCCTGTCGCCCGTGCTGCACCGGGCCGCCTACCAGGCGCTGGGCCTCGACGACTGGAGCTATGAAGCCCTGGAGTGCGACGAGTCCGCCTTACCCGGCCTCGTGGCGGGGTTGGATCCGATGTGGCGCGGGCTGTCCCTGACGATGCCGCTCAAGCGGTCCGTCATTCCACTGCTGGACGCCGTCAGCCCGCTCGCCACCGCCGTCGGTGCGGTGAACACCGTGACCTGGCAGGGGTCGGGCCGCCTGCGCACCGGGGACAACACCGACGTTCCGGGCCTGGTCGCCGCGCTGGCCGACTCAGGGGTGACGGCGGCGGGCAGCGCGTGCGTCCTCGGTGGTGGCGCAACCGCGGCATCGGCCGTCGCGGCGCTGGGTGAGCTGGGATGCCCGTCGCCCGTGGTGCAGGTCCGGTCGGCGGCTCGCGCAGCCGACCTGCTGGTGGCGGCGGAGCGGCTCGGCGTCCAGCCGGTGCTGAGTGGCTTCGAAGACCTGGACGTGGCCCTGAGCGCGGACGTCGTCATCTGCACTCTGCCGGCCGAGGCGGGGGCGGCGTGGTCGCGTCGGCTGGCCGGCGTCGACCGTCCGGTGGGACTTCTGCTCGACGTCACGTACCACCCATGGCCGACCGCGGCCGCTCAGGCCTGGACGACCGCTGGTGGTCGGGCGGTCGGCGGATTCGGGATGTTGCTGCATCAGGCGGGGCTGCAGGTTCGGTTGATGACCGGCGAGGAGCCGCCGCTGGAGGCGATGCGCCGTGCCGGGGAGGCTGAGCTGGCCCGCCGCCCGTTTGGCGATTGAGCGGGCAGGCTGGTCGGGCAGGACACGCCAGTGCGCGCATTGCGTGGTTGAGCGGGCGGGTGGTCGGCACGCCGCCCTCCTGGGTGTTGCCTGTCCACGTCTGGCCACATTCACGGATTGAGCGGGCAGTTTGGCCCCGACACGCCCGGCGTGTCGGGGCCAAACTGCCCGCTCAACGCTGAAACACCCGCTTAGACCGGGCGGGGGAGCAGGGGCCGACCGAGTCAAGAGCTGGGCGCTCGCGGTCGATAGCCGCCGCATGCCGCCGTCCGTCTGCCTGCGCGTCCGGCTGCACCTCCGGCTGTCGGGACGGCGCCGGTGAGGCAACTCGCGGACATCCTGCTCGAGGGTGGCCTGGTCGACGAGGCTCAGCTGGCCGCGGCGTACGACGAGCACCAGCGGGGCGGGCACAGCCTGGGCCGGGTGCTGGTGGAGCACGGCGTGCTCAGCGAGGCACAGCTCGTGGAGGCGCTGGCCCGCCAGATCGGGTTGCCGTTCGTGGACCTCAGCGTGCATGCCGTGGACGGTTCGGCCGTCGCCCTCGTGCCCACCAACGTGTGCCGCCGTCACGCCGTGCTACCGATCGGGTATGACGACGGTCGGTTGGTGCTGGCGATGGCGGACCCGGCGAACGTCTTCGCGCTGGACGACGTCCGATCGCTGACCGGCATGGAGCCCCGGCCGGTGGTCGCCACCCGCGACGACCTGATGGCCGCCATCGACCGGTACTGCCGCTCCGACGCCGACCTGGACAACCTGAGCGCGGCGATGACGGAGGAGGAGGACGACGCCGCCGAGCTGGCGCGGATCACCCAGGTGGTGGAGGACGCGCCGATCGTCAAATACGTCAACCTGCTGATCACGCAGGCGATCGGCGACCGGGCCTCGGACATCCACATCGAGCCGGGCGAGCACGACCTGCGGGTCCGGTACCGGATCGACGGCGTGCTGCACGACGTCATGAAGTCCCCCCGCGCGATCCAGTCCGGGGTGATCTCCCGGTTGAAGATCATGGCCGAGATGGATATCGCCGAGCGGCGCATCCCGCAGGACGGCCGGTTGTCGGTCACCAACCGCGGCGCCAAGGTGGACCTGCGAGTCGCCTCGCTGCCCACGGTGTGGGGCGAGAAGATCGTCATGCGGATCCTGGACAACTCCACTGCCCGCCTCGATCTCGCCGACCTCGGCTTCTCCGCGGACAACTACGCGCGCTTCTCCGCGAGCTTCCACAAGCCCTACGGCATGATCCTCGTCACCGGCCCGACCGGCTCGGGGAAGTCGACCACGCTCTACGCCACGCTGAACATCGTCAGCCGGCCAGAGGTGAACGTCATCACCGTCGAGGACCCGGTGGAGTACCGGCTGCCCGGCATCAACCAGGTGCAGGTGAACGCGCGGGCCGGCCTCACTTTCGCTGCGGCGTTGCGCTCGATCCTGCGTTCCGATCCGGACATCGTGCTCATCGGTGAGATCCGTGACCACGAGACGGCGCAGATCGCCGTCGAAGCCTCACTCACCGGCCACCTGGTGCTCAGCACCCTGCACACGAACGACGCCCCCTCCGCCATTACCCGGCTCACCGAGATGGGGCTGGAGCCGTTCCTGGTCGGATCCGCGCTGGACTGCGTGCTGGCACAGCGGCTGGCGCGTCGCCTGTGTTCGAAGTGCAAGGAGCCGTACGAGCCCCGGCCGGACGAGCTGCTGCGGGCGCGTTTCGGCTGGACTCCGGAGGAGGAGCTGCCTCAGCTCTACCGGCCGGTGGGCTGCTCGGCGTGCGCGCGGACCGGCTACAGCGGACGGCTCGCCCTGCACGAGGTGATGACGGTCAGCGAGGAGGTGGAGCGGCTCGCGGTGGACCGGGCGTCGTCCACACGGATCGCTGAGCTGGCCCGAGCGGAAGGCATGCGCACCCTGCGGCAGGACGGTATGGCAAAGGTGCGAGACGGGGTCACCTCGATCGAGGAGGTGCTGCGCGTCGTCGCCTGATGGCCCGCCCGGGTGAGAGCGGCGGTAGTCAGTGATCAGCGGCTCAAGCGGCCACTCCGCTGGGCCGATGGAGCGAAGGGTAATCAGGCGAGGAGGGCACGTGGAGCGCAGCGAGAGGCAGGGTCCGTCCGCGGAGGATGACGGCCGCGCGCCGGGACGCCACGCCGTCAACGGCGGGTCACCTGTTCCCGGCGCCCGCTCGCAGAACGGCACTGCGCCGGCGCAGGCCCGCAGCGCCACGGCGGTCGCCGTCGAGGAGCCCCCCGCGGCCGAGCTTGACCTGCACCGCGCGCTCACCCAGCTGGTTGAGGCCGGGGGTTCGGACCTGCACCTTTCCGTGGGCGCGCCGCCGCTGGTGCGCCTGCATGGCGAGCTGCGGGCCGTCCCGGGCACCGCCGTCCTCACCGCCCAGGAGATCCAGCGCGCCTTGTACGCGATCATCACGCAGAAGCAGCGCGAGACCTTCGAAGAGAACCTGGAGCTCGACTTCGCGTATGCGCTGCCGGGAAGGGCCCGGTTCCGGGTCAACCTCTACCGGCAGCGGGAGTCACTCGGCGCGGCGTTCCGGCTGATCCCGTACGAGATCAAGGATCTCGCCGATCTCGGCGTTCCGCCCGCTGTGGCGAACTTCGCTCAGCTGCCCCGCGGAATGGTGCTGGTCACCGGTCCGACCGGGTCCGGCAAGTCCACGACCCTCGCCTCACTGGTGGACCTGGCCAACCGGACCCGGCACGACCACATCATGACCGTCGAGGACCCGATCGAGTTCTTGCACCGGCACAAGTCCTGCATGGTCAACCAGCGCGAGGTCGGCGCGGACACCCACTCCTTCGCCAATGCGCTCAAGCACGTGCTGCGCCAGGACCCGGACATCATCCTGGTCGGCGAGATGCGCGACCTGGAGACCATCTCCGTCGCGCTGACCGCAGCGGAGACGGGCCACCTCGTCTTCGCCACGCTGCACACCCAGGACGCCGCGCAGACCATCGACCGCGTCATCGACGTCTTCCCGCCCCATCAGCAGCAGCAGGTGCGGGTCCAGCTCGCGGGTGCCCTGCAGGGCGTGGTCTGCCAGACGCTGTGCCGATCCGCCGATGGCAAGGGCCGGGTCGTGGCGACCGAGGTGCTTGTGGCGACCGCCGCAATCCGCAACCTGATCCGCGAGGGGAAGACCCACCAGGTGTACTCCGCGATGCAGGCCGGTGCCCAGCACGGGATGCACACGATGGACCAGCATCTCGCCGAGCTGGTCAAGACCCGGCGGATCGGTTACGAGCAGGGCCTCGAGAAGTGCCACCACGTCGAGGAATACAACCGCCTCGTCGGGCGCGGGTAGGGGGACGCCGGATGGCTGCGACGAAGACGTTCGAGTACTCCGTCCGCGACAAGCGCGGTCAGCTGGTCAACGGCAAACTCGAGGCGCCGAACGAGACGGCGCTGGTGCAGAAGCTGCGCGGCATGGGATACGCCCCGGTCAGCATCCGGGAGAGCGGCCAGGGCATGCAGCGGGAGCTCTCGCTCCCCGGCGGCAATCGGGTCAAGCTGAAGGACCTGGCGGTCATGAGCCGCCAGTTCGCCACCATGATCAACTCCGGCCTGTCGCTGTTGCGGGCGCTGACGATCCTCACCGAGCAGACAGAGTGCAAGCCGCTGGCGAAGGTGCTCGCGGAGGTGCGTTCCGACGTCGAGGGTGGCGCCGCCCTGTCCGTGGCCCTGGGCAAGCATCCGCGGATCTTTCCTCCGCTGATGGTGAACATGATCCGCGCGGGCGAGACGGGCGGCTTCCTGGACAAGGTCTTGCTGCAGCTGGCGGAGAACTTCGAGGCCGAGGTCAAGCTGCGCGGCAAGGTGAAGAGCGCGATGACGTACCCCGTCGTCGTCTTCTGCATCGCGATCATCTCGGTGATCGGCATGCTGCTGTTCATCGTCCCGGTGTTCGCGCGGATGTTCGACGACATGGGGGCCACCCTTCCCGCCCCGACCCGCGTCCTGGTCTTCCTGTCCGGCGCCATGAAGGTGCTGGCGCCGCTCGGCCTGGTCGGTGGCATCGTCGGCGGTGTCGTCTGGGGAAGGATCAAGCACAAGCCCGAGGTCCGCGACAAGGTGGACCCGATCAAGCTGCGCATCCCGGTCTTCGGCCAGCTGTTCCGCAAGATCGCTATCAGCCGGCTGACCCGCAATCTGGGCACGATGCTGCACGCCGGCGTCCCGATCCTCCAGGCGCTCGACATCGTCGCCGATACCAGCGGCAACGCCGTCGTCGGGCGCGCGATCCGCAGCGTGCAGGAAAGCGTGCGGCGCGGTGAGTCGCTGGCGCAGCCGCTGGAACAGCATCCGGTCTTCCCGCCGATGGTGGTGCAGATGATGGCGGTCGGCGAGGACACCGGTGCGCTGGACCAGATGCTGGAGAAGATCAGCGACTTCTATGACCAGGAGGTCGAGGCAACCACCGAGAGCCTCACCGCGCTGATCGAACCGATCATGATCGCCTTCCTGGGAGGCATCGTCGGCGCGATGATCGTCGCCCTGTACATGCCAATCTTCAAGGTCTTCGACCTCATCAACTAGGGCCTGTCCCGTAAACCGGGGCCGTGGCGAGCAGCCGCCCGGGCGGGGCACCGGATCGCCGGGGACGCGCCGGCAGGCATCGGTGAGGAGGGATTCCGCGTGGACCGATCGACGGGCACGGCCGTCCGCCGGGTGACCGGCGCCTTGCTGTGGGCCCGGTATCTGCTGCTGGCCGCCGGGTGCGCCATTCCCGTCATCCGCGCCCTCGGGTCGCTTCCCCAGGACTGGCTGCTCTTCGAGACCGCCGCGCGGATCACGCTGTGGGGCCGGGGGCGGTACCAGTTGGACGGCGGGGCGCTGGACATCTACGCCGAGATGCCGCGGATCCAGTTCGGCCCGCCCGCCATCCTCGCCACGATGCCGTTGCAGTACTTGCCGATTCGCTGGAGCCTGATCGCGGCCGAGGGCCTGATGATGGCCTGCGGCCTGACGTGTGTGTGGGTCGTGGAGCGGCTCGCGGCGCTGGCGGGCGTGCCGTACCGGCGCCGCGCGCTCGCCACCGTGCTGGGTGGCGTTCCATTCCTGTACGCCTGGTCCCTGCTTGCCGTGGACTGGATGCACATCGAGGACGTCATTGCCTTGACGTGCGCGGCGTTCGCCCTCCTGGCGCTGCGTCGCGACCGGTGGTGGGCGATGGCGGCGCTCCTCGGGGTTGCGGCCGCCGCGAAGCCGTGGGCCGTCGTCCTGTGGCCGCTGGTCTTCGCGCTGCCGCGCCCGCGCCGCGCACCGGCCGCGCTCGTGGCGCTGATTGCGGCAGTGGCGTGGTGGCTGCCGTACGTCGTGGCCAATCCGGGTACAGTCGCGGCGATCGGGTCGATCCCCGTCCCCGTCCACCAGGATGCCGCCGTCCGCCTGCTCGGTGTCGCCTCCGGCGGGCTGCTGCCCTCGCCGGTCCGCTTCCTCCAGTTCGGGCTGGCCGCCGCGGCCGCGTTCGTCGCCGTACGTCGTGGGCTGTGGTACGTCGCGCCCGCCGCCGCGCTCATCGTGCGGGTGGTGACCGACAGCCAGACGTGGCCGTACTACGCCGCCGAGCCGATCCTCGGCGCGCTGCTGGTCGACGCCGTGCGGGGGCGCCGCATCCCGTGGCTGACCGCCGTCGTGGCCGCCGTCGAGCTGGGGCTTCCGCATCTCGGCGTGCCGTTGCTGACGGCAGCGGCGCGCGCCTGCCTGCTGCTGGTTCCCTTGGCGTTGCTGGCGGCGGGCACGGCGCGGCGCGGGCGCGCGTCGGTACCGGGACCGGCCGAGCCAGCAGTTGGCGCGCCGGCCGACGCAGCAGCCGAGGCCGTGCCCACGCCTGTGGCGGTCCTGCAATGAGCCGGCTCGTCCGCGCCCGGCGAGCCGAGCGCGATCGCGGGTTCACGCTGATCGAGCTGCTCGTGGTGATGCTGATCATCGGCATCCTGGCCGCCATCGCCATCCCGATCTACCTGCATCAGCGGAAGCGGGCCATCGACTCCTCGATGAAGGCCGATCTGCGAAACGTCGCCGCGGAGATGGAGACCTACTACGTCGAGCAGCGCGCCTATGCCGGTCTCAGCCAGACCGGGCGCTCAGTGGTCATCTCCGGCGGCGACACGGTCACCGTGTCCTCCGGCACCACGATCACGGCGAAGGCGCTCAGCGCCGCCTCCACCGTGGCGAGTTCCTGGGCTGGCGCGGTGGGTTTCTGCCTCACGGCGACGAATCCGCAGGGCAGCACCGGGACCGAGGTCACCTGGAACAGTCTTGCGGGCGGCGCCCAGGCGATCGCCTGCCCCTGACGGCGCAATCCGCCGGAACGGTCAGGGCTGCTCCGTTCGGATGAGAACCGCGGTTCGCGGCCACGAGGAGTCAAGTCGCGGCATCCCGCGCCGATACCGGGTAGGTGGGCCGGCACCGGACCTGTTTGCCGCCCGCGTTCATCGCCATCCATCGTCCGAACAGGAGCTCAGATGCTCGCTCGCATCCGCAAGTCGATGGAGGAGAAGGACCAGGGCTTCACCCTGATCGAGCTCCTCGTCGTGATGATCATCATTGGCATTCTGGCCGCCATCGCCATCCCGGTCTTCCTGAACCAGCGGAAGAAGGCCGTGGACTCCTCGATGAAGTCCGACCTGCGGACGGTGGCCAATGAGATGGAGACCTACTTCACCGACAACCAGGCGTACGTCGCCGTGGCGGCGAGCTCCAGCTCCATCGTCGTGGGCGGCAACACGGTGACCCTGTCGAAGAACAACACCCTCACGGTCACCCTGAACAACACCACGGCGGCCAACGCGACCGCGTACTGCGTGGTGTCGGCCAACTCCAACGGCTCGCACGCGTGGGTCTACGTGAGCAGCCAGGGCGGCATCCAGGCGGCCTCGGTCACCGCCTGCCCGACCACCTACTGATCCACCGCTTCACCCTGTGGGGGTCACCGATCCGGTGGCCCCCACAGGCTTTCTCGCAGCCCTCTGACCCGAGTGACGCGCTGCGACGACGATCCCCTGCCGGCGCTGCTCCGTCCGGCTGATGCTGTGTGCTGCGCCGTCAAGACCCGTGGTCCCGCGCCGATAAGGCAGACATCGGCGAGCGCGCCCGGTGGGCGCTTGCCGCGTTGTGCGCCGAGCCTGCGGTTGTGCGCCGAGCCTGCGAAGGAGGAGTGCATGACACGTGCCGGTCGGCCCGGTCCGCACTCCCCGTCGGCGGCAGAGGCGACGTCCGCCCCGGCGGTGGGTGAGTGCGCCGATGCCGCCGCCGACGGCGGCTTCACGCTCGTCGAGGTGGTGGTCTCGCTCCTGCTCATCGCCATGGTGATGGCGTCGGCACTGCAGATGTTCGTCCGGGCGATGAACGTCACCGACGTGGGCGGGCAGCGGCAGCAGGCGATCGCCATCGCGAATGACCAGTTGGAGACGGTGCGCGCCGTCCCGGTCACCTCACTCATCACCGGCCGGAGCAAGACCCAGGTCGACACGCTGTGGGCGCTCACGGGCGCGTCCACCCTGACGTCCGGCACGGTGGAGTACTACGACAGCACGGCGAGCGGGACGTCGACCAGCGACGACAAGGTACCCACGTCGCTGACGTCGACGGTGGACGGGGTCACCTACACGATCCAGACGTTCGTCGACCGGTGTTACCAGCCGACCAGCACGTCGAGCACCACCTGCGGAACGACCTCGACGTCGTGGCCGATGTACAAGGTGACCGTCTGGGTGACATGGAGCCCCGGCAAGGGACGCAAGTGCGGCACGTCGACCACGTGCGGCTACGCCGTCGCGACCTACATCGACCCGTCCAGCGACCCCACCTTCACGACATGAGGCCCTCCGGCATGGCCCTAGTGCGCACGGCGTTGCGCCGACTCCGGACTGCGCAGCGGCGCAGCGACGGCGGCTTCACGATCGTCGAGTTCTTGGTGGCGATGGGCATCTTCACCGGGATCATCGGCGTCCTCATGGTTGCGGTGACGACGATGACGAGCGACGTCGTGAAGGCGAGCAACCTCTCGATGAGCGCGGAGTCCGGCCGGCGAGCGTTCGCCCGGCTGGACCGGCAGGTGCGCTACGCGACGTCCATCAACCGTCCGGTCCTCTCGGGCACGACGTGGTACGTCGAGTTCGTCGCACCCAACAAGTCCGGCACCGCGACATGCCACCAGTGGCGGCTCGTCACCTCCACCGACCAGCTTCAGCAGCGCAGCTGGACCAGCGGATCGACGCCGACCAGCACGCCGTCCTGGGAGACGGTCGCCACCAACGTCGTCAACAATCCCAGCACGCAGAAGCCCTTCACGTTCGTCGCGGCGAGCACGACCGTACAAACCCAGGGCCTGGACCTCCTGCTGGTCGTGACCGGTGGTTCCTCCCGCGGGACCGGCACGGTGACAATCCAGAGCTCCCTCAGCGCGCGGAACGCGACGTTGGATGCCGCGACCACGAACGACGACGCCGACGGTGACGGTGACTCCGACACCGAGGTCTGCACGGAGGTGAGCCGGTCATGAACCGCATCGCCCATGCTCTTCGCGGCAGGCTCGCCGGCCGCCTGGCCGATCGGGAGTGCCCGGACGACGGCGCCGCGCTGCTGCTCACCCTGTTCCTCATGCTGCTCGTCACGGCGATGAGCATCACGATCGCGAGCGCCGTCCTGGTGCAGGTGCGGCCCACGCTGGTGACGCAGAAGACCACGCGGACGGTGTCGGGTGCCGAGGCCGGCATCGAGGTTGCGCTGAACCGGATCCGCGCGTCCAACGGCACGCTGTCCTCGGTGCCCTGCACCGGGTCCAGCTCCACGACGTTCACCGGCACGGTGGGATCCGCCACCGGCAGTCAGGCCTATTCGGTCGTCGTCCGGTACTACACCGTCAACCCCTCGACCCTGACGACGACGCAGCGCTCCAGCTCCAGCTACGTGATCACCTGCTCCTCGGGCGCGCCATCCAGCCAGCCGTACTACGCACTCCTGGAAGCCACCGGGTCCGGGGCGAGCATCAGCGGCACGGCGTCGGGCACCGGGAATCGCACCGTCGAGGTGACGTACGAGTTCACCACGGACAACACGAACGTGCTGGGCGGGCTCATCTACGACTTCTCCTCCGCCACCGGCTACTGCCTGGCCGCGCAGTCGATGACCTCGGGAGCCAACGTCGTCATCTCCTCCTGCGACAGCACCGCGCTCGCCCAGGACTGGTCCTACACGACGGATCTGTTCCTTCAGGTGAAGACGTCGTCCGGGACCAAGTACTGCTTGTCCGCGTCATCGGTCAGCAACGCCGAAGCCACGCTGGCCTCCTGCAACGCCAGCGACTACAAGCAGATCTGGAGCTTCAACGACGTCGGCCGGTTCGAGGGGACGTCGAACGGTTCGTCCACCAACGGCTATTGCCTGAGCGTCAAGAACGACAACACGAACAGCAGCAAGATTATCGTCGGAAGCTGCTCGGGCGGATCCACAACCAGCACCGCGTACTACAGCAACGGCGGCACGTACAACAGCAAGTGGACGTTCTCGCCGACCGCGGCCGTGGGTGCCGGTAAGGCGGGCGACACCACGTACCAGCTCGTCAACTACAAGTACTTCGGCCGGTGCCTCGACATCACCGGCCAGAGTCCCAGCGCCACCTACCTCATCGGGTACCCGTGCAAGATGGCACCGTCGACGTCGAACATCACCTGGAACCAGAAGTTCTACTGGGACAGCACGAACGGGATGCTGTGCACGGACACGAGCAGCTCCAGCTTCCCGTCGTCCACCTGCCCGAAGAGCGGAAGCACGACCCGCTACTGCCTCAAGGCGGGAACGAGCGGGACGACGCCGACCACAGGGACCCGTGCGCTGCTCGCGCTGTGCTCCACGTCCGACACGTCGCAGAAGTGGTCGCGCAATTACGACACAGGGGCGTACGGGACGTCGTACACGATCCTGACCCAGAGCGGTGGACTCTGCCTGGACCTGAACCCGACGGGCGCCTCCGAGGCCTCGACGTATGACAAGCAGTGGGGCGTCGTCCAGGTCAGTACCTGTGATGGGACCACGCGGCAGAAGTGGAACGCGCCCGCCAATCTGACCGACTCCAATACGAGCAACTTCTACGAACACACCTCGTGACGCGGTCGGCCTGAGTGCGCCATCCGCCCCGGGTCGGCGTCCGGGGCGGCGTCCGGGATCGGCGTCCGGGTCGGCATCCGGGTCGGCGTCCGGGATCGAAGATCGAGTGTGCACTTCGGCGGCGAATCGCCGGCGTGGCGCCCCAGAAGTGCACACTCGATCTTCGGGGGCCGGTTGGAGATCGAGTGTGCGCGGAATGCTCGCGGTGAGCGCTCACGGCAGGCAATATGCGCACACTGGATCTTCAGCCGGGAACCGGATTGACCCCCAACGCGTCGGGTTGCGCCTATGCTCCGACCCCCGCGTTGTTCGAACTCGCTCACCTGTGCTTGATGGTTCGCGAGCCACGGGCGGCGCCTCTTGGCGACGTCTTCCCTCGTCCCTCGGTGCAGACGCCGCCGCGCCACCCTGCTCGCTTGCCGACCCGCTAGGTTGTGCCGGTGACCTGGCTGCTCGTGGTGACGGCGGCCGTCGGGGGCCTGGCGGTCGGGTCGTTCCTCAACGTGGTGATCTGGCGTGTGCCACGTGGGGAGTCGGTGGTGCGGCCGCGCAGCGCCTGTCCCGCATGCGGGCAGTTCATCGCGTCGCGGGACAACGTGCCGGTGCTCGGGTGGCTGTTGCTGCGGGGGCGGGCGCGGTGCTGCGGGTCGCCGATCAGCCCGCGCTACCCCCTCGTGGAGGCGGCGACGGCCGTCGCGTTCGGCCTCCTGGCGGCCTGGCTCGGCTGGTCGGCGGCGTTACCGGCGTTCCTCTACCTGGCGGCCGTGAGCATCGCGCTGACGTTGATCGACATGGATGTGCGGCGGCTGCCGGACGTCATCGTGCTGCCGTCGTACCCGGTGGCGGGCCTGCTGCTGCTGGTCGCGACGTGGGGAACCGACCGGACGGCGGGCGACGTGCTCCGGGCGGTCGGCGGCGGTGCGACGCTGTGGGCGTTCTACTTCGCGCTGCTGCTGGTCTACCCGTCGGGAATGGGCTTCGGTGATGTGAAGCTGGCCGGCGTCCTCGGGATGTATCTCGGCTGGCTCGGCTGGGGGCAAGTGATCGTCGGCGGGTTCACCGGTTTCCTGTATGGCGGTCTGCTCGGCGGCGCGCTGATGCTCGCCCGGGTGGTGAATCGCAAGAGCATGATCCCGTTCGGCCCGTTCATGTTGGCCGGCGCCTGGACCGGCATTCTGGTCGGCGGCACGATCGCGCACTGGTACCTGCAGGGAATGGGCCTGTCCTAGCGCTTCTAGACCTCGTACGCCTCGCCGTCGGGGCTGGCGACGACGACGGTGTACCCGTCCGGGTCCTTGAGCCAGATCTCCCGGTGACCCGGCCCGTTGCCCTGACCCTCCGGTGGGTTGCGGTGCGGGGAACGCACGACGGTGACGCCCATCCGCTCGGCCCGCGCGACGACGTCGTCGAAGTCGGTGACTTCGCCGAACCAGAGCAGGACGCCGTTACCGACCGCGCTGTCCGGGTCGGCCACGAGGCCGTGATGGTGCTCGACGGAGCGCTGGTGCAGCTGCAGCACGAGGACGCCGTCGGCCAGCAGGCGCTCGTACTCCGCGCCGCCATGGTCGCTCACCAGGCCGAGCAGTTCCTGGTACCACCGGCTGGATGCCGCTACGTCGCGCACCGCGATCATGGTTTGTGGTTGCGCGGTGTGCGCGAAGGCGAAGATGCCGACCCGGTTGCCGGCGGGGTCGGCGATCTCGGCGAGCCAGCGCTCGCCGCCGTCCCGTTGCGGCCGGCCGCGAACTGTTCCTCCGGCTCCGGCGACCCGGTTGAGCGTGGCCCCGAGCTGGTCGGCGCAGATCCACGCGAGCGGCCCGCCCGGCGCAGGGGCCAGGTCCTTGGTGAATTGGCCGATCATTCCCGGCGCCTCGAAGCTGCCGTGCTCGGCGTCGACCGACCAGCCGAACACCGTCTGGTAGAAGGCGGCGGACTGTGCGATGTCGACCGCAGGCAGCTGCAGATACCCGATCTGACCGTGCACCGGGTGCGGACCCGTGTCTCGCTCGCGTCGGCTCATGTCTGTCTCGTTCTCCTCGTCAGGGATGTCTGGTCTCGGTGGGTGCGGCGTCGTCGACCAACAGGTGCAGGGCGGAGCGGGCGAACCAGACCTGGTACTGCTCCAGCGACCACTCGCGGTGTCGGGTGAGGCGGTCGAACAACGCCGGGTCCATGAGGATCCACACGGTGTCGACGGCGCCTTCCTGGCTCAGGTCCTGGCGCAGACGGGCTGTGCGGGTCATCCCGTCGACGATCCACCGGGCTGTGACCGCCCGCTGCCGGATCATCTGCTCGGACAGCTGCGCGAGCTCGCCGTCGATCGACGAGCCCTCGAACACGGCCAGGACGAGACCGGCCGACCGGGCCTGCGCCGGCCCGATCACGGCGGCAACGACGGCGAGGAATTCCTCGGCTGTGCGGGCCGCCAACGCGCTGCGGGTCCAGCCGCGCTCGAGCACGGGAACAGCTTCGTCGTCGCCCACGATCGCGACGTCGATCGCCGCTTTGAGCAGACGGGCCTTGGTGCCGAACCCCAGCTCGAGGGTCGGGACCGACACGCCGGCCTCGGTCGCGATGGATCGCATCGTGGCGCCCGCATAGCCGCGAGCGACGAAAAGCGTCGTCGCGGCGTCGAGGATCCGCCGCCTCGTCCGACGGGCCTGTGCCTCCCGCCGGCTGGACCGGTAGGTGCGCGCGACGGACGCCGCGGCGGATCGCATGGCGGCATCATTGACTATGGGCTACCCATAGTCAATGAACCCGGTTTGCTTGATCGACCCCGGATTGCTTGATCGACTCCAGAGGGGCAAGGCCGCAAGGCCAAGGCTGGTCACCGACAGCGACGGGCGGTAACGGGACTCCGGTCGGGTGTGCGCCTCCCGGGTGAAGAACGCCTCCCGTCGGGTTACGGGGGTCACGTTCCGCTCAAGCGCGCCGACGGTTGTCCCGAACATTCTTCACGGACGGAACTGCGGCCTGGGCGCCCTCGCCGCGGTCCCTACGTGTCGAGACGGGAGACATACATGCCTGGTCGCACGGCCATCGGTCTGGACATCGGCACCTCCGTGGTGCGTGCCGCCGAACTGTCCATCGGTCGAGGTGGGGTCTGCCTCGAGCGGTTCGGCCAGCTGGTCCTGCCCGACGGCGCCGTTCGCGACGGCGAGGTGGTCGACGAGGTGGCCGTGACCGACTGCATCAAGCAGCTGTGGTCTGCCACCCGGTTCTCGCACAAACGCGTCACGATGGGGGTCGCCAACCAGCGGGTGATCGTCCGCCAGATGGAGCTCCCCTGGATGCCTCAGCCCGAACTACGGGCCAGCCTGCCGTTCCAGGTCCAGGACTTCCTGCCGATCGCCACGGATCAGGCGGTGCTGGACTTCTTCGGACTGGACGAGTCGACCGACCCCGAGACGCACGCCCGCACCGTACGCGGGCTGCTGGTGGCTGCGGCCCGCGAGACGGTGCTGGCCAACGTGCGCTGCGCCGAGCACGCCGGGCTCACCGTCACGGGCGTGGATCTGACGTCGTTCGCGGTGCTTCGCTCGATGGGCCGCCAGACCGGCCTGGATGTGAAGACCGAGGCGCTGATCGACATCGGCGCGCGGGTCACCAACATCGTGGTGCACAGCGCGGGGGTACCGCGATTCGTCCGCATCCTGCTGATGGGCGGCCAGGACGTCACCGACGCCGTCGCCGACAAGCTCGGCATTCCGCTGAACCAGGCCGAGGGCATGAAGCAGCACTTCGCCAGCTTGGCGCACGGTGAGGAGCTGACGACCGTGTCCCGCGCCGTGGCCGCGACCGCCCAGGACTTCGTGGACGAGATTCGCGGATCGCTGGACTACTACGGCGCCTCGAACCCCGGGGCGGCCGTGGAACGCATCGTTCTATCCGGCGGCGGCTCCCGGTTGGAAGGCTTGGTGGAGCTACTGACCGCGGTCACCCGGCTCCCTGTTGTCGACGGAGATCCGCTGTCCACCTTGCGGATCGGCAAGACCGGGCTGGATGAGGACCAGCTCGACTTCATCAAGCCGTTGGCCGCCGTGCCGGTGGGCCTTGCTCTGGGAGCGATCTGATGTCGGCGCCCGTCAGCGAGCCTCAGCCGGCTCCGGAAGCCTCCGCGGCGCCCGCCACCACGTCCGCCCCGGAACGGCGTGACTGGACGCCCGTCGTGCGGGTGAACCTCCTCCCGCCGGAGATCACTGAGGCACGGCACTTCCGCCGAGTGCAGAAGCTGTACGGCGTGGCCGTCGTCGCCTCGGTGGTTGTCGCCGGTGCCGCTGTGTGGTGGGCCCAGACCGGCGTCACCCGCGCCGAGGACGAGCTGGCGGATGCGCAGGCGACGACGACTCGGCTGAAGGCGCAGGAGCGCAAGTACGCCGAGGTTCCGCAGATGATCGCGCGGGTCGAGGCGGCCCAGACCGCACGGGCCACAGTCATGGGCAACGACGTGCTCTGGTACCGGTTCCTGGCCGACGTGGCGAACGTCGCGCCGGACGGTGTCCGCTTCGACTCAATCTCGGCGGGGGTCACGGCGCCCTCCGCAGCGGACGCGAAGGCCACGACCGCTTCCGACCAAGCTCCGCTCACGCCGCCCGGCATCGGAACGGTCGCCATCTCCGGCACCGCGACGGAGTACAAGGACATCGCGGCCTGGCTGGAGGCAGTGGACAAGGTGACCGGCCTGGATGCCTCGACCCTGTCCAGCGCCAAGCTCGACGACAGCTCGGGCAACGAGGGTGTGTCGTTCACCACCGGCGTCACCATGACGTCCGCGGCTCTGTCCCACCGCTACGACCGGAAGGCCGGCTGACATGCTCTCGAACCGGACCAGCCGTTGGGGGGTCGCCACGGCCGCCCTCTGCCTGGCCGTGCTCGTCGCCTCGTGGTTCCTGCTCGTCGGACCGCGCCGGGTCCAGATGGCGGAGACCGATGATCAGCGGACGTCGGTCGAGGCGGGCAACGTCACCCTGCAGAACCGGATCAAGCAGCTGAAGTCGGAGTACGGCGACCTGGCCAAGCGGCGGGCCGAGCTGGCCGCGGTGGGCAGGCAGTTGCCGAGCGAGGCGCAGATGCCGACGCTCGTCCGCCAGTTCTCCACGATGGCAGCCGATGCCGGGGTCACGCTGGACCAGGTGACGCCGGGGGCTGCAGTGACGATCGTGAAGCCGACGGCCGCGTCCCCCGAGGTGATCGGCATCCCGATCACCCTCGACGTCACCGGCGACTACGTCCAGGTGGAGGAGTTCACCCGGCTCGTCCAGACCAAGCTGCAGCGGGCGATCCTGATCAGCGGGATCTCCGCGACCCGCGGAGACGGCGCGACGTCCTCCAGCGCCACGACCAGCCCGGCCAACCAGACGGGCTCCTCGCCCACGCCGAGCACGTCGACCTCGACGGCGACCTCGACATCGACCTCGACGACGACGTTCAGCCTGACCATCACGGCGCAGGTGTTCGTGCTGCGTGACCAGGCGTCGGCCACGCCGTCGGCGTCAACGTCGGCATCTGCCTCGGCGTCGGTCTCGGCGTCAGTGTCCGCCTCGGTGTCCGCCAGCCCGTCGGCCACTCCGACCGCCTGACTCGTTGCCCGCGATCTTGCGTCGAATCAGCAGGGGTTTTGACCCACCAAACGGGGTAAAACGCCTGCTGATTGGCCGCTGATCGGCTGCTGATCGGCTGCTGATTGGCCGCTGATCGGCTGCTGATCGGCGCCGTTGGGGTGACGGGTGTGGCGGGCACGGCAGGCGAGCGTGGCAGGATCGAGGCATGCTGCGCTGGCTGACCGCGGGTGAGTCCCACGGACCGCTGCTCGTCGGAGTGCTGGAGGGTCTGCCCGCCGGGGTCGAGGTCACCTCGGCCGACGTGCAGGCTGCGCTCGCGCGGCGCCGGCTCGGGTACGGTCGCGGCGCCCGGATGCGCTTCGAGCAGGACGAGGTGCGCCTGGTCGGCGGCGTCCGGCACGGCAGCACGATGGGCGGGCCGGTCGCGGTCGAGGTAGGCAACACCGAATGGCCGAAGTGGGAAACCGTCATGTCGGCCGACCCGGTCGACGACGAGGTCCTGGCCGCCCAGGCCCGCAATGCCCCGCTCACCCGGCCCCGGCCCGGCCACGCCGACCTGGTCGGCATGCAGAAATACGGGTTCGACGACGCCCGCCCCGTGCTGGAGCGCGCATCGGCCCGGGAGACGGCGGCTCGGGTCGCGCTCGGTGCGGTCGCCGCGGCGTTCCTGCATCAGGCGGCGGGGATCCGGCTGGTCAGCCACACCGTCGCGATCGGCCCGGTGCAGGTCCCGGAGGACGCGGAGCTGCCCCGACCGGACGACGTCACGGCGGTGGACGCCGACGCCGTCAGGTGCCACCACGGTGCGACGGCGGCTGCAATGGTGACCGAGATCGACGACTGCCGGCGCGCGGGTGACACCCTCGGCGGCGTCGTCGAGGTGGTGGCGTACGGCGTTCCGCCGGGCTTGGGCAGCCACGTGCACTGGGACCGGCGGCTGGACTCCCGGCTGGCCGGCGCGCTCATGGGGATCCAGGCGATCAAGGGGGTGGAGGTCGGCGACGGCTTCCGCACCGCCGCGCGCCGCGGCTCGCAGGCGCACGACGAGATCGAACGCGGCCCCGACGGCGCCATCCGGCGGCGCACCAGCCGTGCCGGCGGGACCGAGGGGGGCATGAGCACCGGCGACGTGCTCCGGGTCCGCGCCGCGATGAAGCCCATCTCCACCGTGCCCCGCGCGCTGGACACCACGGACGTCGCCAGCGGCGAGCCGGCAGTCGCCATCAACCAGCGATCCGACGTGTGCGCCGTCCCGGCGGCAGGTGTCGTTGCCGAGGCGATGGTGGCGCTCGTGCTGGCCGACGCTGTCCTGGAGAAGTTCGGCGGCGACAGCGTCGAGGAGACGGCGCGGAACGTCGCGGCCTACCTGGCGGCCATCCCCGAGCTCATGCGCAGCGCATCCGCCACGTCGGATGCCGCCCCGTCCGAACACCCCGCGGGGCTGCCGTCATGACCGGACTCGCTGGATGAGCCGCCCGGCAGTGATCCTCATCGGCCCGCCGGGGTCCGGCAAGACGACGGTGGCGCAGGGTGTGGCCCGCGAGCTCGGCCTCGCCGTCCGCGACACCGACGCCGACGTCGAGGACGAGGCGGGGCGCACGATCACCGACATCTTCGTCGACGAGGGCGAGCCGGCATTCCGGGAGCTGGAGCACCGAGCGGTGCTCAGTGCGCTGGAGGAACACGACGGCGTCCTCGCGCTAGGCGGTGGGGCGGTGCTGGACCCGCGCACCGAGGAGGCGCTGCGGGGCCATACGGTCGTGTTCCTCGACGTGACGATCACGGACGCCGCCCGTCGGATCGGCTTCAACCGCGGCCGGCCGCTGCTGCTCGGCAACCCGCGCGCGCAGTGGACTGCCCTCATGGAGCAACGACGGCCGATCTACGAGCGGGTCGCCACGGCCCGGGTCGACACCGATGGGCGCACCCCGGACGAGGTGGTGGCCGACGTCCTCGCCGTGATCGGAGTGCGGTCATGACCGTCCCGACCACGATCCGCGTCGGGGCCGCGGCGCCTGGCGCGAACGGCGCGTCGGTCGTGACCGGCGTCGGCGGCGTAGGCGTCGACGGGGTAGGCGTCGGCGGGGTAGGCGTCGACGGGGTAGGGGCTGACCCGCGCGGCGGCTCGCCGTACGACGTCGTCATCGGCTACGGCGTCCTCGACGCGCTGCACGGCATGCTCGGGCCGTCCGTCCAGCGCGTACTCCTGGTTCACCCGCGGACGCTGCGTTCGACGGCGACGGGAATCCGGCGCGACCTCGCCGCGGCGGGCCTTCAAGCGCACCTGGCGGAGGTCCCGGATGCCGAGGACGCGAAGACCGTCGAGGTGCTGGCCTCCTGCTGGCGGATGCTCGGGCAGGCCGGGTTCACCCGCACCGACGCCGTCGTCGGCCTGGGAGGCGGAGCCACCACGGACCTGGCGGGGTTCGTGGCCGCGTCCTGGCTGCGCGGCGTCCCGGTGGTGCAGGTCCCGACGACCCTGCTGGGCATGGTGGACGCCGCGGTCGGCGGCAAGACCGGGATCAACACCGCGGAAGGCAAGAACCTCGTTGGTGCGTTCCATCCGCCGCGCGGCGTCATCTGCGACCTGACGGCGCTGCGGACGCTGCCGCACGCCGACGTCGTCGCCGGGCTGGCCGAGGTCGTGAAGTGCGGTTTCATCGCCGATGCCACGATCCTCGACCTGATCGAGGGCGACCCCGCCGGATCGGTGGACTGGGAGTCCGGGGTCCTGCGCGAGCTGGTGGAGCGCAGCATCGCCGTCAAGGCCGGCGTCGTGACCGCCGACCTGCGCGAGTCGGGCCTCCGCGAGATCCTCAACTACGGCCACACGTTCGGGCACGCCGTGGAGCAGGTGGAGGGTTTCCGCTGGCGGCACGGCGAGGCGGTCAGCGTGGGACTGGTGTACGTCGCGGAACTGGGCCGGCTGGCGGGGCACACACCGGCCGGGCTGGTGGATCGGCACTACCGGGTGCTGCGCCTGGTCGGCCTTCCTGTCACGTACCGGGGCGACCGCTGGGCGGCACTGCTCCAGGCGATGCGCCGGGACAAGAAGTCGCGTGGCGACCTGCTGCGGTTCGTCGTCCTGGAGGACCTGGCACGCCCGACCCGCCTCGAGGGACCGGATCCGGCCCTGCTCGAAGAGGCATATCACCTGATCTCGGCGCCCTGAGGTTCCGCGGATGGGGGCATCGCGCCCCTTATCCGCGGAACCTCTTAGCCGCCGCGCCAGCGATACTCCAGCTCGGGGCGACCGGTGCCGCCGTGTCGCGAGGAGCGAGTGGTCAGGCGCGAGTCGGTCAGGTACTCCAGGTAGCGGCGCGCCGTGACCCGGGACACGCCCAGCTGACCAGCGAGCTCGGTCGCCGAGACCGGTCCACCGTCGTCCCGCAGAGCCGCGATCGCCGACTCCAGCAGATCCGGGCTCATGCCCTTGGGCAGCCGGTCCTCCTGTGCCCGCAGCGTGGTGAGCAGCCGGTCGATCTCCTGCTGGCCCGTCACGGTCGTCCGGCCGAGCATCTCCGCTCGGTAGTCGGCGTACCGCTCGAGCCGGTCGCGCAACGTGGGGAAGGCGAACGGCTTCAGCACGTACTGGACGATGCCGGTCGACACCGCCGCCCGGACCACGGCGAGTTCCCGCGCCGACGTCACCGCGATGACGTCGGCGCGGTCCCCCGCGGCCCGCATCGCCCGGCAGACGTCGAGGCCGTGGACGTCCGGCAGGTTCATGTCGAGCAGGACGAGATCGACCGAACCCTGGGCGAGACGCCTGATCGCCTCCGCGCCGGTGGCGGCGCACCCGGCCACGGTGAACCCCGGGACCCGCTCGACGTAGGAGGCGTGCGCCGCCGCGGCGATCGGGTCGTCCTCCACGACCAGGACCCGGATCACGGGGCGACCTCCTCGGCCACCGGCGAGGTCACGGGTGCGTCGCGCACCGGCAGGTGAACCGTGAAGATTGCTCCCGGCTCGCCCGGGGTGACCGCGACCTGCCCGCCGTGCCGGCGCACTGCTTGTGCGACGAGTGCCAGGCCCAGGCCACGGCCGACGATCCGGTCCGGCTGCGGCGGCTTGGTGGACCAACCGCGGCTGAACACGTTCTCCGCGTTCGCCGGATCCACGCCCGGCCCGGTGTCGCTGACCCGCAGAACCAGCTGCGGTGACGGTCCCGCGACGACCGTCGCCGCAACGTCCACCCGCCGGGGCGGCGGTGCCGTCGCCGCCGCGTCGATCGCGTTGTCCAGCAGGTTGCCGACGATGGTGACCAGATCTCGGGGATCGGCCACGTCCGCAGGCATCTCCAGCCGGTCGGCGATCCGAAGCTCGACGCCGCGCTCGCTGGCCTGCGCCGCCTTACCGAGAAGCAGCGCGGCAAGCACCGGCTCCTGGACGGCGCCCATCACCCGGTCGGTGAGCTCCTGGGCGCCGGCCAGCTCGGCGGTGGCGAACTGGACCGCCCGGTCGGTGTGCCCGAGCTCGATGAGCGAGACGACGGTGTGCAGCCGATTGGCGGACTCGTGCGCCTGCGACCTCAGTGACTCGGCGAGCCCGCGGACGGAGTCCAGCTCGCCGGTGAGGGCGAGAAGGTCGGTGTGGTCGCGCAGCGTCGCGACGGTGCCCAGCTCGCGACCGTCCCATCGGGCGGGGGCCTGGTTGACCACCAGGACCCGATCACCGGTGAGGTGGATCTCGTCGGTCCGGTGCCCGCCGGCGGCCAGCGCCTCGGCGAGCGCGGGAGGCAGGCCGAGCTCGCGAACGGGCCGGCCCACGGCGTCCGCCGGGAGGCCGAGCAGTCGCCGGCCCTCGTCGTTCACCAGCTGGAGCCGGCCGTGGCGATCGAGGAGGAGGAGGCCCTCGTGGACGGCGTGCAGGACCGCGTCGTAGAACTCATACATCCGGCGCAGCTCGTCCGGGCCGAGGTTGTGGGTCTGCCGGCGCAGGCGGCGACTCAGCAGCCAGGCGCCGCCGGACGACGCGAGCAGCGCTGCCAGGCCGGCCCCGACCAGTACGGGGATCTGCCGGGCCAGCCCGCGGCCGACCACCTCCAGGGTGATGCCCACAGCGACCAGCCCGATCACGCGGCCGTCGCGTGTCACCGGTACGACGGCACGTACCGACGGGCCGAGGGTGCCGGTGTACGTCTCGGTAAACGGGTGCCCGGCGGCCGCTTGGTCGATGTGTCCGATGAAGCGACGGCCGATCTGGGCCGGGTCCGGGTGGCTGTACCGGATGCCCTGCGGGCTCATCACGACGACGAAGTCCGTGCCGGTCGAACGGCGCACCTGCTCGGCGTACGGCTGGAGCCGGCGCGACGGTTCCGCACCGGTCAGCGCGTCGGCAACGGTGGGTTCCTGGGCGACGGCCTGAGCGACACCGAGCACCTCCTGGCGGGCGGCGTCGATGGAGTTTCGGCGGGCCTGCAGGTACGCGGCCAGCACGCCGGTGCACACGACGACGACGATCGCGACCGCCAGCAGCGCGAAGACCTGGCGGGCGAGACTCCATCGTCGCGGGTCGACCCGGCGCATGCCTCAGTGTGCTGTTGTCGATCGCGTACGCGCCACGGCGGCGCAGGATGTTCCCTCGCCCGCTAACGGTGCACGAAATGAACGCAAGCGTGACCTAGCCGCCATTGCTGGGCATGTTCTCAAGTGGGCCAGCTCACATCCCCGGACCGACCGGATCGCGGGCCCGCGCCATCGAGGAGGAGATCATGTCCCAGGACCGCAGCGTGGCAGACCCGCCAGGGACCCGCCGGCGTGACCGCACACACGTGCTCTACATCGCCGTCATCGTCGCCGTGCTGGCCGGTGCCGTCGTCGGTTTCGTCGCACCCGACTTCGGCGTGGAGCTCAAGCCACTCGGCACCGGCTTCGTTTCCTTGATCAAGATGATGATCAGTCCGATCATCTTCTGCACCATCGTCCTCGGCGTGGGGTCGGTGCGTCAGGCCGCCCGTGTCGGGCGGGTCGGCGGGCTGGCCCTCGGCTACTTCCTGATCATGTCGACCGTCGCGCTGGCCATCGGCCTGGTGGTGGGCAACCTGATCCACCCAGGCGCGGGTCTGGATCTCAGCGGCATCAAGGGTTCCGGCGCCGAGGCCGCGGGGGACGAGAAGGTCGGCACTGTCGACTTCCTGCTCAACATCATTCCGACGACCTTGCTTTCCTCGCTCACCGAGGGCGAGGTGCTGCAGACGCTGCTCGTCGCGCTGCTCGTGGGGTTCGCCCTCCAGGCGATGGGCAGCGCCGGTGAGCCGATCTTGCGCGGTGTGAAGCACGTGGAACGGTTGGTGTTCCGCATCCTCAGCATGATCATGTGGGCGGCGCCCATCGGCGCGTTCGGGGCCATCGCGGCCGTCGTCGGCGCCACCGGCTGGGATGCCGTCACGAGCCTGCTGCAGATCATGCTCGGCTTCTACATCACCTGCTTCATCTTCGTCTTCGTCGCCCTCGGCGCCCTGCTGCGGATCGTGACCGGGCTGAACATCTTCGCCCTGCTGCGCTACCTGGGCCGGGAGTTCCTGCTGATCCTCTCGACGTCGTCCTCGGAGTCCGCGCTGCCGCGGCTCATCGCCAAGATGGAGCACCTGGGCGTGGCCCGATCCGTGGTCGGCATCACCGTGCCCACCGGGTACTCGTTCAACCTGGACGGCACCGCCATCTACCTGACAATGGCGTCGCTGTTCATCGGTGACGCGCTGGGCGACCCGTTGTCCATCGGTGAGCAGATCTCGCTGCTCCTCTTCATGATCGTGGCGTCGAAGGGCGCTGCCGGAGTGACCGGTGCCGGACTGGCCACGCTGGCCGGTGGCCTCCAATCGCACCGGCCCGACCTGGTCGACGGCGTCGGCCTCATCGTGGGGATCGACCGGTTCATGTCAGAGGCACGTGCGCTGACCAACTTCGCCGGGAACGCCGTGGCGACCGTGCTGATCGGCACGTGGACCGGCGAGTTCGACCGCGAGAAGGCCGCGCTGGCGCTCAGCGGCGAGGCGCCGTTCGACGAGAGCACGCTCCTTGACAACGACAGCGAAGAGGCCACGCCGCCCGCGCCACCGGCGCAGCCGGAGCCAGCACTGGCCCGGTAAGGCGACGATGGTGGAAACTTCCGGGCGATGTCTGCCCGGAAGTTTCCACCATCTTGTCGATGTCGGTCGTCGGCTCCGATCGCCAACAATTCGGTCAGCGACTCAGAGGTCCGGCGGCAGCGTCGGGTCGTCGTAATGCTCGAAGACCCGCCGCACCAGCTCCGGCGACGTCCGGCCGACGGACAGCGGTGGAATGGCGTCGCGGGGAAACCAGTCGACGGCGTCCGTTTCATGGCTGTTGCGCGGCGACCCCCCGGTGAGCCGGCAGGCCACGACGGCCTTCAGTGTGAACAACGGCATCGGCGGATGCCCCCAGCGCTCCCGCTCGTAGATCCCCAGCAGCCGGTCCAGCTCGACGACGTACCCGCTCTCCTCGACGACCTCGCGGACGGCGCCCTCGGCCAGGGACTCGTTGACGTCGGCCCAGCCGCCCGGCAAGGACCAGCGCCCGTCGTGCGTCTCGCGCACCATCAGCAGCCGTCCGAACTCGTCGTGCACTGCGGCTCGCACGTCCAGCTTGGGCGTTACGTATCCCGCGTCGTGGTCCAGTAGCAGGGTGATCTGCTCCGGCGGCGCCCCCGCCAGTGACGACATCATCCGCCCGGCGATCTCGTGCAGGCGCTGGTACCGGTCGGTGTCGAAGGGGGACCGGGAGTACGTCAACCCGGCCTGGGCGAGTGAGTGCACCTCACGGGCCAAGGCCAGCCAGTCGTCGGTCACGACGACGACCGTACGGCACGGGATCGGCGCGGCAGGCCAAGACGCGGACGAGCAGGAGTCTGCACCCCATTTCGGGGTCCAGACTCCTGTTGATCCGAAGCCACCCGCCGGGGTCCGCGACCGAGAGACTAGAGCCGGGGCACTAACATGGCCGCGAATCCCTACCCACAACCGGCGGCTCCGGCGCGCCAAGACGGGCAGCGCCGGCCGGGCGCAGGAGAGAGACCACACGTGGCAACGACGAACGACCTGAAGAACGGCCTGGTGCTCAACCTCGACGGCCAGCTGTGGTCCGTGGTGGAGTTCCAGCACGTGAAGCCGGGCAAGGGCGGCGCGTTCGTCCGCACGAAGCTGAAGAACGTGCTGTCCGGCAAGGTGGTCGACCGAACCTTCAACGCCGGCACCAAAGTCGACACGGCCACCGTCGACAAGCGGGACATGCAGTACCTGTACCGCGACGGCTCGGACTTCGTGTTCATGGACACCACGACGTACGACCAGGTCCAGGTGCCCCAGGCGACCGTGGGGGAGGCGTCCAACTTCCTCCTGGAGAACCAAGAGGCGATCGTGGCGCTGCACGACGGCTCGCCGCTGTACGTCGAGCTGCCGGCCGCCGTCGTCCTGGAGATCACTTACACCGAGCCCGGCCTGCAGGGGGACCGGTCGACGGGTGGGACCAAGCCGGCAACGGTGGAGACCGGCTACGAGATCCAGGTGCCGCTGTTCCTGGAGACCGGCACGAAGGTCAAGGTGGACACCCGTACCGGTGACTATCTCGGCCGCGTGAGCTGACAAGCAGCCAAGACCGACGACAGTGGCCGCCCGCAGCAAGGCTCGCAAGCGCGCCCTCGACCTGCTGTTCGAGGCCGATCAGCGCGGGCTGGACGCCGTCACCCTGCTGCGCGAGCGGATCGCGGCCGGCCCGGCACAGTCACAGGCTCAGTCGCCTCTGCCGGAATATGCGGCGACGATCGTCGAAGGGGTGACCGCGCGACGGGAGCGGATCGACGAGCTGCTGTCGACGTATGCGCACGGCTGGACGCTGGAGCGGATGCCGGCGGTCGATCGGACGGTGCTACGGATCGGTGCGTGGGAGCTGCTCTACAACGACGACGTGCCGGACGCCGTGGCCATCGACGAGGCGGTCGACCTGGCGCGCTCGCTGTCGACCGACGACTCACCGGGCTTCGTGAACGGCCTCCTTGCCCGGCTGCTGGAGGTCAAGACCGGTCAGGGCCGATCTTGGGTCGATTAGCAGGCGTTTCGACCCACAACGCGGGTCAGAACGCCTGCTAATTCGAGCGGCGCACCGTGTGGACGTCATTCCTCGGCTGCGACGGCACGCCGGGCGTCGGCGTTCAGGACCCCCCAGGTGATGAGCTGCTCGGCCAGCACGGCCGGCGGCACGTCGTAGATCACCGCGAGGGTGCGCAGGTCGTCGGTGCGGATGGAGAGCACCTTGCCGTTGTAGTCCCCCCGCTGGCCCTGGATGGTCGCCGCGTACCGGGCGAGCGGCCCCGCCTTCTCGGCGGGCACAGACTGCAGACGCTCCAGGTCGAGCACAAGCTTGGGCGGGGGCTCGCTGCTGCCCCCGGCGGGTGCGTCGGGCAGCAGGGCCTGGACGGGAACGCCGTAGAAGTCCGCCAGCTCGGCCAGACGCTGCACGGTCACGGCGCGGTCGCCGCGTTCGTAGGAGCCGACCACGACCGCCTTCCAGCGGCCCTCGGACTTCTCCTCGACCCCGTGCAGGGACAGCCCCTGCTGGGTGCGGATCCCGCGGAGCCGGGCGCCCAGCGCCCTGGCGTAATCAGATGCCATGCGCCGATGGTCACGGAGAGTTACGGTGTTCGTCAAGCCAGAACGCCAAATCCGTTGGGAGATGTCGCCGGATGGCGTAGCGTCGCCGGAGGCACGGAGCGTCGCATCTCACAGCGGGTCACCGGCTGATAACCTCCCACCGTCGGTTCTGCGCCGGGTCCCAGCCAGTGCCGGCGCTGATGCTTGTGCAGATGCTCTTGCTGAGGCTTGTGCTGGTGCAATCACGCACGACCCGTCCTTTAACGACCCGTCCCGTGAGGCGGGGAAGGAGGTCGCTCATGGCTGCTGCGCGCATTGATCGCGATGAGGCGGCCGGCGCCCGGACCGTCCTGGAGGCCGCCGAGATCGCCCGAGCGCTCACCCGGATAGCGCACGAAATCCTCGAACGGAACAAGGGGCCGCAGGATCTCGTCCTCCTCGGCATCCCGACGCGCGGCGTGGCCCTGGCCGATCGGCTGGCTCGTCGATTGAGTGAGATCGAGGGGGTCGCCATCCCCGTCGGGTCACTGGACGTCACGATGCACCGGGACGATCTGCGTCGTCAGCCGGTCCGCGCCATCGGCGCCACCGAGGTGCCGGCGTCCGGCGTCGACGACCGGATCGTCGTGCTCGTGGACGACGTCCTCTATTCCGGCCGGACCGTCCGGGCGGCCCTCGACGCGCTGTCCGACCTGGGGCGCCCGCGCGCGGTCCGGCTCGCCGTACTTGTGGACCGGGGGCATCGGGAGCTGCCGATCCGGGCCGACCACGTCGGCAAGAACCTGCCGACGTCCGTGGCCGAGCGGGTCCGGGTGCACGTGGAGGAGGTCGACGGCGAGGACTGCGTGCTCATCGAGGGCGGGCAGGACGGTTCCGCCTCCGCGGCCTCATCGGCCGCCTCATCCGCGGGCACGACGACGAACGGGGTCAGCTGATGCGCCATTTGCTCTCCGCCGCCGATCTCGACAATCGCGCGGCGGTCCGGATCCTGGACGTCGCCGACCGGATGGCGGCCACCCAGCAGCGAGAGATCAAGAAACTGCCGACGCTGCGCGGCCGCACCGTCGTGAACCTCTTCTACGAGGACTCCACGCGGACCCGGATCTCCTTCGAGGCCGCCGCCAAGCGGCTGTCCGCCGACGTGATCAACTTCTCGGCGAAGGGGTCCAGCGTCTCCAAGGGAGAAAGCCTCAAGGACACGGCGCTCACGCTGGAGGCGATGGGTGCGGATGCCGTCGTCGTCCGGCATCCCGTCTCCGGCGCTCCGCACCGGCTCGCGCACGCCGGGTGGATCCGCGGGGCGGTGGTGAACGCGGGCGACGGCACTCACGAGCACCCCACCCAGGCGCTGCTGGACGCCTTCACCCTGCGCCGTCACCTGCAGGGCGACGGCGCACCCGCGCCGGGCGCCGACCTCGCCGGCCGGCGGATCGCCATCGTCGGCGACGTCCTGCACAGCCGGGTGGCCCGCTCGAACGTGCTGCTGTTGCACACCCTCGGGGCGGAGGTGGTGCTGGTGGCGCCGCCGACCCTGCTGCCGGTCGGGGTGGGCGCCTGGCCGTGCACGACGTCGTACGACCTGGACGGTGTCCTGCGCGGCGGGCACGGCGACCTGGACGCCGTGATGATGCTGCGGGTCCAGCGGGAGCGGATGCAGGCGGCGTACTTCCCCAGTGCCCGGGAGTACTCGCGGCGGTACGGGCTGGACGCCCGCCGGCTGACATTGCTGCCGGACCACGCGCTCGTGATGCACCCCGGCCCGATGAACCGGGGATTGGAGATCTCGGCGGACGCGGCGGACTCGCCGCGCTCGACCATCGTCGAGCAGGTCGCCAACGGGGTCGCCGTGCGGATGGCGGTGCTGTACCTGCTGCTGTCGGGGGAGTCGCCGGCGGCAGCGGCGGGTGACGACGACGTGCGCGATATCCGCGAGCTCAGGAAGGAAGTGACCGCGTGACCGGTTCGACGACGCCTGAGTACGTCCTGCGCGGCGCGCGGCCGCTGGGCGGTGAGCCGACGGACCTGCTGCTGCGCGACGGGGTGATCGCCGAGACGCGCCCGTCGGGCGGCGGGCACCGGCTGGACGCCGCGGGGGCGCGTGACATCGACGCCGACGGGCTGGTGGCTTTGCCCGGGTTGGTGGACCTGCACACCCACCTGCGCGAACCGGGCCGGGAGGACGCCGAAACGGTGGAGTCCGGGACCCGCGCCGCGGCGCTGGGCGGGTTCACCGCCGTGCACGCGATGGCGAACACCGACCCGGTCGCCGACACGGCCGGGGTGGTCGAGCAGGTGTGGCGGCTCGGCCTGCGCTCCGGCTGGGTCGACGTCCGCCCCGTGGGTGCGGTGACAGTGGGCCTGGCCGGTGAGCGACTGGCCGAGCTGGGCGCGATGGCGGACTCGGCGGCGGGCGTACGGGTCTTCTCCGACGACGGCAAGTGCGTATGGGACGCCGTCCTCATGCGGCGGGCGCTGGAGTACGTCAAGGCGTTCGACGGCGTCATCGCCCAGCACGCCCAGGAGCCGCGGCTGACCGAGGGCGCGCAGATGCACGAGGGCGAGGTCTCCGGTGTCCTGGGGCTGCCGGGCTGGCCCGCCGTGGCGGAGGAGGCGATCATCGCCCGGGACGTCCTGCTCGCCGGGCACGTGGGGTCGCGGCTGCACGTCTGTCACGTGTCGACCGCCGGCTCGGTGGAGATCATCCGCTGGGCCAAGGGGCGCGGCGTGCAGGTGACCGCCGAGGTGACGCCGCACCATCTGCTGCTGACTGACGAACTCGTCCGCAGCTATGACCCGGTGTTCAAGGTGAACCCGCCACTGCGCACCGCCGAGGACGTCGCCGCGCTGCGCGAGGCACTCGCCGACGGCACGATCGACATCGTGGCGACGGATCACGCGCCGCACCCCGCCGAGGACAAGGACTGCGAGTGGGGCGTGGCCGCGATGGGGATGACCGGACTGGAGACGGCGCTGGCCGTGGTGCAGGAGACGATGGTGGACACCGGCCTGCTCGACTGGGCCGGGGTGGCCCGGCGGATGTCCGCGGCGCCGGCCCGGATCGGCCGGGTCGCCGGTCAAGGGCGTCCCCTGGCGGCGGGCGAACCGGCCCACCTGACGCTGCTGGATCCGGCCGCGCCGTGGACGGTGGACCCGGCCGCGATGGCGACCGCCGGACGCAACTCGCCGTTCCGCGGCCGCAAGCTGCCGGGCCGGGTGGTCGCGACGTTCTACGGCGGGCGGGCCACCGTGATGGACGGCGCGCTGACGGACCCCTTCTCCGCCGATCAAGCAAACCAGGGTCGATCAAGCAAACCAGGGTCGATCCGGTGAACGGCGATCAGCTCTCCCTCATGGTGCTGGAGGACGGACGGATCTGGCGCGGCCAGGCTTATGGCGCGATCGGCACCGCGCTCGGCGAGGCGGTCTTCGCCACCGGCATGACCGGCTACCAGGAAACCCTCACCGACCCCTCCTACCACCGCCAGGTCGTCGTCATGACGGCGCCGCACATCGGCAACACCGGGGTGAACGACGAGGACCCGGAGTCCGCCCGGATCTGGGTCGCCGGGTACGCCGTCCGCGACCCCGCCCGCCGTGCCTCCAACTGGCGGGCCCGCCGGGAGCTGGCGGACGAGCTCGCCGCCCAAGGCATCGTCGGCATCAGCAGCATCGACACCCGGGCGGTCACCCGGCACCTGCGCGAGCGCGGCGCCATGCGGGTCGGCATCTTCTCCGGCCCGGCCGCCCAGCGCCCGCACGAGGACCTGCTGGCCGAGGTCCTGGCGTCGCCCTCCATGGTCGGCGCGGACCTGTGCGGCGACGTGAGCACCGCCGCGCCCTACGTCGTCCCGGCGATCGGCGAGCGGCGGCTCACGGTCGCCGCCATCGACCTCGGCATCAAGGCGATGACGCCGCACCGGATGGCGGAACGCGGCATCGAGGTGCACGTCCTGCCCGCGCGCTCCACGATCGACGACGTCCTCGCGACCCGCCCCGACGGAGTCTTCTTCTCCAACGGACCGGGCGACCCGGCGGCCGCGCACGGGCCGGTCGCGCTGGCCCGGGAGGTGCTGCAGCGGCGAATCCCCCTCTTCGGCATCTGCTTCGGCAACCAGATCCTCGGCCGGGCGCTGGGGTTCGGGACGTACAAGCTCGGCTACGGCCACCGCGGCATCAACCAGCCGGTGATGGACCGGCTGACCGGCAAGGTGGAGGTCACCTCGCACAACCACGGCTTCGCGGTGGACGCACCGACCGACGGCGTCGCCGACACCCCGTTCGGGCGCGCCGAGGTCAGCCACGTCTGCCTCAACGACGGCGTCGTGGAGGGGCTGCGCTGCCTCGACGTCCCGGCGTTCTCCGTGCAGTACCACCCCGAGGCGGCCGCCGGACCGCACGACGCCGCGTACCTGTTCGACCGGTTCACCCAGCTGATGCACCCCGATCTGATGCATGAGGGGAGCGCGCATGCCGCGGCGCACTGACCTCAGCAGCGTCCTCGTCATCGGCTCCGGGCCGATCGTGATCGGGCAGGCCTGCGAGTTCGACTACTCCGGTACCCAGGCGTGCCGGGTGCTGCGTGCCGAGGGGCTGCGGGTCATCCTGGTCAACTCCAACCCGGCCACGATCATGACCGACCCGGAGTTCGCGGACGCGACGTACGTCGAGCCGATCACCGCGGACGTCGTCGAGGTGATCATCGCCAAGGAGCGCCCGGACGCCCTGCTGGCCACCCTGGGCGGGCAGACGGCGCTGAACACCGCCATGACCCTGCACGAGCGGGGGGTCCTGGAGAAGTACGGCGTGGAGCTGATCGGGGCGAACGTCGAGGCGATCCAGGCGGGGGAGGACCGGCAGCGCTTCAAGGGCGTCGTCGAACGCTGCGGCGCCGAGGTGGCGCGCAGCGTGATCTGCCACTCGATGGACGACTGCCTGGACGCCGTCGCCGACCTCAACTACCCGGTCGTCGTTCGGCCGAGCTTCACCATGGGCGGCCTCGGCTCCGGCATCGCGTACGACGAGGCGGACCTGCGCCGGATCGCCGGCGCGGGACTGCACTACTCGCCGACCACCGAGGTGCTCCTGGAGGAGTCCATCCTCGGCTGGAAGGAGTTCGAGCTGGAGCTGATGCGAGACCGCAACGACAACGTCGTCGTGGTCTGCTCCATCGAGAACCTCGACCCGATGGGTGTGCACACCGGTGACTCCATCACCGTCGCCCCGGCACTCACCCTGACCGACCGCGAGTACCAGCGGCTGCGCGACATCGGCATCGCCGTCATCCGCGAGGTGGGCGTCGACACCGGCGGCTGCAACATCCAGTTCGCCGTCAACCCGCAGGACGGCCGGATCATCGTCATCGAGATGAATCCCCGGGTCAGCCGTTCCAGCGCGCTGGCCAGCAAGGCGACCGGATTCCCCATCGCCAAGATCGCGGCGCGGCTCGCCGTCGGGTACACGCTCGACGAGATCCCCAACGACATCACCGAGAAGACCCCGGCCTCGTTCGAGCCGACGCTGGACTACGTCGTGGTGAAGGTGCCGCGGTTCGCGTTCGAGAAGTTCCCGGCGGCCGAGCGCACGCTGACCACCACGATGAAGTCCGTCGGTGAGGTCATGGCCATCGGCCGGTGCTTCACCGAGGCGCTGCAGAAGGCGATGCGGTCGCTGGAACGGCGCGGCGCGTCGTTCCACTGGGACGGCGAACCGCCATCCGGACCCGCGCTGCAGGCGCTGCTGTCCGTCGTGGCCACCCCGACCGAGGATCGGCTGCTACAGGTCCAGCAGGCCATCCGCGGCGGCGCGACGGTCGAGCAGCTGCACGCGGCCACCGGGATCGACCCGTGGTTCCTCGATCAGCTCCAGCTGATCGACGAGGTGGCGGAGGCCGTCCGCACCGGCAGCACGCTCACCCCGGATCTGCTGCACCTGGCCAAGCGGCACGGCTTCTCCGATGCGCAGCTCGGCGGGCTGCGCCGGATGTCCGAGGACGTCGTGCGCGGCGTCCGGCACGCCCTGGGCGTGCGTCCCGTCTACAAGACCGTGGACACCTGCGCCGCCGAGTTCGCCGCGGTAACCCCGTACCACTACTCCTCCTACGACGAGGAGACCGAGGTGACGCCGTCGAGCCGGCGGAAGGTCGTGATCCTCGGATCGGGACCCAACAGGATCGGCCAGGGCGTGGAGTTCGACTACTCCTGCGTGCACGCGTCGTTCGCGCTGCGCGCCGCCGGGTACGAGACGATCATGATCAACTGCAATCCGGAGACGGTGTCCACCGACTACGACACCTCCGACCGGCTCTACTTCGAGCCGCTCACGCTCGAGGACGTCCTGGAGGTGGTGCACGCCGAGCAGCAGTCCGGCGAGGTCGTCGGGGTGATCGTGCAGCTTGGCGGCCAGACGCCGCTCGGACTCGCCGCCGGGTTGAAGGCGGCCGGCGTGCCGATCGTCGGCACCAGCCCGGAGGCCATCCACCTGGCGGAGGAGCGCGGCGCGTTCGGCCGGGTGCTGGCCCGCGCCGGCCTGCCCGCCCCCCGGCACGGCATGGCGTCCAGCTTCGTGGAGGCCAAGCAGATCGCCGACGAGATCGGCTATCCGGTGCTGGTGCGGCCGTCCTACGTGCTCGGCGGGCGGGGGATGGAGATCGTCTACGGCGAGGACATGCTGGGGGACTACATCTCCCGGGCGACGCAGGTCAGCCCCGAGCACCCGGTGCTGGTCGACCGGTTTTTGGAGAACGCCATCGAGATCGACGTCGACGCGCTGTACGACGGCGAGGAGCTGTATCTCGGCGGGATCATGGAGCACATCGAGGAAGCCGGCGTCCATTCCGGCGACTCGGCCTGCGTCCTGCCGCCGGTCACGCTGGGCAGCGGGGAACTGGCGCAAGTGCGGGCCAGCACCGAGGCGATCGCCCGCGGCGTCGGGGTCCGCGGGCTGCTGAACGTGCAGTTCGCTGAGGCAGCCGGCGTCCTCTATGTGCTGGAGGCCAACCCGCGGGCGAGCCGCACCGCGCCGTTCGTGTCGAAGGCGACGGCGGTGCCGCTGGCCAAGGCGGCGGCGCGGATCATGCTGGGCGCCAGCGTCGCCTCGCTGCGCGCGGAGGGCCTGCTGCCGGCGAGCGGCGACGGCGGCACCCTGCCGCTCGGCACGCCGGTCTCGGTGAAGGAGGCCGTGTTGCCGTTCAAGCGGTTCCGCACGCCGTCCGGGACGGTCGTGGACAGCCTGCTGGGGCCGGAGATGCGGTCAACCGGCGAGGTCATGGGCATCGACGTCGACTTCCCACACGCGTTCGCGAAATCCCAGTCGGCCGCGTACGGCGGGCTGCCGTCGTCCGGGCGGGTCTTCGTCTCGGTGGCCGACGGCGACAAGCGCGCGATGGTGCTGCCGGTGTGGCGGCTGGCCGATCTCGGCTTCGAGGTCCTGGCCACGGCCGGGACGGCGACGGTGCTGCACCGGCACGGCATTCGCAGCACCGTCGTACCCAAGCTCGGACAGGGTCCGGGGCCGGACGGCAAGCCGACGCTGGTGGACCGGATCCTGGCCGGGGAGATCGACATGGTGGTCAACACGCCGTCCGGCCCGGCGGCCCGGGCCGACGGGTACGAGATCCGGGCCGCCATCACCGCCGTCGACCGGCCGATCATCACGACGGTCCAGCAGCTGGCCGCGGCGGTTCAGGCGATCGAGGCGGCCCGCAACGAGCCGGTGCGTGTGACGTCGCTGCAGGAACACGCTTTGACGATCGCGAGGGTCCGCGCGTGAGCGAGCAGGGCCACCCTGCGCCGTCCGTGGCGAGCGCGGCTCGAATTAGCAGGCGTTTTGACCCACAAATGGGGTCAGAACGCCTGCTAATCAGGCCCAAGATCGCCTGCGGCGAGTCAACTCGCCACCGCATGCGGCTGGGAGTGGGCGCGTGAGCGAACCATCGGCACAGAGCGAGCAGGGCGGTGCGGCGGTGTCTGGACCAAGGGACGAGGGAAGACGCCGCCACAGTGCGCCGCCCGTGGCGAGCGAACCATCGGCACAGAGCGAGCAGGGCGGTGCGGCGGTGTCTGGACCAAGGGACGAGGGAAGACGCCGCCACAGTGCGCCGCCCGTGGCGAGCGAACCATCGGCACAGCCTTTCGGGGAGCGGGTCTGGGCGGCCATGCGGGCGCGTGGGCCGCTGTGCGTCGGCATCGACCCGCATCCCGGCCTGCTCGCCGCGTGGGGCCTGCCGGACGACGTCACGGGCCTCGAGCGGTTCTCCCGCTCGGTGGTCGCGGCGCTCGGTGACCGGGTAGCGGTACTGAAGCCACAGGTTGCGTTCTTCGAACGGTTCGGCTCGCGCGGGGTCGGCGTCCTGGAGACGGTGATCAGCGAGGCCCGGGACACCGGCGCACTGACGATCGTGGACGCCAAGCGCGGCGACATCGGCTCGACGATGGCGGCGTACGCCGACGCCTACGCCGGGGACGGCTCACTGCTGGCCGGGGATGCGGTCACCATGACGCCGTACCTCGGCTTCGGCGCCCTGCGCCCGGTTCTCGACCGGGCCGCGGCCACCGGCCGGGGCGTCTTCGTCCTCGCACTCACCTCCAACCCGGAAGGCGCCGGCGTCCAGCACGCCAGAACGGCGGATGGACGGACCGTCGCGCAGGCGGTCCTGGACGCGGTCGCCGCCGAGAACGCCGGTGCGCAGCCGCTCGGCTCGGTCGGCGTCGTCGTGGGCGCGACCGTCGGGGAGGCTGGGCGGGAGCATGACCTGTCGCGCCTCAACGGGCCGGTTCTGGCGCCGGGGATCGGTGCGCAGGGGGCGACGGCGGCCGACCTGACGCGGGTGTTCGGGGCCGCGCTGCCGAATGTGCTGGCCAGCTCCAGCCGGGAGGTGCTGGCGGCCGGCCCCTCCGCGGCGGGCCTGCGGGCCGCCGCCGAGCGCACCATCGAGGCCCTGACCGCCGTCCTTCCGGAGCCGGATCCGTTCGCCAAGTGGGATGTGCGACACGACGACACCCACCCCGCGTTGCCCCCGGGGACGGCGAGTCGCTAGGTTCAACCGCAGATCGCCGCAGCCCATCGGGCCAGCCCGCGACCGGGGGGCACCAGCCGCACCGGCCACGGCGACGACCCGGCGGGGGGATGATCGACGAACGTACCGACCACGACCGACCACGAACCGACCCGCCCGTCCGCCAGCAGCACCGCACGACCCCATCCGCCGAGCCAGATCGACCGAGGTGAAACCCCGTGGCATTGCCCCCTCTGACCCCCGAGCAGCGGGCCGCCGCCCTGGAGAAGGCGGCCGCCGCCCGTCGGGCGCGCGCCGAGGTGAAGAACCGTCTCAAGTACTCGCAGGGCTCGCTGGGCGAGGTCATCAGCGAGGGCCAGAACAACGAGGTGATCGGCAAGATGAAGGTCTCCGCTCTGCTGGAGGCCCTGCCCGGCGTGGGCAAGGTGCGGGCGCGGCAGATCATGGAGGAGATCGGCATCTCCGAGTCCCGCCGCGTCCGCGGGCTGGGCTCGAACCAGATCGCCGCCCTCGTCGAGCGTTTCAGCCGCTGACCTGCCGCCGGTGAACCACCGGGGACCCGTGCCACGGGGCCGGCTGACCGTGCTGGCCGGCCCCACCGCGGTCGGCAAGGGGACGGTCGCGGCCGACATCAGGCACCGATACCCGGACGTCTGGCTGTCCGTCTCCGTCACCACCCGGCCGCCGCGGCCGGGGGAGGTGGAGGGGGTCCACTACTACTTCGTGGACGAGGCCGCGTTCGACCGCATGATCGAGTCCGGCGCCCTCCTCGAGTGGGCGGTGGTGCATGGCCGGCATCGGTACGGGACGCCGCGGCGCCCGGTGGAGGAGGCGCTGGCCGCGGGCCGGCCGGCGCTGCTGGAGATCGACCTGCAAGGCGCCCGCCAGGTCAAGCGGACGATGCCGGACGCGCTGTACGTGTTCCTTGCCCCGCCCAGCTGGGACGAGATGGTGCGCCGGCTCGTCGGCCGGGGCACCGAGACCCCGGAGGAGCGGACGCGCCGGCTGGCCACCGCCGAGGCCGAACTCGCCGCAGAGGCGGAGTTCAACGTGACGATCGTGAACGACGATGTGCAGCGCGCCACCGACGAGCTCGTATCATGGATGGGTCTGTCACCCGCGCCTCCGCCGTCACCGGTCGGCCGGGATGCCTGAGACGACTGATGAGCGGACCCCGGCCGGGGCTCGCCGTCGGTCCGAATTGCCACACTGAACTGCCACTTTCACCTGGAGTTGACTGCGTGTCCGGAACTCACGCCGTGCCTGAGGGCATCACCAATCCGCCCATCGACGAGCTGCTGACGGCCGCGGACTCGAAGTATGCCCTGGTGATCTACGCCGCGAAGCGCGCCCGACAGATCAACGCCTACTACTCCCAGCTCGGCGAGGGCCTGCTGGAGTACGTCGGGCCGCTGGTGGAGACCCACGTGCAGGAGAAGCCGCTGTCCGTGGCGCTGCGCGAGATCAACGCGGGCCTGCTGGTCGCGGAGCCCTCCGAGCAGTGACGGCGGCCGGCAGGTGAGCGCGCCGCCGCGCGTCGTCCTCGGCGTCAGCGGCGGGATCGCCGCGTACAAGGCGTGCCTCCTGCTCCGGCTGCTCACCGAGTCCGGGCACGACGTGCGGGTCGTGCCGACCGAGGCCGCGCTGCGCTTCGTCGGCGCGCCGACGTGGGAGGCGCTGTCCGGCCATCCCGTCGCGACTTCGGTGTGGGACGACGCGTACGAGGTCCCGCACGTCCGCATCGGTCAGGACGCCGATCTCGTCGTCGTCGCGCCGGCGACGGCGGACCTGCTGGCCCGGGCTGCCCACGGGCTGGCGGACGACCTTCTCACGAACGTCCTGCTCACCGCCCGCTGCCCGGTCCTGCTGGCGCCCGCCATGCACACCGAGATGTGGGAACACGCCGCCACCCAGGCCAACGTCGCGACGTTGCGGGAGCGCGGGGTGACGGTTCTGGATCCGGCGCGAGGCCGGCTCACCGGAGCGGACTCCGGCCCGGGCCGGCTACCCGAGCCCGAGGACATCTTCGCCGCGGCCCGCGGGCTGCTGCGGCCCGTACCCGAACCGGCCCGGGGTGGGCTGGCCGGACGGCATGTCGTCGTCTCGGCCGGCGGGACCAGGGAGCCGCTCGATCCCGTCCGCTACCTGGGCAACCGGTCGTCCGGCCGGCAGGGCGTGGCGATGGCGAGCGAGGCAGCGGCCCGCGGGGCGAAGGTCACGCTGGTGGTCGGGTCGGTCGACGTTCCGCTGCCCGACGGCCTTGACGTCGTCCGGGTGGAGTCCGCGCTGCAGATGCGGGACGCCGTCCAGGCGGCCGCCGCGTCGGCGGACGTCGTCGTGATGGCGGCGGCGGTGGCGGACTTCCGGCCTGCCGATGTGGCCCCTCACAAGATCAAGAAATCGGCGGACGATGATTCGGCGCCGGTGGTGGAGCTCGTCCGCAATCCCGACATCCTGGCCGAACTGGTGCGGCGTCGACGGTCGGGTCAGCTGGTCGTCGGGTTCGCCGCCGAGACCGGTGATGACGACGGCGACGTGCTGGACCACGCTCGGGCGAAACTGGCGCGCAAGGGTTGCGACCTGCTGGTGGTGAACGACGTCTCCGCGGGCAAGGTCTTCGGCCGGGAAGAGACCGAGGTCCTCCTGCTGAGCGCCGACGGGCGGGTCACCGAGGTGCCGCCGGGGACGAAGGCCGAGGTCGCCGCGGCGATCTGGGATGCGGTCGCCGCGCTGATGTGACCAGGCCAGGGTGGGTGGCTGCCCAGGGCGCGACCCCGCGACCGATCTGTCCGGGTGGTGTCCATTGCCTCACCAGCCCGTGAACAAATGTGTCCACTACGAGGGACGCTGGCTAGAGTTGCCCCACGTTGCCGTGGTGGCGTACCGCCGCACGGCGACGGAGCCAGCAGCCGCTGCACGCGACATCATGTCGCCCGACCTGCCAGGAGAGCCGTGTCCGACCGCCTGTTCACCTCCGAGTCCGTGACCGAGGGGCATCCCGACAAGATCTGCGATCAGATCAGCGACAGCATCCTCGACGCACTGCTCGCCCAGGACCCCACCAGCCGCGTCGCGGTCGAGACGATGGTCACCACCGGCCTGGTGCACGTCGCCGGTGAGGTGACCACCCAGGCCTACGCCGACATCCCCAGCATCGTGCGCAGCACGATCCTCGACATCGGCTACGACTCCTCGACCAAGGGCTTCGACGGCAACTCCTGCGGCGTCGAGGTGTCGATCGGCGCTCAGTCGCCGGACATCGCGCAGGGCGTGGACACGGCCTACGAGGCGCGCGTGGAAGCCGGCGCCGACCCGCTGGACCTGCAGGGTGCCGGTGACCAGGGCCTGATGTTCGGGTACGCGAACGACGACACGCCGGAGTACCTGCCGCTGCCGATCTGGCTGGCGCACCGGCTCGCCGAGCGGCTGACCGAAGTGCGCAAGACCGGCGAGGTGCCATATCTGCGCCCGGACGGCAAGACGCAGGTCACCATCGCCTACGAGGGCGACCGCGCCGTTCGCCTGGACACGGTCGTCGTCTCCAGCCAGCATGCGGCCGACGTCTCCCTGGAGAACCTGCTGCAGCCCGACGTCGCCGATCACGTGATCAAGCCGGTGGTGGACGGGCTGGCGCTCGACACGTCGAGCTTCCGGCTCCTGGTGAACCCGACCGGACGGTTCGAGATCGGCGGCCCGATGGGCGACGCCGGCCTCACCGGCCGCAAGATCATCGTGGACACCTACGGGGGTTACGCCCGGCACGGCGGCGGCGCCTTCTCCGGCAAGGATCCGTCGAAGGTCGACCGGTCGGCGGCGTACGCCATGCGCTGGGTCGCGAAGAACGTGGTGGCCGCGGGGCTGGCCCGCCGGGCCGAGGTCCAGGTCGCGTACGCGATCGGCAAGGCACAGCCGGTCGGGCTGTACGTCGAGACCTTCGGCACCGAGACGGTGGACCCGGCGCGGATCACCGCCGCGATCCGGGAGGTCTTCGACCTGCGGCCCGCTGCGATCATCCGCGATCTGGACCTGCTGCGGCCGATCTACCGGCAGACCGCGGCGTATGGGCACTTCGGCCGACCGCTGGCCGACTTCACCTGGGAGCGGACCGACCGCGTCGACGCGCTGCGCTCGCTGGTGTCCTGACAGCGCCCCCAGCTTGAGGCGGCCGCCACCCGTCGCGGTGACGGCCGCCTCGGCTTGGTGCCGAGGGTGTTGACGGACCAGCCCGGCAGGATTGGGTCGTGAGCGAGGCAGGGACGGGCGGGCAGCTGGAGCTGCTGCGCGCCGGCAGCCGCCCCCGCGGCCCACGCCCGCCGGAGTCCCTGGCCACCGAACTGCCCGTGGCCAGGGTGGCGGTCGACGTCCCGCTGCCTCACCTGGACCGGCCCTTCGACTACGGCGTGCCGCAGAGCATGGCGGAGGCTGCCCGGCCCGGCGTACGGGTCCGGGTCCGGTTCGCCGGGCAGGACGTCGACGGGTTCGTCCTGGAGCGTGCCTCGGTCAGCGACCATCCGGGCCCGCTGACGCCGTTGCGCCGCGTCGTCTCGCCGGAGCCGGTCCTGACGTCCGCGATCCACCGGCTGGCCCGCGCCGTCGCCGACCACTACGCCGGCACGCTCGCCGACGTCCTGCGGCTTGCCATCCCACCGCGCCACGCCCGAACCGAGAAACTCGTGCGCGATCACGTCGCCGGTGGCGTTCAGCGCCAGGCAGGCGGCATCGACGGCCCCTGGAGGGAGTACCGGGCCGGGGATGCGCTGATCCGGCGACTCGCGGCGGGGGAGTCGCCGCGGGCGGTGTGGACGGCGCTGCCCGGGCCGCGGGCCTGGGCGGACGCCCTCGCCGTCGCTGTCGAGGCCACGCTGGCGTCGGGCCGCGGGGCGCTCCTCGTGCTGCCCGACCGGCGCGACGTCGACACCGTCGAGGACGCGGTGCGGCGGGTCATCGGCTCGGACCGGCACGTCCGTCTGGAGGCCGAGCTGGGTCCGGCGGCCCGCTATCGCGCGTTCCTCGCCTTGGTCCGCGGCCATGCCCGGGTGGCTATCGGCACCCGCGCAGCGCAGTTCGCGCCTGTGCCCGACCTCGGCCTCGTCGTCGTCTGGGACGACGGCGACGACAACCACGCCGAACCCCGAGCGCCGTACCCGCACGTCCGCGAGGTGCTGACGCTGCGCTCGCAACTGGAGGGCGCCGCACTGCTGGCCGGCGGCTGGTCCCGGACCGCCGACTGCGCCGCCTGGATCCGTTCCGGTTGGGCCCGTGAGGTAGTCGCCGAGCGCGCCGTTCTGCGGGCACGGTGGGCGCCTGTGACGGTGGCGGGCTCGGTACCCGGCGCGGATGACGATCCCGCGGCGGCGGCGCGGCTGCCCGCTCCCGCCTGGCGTGCCGTCCGGGAGGGGCTGGGTCTCGGTCCGGTCCTGGTCCAGGTGCCGCGCGCCGGGTATGTGCCCGGGCTCGCCTGCCAGACGTGCCGGCGTCCCGCGCGGTGCGGCACCTGTCACGGGCCCGTCGAGCTGCAGGCCGATCTGCGCGCCGATGTCGCCGGCGGGGCTCATCCGGTTTGCGGCTGGTGCGGGCGGTCCCAGACCGGCTGGACCTGCCCGCACTGCGGGGGCCATCGCTTCCGTGCCCGGTCCGTCGGGGTGGACCGGACGGCGGAGGAGCTCGGCCGGGCCTTTCCCGGCGTCCCGGTCGTGGTGCCGCGGGCGGGCGCCGCCGCCCCGTCGGTGCCGCGGACCGCGCTCGTCGTGGCCACCCCCGGCCTGGAGCCGGGGGTCCCGGACGGGTATGCCGCCGCCGCCCTGCTTGACGGCCATGTGCTCCTCGACCGTCCCGATCTACGCGCCTCGGAGGACGCGCTGCGCCGATGGTTGGCGGCCGCGGCGCTCGTTCGCCCCGGGAGCCAGGGGGGTCGCGTCGTGGTCTGCGCCGATCCGCAGGTGAGCGCCGTCCAGGCGCTCGTGCGCGCCGACCCCGGGTGGTTCGCGGCGCGCGAACTTGACGAGCGGGAGCAGCTGGGTCTGCCACCCGCGGTCTGCCTCGCGTCCGCACTCGGACCTGCCGACGCCGTCCGGCGGTTCTCGCAGCTGCTCGCGGTGCCTCCCGATGCCGAGGTACTCGGCCCGGCGCCGCTATCGGCAGCGCAGGACGGCGCAGCCGCGCGGCTCGGCGGCGACGATGCATCGGTTCGGCTCCTGGTTCGCGCCCCCAATGGCTCCCGTGCTGCGCTGGCCCGTGCGGTGCGAGAGGCCGCCGCGGCGCGCAGCGCCCGCCGCGACCCCGGGTCGGTCCGGGTCCAACTGGACCCACGGGACATCGGCTAGGGTCATCGTCAGGTCAGCCTTCGGCCGGCGCCTTCGTACTCCCGGGAGTCCGCGTCGGTCGCCTCGCATTCACCGAGGCGGTCGCTGCCGGCGGCGACCACGCCGGCGGCGCTGTGGTCTGGGTCGTTGGCGCGGTGGTGGGCTCGACCGCGCCCGAGTCGTCGTCGACAACAGGCCCCAGCGTCGGCTGGGCGGTCACGCTCACCGTGCCGGGCACAACGCCCGCGCCCGCCCCCTCGCTCGTCGTCGCGGCCGGTCGCGCCAGGGCCGGCGGGACCCCGTTGGTGCCGATGGCGATCGGCGGTCCGGTCACCGTGACGATCACGGTCTCCCGGGGGAGAGCCAGGCCACGGACGCCGCTGCCGCTGCTCGGTGTGGCGGCGGTCTGTGCCGGTGAGGCGGTCCACTCCGCGAGCCCCAGCCATGTGGCGACGCCCGCGCCGGCGCCGACCAGCACCAGCGAAGCGACGGCGGCGCTGACCACCGCCCGGCGCGGCCCACCGAGCAACGCGGCGGCTCCCGGAAGCAGACCCGCCAGGCCCGGCCAGCCGCTCGGGGTGGCCGGCCCCGAGCTGAGGATGGGAGCCGGGGCCCCGGCCCACGTCGGCTGCTGCAGGACGACCGGCTGGATCCGCGACGGCAACGTCAGCCCAGTACGGTCCGCGGCGTCGCGGAGCATCTCGCGGGCGTGTGCGGCGGACTCCGGGCGCCGGGTGGGCTCCTTGGCCATCATGGCCGAGACCACCTGCGCCACCGGCTCGGGGATGTGCGGCGGGAGGAGCGGACAGGGCTCCTCGACCACGCGCAGCAGGAACTGCAGCTCGGACTCCTCGGGACCGCAGACGAACGGCGCACTCCCAGTGATCAACGCGAAGAGTGTGGCGCCGAGCCCGTAGATGTCGGCCGGCGGACCGGCGTTCGTGTGGTCCAGGATCACCTCGGGCGCGGCATACCCGGGAGTCGCGGCCATCGACGTCAGCTCGGCCGGGCTGCGCACGGCGACGCCGAAGTCGCCCAGAGCCACGACGCCGTAGTGGGTGAGCAGCACGTTCTGCGGCTTGACGTCGCGATGCAGGATGCCGTTGCGGTGTGCGGCGTCCAGCGCGTCGGCCAGCGCGACGCCGACCGCCAGCACCTCCTCCAGCGGGCGCGGGCCCAGGGCGGTGAGCCGCTGACCGAACGAACCGCCGTCGCAGTAGGGCATGACCAGGAAGGGGCGGCGGTCGCTGGTGAACCCGCTGTCGAAGACGGACACGACGTGGGGGTGGTCGGCCAGGACGCCGACGGCGCCACACTCGCGACGGAAGTCGCGCCTCAGTTGCGGCTCGTCGATCGTCCCGTGGAAGACCTTGATGGCGACGTCGCGCGCGAACGTATTGGACGAGGCGCGGTACACCGTGCTGGAGGCGCCGCGACCAATCTCGACCAGATCGGTGTAGTCGGGGGCGGGGTGGTCGACGTTGAGCAGATCGCTGAGTTCGTCGTCGAGTCGCATGCGCCTGCTCCTCTCGACGCGCCACGCACCCCGTGATCGCCCATCCCCGGGCGTTGAATCGGCAGCGTATCTCCCTGGAGCGGCCCACTCATCACGGATGTCGGGAATCGCCGGTTCGCCCGACGGTGTTCGGCATTCGCACGACGCCGGTCGGCGTCGAACGGTGGAGGCTGCCTGCGCGACCCTGATGATCCACTCATCAGACCCTAGACTGGAGCGGACCTGATCTGATCGCTCTACCCGCCGCCGCGAGCCGCCGCCAGGCCAACCGTCGAAGGATCCGAGGAACGCCTCGTGCCCATCCAGCCAATCCGCCTCTTCGGAGACCCCGTTTTGCGGACCCCCGCCCAGCCGGTGACCGATTTCGACAAGGAACTGCGCACCCTGGTGAAGGACCTCGAGGAGACCATGCTCGACGCGCCGGGGGCCGGCCTCGCCGCCCCGCAGATCGGCGTCGGCCTGCGGGTGTTCACCTACTACGTGGACGGTGTCCTCGGGCATCTGGTGAACCCTGATCTGGACCTATCCGAGGAGATGCAGGACGGCGAGGAGGGCTGTCTGTCCTTTCCGGGCATGGCGTACGACACCCCGCGGGCGCTTCGGGTCGTGGCCAAGGGCTTCAACCGGCATGGTGAACCGGTGATCATCGAGGGCAGCGAGATGCTGGCTCGGGCGATCCAGCATGAGACCGATCACCTCGACGGCATCCTGTTCATCGACCGGATGAACCGCGAGGAGCGCAAGCTGGCGCTGAAGGCCATCCGCGAAGCGGAGTGGTTCGGCGAACCGCGGCCGATGATCAGGACCAGCCCGCATCCGACGTTCGGCCAGGCGCTGTAGGCCCGCCGCCCCATGCGCGTCGTGGTCGCCGGCACGCCCGACGTCGCGCTGCCGTCCCTGGACGCGATCGCCCGGTCGCGGCATGACATCTTGGCCGTGCTGACGCGCCCGGACGCGCCTGCGGGGCGCGGTCGCCATCTCGCCCGTTCCGGGGTCGCCACCTGGGCTGATGCGCACGGCGTCCGCGTACTGCAACCGCGCCGCCCCGCGCAGCCGGACTTCCTCACGGAACTGCGCGCGCTCGCACCCGACTGCTGCCCGGTCATCGCCTACGGCGGGCTCATCCCGCGTGCCGCGCTCGATATCCCGGCCCACGGCTGGGTGAACCTGCACTTCTCGTTGCTGCCCGCCTGGCGCGGGGCGGCACCGGTGCAGCGGGCTCTCATGGCGGGTGACGAGGTCACCGGCGCGACGACGTTCCTCCTGGAGGAGGGGCTCGACACCGGGCCGGTCTACGGCGTCCTCACGGAGAAGATCCGTCCGCAAGACACCGCGGGTGACCTGCTGACCCGGCTTGCCGAGGCGGGAGCGCAGCTGCTGGTCGCGACGCTGGACGGCATTGAGGACGGCACTCTGGAGGCGCGCCCGCAGCCGGCCGACGGCGTGACGCACGCGCCGAAGGTCACAGTGGACGACGCGAGGATCGACTGGGGGCTGCCCGCCGCTGTGGTCGACCGGCGTATCCGCGCGTGCACCCCCGCCCCGGGTGCCTGGACCGTGTGGCACGGTCAGCGGCTCGGAGTGGGACCGGTCGGCCTGGTGCCGGACGACCCGGCGTCGGATGCTGACCCGCCGGCGCCGGGTGAGCTCGTCGTCACGCGGCGGTCCGTGCTGGTGGGGACGGCGAGCGGGCCGGTGCAGCTCGGCGACGTACGCCCGCCGGGTAAGCGGGCGATGCCGGCGGCCGCCTGGGCCCGAGGCGCGCGCCCGGGGCCCGGGGCGCGGCTGGGCGAACGCCGGTGACCAGGGCCGCCGGTGGCGGCGGGCCGACGCGGCCGCCGCGCGGTGCACGGCAACGGGGTCGATCCCGCACTGGCGCCGGGACGGCGCCGCCGGGTGGTGCGCCGGGGCAGGCCGCGGATCCGGCGCGACGGATCGCGCTGGAGACATTGCGCGCCGTGGACGAACGCGATGCGTACGCGAATCTCGTGCTTCCCGCCCTGCTGCGCCGGGCGGGGTTGAGCGGACGCGGCGCGGCGTTCGCGACCGAGCTGGCCTACGGCACGCTGCGCGGCCGGGGCTTGTACGACGCGGTGCTGGCGGCCTGCGTCGACCGGCCGTTCGCTCAGGTCGAGCCGACGGTGCTGGACGCGTTACGGCTGGGCACGCACCAGCTCCTCGGGATGCGGGTTCCCACGCACGCGGCCGTCACCACCACGGTCGATCTGGTGCGTGCCACGTCCGGGAACGGTGCCTCGCGGTTCGCCAACGCCGTCCTGCGGCGGGTTGCGGAGCGCGATCGGGACGCCTGGCTGGCCCGGGTCGCGCCGGATCCGAACGCCGATCCGGACGCGCATCTCGCCGTGGTGCACTCGCATCCGGTGTGGATCGTCCGCGCGTTCCGCGATGCGTTGGGTGGCGCAGGGCGCGAACCCGGCGAGTTGCCGGACCTGCTGGCTGCGGACAACGCGCGCCCGCGGGTCACGGTGACCGCCCTGCCCGGACTGGCGGACGTCGACGAGATCGTCCAGGTGGGTGCCGAGCTGGGGGTCGCCTCGCCGCTGAGCGCCGTCCTGACCGTGCCGCCGGAGCAGGTGGCCGCGGTCACCGAGGGACGGGCGCGGGTGCAGGACGAGGGCAGCCAGCTGGTGACACTCGCACTGGCCGCGGCGCCGGTGGAGGGAGACGACCAAGGGCATTGGCTGGACCTGTGCGCCGGCCCGGGCGGGAAGGCGGCCCTGCTGGCCGCCGAGCTGGCCCGACGGGTGGTTGCCGGGACTGTCGGGGCCCGGGGCCGGCTGATCGCCGTCGAGGTGGCGGCACATCGGGCGCAGCTGGTCCGGGAGGCACTGCGGACTGTCCCCGGCGCGCCGGAGGTCCGGGAGGCCGACGGGCGCGAGATGGCAGCGGAGGAGGCGGGGACGTACGACCGGGTCTTGGTGGACGCGCCGTGCACGGGGCTCGGGGCGCTGCGTCGCCGTCCGGAGGCGCGATGGCGACGCACGCCGTCCGACATCGCGCAGCTGGCGCCGCTCCAACGCGGGCTGCTCACGGCTGCCCTGCGAGCGGTCCGGCCAGGCGGCGTCGTCGGATACGTGACGTGCTCCCCGCACCGGGCCGAGACCGGGGCGGTCGTGCACGACGTCCTGCGGGGTCGGGACGACGTGACGCGCCTGGATGCGCGCACGGCCGTGGAACTGGCGTCCGGCGGGCTGGTCGGCGTGGACACCCTGGGGCCGGGCCCCGACGTCCAGCTGTGGCCGCATGTCCACGGGACCGACGCCATGTACCTCGCCCTGCTCCGCCGCCGCGCCACGACCCGCACTCCGGCCTGAGACTCCGGCCTGAGACTCCGGCCTGAGACTCCGGCCTGAGACTCCGGCCTGAGACTCCGGCGACCGCTCATGTCGTCGCCGATCAAGCAAACCGGGGTCGATCAAGCAAACCGGGGTCGATCAAGCAAACCGCGAACGTCGCGGCGGCTCGGTGAGCGGGCGGCTCCTGCCTCACGCACTACGCTCGATGTTCGTGGGTGTGCAGATCTCGCCGAGCCTGTTGTCGGCCGATTTCGCCCGGCTCGCCGACGAACTGGGCCGCATCGGCGACGCGGACTGGGCGCATGTCGACGTCATGGACAACCACTTCGTCCCCAACCTGACGCTGGGGCTGCCTGTCGTCGAGGCACTGCTGAAGGTTTCCCCGGTGCCCGTCGACTGCCACTTGATGATCGACAACCCGGACCGCTGGGCGCCGGAGTATGCCGAAGCCGGCGCGGGCAACGTGACCTTCCACGCCGAGGCCGCCCAGGCGCCGATCCGGCTGGCGCGTGAGCTGCGCCGGCTCGGTGCGCGCGCCGGGTTGGCGCTGCGTCCTGCGACACCGGTGGAGCCGTTCTTCGACCTCCTGCCCGAGATCGACATGCTGCTCGTGATGACCGTGGAGCCGGGGTTCGGCGGCCAGGCGTTCCTCGACAGCTGCCTGCCCAAGGTCCGGCGCGCCCGGCAGGCCATCGCCGGGTCCGGCCTCGACGTGTGGCTGCAGGTGGACGGCGGCGTCTCGGCAGAGACGATCGAGCGGTGCGCCGAGGCGGGGGCGGACGTCTTCGTGGCGGGGTCTGCGGTGTACGGCGCGGACGACGCCCTCGCGCAGATCCGCCGACTCCGGGAGCTCGCCGAAGGTGCCTGCCGCTGATGGTCGCGGTTTGCTTGATCGACCCCGGTTTGCTTGATCGGCGCAAGAAGGTGGCGTACGCAACGCGGCGGGAACAGATCGGTAATGGCACACTGGTGAGCGAGTGACGTAACGCGTGCTCCGGGGTCGGTGAAATTCCGAACCGGCGGTGACAGTCCGCGACCCGACCGCAGCCAGCGGCCGGTGGACCTGGTGGAACTCCAGGACCGACGGTGAGAGTCCGGATGGGAGGCAGCACGCCGCGTCGTCAACGTCGCACCCCATGGGTGCGGCGGGTCGGCGCGATGACAGTCGGCACCCGCCGTCGCCATCCACCCCGGAGCCGCCCGAGGCGGCAGGAGGGGTCGGATGTTCACCGGCATCGTCGAGGAGTTGGGCGAGGTCGTGCGCCTGGAGCCGGGTGCCGCCTCGGCGCGGCTGACCGTGCGCGGCCCGCTCGTGACCACGGACGCCGTCCCGGGGGCTTCGATCGCCGTGAACGGCGTCTGCCTCACCGTGACTGACCTCGACGACGGTGCGTTCACCGCCGACGTCATGGCCGAGACGCTGCGCCGGACATCCCTGGCGGGCGCCGTGCCGGGCGCCGTCGTCAACCTGGAGCGCCCGGTCGCGGCAGAGGGCCGGCTCGGCGGGCACGTCGTGCAGGGCCACGTGGACGGCGTCGGCACCGTCGTGGAGCGGGTGCCCGGCGACCGGTGGGAGCTGGTCCGGGTCGCGGTGCCGGCCGACCTTGCGCGGTATGTGGTCGTCAAGGGCTCGATCGCGCTCGACGGCGTGTCGCTCACCGTCGCCGACGTCACCGATGGCAGTGACGTCGCGGACGACACCGGCCGCCCGGCCGGCGCCGTGGTCACCGTCTCGCTGATCCCGGAGACGCTGCGGCGCACCACGCTGGGCCGGCGGGCCGTGGGGGAGACGGTGAACGTCGAGGTCGACGTCCTGGCGAAGTATGTCGAGCGTCTGCTCGCCGCGCAGGAGGCGGCCCGATGAGCGACCCCTTCACCACCCTGTTGAACGCCCAGCTGACCATCGGTGACCAGCACATCCTGTGGCGAGAGATTCTCGGTAACGCCTTCGGCTTGGCGAGCGCCGTCGGGGGCATGCGGCGGCGGGTCTGGGCCTGGCCCGTCGGCATCGTCGGGAACGTGCTGCTGTTCACCGTCTTCCTCGGCGCCGCCTTCAACACCCCGCAGGGCCAGAACCTGCTCGGCCAGGCGGGCCGCCAGGTCATGTTCGTCATCGTCTCGGTCTACGGCTGGGCCCGGTGGCGGCGGGCGCGTGCGGCACGCGCGGCACAGGCGGCTCAAGCGGCGGGAGCCGGTGACGCGCTCGATCAGCCGGCCGTCAGCCCACGCTGGGCGACGTGGACCGAGCGGATCACCCTGGCCGGCGTGGCCGCGGTGTCCGTGGCCATCCTGACGCCGGTGTTCGACGCGCTCGGCTCCTTCCCGCCGGTGTGGGCCGATGCCTGGATCTTCACGGGGTCCTTCCTGGCGACGTACGCCATGGCCCGTGGCTGGGTGGAGTTCTGGCTGATCTGGATCGGGGTGGACGTCGTCGGCGTGCCGCTGTTGCTGCGCGCTCACCTGTATCCGTCAGCAGTCCTGTACCTCGTGTACGGCGGCTTCGTGATCTGGGGATTTGTGGTCTGGCATCGGGTGTATCGCGTCGAGTCGGGCCGGGTCGCCCCGGCCGCTGTGGAGGTAAGCCGGTGATGGCGGCGCAACTGGTGAACGAGGAGTCCCTGGACGGTGCCACCCCCGGCGATGCCGTCGTGCTGGACTCCGTGGAGTCGGCGCTGGACGCACTACGCCGCGGTTTGCCGGTGATCGTGGTCGACGACGCCGACCGGGAGAACGAGGGCGACGTCATCCTCGCCGCGGTCCACGCGACCCCCCGCTGGGTGGGATGGGCGGTCCGGCACACCTCGGGGCTGTTGTGCGCACCGATGCCGGACGAGCTGGCTGACCGCCTGGAGCTACCGCTCATGGTGCAGGACAACCAGGATCCCCGTCGTACGGCATACACGGTCTCGGTCGACGCGCGGCACGGCGTGGGTACCGGAATCAGCGCCTCCGACCGCGCCACCACACTGCGGGTCCTCGCCGACCCGGACGCGACGGCGCAAGACCTGATCCGTCCGGGACACGTGTTTCCGCTGCGGGCCCGTCCAGGCGGGGTCCTGCAGCGGCCGGGACATACCGAAGCCGCCGTCGACCTGTGCCGGTTGGCCGGGCTGCCTCCGGTCGGCGTCATCGGGGAGGTCGTCGACGACGAGGGGCAGATCGTGCGGCTGCCCCAGCTGCGCCTGCTGACACGGGCGAACGGGCTGCCTCTGATCAGCATTGCCGACCTGATCGCCTACCGGCTGCGGCTGGAGCGGGCCGGTCGCGCGGCGGTGAGCCTGAAGCCAGTTGTCGAGGTGGCCGTACGGCCGTCCAGCGGTCCGGACGCGCGAGTGGAACGGGTGACCGACGCCCGGTTGCCGACGCTTCGGGGAGAGTTCCGCGCCGTGGCGTACCGGGATCGGGTCACCGGGGCCGAGCACCTGGCCTTGGTGGCCGGGACACCGCCGGCTCACGGAGCCCTGGTCCGCGTGCACTCGGAGTGCCTCACCGGGGACGCGCTCGGCTCGGCCCGCTGCGACTGCGGTGCCCAGCTGGACTCCGCGCTGACCGCGGTCGCCGCGGAGGGCGGGGTGGTGCTCTACCTGCGCGGGCATGAGGGCCGGGGGATCGGGCTCCTGGCGAAGCTGTGGGCCTATCACCTTCAGGACGACGGGTTGGACACGGTCGCCGCCAATCTGGCGCAGGGGTACCCGGCGGATGCGCGGGAGTACGGCGCGGCGGCCGCCATCCTGGCCGATCTCGGACTGACCGGTGTTCGGCTGCTGACGAACAATCCGGCGAAGCTGGCCGGGCTGCTGGAGCACGGGGTGGACGCCGTGGAGCGGGTACCGCTGCAGGCCGGGCTCACGGTGCACAACGTGCGGTATCTGAGCGCCAAGCGGGACCTGCTCGGTCACTTCCTGGAGGTGCCGGCTGCGGCGGCCTTCGACGGGAGCCGGCCATGAGTGGCTCCGGCTCCCCGACGCTGGCGGTGGACGGCTCCGGGCTTCGGGTGGGCCTGGTGTCGGCGTCCTGGCATCAGGAGGTGATGGGCGGGCTACTCGGTGGCGCGCGGCGGGCGCTGCGGGACAGTGGCGTGAGCGATGTCGTGGAGCTCGTCGTCCCCGGCAGCTTCGAGTTGCCGGTGGCGGCGGCCCGGCTGGTCGCGGCGGGCGTCGACGCGGTCGTGGCGCTGGGCGTGGTCGTGCGCGGCGGGACGCCGCACTTCGACTACGTCTGTGCGGCGGCGACGTCGGGCCTGACCGACGTCAGCGCCCGGACCGGCATCCCCGTCGGGTTCGGCGTGCTCACGTGCGACACCATCGAGCAGGCCCTGGATCGGGCCGGACTGCCCGGATCGGCCGAGGACAAGGGGCACGAGGCCGCGACGGCCGCCGTCGCCACCGCGGTCGCCCTGCGCACTCTGCCGCTGCCGAGAGCCGTCGCCGTCGATCACCCGCATTGAGTCGATCAAGCAATCGGGGGTCGATCAAGCAATCGGGGGTCGATCAAGCAATCGGGGGTCGATCAAGCAATCGGGGGTCGATCAAGCAATCCGGGCCGCGCTTCGCTGGCGCGCCGTGGCGGCGGTCAAGAGCCGGTTAGCCTGAGGGGCTGTGAAGACCTTCGACAGCCTGTTCGCCGAGCTCACCGAGCGCGCCCGAACCCGGCCCACGGGATCCGGCACGGTCGCGGCGCTCGATGCCGGCGTGCACGCCATCGGCAAGAAGGTGGTCGAGGAGGCCGCCGAGGTGTGGATGGCCGCGGAACACGAATCCGCCGAGCGTGCCGCCGAAGAGATCTCCCAGCTGCTGTACCACCTGCAGGTGCTCATGATCGCCCGGGGCCTGACGCCGGACGACGTCTACGCCCACCTCTGATCTCGCCGCACTCGAACAACGGAAGGATCCTCGCCATGCTGCGCGTCGCCGTTCCGAACAAGGGATCGCTCTCCGAAGCGGCGGCGGAGATGCTGCACGAGGCCGGATACCGGCAACGCCGCGACGCCCGCGAGCTCGTACTGCGTGACCCGGACAACGACGCGGAGTTCTTCTTCCTGCGGCCGCGGGACATTGCCGTCTACGTCGGGTCCGGCACCGTCGATGCCGGCATCACCGGCCGCGATCTGCTCCTGGACTCCGGTGCCGAGGCCGTCGAGGTCATGACGCTCGGCTTCGGCGGCTCCACGTTCCGCTTCGCGGCCTTGCCCGGCACGATCTCCCAGCTGTCGGACCTCTCCAGCCGCCGGGTCGCCACCAGCTACCCCGGGCTGGTCGACGGTTACCTGCGGGAGCGCGGCGTGACCGCGACGGTGGTCCGGCTCGACGGTGCCGTCGAGACGGCGGTCAGCCTGGGCGTGGCCGACGTGGTCGCCGACGTGGTCTCCACCGGGACGACGTTGCGCGGAGCCGGGTTGGAGGTGTTCGGCGAGCCCATCCTGGAGTCCGAGGCGATCCTCATCCGGTCGCGCGACAGTACCTCCGGCGCCGCCGTCGAGGTCATGGTGCGCCGCCTGCAGGGGGTGCTCGTCGCCCGGCAGTGGGTGCTGATGGACTACGACGTCCGGGTAGACCTCGTCGACAAGGCCTGTGAGATCACGCCTGGCTTCGAGTCACCGACGGTGTCGCCCCTGCACGACCAGGGGTGGGTGGCCGTCCGCGTGATGGTGCCGCGGCGGCAGACCAACCAGGTGATGGACGACCTCTACGCGTTGGGTGCCCGCGCCATCCTCGTCACCAGCATCCACGCATGCCGGATCTGACGGCGGATCCCGGCGATCGGGCGGCGGTCCGGGTCGCTTTGCACGCGCCCTTCCGTGGGCGGCGCTCGACCCGGATCGCCTGGGCGGTCGCGGTGGCACAGGCGGTGGTATTGCTGACTGTCACGGCCCTGCTGCCTTCGACCGGGCCGGTGGGGTTCCAGTGGTACGACCGGCTCGGCATGGTCGCCGTTACGGCGTCGGTCGCGTGGATGCTCTCCCGCTTCGCGCGCATCTCGGCCCGCCCGAGCGAGCGCGGGCTGCACGTGCGCAACCTGTTCGTCCGCCGCGACCTGGAGTGGGCCGAGGTGGTGCAGGTCCGCTTCGGCGGCGGCGCGCCGTGGGTGACGCTCGACCTGGCGGACGGCGACACGCATCCGGTCATGGCGATCCAGCGGGCCGACGGCGCGTACGGCGCCGCAGAGGCGAAGCGGCTGGCCACCCTGGTGGCGCTGCACACGAGAACGGCGGGCCAAGGGTGACCCTGGATTGCTTGATCGACCCTGGATTGCTTGATCGACTCCCAACAGAGAGGGAGGAGAGACGGAGGCGGGAGGCGGGAGGCGGGACGGCGGTCCAGAGCTGACGCTCGATGCCGCTAGAGCGAGCGCGACAGGCCGCCGTCCACGGTCAGGACCGTGCCGGTGACATAGCTCGCCGCCGGCGACAGCAGGAAGACGGCCGGGCGGGCGAACTCCAGCGGCTCGCCGTACCGACCCAGCGGGATTCGCTCCTCCATATGCCGCCGCGCATCCTCCGGGCGAGTAGCCGCGGCATCCAGTTCGCGGCTGCGCTCGGTGTCGATGCGTCCGGGCAGGATGCCGTTGACGCGCACGTTCCCGCCCCCCAGTTCTTCGGCCATCGTCTTGGCGGCCATGGCCAGACCGGGTCGCAGTCCGTTCGACAGCGCGAGTCCGCTGATGGGCTCCCGCACGGACGTCGACAGCACGAACACGATCGAGACGCCTTCGCGTGAGGCGAGCCGTCCCACCGTCCGGGCCATCCGCAACGGCCCGAGGAAGACTTCTTCGTAGGCCAGCCGCCACGCGCCGTCGTCCAGATCCATGACGCTGCCCGGCGCCGGCCCGCCGACGCTGATCAGCGCGCCGTCCAGGCGGCCGTACCGGGCCACGGCGGCCGCCACGAGGCACGTCTCCAACCCGGGTTCGCTGAGGTCGCCCGAGATGGCCAGGGCTCGCTCCGGCCCGCCGATGTCGGCCGCCGTGGCCGCGAGCGCCTCCTCCTCGCGCGCGCAGAGCACCAGCCGGGCCCCCTCGGCGGCCAGTAGTTCAGCGCACGCGCGGCCCAATCCACGGGAGGCCCCGGTCACCACGTAGACGCGGTCGGCCAGACCCAGATCCATTTCGCCACCCTGTCCCGGTCGCTTGGGCAGGAACCACCGGTGTCGGACTCGGCGGCTTCCTCATCCCGTATCGTGACAACTGACCGTCGTCGATCGCTCACCCTATGATGTCAACGGGCCTCTGACGTGCGGTGGCGCGCCGCTCAGGTGAAGCGGCGGCTCGCGCCTCGCCCGACCGGCGGAGCGAGGTCTCGCAGTGTCATCTACCGTCGGGGGATGTCGAACGCGCACGACGCCGCCGATGCAGCCCCAGCCGCGACGGCGGCCGGCCTGGCGACAGACGACCTCGACGAGGACCTGCTGACCGAGGTGGCCGCCTGGGTGCGCGGCGCTTCGTCGGTGGTCGCACTCACCGGTGCCGGTATCTCCACCGAGTCCGGCATCCCGGACTTCCGCGGGCCCCAAGGTCTGTGGACGCGGGATCCCTCGGCCCAGCGCATGTTCGACCTCAATACCTACATCACCGATCGCGAGGTGCGGATCGGCGCGTGGCGTCGCCGCCGGGACCACCCGGCCTGGCGCGCCGCGCCGAACGCCGGGCATCGCGCCCTGGTCACCCTCGAGCGCGCCGGGCGACTGCGGGCCATCGTCACCCAGAACATCGACGGCCTGCACCAGCGCGCCGGCAGCGATCCCGGCCGGGTGCTGGAGATCCACGGCACGATCCACCAGATCGAGTGCCTGAGCTGCGCCGACCGCACGCCCACCGCGGACATCATCGCGCGGGTGGACGCCGGTGAGATGGACCCGCCATGCAGGCTGTGCGGCGGCATTCTGAAGACTGCGACGATCTCGTTCGGTCAGGCGCTGGACCCCGACGTGCTGGCGGCGTCCGTCGCTGCGGCCCGCTCGGCGGACCTGTTCCTCGCCGTAGGCACGTCGCTCACCGTGCAGCCGGCGGCGTCGCTCGCCGGTCTCGCCGTGGAGACCGGTGCCCGGCTGGTCGTGATCAACGCGGAGCCGACGCCGTACGATCTGCTGGCGGACGGGGTGTTGCGCTCCTCGATCGGTCGGGTGCTCCCCGCTTTGGTGTCCGGTCTGCCGCGGACCGCCTGACCTCTCGGACGGCGCCCCAGCCAAGAAGGACGTACGCGGCGACGGCGAAGATCCACCACTGGATCGCGTACGGCAGGTTGATGTCGAGTCCCGGGTCCGGCCGGGGGATCGGGGTGGGCGCTGTGGCGGGCGCCGGAGACTCGCTCGCCAGGACGCCGTAGGCGCCGACCAGCGGCTCCCCGAGCGACGACGCGATGGAGGGAACGTCGATCCGCATCACCTGCCCGGCCGGTGGCTGCCTCTTCACCCCCTCCTCGCTGCGGCGCAACCGCGCTACCACGGTGACGGGGCCGGACGGCGGAGCGGGCACGGCGTCCGGCTCGGCGCCGGTCGCCCCCGCGGCGACCCAGCCGCGGTCGACCAGCAGCACGCGGCCATCATCCGTCCGCAACGGGACGAGCACCTCGTACCCGTTCGCACCGTTCAGCGGACGGTTGCGGGCCAGCAACGTGCGGTCGGCCTGGTAGCTGCCGGTCACCCGGACGGCCCGCCATTCCAGAGCGCTCGGCAGGCTGTGCCCGCGCCACCGGAGTTCCCCGAGCGAGACCGGCGCCGCGCCGTAATTGCGGTCCAGGACCGCCGCCCGCGCGGTGCGCTGTTCGTGCCTGTGGAATTGCCAGCGCCCCAACTGGACGAAGAGCCCGGAGAGCACGATGACTGCGACCAGGGCCGATGCCCACTGCTTTCGCCGGAACAGGCCGAGCGCAGCGCGGGCGGTCGCCGTCCAGGCCTGACGATCGATCGCCATCGGCGCCGTCAGGACGACGGCTCGTCGTCCGGCAGGTCGGCAACCCGAAGCGTCTCGCGCAGGAAGCCGCGTGCTTGAAGGAAGCCGGACAGCGACTCCCGATGGTCCGTACAGGCCAGCCAAGTCTTACGGCGCTCCGGCGCATGCAACTTGGGGTTGTTCCACCGCAGGCCCCACTCCGCGGTCTGCCGACAGCCCTTCGCACTGCACGGCAGCGCCGGTGCGATCGGTCGGGGCTGGACTGGCGGGGCGGTGTGCGGCGGCGTCACAACCCACAGTGTCGCCCAGGCCGGTTCCCGCCCCCAACCTGGCCCCCGGGTGGTCAGGGAAGCCGCTCGACAGCCGCCGCGGGATTGATCGCCAGGATGGAGGCTGGATCGGCCGTGACGATGGGCCAGGCCCGCGCGCCGGCCACGTGCACGGTATGGGCGGCCGCGGCGTCGTACCGTCCAGTAAGGCGCGCGAAGTGTGCCGAGGCGCCTGCGGTGATCGCCGTTTCCTCGCCGAGCGGGACGACGACAGTGACCGGCAGGTCCAGCAGAAGGTCCAGGAACGGCCGATTGGCCGCGGCTACCGCGGCGGCCGCATCCATGAGTGCGGTCGCCGGGATCGCGAGGGTGATGCCGTACTCAATGCAGACGCGGCTGAGCGCTGCCGCATAGGCGGACTTCGCTTCGGCGAGATCCTGGACGGCGGTGTGATCCAGTACCTTGCCGCCGATCACGACGCTCGCGCCGGATCCTCAGGCGCGCTCGGAATGCCGCACACGCGTTTCGCCCAAGCCAGCGCCTCGGGGTCGGGCGGACCGTACGCGGCGTCCCAGCGGGCCAGCGCCTCGTCGGTGGCGACGCGGTTGGCAATGACGTACTCCGCTGCCGATGACACGGTGCCGCCATGAGCGGCGGCAAGACGACGCAGCGCGGCAGCCGCCTCGGGGCTGAGCGACACGGTGAGGCGTTCCTTCATACGATCAACGGTACACCGTCATACGCGCCGACCAGCGCCGGCAGGCCACGCGACGTCCCCGCGCGGAAGTGCGCGGTAGGCAAACAGGCGGACGCCGGGCAGCCACGGGGGATGCCGCCCGGCGTCCTCGCGCGTCCCGACGGGGGATGCAGAACGCGCCCGCTCAGTATGACACGAACCCTTGCCAACTTGACCGGGGAATCAACGCCGCAATGACCGCAGGAGGGGGAATTCCACCGTTCGGAGGATGCTGGGACTTGGGCGCCACCGACGCTGTTGCCGGAGCGCCGCGGCCTCCAACCGGCTACCCGTCGTTTCTCTTGAGCTGGCTGTTTGTTTACCACGAGTTCGCTGTGTGCCGAGGCGCGGTCACGGCAGTGGGCGGCGCGCGGACGGGAGCGCCTCGTTCGGCTTGCGTGGCGGCGGCTCTGCGGGCTGCACCCGCCGCGATCCGGCCGCATTCGCCATCACGACCGCTACGTACGGCAGGACGATTGCCCCGACGGCGAAGCCCCAGCGCACCGGCGACTGGATCACTACGACGAGGATGACGCACGTCGTGCGGATCGCCATCGAGATGAGGTATCTGCGCATCCGCGCGTTCAGGTCGTCCGAGCGCGCCATCGGCGCCCCGGTGATCTGATGGACCGGCTCGCCGTCCCGCTCGCGCGCCATTTCGTCACGGTACGCCCGGCCGACACCGGGAGCGAGACCGGGCCGCAGACCGGTGGCGAGACCGGGACGAAACCCGCGCGGAGCGGGCACGGCCCTAGGACGCCTGCGACGAGGTCGACATGTTGAAACCGGAGACCCGCAGGGCCGGCATCGAGGTGCGCGGGAAGTACTCGCCGAGCTCACGGGCGAGAGTGACCCCGCCCGCGCCGACGGCATCCACCCGGCCCAGCAGGTCAACCGGACTCTCGTTGAACCGGTAGTTGCCGACGGCCCCGGCGATCTCGCCGCCCTCGACCAGGTACACGCCGTCGCGGGTCAGCCCGGTGAGGAGCATGCTGGCCGGGTCGACCTCCCGGATGTACCACAGGCAGGTCAGCAGCAGCCCTCGGTCGAGCCCGGTCACCAGCTCCAGCTCGGACCCGGCGCCGTTGGGCGAGTCGAGCACGAGATTCCATGCCGGTGGCCGAAACGGCAGCCCGGTCAGGCGTGCGGTGTGCCGGGTGCTGGGTAACGCCGCCACGACACCGGCATCCAGCCAACTCGTCGGGGAGATCGGCAGCCCGTTGTCGAAGACGGACGCCATCGGCCATGAGGCGGTGGTGAGCACGTTGGCCGCCGACTCCAGGCCGGGGTGGGCCGGATCGCTGTGCAAGGTCAACGGCACGTCGCTCAGCCGGTCGCCCAGCCGCGTCCCGCCACCGGGACGGGAGAAGGCGGTGCGCCCCTCGTGCGCGGAGCGGGCGTCAGAGTAGTAGAAGAGGAACGCCATGAGATCGGCGACCGAGGATGGCGGCAGCACCGTGTCGTACCGCCCCGGCGGCAGGTCGACCTGGCGCCGCTGCCATTCCAGCCTCGTGGCGATGTCGTCGTCGAGCGCGATGACGTCGACGTCGGCGAAGTCGCGAGTGGTCCGGCCGACCCAGGTGGACCGGTTGGGAACCGTGGCCCGCCCGGTGAGCTCGATCGTGCCGTTCGGCTGCTCGTGGCGCAGGCGCACGCCGCCACTCGTGCCGAGCCACGTCGTGGTCACCTCGTGCTGGGCGAACCCGAACGACTCCCGACCTTGCGCGGCGGCATGCCCGAACACCTCGCCGAGTCCGGCGGCAACTGCGGTCAGGGTGGCCGCATCGGTCTCACCCGCCGGCGCGTCCCAGCCGGGAGCGGGCTCACCGTCGGCGAACGGCGCGGCGTCCTCGGCGGGTGCGGCGCGGTCGGCCTGGGCCGCGGCGTCGGACACCAGGTCGGCGACGTCGGCAGGGCCGATGCCCTGCCGGGTCAGCACGCCGACGGCCGTCCCGCCATCGACCTGTGCACTGACGATGACGGTCACGGACGAGGAGCGGGTGAGGCCGTTGGTCGTCAGGCCGTTCAGCGCCCAGCGGAGGTTGACCTGCGCGGTCTCCTCGACCAGCACGGCACATCCGCGACCGCCGGCGGCCTGCAGCCCCCGCTCGACAACCTCCTCGGCCTTGTACCCGGTCACTTGCCGCCCTCCTCGCGGGTGTTCAGCACCCGAATCCCGCGGAACAGCGTCGCCGGGCAGCCGTGACTCACCCACGCCGTCTGCCCGGGCTGGGCCTTGCCGCAGTTGGGCGCGCCGCCGAGGACAAACGTCTGCGGGCCGCCCACCGCGGCCAGTGACCCCCAGAACGCCGGCGTCGAGCCCTGGTACGCCGCGTCCTTGACCTGGCCGTCCAGCCGGCCGCCGCGGATCCGGTAGAACCGCTGCGCGGTGAATTGGAAGTTGTACCGCTGCATGTCGATCGACCAGCTCTTATCGCCGACGACGTAGAGCCCGTCCTCCACGGTGGCGATCAGCTCGGCGGTCGATGGGCCGTCGGCGGCGGGCTGCAGGGACACGTTCGCCATCCGCTGCACCGGCACGTGCATGGCCGAATCGGCGTAGGCGCAGCCGTTGGACGCGCCCAGCCCGCGCTGCGCCGCCATGGCACGATCGAGCTGGTAGCCGACGAGAACGCCGTCCCGCACGATGTCCCACTGCCGGGTCTGCACGCCCTCGTCGTCGAAGCCGATGCTCGCGCAGCCGTGCGGCACCGTCCGGTCGCCGCTGACGTTCATGACGTCGCTGCCGTAGCGCAGCGTGCCGAGCTGGTCCGGGGTGGCGAACGACGTCCCGGCGTAGGCGGCCTCGTAGCCCAGCGCACGGTCCAGCTCGGTGGCGTGCCCCACCGACTCGTGGATGGTCAGCCAGAGGTTCGACGGGTCGATGACCAGGTCGTAGCGGCCGGCCTCGACGCTGGGCGCCTTGAGCCGCTCGGCCACCAGCTCGGGCAGTGCGGTGAGGTCCGCCGTCCAGTCCCAGCGGTCGCCGTGCAGGTACTCCCAGCCCCGCGCCGAACAGGGTGCCAGCGACCGCATCGTCTCCGGGCCATCGGGACCGATGGCCACGACCGTGACGTCCGGGTCGATCATGACGCGCTGCTGGAGCGTTGTCGTGCCCGCCAAATCGGCGTAGAACTTCTGCTCCTTCACCACGCCGACGTGGACGTCCACGTGATCGACGGCGTCTGCCTGCAGCAACGACGCCGACCAGGCCGCCAGGTGGGCGACCCGCTCGTCCGCCGGGACGGAGAAGGGGTCGACGGCGTACGGGGAGACCCATTCCCCGACGTGCACCGGCTCGTCGGCGAGCATGACCCGCTCCCGGACCAGCGGCCGGGACACGCGAGCCACGGCGATCGCGGCATCCGCGGTCGCCGCGGCCGACTCCGGGGTCAGCTGATCCGACGCCGCGAAGCCCCACACGCCGTCCAGCAGAACGCGTACGGCGAGCCCGGATTCCAGGCCGTCCGTGGCCGAGGAGAGCCGGCCGTCGCGCAGCATCGTCGAGGCCCGCCGCATCCGCTGCACCCGCAGATCCGCGTGGCCCGCACCGGCGTCCCGGGCTCGCTGCAGCGCCGCGTCCGCGAGCTCGTGCAACGGCAGAGCCCGGAAGTCCTCGTCGACCCGGCGTGCGCCGCGGGCGGAGGCATCGGCCCCCGGCCAGTCCGACGCGGTCACGCCGTGCCGCCGACGTCCAGCACCAGCTTCCCGACCGTGTCCCGCTTCAGCATCGCGCCGTAGGCGTCACCGACGCGTTCCAGCGGGTAGTGACCGCCCATGACCGGCTTGAGCCGTCCGGCGCGCACCAGCGACGTGAGCTCCTCCAGGACAGGGCCGAGGCCGCCCGGCACGCCGAGGACGTGCACCAGCCAGAAGCCGGTCACCGTCCACGACTTCGCCATCAGGGTGCCCACCGGAACCGGGGAGGGCGGCACGCGCGAGGCCATGCCGAACGTCGCCAGCCGCCCGAGGGGCGCGAGCGCGGCCAGGGAGCCGTCGAAGAGGTGGCCGCCGGTCATCTCCAGCACGATGTCCACGCGCCGGCCGTCGTTCGCCTCGCGCAGTGCCGCCGTGACCTCCTCGGCCGTCGTGGTGCCGGAGAGGTCGAGCGTCACGTGGGCGCCCAGCTCCTCGGCGAGCCGGCGCTTGAGGTCGCCCGTGGCGATGCCGATGACCCGGCCGGCGCCCCACTGCCGGGCCAGCTGGACGGCGATGCTGCCGACCCCGCCCGCCGCGGCGTGCACCACCACGGTCTCGCCGTTCTGCAGGTGGGTGGAGGTCCGCAGTAGGTGCCATGCCGTGGCGCCCTGAACGAGGAGGGCCAGGGCCTGGGCGTCGTCCAGCGCGTCGTCGACGGGAAACGTCAGCTGCGGGGCGGCGAGGGCTCGCTCGGCGTATCCGCCTCCGCCGGCGAGCAGCGCCATGACCCGCCTCCCGTCGTACTCCCCGCCGCGGGCGATGCCGACCACTTCCGAGCCGGGAATCATCGGCAGCTGCTGCGGGGCGAGGTAGGTGTTCTCGATCTGGTGGGTGTCGGCGTAGTTGATCCCGGCCGCCGTGACGTCGATCAGAACCAGGCCCTCGCTGGGTTGGGGGTCGGGCAGGTCGACCAGACGGAGCACGTCGGGACCGCCGAACTCGGTGATCTGGACTGCGCGCACGCCAGCACGCTACCGGGTCACCGAGGTCACCACGCCGCTGGCCGACGGCTCCCGGGGGACCGTGCTGTGACCGGAGCGACGACAAGGTCACTGTGCTGTCACCGGATCGTCGGCTAGCGTCGCGGCGTCTGGGGTTTGCCGACGAGACTCGCCACGAGGAGAGGACATGCCGCGCAGTGTGCTGGTGACCGGGGGAAACCGGGGGATCGGCCTGGCGGTTGCCCGGGCGCTCGCCGCGGACGGGGACGCGGTGGCCATCACGTACCGGACCGGTGAGCCCCCCGAGGGGTTGTACGGCGTGCGGTGCGAGGTGACCGACGCGGCGTCGGTCGACGCGGCGTTCAAGGAGGTCGAGGAGCACCAGGGGCCGGTGGAGGTCCTGGTCGCCAACGCCGGCATCACCCGCGACCAGCTGCTGATGCGGATGACCGACGAGGACTTCGACGCCGTCGTCCAGACCAACCTCGCCGGGGTCTTCCGTTGCGTGCGCCGAGCGGTCACCCCCATGATCCGCAAGCGGTCCGGGCGGATCATCCTGATGGGCAGCGTGGTGGGCCTGTACGGCTCGCCGGGTCAGGTGAACTACGCCGCGACGAAGGCGGGACTGGTCGGCATCGCCCGGTCGGTGACCCGTGAGCTGGGGGCGCGCGGGATCACGGCGAACGTCATCGCCCCCGGCTTCATCGAGACGGACATGACCGCCGCCCTGCCCGCCGAGCGGCGCGAGGAGTACCAGAAGGCGATCCCCGCGGCGCGCCTCGGACGGCCGGAGGAGGTCGCAGGGGCGGTGCGGTTCCTCGCGTCGGCGGAGGCGGCGTACATCAGCGGTGCGGTCCTGCCGGTCGACGGCGGGCTGGGCATGGGGCACTGAGGGATGGGGCACTGAGCCGAGCTGGCGACGACTACCGAGGAGAATCGGGTTCATGGGACTGCTTGACGGCAAGAAGCTGCTGATCACCGGGGTGTTGACGGACTCCTCGATCGCCTTCCACGTTGCGCGCCTGGCGCAGCAGGAGGGGGCACAGGTGGTGCTGACGTCGTTCGGCCGGCAGATGCGGATCACTCAGGCGATCGCCAGGCGGCTCCCGGCCGAGGCACCGGTCGTGGAACTCGACGTGACCAACACCGATGACCTCGCGGCTCTGGCCGACCGGGTCCGCGCGCATCTGGATGGCACGGACCGGCTGGACGGCGTCCTGCACTCGATCGGCTTCGCGCCCCAGTCCGCCCTGGGCGGAAACTTCCTGAACACCGAGTGGGACGACGTCGCCACGGCCGTTCACGTGTCGGCGTACTCGCTGAAGGCCCTGGCCATGGCGGCGCTGCCCCTGATGGGTGCGGGCGGCAGCGTGGTGGGGCTCACGTTCGACGCGCAGTTCGCCTGGCCGGTCTACGACTGGATGGGCGTGGCCAAGGCGGCGTTCGAGTCGTGCGCGCGGTACCTCGCGCGCGATCTCGGCCCCAAGGGCATCCGGGTGAACCTGGTGGCTGCCGGGCCGCTGCGCACGACCGCGGCGAAGTCCATCCCGGGCTTCGAGGAGTTCGAGAAGAGCTGGGAGGAGCGCTCGCCGCTGCGGTGGCAGGTGAGCGATGCCGAGCCCGCCGCGCGTGGGTGCGTCGCCCTGCTCTCGGACTGGTTCCCCGCGACGACTGCCGAGATCGTGCACGTGGACGGCGGCTTCCACGCGATGGGCTAGCGACTCCGGGGTCGATCAAGCAATCCGGAGTCGATCAAGCAATCCGGAGTCGATCAAGCAATCCGGGGCCGATCAAGCAATCCGGGGCCGATCAAGCAATCCGGGGCCGGGCGCTGGCCGGCGGCGCCGCCGTCGTGCGCGTCGCGGGACGATAGCCTCGACGCCGTGACCGCGGACGCCCAGCCGACCCTGCTCGTCACCGTGACGGGGCAGGACCGTCCCGGTGTGACGACGGCGATCTTCGAGGCACTGTCCGCGCCCGGGGTGGAGGTGCTCGACGTCGAGCAGGTCGTCGTCCGGGGCTACCTGACGCTGGCCGCCCTGGTCACTGCTGGCGGTGACGAGGGACGCGCGATGGCCGCGGCGCACGAAGCGGGCCGCCGGCTGGGCATGCGGGTCAGCTGCGTGGCGGGTACCGGTGACAACGCGCCGCGGCCGACCGGCCGGCTCGTCGTGACGGTGCTGGGCCGGCCGATCCTCCCGGTGGCGATCTCCGGGATAGCGGGACGGCTCGCCGCGCACGGAGCCAACATCGACCGGATCCGTCGGCTGTCGCGGCATCCGGTGACGACCGTGGAGCTCGACGTCTCCGGCGGCGAGGAGGGCGTGCTGCGCCGGGAGCTCGCCCTGGAGGCGGCGGCCCACCGCGCGGACGTCGCCGTCTCACCCGCCGGGCTGGCACGTCGTGGGCACCGGTTGGTCGTCATGGACGTCGACTCGACGTTGATCCAGGACGAGGTCATCGAGCTGCTGGCCGCGCACGCCGGGCGGGCTGCGGAGGTTGCCGCGGTGACCGAGCAGGCGATGCGCGGAGAGCTGGACTTCGCCGCGAGCCTGCATCAGCGGGTCGCCTGCCTGGCCGGACTGCCCGACTCGGTGCTGGACGACGTCCGCGGGGCGGTCCGGCTGACCCCGGGGGCGCGGACGCTCTGCCGGACACTGCTGCGGCTGGGATTCACGTTGGGCGTGGTGTCCGGAGGATTCCTCGAGGTGGTCGCTCCCCTGGCCGCCGAACTTGGCATCAAGCACGTCCGGGCGAACCGGCTGGAGATCGTGGACGGCGTGCTCACCGGGCGGGTGCTCGGCGACGTCGTCGACCGGGCCGGAAAGGCAGAAGCGCTGCGCGGATTCGCGTCGGCCGAGGGGTTGCCGTTGTCGCGGACGGTCGCCGTCGGGGACGGCGCGAACGACCTCGACATGCTCGCGACCGCAGGCCTGGGGATCGCGTTCAACGCCAAGCCGGTGGTGCGGGCGCAGGCCGACACCGCACTGACCGTGCCCTACCTGGACGCCGTCCTGTACCTGATGGGGATTCCGCACGCAGAGGTCGAGGAGGCCGAGCTCAGCCGCGGGGAACCGTGAACGTCTCCAGGACCGCGGCATCGTCGCCGAGTTGGGGCCAGTCGCCGTCCAATCTGAGGACCGCGATGCCGCTCGTGGGGAACTTGGTCGTCATCGCGTTGATCGCGTCGGGGTTCGAGCCGGGGCCGGCGAGCCGATACGCGGTAACCGACATCGTGGGCTCGTGACCGACGACGACGAGCGTGTGCGCGGAGCTGGGCGACTGGCGGGCGAGCGTGACCACGTCATCGGGCTGCGCGCCGTAGAGCTTGCGCAGTGCCTCTGCTTCGGGCGCGGCGGACATCTCCGTGCGGGCGAGCCGCCATGTCTCCGTCGTCCGGACGGCATCCGATGACAGGACGAGGTCCGGCACCAGCCCGGAGTCGGCCAGCCAACGGCCTACGGCGGCGGCGTCGCGGCGCCCTCGTGCGTTCAGCGGCCGGGCATGGTCGGCAACGTCGCGCGGCCAAGCCGACTTGGCGTGGCGAAGCAGCACGAGGCGGCGCGCCGTCCTCTGCGGGTCAGTCATGTCGGGTGAATCTACGGGCAGCGACCGGGGGATGCCGCCTCGAAGCCGTCCCCCCGGACCTGGTTTGCTTGATCGACCCCGGATTGCTTGATCGACCCCGGATTGCTTGATCGACCCCGGATTGCTTGATCGACGCAGCACCAACCCCGCGACGGCGGTCAGATCGGCACTGGCTGGTCCTTCCCGATGACGGTCAGGCCGGAGTCCGTGACGACGAATCCGCGTTCCCGATCCTCGTCGGGGTCCATCCCGATCCGCGCGCCCTCCGGGATTCGGACGTTCTTGTCGAGGATTGCGCGCCGCACGACGGCGTGCCGCCCGATGTCGACGTTGTCCATCAGCACGCTGTCGCTCACCGTCGACCACGAGCGGATGATGCAGTTGGGCGACAGCACCGAGTTCTCCACCAGCGCGCCGGAGACGACCGTGCCGGGGGAGACGATGGAGTTCACCGCGTGGCCGATCCTGCCGTGCCATCCGTGCACGAACTTCGCCGGCGGCCAGGGCCCCTGGTGGGTGTAGAGCGACCACTCGTAGTTGTAGAGGTTGAAGACCGGGTGCACCGACACCAGGTCCATCTGCGCCTCGAAGTAGGAGTCGATCGTGCCGACGTCGCGCCAGTAGTCCCGGTCGCGGTCGGTCGAACCGGGCACGTCGTTGTCCTTGAAGTCGTAGACCGACGCCTCGCCCCGGGACACGAAGTAGGGCACGATGTCGCCGCCCATGTCGTGGCGGGACTCGGCATTGTCGGCGTCCTGCGTGACGGCGTCGACGAGAGCCTTGGCGTCGAACACGTAGTTGCCCATGGACGCCAGCACCTCGTCCGGGGAGTCGGGCAGCCCCGTGGCGTTCTTCGGCTTCTCCAGGAACTCATCGATGCGCGCCGGATCCTCGGGGTGGACCGCGATCACCCCGAACTGGTCGGCGAGCGTGCGCGGCTGGCGGATCGCGGCCACCGTGCACGCCGCACCACGGTCCAGGTGCGCCTGCACCATCTGCGAGAAGTCCATCCGGTACACGTGGTCGGCGCCCACGACGACAATCACGTCCGGGCGCTCGTCGCGGACCAGGTTGAGGCTCTGGAAGATGGCGTCCGCGCTTCCCAGGTACCACCGCTTGCCCACCCGCTGCTGCGCCGGCACGGGCGCGACGTAGTTGCCCAGCAGCGTGGACATCCGCCAAGCCTGGGAGATGTGCCGGTCCAGGCTGTGTGACTTGTACTGGGTGAGGACGACGATTTTCAGATATCGGGAGTTGACCAGGTTGCTGAGTGCGAAGTCGACCAGCCGGTAGACCCCGCCGAACGGGACCGCGGGCTTGGCCCGGTCCGCGGTCAGAGGCATGAGTCGCTTGCCCTCCCCGCCGGCAAGGACGATCGCCAACACCTTGGGACTCGCCATGAAGCCGACCCTAGAGCCTGGCCTGCCTACCGCACTACGGTGGCCGGGTGCGCGTTGACCTGCTCACCCGGGAGTACCCGCCGGACATCTACGGAGGCGCCGGCGTTCACGTGGAGAACCTGGCCGCGAATCTGCGTCCGCTCGTCGAGGTCCGGGTGCGGGCGTTCGGCGGACAACGCGACGAGCCGGGGGTGAGCGGATACCCGGAGCCGGACTACCTGTCGGGCGCCAACGCCGCCCTGCGCACCTTCGGGGTGGACCTGGCGATGGCGGAGGACTGCGCGGGAGCGGATGTCGTGCACTCGCACACTTGGTACGCCAACTTGGCCGGGCATCTGGCGAGTCTGCTGCACGGCGTCCCGCACGTTCTGTCCGCGCACAGCTTGGAACCGCTGCGGCCGTGGAAGGCCGAGCAGCTCGGCGGCGGGTACGCGCTGTCGTTGTGGGCCGAGCGGACGGCGTACGAGGCGGCGGCCGGCGTCATCGCGGTCAGTGCCGGAATGCGTGCGGACATCCTGCGCTGTTACCCGGCGGTCGATCCGGGGCGCGTGCATGTCGTGCACAACGGGATCGACCTGAGCGGCTGGCACGCCGTCGACGATCCTGACACCGTGCGGGCGCTCGGTGTGGATCCGTCCCGGCCGAGCGTCGTCTTCGTGGGTCGGATCACCCGGCAGAAGGGTCTCCCGTACCTGCTGCGGGCCGCCGAGCGACTGCCGGACGACGTACAGCTGGTGCTGTGTGCCGGAGCTCCGGACACCAAGGAGATCATGGCGGAGGTCACTGGCCTCGTCGACCAGTTGCGGGAGAGCCGGTCCGGAGTCGTCTGGATCGAGCGGATGCTGCCGCGAAACGAGCTCACCGCGCTGCTGTCGGCCGCGACGACGTTCGTCTGTCCGTCGGTGTACGAGCCGCTGGGCATCGTGAACCTGGAGGCTATGGCGTGCGAGGCGCCGGTGGTCGGGACGGCGACCGGCGGGATCCCCGAGGTGGTGGCCGACGGCGTCACCGGACGGTTGGTCCCTATCGAGCAAGTGAGCGACGGGACCGGGACGCCGGTGAACCCCGAGGCGTTCGTGGCCGACCTGTCCGGCGTGCTGACGGAGGTGGTGAGCGACCCGGAGCGCGCAAGGGCGATGGGCCGCGCCGGCCGGGAACGCGCCGAGCGGGAGTTCTCCTGGGAATCCATCGCCGAGCGGACCGTCGAGGTCTATCGCGGCGTGGTGAAGGGCTGACGAGCCTCAACAGGCGTTGATCGCGACCAGCCACCGGCCGTCCTTGTAATCAGTGCGGAAGTCGATTCCGCCGACAGTTCCGCCGTACCAGCTGCCGGCCTTGCCGGAGCCCCACGTCAGCGGTGCGAGCTGGGGGAAGATCGCCCCGCCGTTGCCGCTGCACCCGCCGTTGGCCACATCGATGTAGGTCCGGCGGACGGCGAGCTCGGCCGCGGCGCGGGAGCGCGCCCCGGCAACCGTGAACGGCGGCGTGGATCGGGCGAGGGTCAGGGCGGCGGCCAGGTCGCTCTCGAACCGCGCCGCGGCGGGTCCGCCGTTCTTGAGTGCGCGGAGGATCTCCGAGGCGCTGGGGCTGACGTCGGTCGGCCCCGGCCGGGGGAAGACCACCTCGCCGTTCCCGGCCGAGGCGACCGGCTCCATCGCCCACCGCCGGGAGTCGATGTCGCTGTAGACGAGCAGGACGGCGCGCAGCAAGTCCCGACTCAGCCCAGCCGGAATCGTGCGGGCCAGGGCCATCGGGTCGGCAGCCTCCACGGCCGCCCTGGTGGCGGGCGTGATCCGCACGGCCTGCGCCGTGATGCCGGCGTTGATCAGCTTGGCGGCTTCCTCGAGCCGCGTGTCGGCGAGCCGGGAGGCCGCGAAGAACGGCGCCAGCTGGGTGGCGGCGGACACCGTCGTGGTGGTCGTGGCGGTGGTCTTCGGCGTCGTGGTTGCCGACGACGGGCTGGCGCAGCACGGCGATCCGCCCGTCGTCGCTGAAGCGGAGGCGGAGGCGTCCGCCGTTCCGCCGCCCCCGCACCCAGCGAGCAGCCCGGCCATTGTCGCGACCACCACGACGTGTGCCACCACCTGTGTGATCCGGTGCCGGCTGTGTTGTGTCATGCCCGCGCCTCCCCTGAGCGCCGTTGCCCGCTGCGGCCGTGACCGCATACGACAGACGCGGCACCGGCTGTTTCGGTTGTCAGCGGCCGAGCTTGATGCGCCGAGATGGACGTGGCGGCGCCGAGATGGATGCACTTGCGGAAAATCCGGCCCAGGACGACAACTTCGTCCATCTCGTGGCGGCGGCCATCTCGTGATCATGGCCGTGTTCACCAGCCGCCTCCCCCGGTCAGCGGTGCGGCTCGAGCAGCCCGTTGACCGCCGCCGTCACCGCCCGGCGGGAGACGGCGTCCAGGCCACGCAGCGCCTCCGCCCGGCGCAGCGCCTCATGTCCGGTGACGGCCGCGCCGTCGTCCTCGCCGGCGAGCGCGATGATGGCGCGCACGCGTGCGGCGATGGACAGCACGTGCACGCAGCGCGGCGGGGTTCCGGGCGGCAGGCTGGCTCGCGACAGTCCGCCGTCCCGGATGGCGGCGACCCGGTCCGCGGCGTCCTCGCGCCACCGGGCCACGTCCAGCCGGGACAGCTCTTGGGTCGCCGTGGCCAGCGCGGTGCGCAGCTCACGGTCGGCGTCGGCGACACTGCCCACATCCGTGATCCGGCGCGCGTTGGTGGCGTACAGCCGCCAGGTGACCATCGCACCCGGCTCCCAGACCGAACCGAACTCGACCACTTCCGGCACCAGGGCCAGCGGTACGGCATCCGGGTCGGCACACTCGACGAGCAGGCACTCACCGGCCTCAAGCGCGACGACATTGAATGCCGGCGGTCCGGGCAGCCCCAGGACATCGCCCGGCGCCGGAAGCACCAGTCGCAGCCCGGTGGCGTCCGCGCCCGCAAGCACGCCGAACAGCTCTCGCAGACCGCATTCGCCCGGCACGGAAATGCCGGGCGCAAGGTCCTCCGACAGCTCTACCCGATGCGGTTCGTCGTCGCCCGTCACGGCACGAATCGCCTGGTCGGGCGCGGCGGCTCCGGTCAGGACCGCGGTGCCCCAGGCGGCGAGCCGGGCGGAACGGGGAAGCACGAGCACGACCACCAGGGTAGGTGTCAGATTCGCCCGGCGACGTGCCCTATCGTCACGGGGCATGGGCGACGTGCTCGATCTCGACGGCGTCACGGTGATCCGTGGTGGCAACACCCTGCTCGACGGCGTCACCTGGCGGGTGGACGAGGGCGAACGCTGGGTGGTTCTGGGCCCCAACGGCGCCGGCAAGACGACCCTGCTGCAGATCGCGGCGGCTCGCATGCATCCGAGTCGCGGGACCGCCTATGTGCTGGGCGAGCGGCTGGGCGGGAGCGACGTCTTCGAGCTGCGTCCCCGCATCGGGTTGTCCAGCGCCGCTCTCGCGGAGCGGTTACCGGCCGATGAGCGGGTCCGCGACGTCGTCATGACCGCCGCGTACGCCGTCGCCGGACGCTGGCGCGAGCAGTACGACGACCTGGACAGCGGACGGTCGGACGACCTTCTCGCCGCCTTCGGGGTGGCCCACCTGGCCGACCGCACCTTCGGCACGTTGAGCGAGGGGGAGCGCAAGCGGGTGCAGTTGGCGCGCTCCCTCATGACCGACCCGGAGCTGGTCCTGCTGGACGAGCCGGCCGCCGGTCTCGATCTCGGCGGCCGGGAGACGCTGGTCCGTGACCTGTCCGAGCTGGCCATGGACGCGTTCTCGCCGGTGCTCATTCTGGTCACGCACCACGTCGAGGAGATCCCGCCCGGCTTCACTCACCTGCTGCTGCTGCGCGACGGACGGGTCGTGGCGTCCGGCCAGCTGGACCGCGCCATGACCGACGAGAACCTCTCGGCCACCTTCGGCACACCGTTACAGGTTCGTCGCCTGGGGCAACGTTGGACGGCCGTGTCGCGTCAGGAAGACTGACGGGTATCCCGTCCGGGGCGCTGGAACCTCCGGTGCAACGGCGGGGAGAGGATGCGGCAATGGAGTCGTGGCGAGACGTCGCGTGGCTGCTCTGGCTGGCTGCGGCACTGGTCGGGGGACTGATCGAAGTGGTCTCCCTGCAGTTCGTCGCCAGCATGTTCGTGGTCGGGGCGCTGGCCGCCTCGGTCGCGGCCCTCGCGGGGGCCAACGCCACCGCGCAGGTCGCCGTCTTCGCGGTCACATCCGCCGTGCTCCTCGTCGTCGCGCGCCCTCCCTTGCGGCGCTGGGCCGAGCGGACCACGCCGCTGGCCATCACCAACGCCGCAGCCCTGATTGGCCGCGACGCGACGGTAATGGAGATCGTCACGGAGCACGGCGGTCAGGTGAAGCTGGCCGGCGAGGTGTGGTCAGCGCGGGCCGCGCCCGGTGAATACCCGCTCGAGATCGGCAGCCACGTGAGCGTGGTGCGGATCGACGGCGCCACCGCGGTGGTCACGGCCGCGGGCGGGGCCCCCAGGACACGTGACACCCACGGAGGGGAACTCGGAGGGGACCCAACATGAACGCGTCCGACATTGTGATCTTCGTCGTCCTTGCCCTGGTCGTGATCCTGACACTGACCACGGTGGCCAAGGCGGTCCGGATCGTCCCGCAGGCCACTGCGGTGATCGTGGAGCGGCTCGGCCGGTTCTCCCGCACGCTGGAACCGGGGTTGCACTTCCTGGTGCCGTTCGTGGACCGGCCGCGCGCCGTGGTCGACCTGCGCGAGCAGGTGGTCTCCTTCCCGCCGCAGCCGGTCATCACGTCAGACAACCTCGTGGTGAACATCGACACCGTCATCTACTTCCAGCCGACCGATCCCAAGGCTGCGACGTACGAGATCGCCAACTACATCCAGGGCGTCGAGCAGTTGACCGTCACCACGCTGCGCAACGTCGTCGGCTCCCTGGACCTCGAGCAGACCCTCACCAGCAGGGACCAGATCAACGGCCAGCTGCGGGGTGTCTTGGACGAGGCCACTGGCCGGTGGGGGATCCGGGTCAACCGGGTGGAGCTGAAGGCCATCGACCCGCCGCACAGCGTGCAGGACTCCATGGAGAAGCAGATGCGCGCGGAGCGCGACCGGCGTGCCGCCATCCTGAACGCCGAGGGCGTGAAGCAGTCCCAGATCCTCACCGCCGAGGGCGACAAGCAGTCGGCGGTGCTGCGGGCGGAAGGCCAGGCGCAGGCGGCGATCCTGCGGGCGCAGGGTGAGGCGCGCGCCATCCGCCAGGTGTTCGAGGCCATCCACCACGGCAACCCGGACTCGAAATTGTTGGCCTACCAGTACCTCCAGGTGCTCCCGAAGATTGCCGACAGCGCCTCTAACAAGCTGTGGATCGTGCCGACGGAGCTCACCCAGGCGCTGCGCGGCATCGGCAACGCGCTCGGCGGCTCGCCGGATGGCGCCGTCGAGAGTGCACAGCCGAACGGCTCCGTGTCCGGGCAGACGCCGGACGGCGCTGCGGTGCCGGACGACGGCTTCGAGGACACGGCGCTGGAGGATCCGCGCGAGGCGCTGACCCGCGCGCGCGCCGAGGCGGCCGGTGCCGTGGCCGACGCCGAGGGTGCGTCCCGGGCGACACACGCGACACACGGCGGCGACGTGCCTCCACCGCCGGCCTGACCTCGCTCACGCGGGCATGGCTCGGGCAGACGCCGCCGCTGGCGCCGTGCCCGAGCCATCCGTCGGGTCATCGGCACGCCGAAGCCGCACCTTGAGCGGGGGAGATACTCTCGGCGGTCGTGCACGGGCTCGACGCGCTGGCCATTTTCGCGGCGGGGATCGCCGCGGGAGCGATCAATGCCGTCGTGGGATCCGGCACGCTGATCACTTTCCCGACCCTGATAGCGCTCGGCTACCCGCCCGTGACGGCGAATGTGTCGAACAACATCGGGCTGGTGCCCGGGACGGTGGCCGGTGCCTGGGGCTATCGGCGGGAATTAGCGGGTCAGCGGCGGCGAATCCGCCTGTTGGCGCCGATGTCGACCGTCGGGAGCATCGCCGGAGCGCTGCTTCTGCTGGCGCTTCCCGCGCGGGCGTTCGAGGCCGTGGTACCGGTCCTGATCGGGCTCGCCGTCATCCTCGTCGTGATCCAGCCGGCTCTCTCGCGCCGGGTGGCTCACGCCGATCACGATGAGCAGGGCGATGAGATGCGGCGGATCGGCCTGCTGCCGACGGCGGGGGTCCTGGCGGTCGGCGTCCTGCTCGCCGGCGTCTACGGCGGGTACTTCGGCGCCGCGCAGGGGGTTCTGCTGATCGGGCTGCTCGGCGCGGTGCTCGGCGACACGCTGCAACGGGTCAACGCCCTGAAGAACGTGCTGTCCTCGGTCGTGAACGGCGTCGCCGCGGTGACCTTCGTCGTCGCCGCCCCCGACCAGGTGAACTGGGCGGTCGCCGGCCTGATCGCGGTGGGCTCGTCGGTCGGTGGCCTGACCGGAGCCTGGGTCGGACGACGGTTGCCCGCACCCGCCCTGCGCGGCGTCATCGTCGCCGTCGGAGCCCTCGCGATCTACCGACTGGTGACGTCGTGATCGCCCAGGTACACGTCCTGCACGATCCGGGGGACCCTCGGCTGGCCGACTACGTGGGGCTCACCGACGTCGCCCGCCGGTCGCGTCACGAACCCGCGGCCGGGCTCTACCTGGCCGAGAGCGAGAAGGTGATCCGGCGCGCGCTGGATGCCGGGCATCGGCCACGATCGATGCTGCTGGCCGAGCGGTGGGTGCAGCCGCTGGCCGACCTGATCGGCCGCGTCGCCGCGACGGGAGCACCGGTGTACACCGGGTCGGCCGCCGTCATCGAGGCGGTGACCGGATTCCATGTCCACCGGGGTGCCATCGCCGCCATGCACCGGCCGCCGCTGGCGGAACCCGGCCGGTTGCTGGCCCGCGCCCGGCGTGTCCTCGTGCTGGAGGACGTCGTCGACCACACCAACGTCGGGGCGATCATCCGGTCGGCCGCCGCCCTCGGTGCGGACGGCGTCCTGGTGACGCCGCGCTGCGCCGATCCGTTGTACCGCCGGGCGGTTCGCGTCTCGATGGGCACGGTATTCCAGGTGCCGTGGACGCGGATCGAGCCCTGGCCTGGCGGCGTGGACGTGTTGCGCGAGCTGGGCTTCACGGTCGCCGCGTTGACGTTGACGACGCAGGCGGTCGACCTCGACGCCTTCGCCGCGGACCCACCCGAGCGGGTCGCCCTGCTCCTGGGCACCGAGGGCGACGGCCTGTCCGCCGCCGCGACCGCGCTGGCCGACGTCGCCGTCCGGATCCCCATGGCCGGTGGCGTGGACTCGCTGAACGTCTCGGCGGCCGCCGCCGTCGCGCTGTGGGCCCTGCGGATTCCCCGTGGCACACTTGCCCGGCCGGACGGAGGGGGAGGCGGGAGGGAATGAGCGAGACGTCGCAGGGCCCCGGCTGGTGGCAGGCGTCGGACGGAAAGTGGTACCCACCGCATCTGCACCCCGCGGCGCAGCAGCCGGCCCCGCCCACCGCCGCTCAGCCGGAGTACGGCGCGCCCCCCACTCAGTACGCGGCGCCGGCGCAGGCCGCGTACGGTGCACCGGCCCGGGCCCCGTACGGTGCACCGGCCGAGGCCCCGTACGGCGCACCGGCCCAACCTCAACCGCTGCCGCCGCCGACGTCCGGCAGCCGGGGCTGTCTCGTGGCTGCCCTCGGCGTCGTCGTCGTCCTGGTCGCGCTCGCCATCGGGGGGGTGATCGCCTTCCGCGCCCTGGCCCATCGCGTCAGCGACAAAGTCGAGAGCCTCACCCCGAGCACGACCTGTGACTTCCTGACCGACGCCGAGGCGACCCAGGTGCTCGGCGGCAACGTCGTGGTGGTTCAGGTGGGCGGTTTGGCGAAGATCGCGGGCCCGGCACTGGACGGGCGCGTGCTGCCGGACGCGCCGACGTGCTGGGCCACGAACGTCAGCCGAGTGGCCCGCGTCGCGCGCCAGAGCGGGGGCAACGCCGAGTCGACATTCCAGGCGGAGGAGAAGAGGGCCCGCGGCACCGCGCAGGACGAGGGCAACGGCACCACCCGGAGCACGGATCCGTACTACGCGGGCCCGGTCTCCGGATTGGGCGACGAGGCGTTCTGCACCGACCTCGACGAGGAGACCGGTGCGGCCGGTGTCCTGGTCCGTGATGGGGATGTTCTCGTGTACGCGTCCCTGACGCCCGATCTCAGCACGGTGTCAGCCGGCGAGTCGCCGATCAACGAGAACGCGGCGCGGGAGGCGTGCCAGCTCTCCCAGCAGCTGGCCCGCGCCGCTCTGAACTAGGGCGTCACGATAACGGGCCTGCCTCGCTCCCGATGGCTACCGTCAGAGGCCGAATGGAAGCACTTCCGCGGTGGCAACGGGAGCATGCCCCTAGTTCGGCTCGGCGCCGTCGATCGCTTCGCGCAGGACTGCCGACTCCTCGGCCAGGCCGACGAACCGTGAGGCGTCGTCGACGACTGCCACCAGGCCGTGCGCCCGGCGTCCCGGCGGCGCCCCGAGGATCCGGCGCGCGGCGACCCGGATCGGCTGGGAGGCACGCAGGCGCAGCAGATCCCGGCCGTCCACGACGCCGTCGGCGGTGTGCACACCGCGCAGCCGGCCCTCGCCGTCCAGCTCGACCTGCCAGGGGCTGCTTCCCACTTCGCCTACCCGTGGAACGGGCACGGCGAGCCGGCCCAGCCGGGTGAGTGTCGTGCTCTCCTCCCAGGCCGCCACCAGCCACGCCGCCACCTCGTCGGGCGGGGGGAGGAATCCCGGCCGCGCCCGGCCGAACAGCCACCCCTGAGCCATCGAGACGCCGGCGAACTGGAGAAACCGCGCGTCGTCCAGGGATTCGACCCCCTGCGCCAGGGCCGTGGCGTCGAACTCGCCCGCCATGTCGACGACCAGCCGCACGAGCCGTTGCCGCAGCGGGTCGGCGTGCACATCGCGGATCATGCTGACGTCCAGGGTCACCAGATCTGGGCGGATGGAGAGCAGCGTGGCGAGTTCCGGCCGGCCGGCGTCACTCACAGACACGGCCACCAGCACACCCCGGGCCCGTAGCGCGTCCAGCGCCTCCCGCTCGGGTCCCGGCCGGGTCACGCCTTCGGGGTCGGTGGGACTCACCACGATCCCGTTGACGTCGTCCTGGTCGTTGAAAACGGCGCCGATCGCCGGGTGCGAGAGGCAGGACGAGCCCAGGTTCACCACCAGGAAGCGCTCACCCGGCATCGTGGCCCGTCCGCGCAGGGACGCCGCCAGCGCCGCCGCCTCCAACTGCGCGGCGAGCCCGGTGCGTGAGGCAGCGCGGAACCACGGCTGCGGCGAGCGAGCGGGCCATTCGGCGACCCGGACCAATGCCTCGTACCCGACGCAGGCGCCCGACCGGAGGTCGACGACGGGCTGGTGGACGCTACGCAGGTTCTCCGGCCGGCGGAGCAGTTGGGCGATCTGCTCCTGCCAGTCGCCGTCCGCCAGGTCCTGCGTGGCGTCCGGGGAGTAGTCCGTGGAGTACTCCGCGGGGTAGAGGGGATCGAGCGTCACGCCGCCACGGTAGGGGCGCGCCGCGTTCGGCGTCCATCACCTGGAGTGGTTGTCTCGTCGCTGTCCGTTGTATGAACGCCGCGCTGCAGGCCTCAACCGGCGTGGGGCTCAACTGGCCTCTGGGCACGCCTCGTCGGTGTGACCGTCTGCGGGGGCGCCCTGGACGGTCCAGGGGTGCGGTGGTGCCGTATCCCGCAGTCCGTCGATGATCGCGGTGCAGATGGCCTCCAGTTGATCCACCTGCTCGCTGGTCAAGCGGTCGAACAGGTGCGTGCGAACAGCCTCCACGTGGCCCGGCGCGGCCGCGGACAGCGCCTCGAAGCCCTTGTCGGTGAGGACGGCGAATTGGCCGCGACGGTCCGTCGCGCAACTGTCGCGGCGCACCCAGCCCGCTTCCTCCAGACGGGCCACGGCATGCGACAGCCTGCTGCGGGAGGACTCCGTGATGTCGGCCAGCTCGCTCATGCGCATCGATCGCCCCGGAGTCTCGGACAGGACGACGAGGATCTCGTAGTAGGCATGCGGGATACCGGCGTCCCGCTGCAGTTCACGATCCAGCTGGGCGGACAGGAGCCGGGTGGCGGCCAGGAAGGACCGCCACGCCTGCTGCTCGCGCGCGTCCAGCCAGCGGGGCTCTGTCACCATGTCAGCCTACCAGTCGGTCGTTGAGCGCTTGACTTTTTCGCGCGGGGCATCACGCGTCCCATCTTGCGACGCCGGACCTCCGTTCCGTCACCTTTCTTTCCGATCCCGCAATGGCAAGACCTTGCGCGAACAAATGCTAGGTTCTAAGCTTGCGGGTATGCCATACGTACTCACCGTGGACCAGCGGGGATCCCGGCGCGCACCGGATCGGGTGGAGGGCGCGCTTCAGCGCATGGCCGCGCGGCACGCGGCACCAGTGCTCGCCTTCGAACGGACAGCGGGTGATGAGTTCCAGGGCCTCCTGGACGACCCGGCGGCCACCGTGGAGATCGTGCTGGACCTCGTGAGGGACGGATGCTGGAGCATCGGTATCGGCGTCGGTGCGGTCGAATTGCCCCTGCCTCTCAGCACCCGGGCGGCCCGGGGTCCGGCATTCACCCACGCGCGGGATGCGGTGGGCTCGGCCAAACGCCAACCCCAGGGAGTCGCGGTGCGCGGCGTGCAGCAGGCCGAAGTCGCCGACGTGGAGGCGATGCTGGTCCTCCTCGCCACCGTGATCCAGCGCCGCAGCCAGGCCGCATGGCAGGCGGTCGACCTGGTGGAGTCCGGCCTCACCCTGACCGACGTGGCCGCGAAGCTGGGCGTGTCCCGGCAGGCGATCGGTCAGCGCCTTGCCGCCGCGAACTGGCATCAGGAGAGTTCGGCCCGCCCGGCGTGCGCCCGCCTGCTGGCGCGTGCGGATCCGGCAGCTCGGGCCCGGCCCGGCGAGCGATTCCCCCGGTCGTTCACCGCGCAGAGATGACGACGGGCCGGTGTTCGGGGTATGAGTCGGGGACATGGAGTCCGCCGCGATCGCTGTGCTGAGTCTGCTGGCCGCCGTGTCGGCCGTCTTGACGGCGCGGGGTGAATCGCCGTCCCGCTCGTATCCCCCGAACCAGGAGGCGCTGGCCATCGCGGCCGGGATGCTGGGGGCGCTCGGCCTGGCGGCGCTCTTCGCCCGCGCCGCAGACGGGCGCGCGGGTGGGGCGATGGAGGTCGGCATCCTCGCGGCCGGTGGGCTGGCCGCCGTGCTCGGCGGCGGCCCGCTGTCGGTAGCCGTCCTCCGTCTGGCCGATCCCGCGCCCAACGTGCCCGCCCTGCCGCCGTCCCAGACCGCACAAGCCGCCACTCAGCCCAACGGCCAACCGGTACAGCAGCAACAGGTCGAGGCGGGCCCAGCCGACCCCAATCTGCTGCGCGGCGGGGCTTGGATCGGCGCCCTGGAACGCATCGCGGCGGTCGCGGTGCTGCTGGCCGGCTGGCCTGACGGCCTGCTCCTCTCGCTGGCCGTCAAAGGCCTGGCGCGCTACCCCGAGCTGCGCCGGCCCGCCGCACCGGAACGGTTCGTGATCGGCACGCTGGTCAGTCTGCTGTGGGCCGGCGGCTGCGCGGGCGTCGTACTCGCGATGACGTGAGATCGTTCGTCGTTGGCAGCGTGGCTACTCCCGCGTACGGTCGCCGTATGCACTCCCGAGTGACCCGTGCCACGGGAGTCGGCGCGCTCGTCGGCGTTCTGAGCCTTGTCGCGGCTTGCGGCGGCGGAGGTAGCGCGGCACCGACCTCCCCGAGCCGGACGACGCCTGCGGCCAGGCCATCGAACAGCGCCGAACCAGCCCCGGCCACGCCCGCGCCGGTGCCGCTTCGTGCCGGCGAACGATTCAAGACCCTCACGCTGGCCCGGCCGTACCGTCCCGCAGCGCCGCACGGCGGAACGGACGACTATCGCTGCTTCCTGGTCGACCCCAAGCTGACGTCGCCAGGCTTCCTCGTCGGAAGCCAGTTCCTGCCGCAGAACGCGGGCATCGTCCATCACGCGATCCTCTTCCGGGTGCCTGTCGGGGAGGTCCCGGCGGCGAAGCGACTGGACGCCGGGCAGTCCGGCGACGGCTGGACCTGCTTCAGTGGTACCGGCATCGGCGGCCCCGAGGCTCAGCTGCGGACGGCCGGGTCGGCGCCGTGGCTGGCGGCGTGGGCGCCGGGGGTGGGGGAGAACCTGACGCCATCCGGCACGGGCGTCAGGGTGGAGGCCGGCACCCGGATCGTGCTGCAGATCCACTACAACCTGCTGGCCACGAACGGCGCGTCCACCGGGACGGATCAGTCCAGTGTGCGGTTGCGGTTCGCGCCGGCGTCGGCGGATCTCAAGCCGCTGCTGACCAGCCTCAACGTGGCCCCGGTCGAGCTGCCGTGCCCCGCCGGAGAGGCCGGGATGCTGTGCGACCGGCAGCTGTCGATCATCGACACGATGCGCCGGTTCGGTGCGCAGGCAGGTCAGGTGGTGGCCGGGCTGTCGCTGCTGTGCAACCGGGACGGCGTGCCGAAACCGGGGAACACCCAGTTCTGCGACCGGACGGTGAGCCAGCCGATGGTGATCCGCGCGGCGGCGGGCCACATGCACCTGCTCGGCAGATCCATCAAGGTCGAGATCAATCCGGGGACGTCGACGGCGCGGACCGTGTTGAACGTCCCGGTTTACGACTTCGACAACCAGGGCGCACAGCTCCTGCCGAAACCGGTCTCTCTCGACAGGGGTGACGTCATCCGTGTGACGTGCGCGCACGATGCGACGCTGCGCACCAGGCTGCCCGAGCTCAAGCCGCTGAAGCCGCGGTACGTCGTCTGGGGTGAGGGCACGAGTGACGAGATGTGCCTCGGGGTGCTGCTCTGGACCAAGTCGTAGTAGCGCGGGCGTACTCAGGTTGAGCGGGCAGTTCTGCCGCGACACGCCCGGCGTGTCGGGGCAGAACTGCCCGCTCAACCGCGACGTTCCCGGCTGTTCTCACCAGATCCCGCGCTACTGACATCTCGCTGTACTCACCGATGCGCTTCGCTCGCCACTCACTGATGCGCTCGCCCGATGCCGCTCTACTCAGAGCAATTGTCAATACCTGTGGATGACGTACGCCACCCTGACCGTGAGCGCGATCCGCATGCCAACCGTCCAGGGTGGACACACAGCTAGCTGAAGACGGCGGCGCTGAGGACGTCGATGGCCTCGGGGTCGGTCAGTCCGCTTTCGTGACAGAGCGACCACCACGTCCAGAACGAGACGGCATGGGCGATCACCGCCCGGCGACGGCGGCGCTGGGCGGCGGAGCCGGCGATCGGTGCGGCCAGCAGGTCGGCCAGTTGGCGGTCGCGGTTGCGAAGGAACTCGCGCCGGTTTGCGGGAATGGTCTCGATGTCACGGTTGATATGGAAGAGCATGTCGGCCCCGGCCCGGTAGAACCGGTAGATGTCCCTGAGGCCAGTCCGCAAGCGCTCCTGCGGGTCGGCGATGCTGGCCCACCTCGTGGGGTCGGGCGGGCTCTGGCGGGCGAGCCAGTCGGATGAGCACGCCTCGAACAAGGTGGCGTCATCCGGGAAGTGGCGGTACACGGTCAGCCGGGTGACCCCGGCCGCCTCGGCGATGCCAGCGATCGTCGTCGCCGCCGGTCCGATGGTTCCGTGCAACTGCACCGCGGCGTCGACGATGCGCTGTCGCGTCTCGTCCATCTGCTCGGCTCGGCGCTGCATCTTGTACGGCCTTGAATTGGATGTACGCGCTTGTTCACTCAAAGTCTTGACACCGACCCTCGCGCGACCCACACTTGGCTATACAGCAGTGTATCTCGGAATTGGGAGTCAGCCATGACGCATACCGACGCGCCCGACCTGACAGTAGTGGCGCCCGGAGCGGGAGCCGAGGGTTACCTGGGTTCGATCGGCGTCGTGTTCAAGCTGTGGGGAAAGGACACTGGTGGGGCAGTCTCCATCGTGGAGCACCCCTTCCCGGTCGGCGCGCTCGTCCCGCCGCACCTGCATACGCGCGAGGACGAGTACTCCATCGTGACCGAGGGCGAGATCGGCTTCCGCTCCGGTGATCGCGAGGTCGTGCTCGGCGCCGGTGGCTACATCACGAAGCCCCGCGGTGAGATGCACACGATGTGGAACGCTGGCCCGACGCCGGCGCGCATGATCGAGGTCATCAGCCCGGCCGGTTTCGAGCACTTCTTCCGCGAGCTGGCCGAGTTCGTGGCGGCCGGTCCGCCGCCGACGTCCGAGACCGTGCCGAACCTCGCGGCGCAGTACGGGCTACAGCTCGGCCGCCCGGACTGGTTGCCCGACCTCATCGAGCGCTATCGCCTGACGCCACCGCCGGGTTGACGCAGCAGCGACCGGATGGGGCGTCCGACCTGGCGCAAGATGGGGCCTAGCGGAACGCCGTGCAGGTGGGGTGTAGTGCACGAACGTGTAGAGGCGCCAGGCCACGACGCCGTCGGTGGCGACTTGATCGCCGATGACGACTCCCGGGCGGGTAGGTGCTTGTACTCGGTCATCTGCAATGGCTTTCGCGCCGAAGCCAGGTACCGCACGCTCGCCCAAGTCGCGGCCGGCGGCATCGCCGGCCTGCGTGCGGAGTTCGTCGCGAAGACCACCGAGTCAGGCCGGCGCCGACGACGGAAGCCAGGACGGCCGCGATCCCGTCGTGAAACACGCCCTGGTCGGTGTCCGAGAAGGCAACCAGAGGTTCGACATCGAAGACAAGCGTCCTGGCCCGCAGTGTTGTCAGGCACGCCTACACCTCGCCGGACGTGGCCGCGCGCAGGTAGCTCGCCATCATGCCGCGGCCGCCTTGGCCTGGCTGGTGCGCTGTCCACGCTCAACGAGCTTGCCACCCTTGAAGGTGGCGCCGGCGCGGACAAAGGGCGACGAGGTGAGGTCCGTCGACCGCGCGCCAGCGGGCCTGTGCGGCTTCGATGAGCTTGAACGCCATAGCGGTGCTGGCGGCCTTCGACCCTGGACCCTTCGTGATCTTGGTGTGGTGCCGGACGGTGGCGAAGGTCGACTCGACGGGATTCGTTGTGCGCAAATGGATCCAGTGCTCGGCCGGGTAGTCATAGAACGAAAGCAGCTCGTCCAGATCGTCGGTGATCTTCGCGACGGCCTTGCCGAACTTGGCGCCGTAGGCCAGCTTGAACGCGGCGGCGGCGCAGCGGGCGTGGTCACGGTCTTCGGCGTTCCAGATTTCGGCCAGGGCCTTCTTCACCCCGGGGTGCGCCGACTTCGGCATGGCCGACAGCACGTTGGCGATCTTGTGGAACCAGCAGCGCTGCTCCTTCGTCTCGGGGAACACCTCCCGCAGCGCGCCCCAGAATCCCGGCGTGCCGTCGCCGATCGCCAGGACGGGGGCACGCATAGCGCGACGCTTGCAGTCGCGCATCAGGTCGGCCCACGATCCGGTCGACTCCCGGTAGCCATCGGCCAGCGCGACGAGCTCCTTGGTGCCGTCGGTGCGCACGCCGATCAGCACCAGCAGATGCAGTTTTTCCTCGTCCAGGCGGACGCCCACGTGGATGCCGTCGGCCCACAGATAGACGTAGTCCACACTGGACAGATCACGTACCGCGAAGGCGCGGGCCTCGTCCTGCCACTGCACGGTCAGCCGGGTGATCGTCGCCGCGGACAGGCCGGCGTCGGTGCCGAAGAACCCGTCCAGCGCAGGGCCGAAGTCCTTGCTAGACAAGCCATGCAAGTACAACAGCGGCAACACCTCGGTGACCTTCGGCGACTTGCGGCACCAGGCCGGCAGGATCGCCGAGGAGAACCGGCGCCGCTCGCCGGTCACCTCGTCGATGCGCTTGTCGTGACCCGGGGCGCGCGGACCCGCACCGCGCCGCCGGAGGCCAGCACCTGCCGCGCCACCGCGTGGCCGTTGCGCACCACCAGCCGGCGGCCGCGCTCGTCGCGCTCACCGGCATGCGCGTCGATGTACGCGTCAACCTCGGCCTCCAACGCCGCCGCGAGCATCCGACGAGCCCCGTCACGCACGATCTCGTCGATCAACGACTCGCTCGACACCGCAACGGCTGGCGTGACCTCCAGGCCGGCAACTACCGTAAGCAATGGGCGTACCCTCCCGACCCGCGTTGGCGCGCGGGCCTTACTCGATTCCTGGACTCGGACTCGTCGGGAGGGTATCCCGCCCGACGCTCATCCACAGGATTCGAGCATTACTCCCTACTCACCCGATGCCGCTTTACTCACGAGAAGCCGGTCTGCCAGCCCCTGGGAGCGCTCCCAAAGCGGTAATCCATGTGTAATGCGGCAGTCCATGAGTAAAGCGGCATCCAGTTGAGGAAGGCAGAGGCCGCCGCCGTGCCCTGCAACGTCCGGGATATTCAGGTTGAGCGGGCAGTTCTGCCGCGACACGCCCGGCGTGTCGGGGCAGAACTGCCCGCTCAAGTCGAGATGGCTCCCTTGGCCCGCCGTTTCGACCCCGCAGACGGGTCGAAACGGCGGGCAGAACGTTGCGCCTCCCTTCGTTCCTAGGCGTTCGACGAGCCCGAGCCGCTCGTCAGGTCGTACACGGTGACGCTGCCGACGGTCTGGGCGGTGAAGTTCTCCTGCACCCAGGCGGAGATCTGCGAGCCGACGTTGCTCCCGCCGTTCGCCTGGCCGAACCCACTGCCGGCAATGAAGTAGTGGATCTTGCCCTGGGCGACGTACTCCTGGAACTGAGCCAGCGTCGGCGACGGGTCGCTGCCGTTGAACCCGCCGATCGGCATGACCGCCTCCTGGGTGGCCAGCTGGTAGCCGGAGGCGTTGTTGGCGCCGATGACGGCTGCGACCCAGGTGTAGGACGACGCGTTCTGCGTCAGCAGCGCGGTCAGCTCGCTGCTCGGCGTGCTGCCGTTGAGCAGGCCGCCCATGCCGCCGTTGCCGCCGAACTGCCGGGTGTTGCCCTGCGTATTGCCCTGGGTGCCCCCCTGGGTGCCCCCCTGGGTGCCGCCCTGGGGGCCGCCCTGCGTGTTGCCCTGGAATCCGCCCTGGAGTCCGGGCGGCCCACCGTTACCGCCGAATCCGCCACGCCCGCCCGGACCGCCCATCCGACTGGCGCCGGCCGGGCCGGCCGTGACGATGGACCCGCTGTGCGGCGTTGCCGCCGTCGCCAGCGAGTACGCCGTCGGCCCGGCCAGCAGGGCGATGACGGCCGTCGCGACCGCTGCCGTCCGTGCTGTCGAGCGCAACCGGTGGGTGGACGCGAGGGCCACCGCGGAAGCCAGGCCGACCAGGAGGACGACGTACCGCAGCCACGGGTGCCAAGTGTCGGTGCGTGCCAGCAGCGTGTAGGACCACAGCGCAGTGACCGCCGTCGCGGCAGCCAGCGAGTATCGCGCCACCGGGTCGTTGCGGCGCTTCCACGCGATCGCGGCCCCCACCGCCGCCGTGCCGGCCACACCGGGCGCCAGAGCCACCGTGTAGTACTCGTGGAAGATCCCCTGCATGAAGCTGAACACCAAGCCGGTGACCAGCATCCAGCCACCCCACAGGATCAGGGCGGCCCGGGTGCGGTCCGTGCGTGGCGCGCGGCGCAGCAGGTAGAGCCCGGACGCCAGCAGCACCAGCGCGCCGGGGATCAGCCAGGAGATCTGGCCGCCGTTCGAGGCGTCGAACATGCGGATCAGGCCCGTCTGACCCCACATCCCGCCGTTCCCGCCGAAGCCGCCGCCTCCGACGCTGCCCACCTCGTTGCCGGTCAGCCGGCCCAGGCCGTTGTAGCCGAGCGTGAGCTCGAGGATGGAGTTGTTCTGCGAGCCGCCGATGTACGGGCGGTATTTCGCGGGCACCAGCTCCACGATGGCGACCCACCAGCCGGCCGCCAGCACCATGGCGAGGCCGGCCAGCAGCAGCTGCCGGATCCGCGCGCCCAGCTTGGTGGGCCCGGCCACCAGATAGGTGAGCGCCAACGGGGGAACGACGAGCAGGGCCTGCAACTGCTTGGTGAGGAAGGCGAATCCGACCAGCGTCCCGGCCAGGACGAGCCAGCGGGTCCGGCCGTTCTCCACCGCCCGCAGGACGGCGTACGCCGCGCCCGTCATCAGCAGCACGAGCAGCGCGTCCGGGTTGTTGAACCGGAACATCAGGACGGCGACCGGCGTCAGCGCCAGCGCGGCGCCGGCCAGCAGACCGGCCGCCGGGGTGAGCCTGCGCCGCACCGTGGCGTACATCAGCCCCACCGTGCCGACCCCCATCAGGGCCTGCGGGACCAGGATGCTCCACGAACTGAGGCCGAAGACGCGCGCCGACAGCGCCATGACCCACAGCGACGCGGGCGGCTTGTCGACGGTGATGGAGTTCCCGGCATCGGAGGAGCCGAAGAAGAACGCCTTCCAGCTCACCGAGCCGGCCTGGACGGCGGCGGAGTAGAACGAGTTCGCCCAGCCGGATGCGCCGAGCCCCCACAGATACAGGACGGCGGTCACGGTGAGCAGTCCGATCAGACCGGGCCGCACCCACGCCGGATCCTGTTCGTTGCCGCGCCACAGCCGCGCGGGAAGCGGCCGCCGCGATGGGGCTGCCGGTGCCGACGGGGGGCCGGCGTCGGCCAGCGGTCGCTGTGCCGGGATCGTGGTGGTCATCGCAGGACGGTCCTTTCCGGGTTGGCAAGAGCGGACGCCGGCTGCGGCCGGGCCGGGACGAGGGACTTGCGAGCGGGGGCGAACAGCAGCCGGGCGACGCCGCGCAGGTCGTCGAGTGCGGTGCGGACGATGTCGACCCGGCTGTCCGGGTCGTCGACCCAGTCGACGGGCACCTCGTGGATGCGCATGTCGTTGCGCTCCGCCAGGACCAGCAACTCGGTGTCGAAGAACCAGCTCGTGTCCTCCACCAGTGGGAGAAGCCGGGCGGCGACGTCCGAGCGGATGGCCTTGAACCCGCACTGTGCGTCGGTGAACCGCGCGCCGAGCACGGCGTGCAGCAGGACGTTGTAGCAGCGCGAGATGATCTCCCGCTTTGGGCCGCGGACCACTCGGGCACCGCGGGCGAGCCGGCTGCCGATGGCGATCTCGGAGTGGCCCGCGAGCAGCGGGGCGACCAGGGGGAGCAGGGCGCCCAGATCGGTCGAGAGGTCGACGTCGACGTACGCCATCACCGCGGCGTCCGAGGCCGACCACACCTGGCGCAACGCCCCACCGCGGCCCTTGGCCGGCAGGTGTACCACGTGCAGCCAGGGCAACTGCGCCTCGAGCCGGCGGGCGACGTGCAGCGTGCCGTCCGTGCTCGCGTTGTCGGCCACGGTGACGCGGAAGGAGTAGGGGAACTCGGTCAAGAGGTGCCGCCCGAGCCGGCGCACGCACGGTTCCAGGTCGCGCTCCTCGTTGTAGACGGGGACGACGACGTCCAGCACCGGCGCGGCGCCGGTCGGGTCGGACCCGGGCCGGAGAGCCCCGGCCAGGGATGGCGGCTGCGAGAGTGTGATCGTCATGTCCTCAACAGTCGTCCGGGCGGCTGGCACGCTCGTGTGGCCCGCCTTGGGACTGTCTGCAACCGTCCCTTGGAATCCCTGGACGCCGACTGTGCCAAGTCTGTGCTCAAGATCGTCAACAGTTGAGCGGGCACTTTTTCCGCGAAACGCCCGGCGTGTCGTGGCAAAACTGCCCGCTCAACGTGCGGCGACCCAGGGCGCGGCGTTCCACCCGGCCAACACCCGGCTACGTTCGCCGGGCGATGTTCCGCACAGGACGGCGGCGGCATAGCCTCTTGCGGTGCAACGGGTGAGGGAAGCGGACAGGAGGAACCGCCCATGACCGTGATCCGGGCCGCGCTGGTCCAGACCAAGTGGACTGGCGACAAGGAGTCGATGATCAAGGCGCACGAGCAGTACGCGCGGGATGCCGCCGCCGAGGGCGCCCGGGTGATGTGCTTCCAGGAGCTCTTCTACGGGCCGTACTTCTGTCAGGTGCAGGACCCCGAGTTCTACGGCTACGCAGAGTCCATCCCCGGGCCCACCACCGAGCGGTTCCAGGCCCTGGCCGCCGAACTCGGCATGGTGATGGTCCTGCCGATGTACGAGGAGGAGCAGCCCGGCGTCCTGTACAACACCGCGGCGGTCGTGGACGCCGATGGCACGTACCTGGGCAAGTACCGCAAGCACCACATCCCTCAGGTAAAGGGCTTCTGGGAGAAGTTCTACTTCCGGCCCGGCAACCTGGGATACCCGGTGTTCGACACCGCCGTCGGCAAGGTCGGGGTCTACATCTGCTACGACCGGCACTTCCCCGAGGGCTGGCGGGCGCTCGGGCTGAACGGCGCCCAGATCGTGTTCAACCCGTCCGCGACGCACCGCGGTCTGTCGGAGTACATCTGGCGGCTGGAGCAGCCGGCGTCCGCCGTGGCGAACGAGTACTTCGTCGGCGCCATCAACCGGGTCGGCATCGAGGACCTCGGTGACGACGACTTCTACGGCCAGTCCTACTTCGTCGACCCGGAGGGCAAGTTCGTCGGCGACGTCGGCCACCCGTACGAGCCGGAGCTGATCGTCCGCGACCTCGACATGGACCTCCTGACCGAGGTGCGCAACCGGTGGGCTTTCTACCGCGACCGGCGTCCCGACGCCTACGAGGACCTGGTGCGGCCATGACGATCTTGATTCAGGGCGGAACCGTCGTCAGCCCGACGGGTTCCGCGCCATTGGACGTCCTGATCGACGGCGAGACGGTTGCTGCCGTGCTGCAGCCCGGATCCACGCTGCTAGGCGCCGATCTCGCCGGCAGCGCCGACCGGGTCATCGACGCCACGGGCAAGTACGTCGTGCCCGGCGGAGTCGACTGTCACACCCACATGGAGCTGCCCTTCGGTGGCACGTTCGCCTCGGACACCTTCGAGACCGGCACCCGGGCCGCCGCCTGGGGCGGGACGACGACGATCATCGACTTCGCCGTCCAGCGGACCGGTGAGCGGGTCCAGGACGGGCTGGCCGCCTGGCACTCAAAGGCGGACGGCAACTGCGCCATCGACTACGGGTTCCACCAGATCGTGGGCGGCGTGGACGACGACTCGCTGAAGGCGATGGACGAGCTGGTCGGTGAGGGCGTCACCAGTTTCAAGCTGTTCATGGCCTACCCCGGGGTCTTCTACAGCGACGACGGCCAGGTGCTGCGGGCCATGCAGACCGCCGCCAACAACGGCGCGATGATCATGATGCACGCGGAGAACGGCATCGCCATCGACGTTCTGGTGCAGCAGGCGCTGTCGCGCGGCGAGACCGACCCGATCCACCACGGCTACACCCGGCCGTGGGAGACCGAGGAGGAGGCGACGCACCGGGCGATCATGTTGGCCCGGCTGGCCGGCGCGCCGCTGTACGTCGTGCACATGTCCGCCAAGCAGGCGGTGGCGGCGCTGCAGGTGCACCGCGACGCCGGCTGGAACGTGTTCGGCGAGACCTGCCCGCAGTACCTGTACCTGTCGCTGGAGGAGCAGCTCGGCGCGCCCGGCTTCGAGGGCGCGAAGTGGGTCTGCTCGACGCCGCTGCGAGCGCGGGCCGAGGGGCACCAGGACGAGCTGTGGCGCTACCTGCGCACGAACGACCTGTCGGTGGTGAGCACCGACCACTGCCCGTTCTGCTTCAAGGAGCAGAAGGAGCTGGGACTCGGCGACTTCTCAAAGATTCCCAACGGGATCGGCGGCGTCGAGCACCGGATGGACCTGATCTACCAGGGCGTGGCCGACGGGAAGATCACCAAGGAGCGGTGGGTCGAGCTGTGCAGCACGACCCCGGCCCGGATGTTCGGGCTGTACCCGCGCAAGGGGATCGTCGCCCCGGGGGCGGATGCCGACATCGTGATCTACGACCCGAACGGGCACACCAGCATCGGCCTGAACAAGACGCACCACATGAACATGGACCACTCGGCCTGGGAGGGCTTCGAGATCGACGGGCACGTCGACACGGTGCTGTCCCGCGGCAGCGTGGTCGTGGACGGTGGGGAGTTCCTCGGCCGCGCCGGCCACGGCGCCTTCCTGAAGCGCGGCCTGTCCCAGTACCTCACCTGAAACTGTCCCCATACCTCGCCTGAAACCTCGGCGTCGATCAAGCAATCTAGGGTCGATCAAGCAATCCGGAGCCGATCAAGCAATCCGGAGCCGATCAAGCAATCCGGGGTCGCTCGGCCTGACCACTGCCCGAAGGGAGCACATCTCGTGGACGTCGGCGTCGTCCTGCAGTGCAACCCGCCCGCCTCCCGGGTGGTGGACCTGGCACGGCAGGCGGAAACCCTGGGCTTCACGCATGTCTGGACGTTCGACTCCCACCTGCTGTGGCAGGAGCCGTACGTCATCTACAGCCAGATCCTCGCCGCGACGCGCAAGGTGATGGTCGGCCCGATGGTGACCAACCCGGCCACCCGCGACTGGACCGTCACCGCCTCGCTCTACGCCACCCTCAACGAGATGTTCGGCAACCGGACCGTGTGCGGCATGGGCCGCGGCGACTCCGCGGTCCGGGTGCTCAACGGCAAGCCGACGTCGCTGGCCACGATGCGGGAGAGCATCCACGTCATTCGCGAGCTGGCCAACGGGCGTTCCGTGGAGTACCAGGGTTCGACGCTGCGCTTCCCGTGGGGTGCGACGTCGCGGCTGGAGGTCTGGGTCGCGGCGTACGGCCCGAAGGCGCTGCAGCTGACCGGGGAGGTGGCCGACGGGTTCATTCTCCAGCTGGCGGACCCGGACATCACGGCCTGGACCGTCCGTGCCGTCAAGGAGGCGGCGGAGCGGGCCGGCCGCGACCCCGAGTCGATCACCATCTGCGTCGCCGCACCCGCTTACGTGGGTGACGACCTGGCGCACCAGAGGGACCAGTGCCGCTGGTTCGGCGGCATGGTCGGCAATCACGTCGCCGACATCGTCGCCCGCTACGGCGAGGGCTCGGCGGTGCCCGCCGCGCTGACGGACTACATCAAGGGCCGCCAGGGCTACGACTACAACGAGCACGGCCGGGCGGGCAACGTGCATGCCGACTTCGTCCCGGACGACGTCGTCGATCGGTTCTGCATCCTGGGCCCCGCCGAGCGGCACATCGAGCGGCTGGAGGAGCTGCGCGCGCTCGGGGTCCACCAGTTCGCTGTGTACTTGCAGCACGACGGGAAGCAGCAGACCCTCGACGCGTACGGCGAGACCGTGATTCCGGCGGTCCGCGACCAGATCGTGGCCAAGGCGTAACTTGGCACGAATATCGACGAGCGGGGCGATGACTCGGGTGCGGCGCGCCGTCCTGCTGGTGGTCGCGCTCGTCCTGCTCGGCGCGCTGTGGGAGGGCTACAAGGCGATCGGCGGGGAGAACGGCGGGACGATCCTGGGTGTCCGCGTCCTGCCCCGCGCCGACGACATCTCGATGCCGCACCTGTGGCAGATCTGGGAGCGGTTCGGGCAGCCGGAACTGTCGAGCGAGGGTAGTCGCAGCGTAGGCGTGGCCGTGCTGACCGCGATGTGGTTCACATTCCGCGTCGCGTTCGCCGGGTGGCTGGCGGGCACCGTGTTCGGCGTCGTCCTCGCTGCCGTCATGCAGCGGTTCCGGACGGCGGAGTCGGCGCTGCTGCCGTACGTCGTCGTCAGCCAGACGGTCCCCTTGGTGGCGCTGGCGCCTCTGGTGGTGGGCTGGGGCGGTCACCTGACCGTGCTCGGCCGGCCCTGGCAGCCGTGGATGTCGGTCGCCACGATCGCCGCGTACCTCGCGTTCTTCCCGGTGGCCGTGGGAACCCTGCGCGGCCTGCAGTCCCCGACGACGGTGCAGGTTGGCCTGCTGCACTGTTACGCGGCGTCCTGGTGGCAGAGCCTTATGCGGCTGCGGATGCCGGCCTGCGTGCCGTACCTGCTGCCGGCGCTGCGGCTGGCGGCGACCGCATCCGTGATCGGCGCGATCGTGGCCGAGATCTCGACGGGAACCCGCGGCGGCATCGGGCGGCTCATCATCGAGTACGCGCAGTCCGCCACCGGGGACCCGGCCAAACCGTTCGCCGCGATCATCGGCGCTGCCGTACTCGGGATGGTCGCGGCCGGCTCCGTCGGCGCCGTCGAGCGCGCCCTGCGCCGTTTCCGACCAGCGGAGGGTGCCGAATGAGCGAGGCAGCCGTGCGAATGGCGGACGCCGTTGCCGACACCGTCCTGATCAAGGAGGTCAGCAAGACCTTCACCGGCGAGCGAGGCAACGCCGTGATCGCTCTGCAGGAGATCGACCTCGTGGTGCGGCCCGGCGAGTTCGTCTCGTTGATCGGCCCGTCCGGCTGCGGGAAGAGCACTCTGCTGCGAATCATCGCCGACCTCACCGAGCCGACGGCGGGCACCGTGAGCGTTTTCGGCAAGTCGGCCCGGCAGGCCAGACTCGACCAGGACTACGGAATCGCCTTCCAGCAGGCGGGGCTGCTGCCGTGGCGCACGGTGTCAGGCAACATCGAACTACCGCTGCACCTGCACGGGGTCGGCCGCGCCGAACGCCGGGCCCGGGCCCGGGAGCTGCTCGAACTGGTCGGCCTTCCGGACTTCGCCGACCACCGGCCCGAGCAGTTGTCCGGCGGGATGCAGCAGCGCGTCGCCATCGCCCGTGCGTTGGCCGAGCGGCCCCGGCTGCTGCTGATGGACGAGCCGTTCGGCGCCCTGGACGAGATGACGCGCGAGCGGATGCAGGCGGAGCTGGTCCGGCTGCGCCGGGAGACCGGCGCGGCCGTCGTCTTCGTCACGCACTCCATTCCCGAGGCGGTGTATCTCAGCGACCGTGTTGTGGTCATGTCGCCCCGTCCCGGGCGGGTCAGCACCGTCATCGACGTCCCGCTGGCACGGCGCGACGAGGATGTCCGGGAGGCCCCGGCCTTCTACGCCACGGTCACGGCAGTCCGCGAGGCGCTGCGCGGGCGACCCGTCCCCGCCCCTCCAGCCGGGGCCGACCTGCGATGAGACGCGGGACCGTGCGGGCAGTCGGGGCGCCGGTAGTAGCCGGCGTCGCCTTCCTCCTGGCCTGGCAGGCCCTCGTCGATCTGCAGGACCTGCCGCCGTACATTCTCCCGTCGCCGACGGCGATTCTTGAGCAGCTGCAACAGAATCGCTCGGACATCCTGCGCACGTTCACCGCCAGCGCGACGAATGCCGTGCTCGGCCTGCTCGCCGGCGCGGTGATCGGGTTGCTGGCCGGGATGGCAGCGGCGCGATTCCGGGCGGTCGACGACCTCGTCACGCCGCTGGCCGCCGCGGTGGCCGCCATGCCGATCGTCGCGCTGGCACCGATTCTCGACACGATGTTCTCGGCGACGAGCAACATCCCGCGCCGCATCGTCGTGGCCCTCGTGGCGTTCTTCCCGATCTTCATCAACACGGTGCGCGGCTTGCGCCAGGTGGATCCGATCCACGCGGAGCTGATGCGTAGTTACGCCGCGAGCGGATGGGCCTTCACCCGGGTGGTGCGCTGGCCGGGGTCGCTGCCGTTCGTGTTCACCGGACTGCGGGTGGCGTCGTCGCTGGCGGTCATCGCCGCCGTCGTCGTGGAGTACTTCGGGGGACTCCAGGACGGGCTGGGCAGCCGGATCACCTCTGCCGCCTCGAACACGGCGTACGCGCGGGCCTGGGCGTACGTCGTCGCGTCGATCGCGCTGGGCATGCTGTTCTACGCCGTCGCGCTGGTCATCGAACGGCTCGCGATGCCGTGGCGCTCCGCGACGAGCACGTGAGGTTGCGGACAGTGCCGTCCCTGAAACGGATAGCCGGAGCAACGAAGGAGAAGCTGTGAAGCGTTGGACGAGGTCCCGGTTGTTCGCCGGGACGACCGCAACGGTGTCCGCGGTCCTGCTGGCGGCCTGCGGCACGACGTCGGAGGGGGAGAGCTCCAGTGGTGGTTCGGCGTCGGGCTCGTTGACCACGGTCAAGCTGCAGTTGCAGTGGTTCACCCAGGCCCAGTTCGCCGGCTACTTCGCGGCCGTGGATCAGGGCTACTACAAGGACGCGGGCCTCGACGTCCAGATCCTCGAAGGTGGGACGGACATCGTGCCGCAGACCGTGCTCGCCCAGGGGCAGGCGGACTATGCGGTCGCCTGGGTGCCGAAGGCGCTCGCCTCGCGCGAGCAGGGTGCCGGCATCACCGATGTCGGCCAGATCTTCCAGCGGTCCGGCACGCTGCAGGTCAGCTTCAAGGACAAGGGCATCACGTCAGCTGGCGACCTCAAGGGCCACACCGTCGGCAACTGGGGATTCGGCAACGAGTTCGAACTCTTCGCCGGGATGACGAAGGACGGGCTGGACCCGAGCAAGGACGTCAAGCTGGTGCAGCAGCAGTTCGACATGAACGCCTTCCTGAAGGGTGACATCGACGCCGCCCAGGCAATGATCTACAACGAGTACGCCCAGGTGCTGGAGGCCAAGAACCCCAAGACCGGCCAGCTCTACCAGCCGGACGACTTCAATTCCATTGACTGGAACACCGAGGGCACGGCGATGCTTCAGGACGCCATCTGGGCGAACACCCAGAAGCTGGAGAACGACAAGACCTACCAGGACAACACCGTGAAGTTTCTGCAGGCCAGCATGAAAGGCTGGGTCTACTGCCGGGACAATGCGGAGAAGTGCCGGGACATTGTCGTCGCCAAGGGATCGAAGCTCGGAGCCAGCCATCAGCTGTGGCAGATGAACGAGATCAACAAGCTGATCTGGCCATCGCCGCAGGGCATCGGGCTCGTGGACAAGACCGCCTGGGACCAGACGGTGCAGATCGCGCAGAGCACCAAGAACGCCCAGGGGCAGACCGTGCTGACCAAGGCGCCCGAGGGGCTGGCGTACACGAACGAGTACGCCGAGAAGGCATTGGCCAACCTGAAGTCGGACGGCGTCGACGTGACAGGTTCGTCGTTCGCGCCGATCACCGTCACACTGACGGCCGGCGGCGCGTAACGCGGCCGCTGGTTGAGCGGGCAGTTCTCGGGCGAAACGCTGGGCGTGTTGCCCGAGAACTGCCCGCCCAACCTAGAGGGGACA
>Ga0081539_10000351_pt1 | contig 101228 bp, 74 predicted proteins | sample TabmetS4T2R2_FD_71023 | JGI IMG/M metagenome (GOLD analysis project Ga0081539, IMG submission 71023) | Tabebuia heterophylla rhizosphere microbial communities from the University of Puerto Rico - S4T2R2 | ecosystem: Host-associated > Plants > Roots > Rhizosphere ... | reverse complement strand
CTCTGGCGACGACACGAGGATCGGCAGCGCCCATGTCTGATCTGTGAGTCGTGATTCCTGATGTGTTGGCGAGCGGCGATTTGCGAGTTTGGGATTTGAGGTTTGGGATTTGGGATTTGGGATTTGATGCGCGTCGTAGCGCGTCATCGTCAGTTCCGCCCCTACGATCGCGCGTATCCCCGCCTGCTTCGCCGCCTTATGGAATCGCGGCGCGCCGTACACACCATCGGCATCCAGCAGCGCGAGCGACGAGTAGCCGAGCGCGGCCGCGCGCTCGACGAGCGTTTCCGGCAACGAGGCCCCGCGCAGAAAGCTGAACGCCGAAGCGGCGTGAAGTTCGATGTACACGAGGCGATCCGATCAACTCCCAACTCCCAATCGGAACCTGGCGCCAACTCCCAAGCGTTGGGAGTTGGTCGAGCGTCAGTCGTTGGAAGTTGGGAATTGACAGTGACATCAATCGACGATGCCCTCGACAAACCACCGATCGGCGTCGTGAGCACCCCAGCGCGCAGCCGTCGCGCCCCCCGCCCGCTCGCGGAAGAGGCGATACGTGGCGCCGTCGCTCAGCGCCACGTCCCACTCATCCCGATTCCACGCGGCGCCGGCTTCACTCCACCACTCGCCGGAGGTGCGCCACGGACCGGCGCCGGTCTGCACACGCCCGCCGCTCGAGCCCGGTCGATCGGTGGTGACGCGGACCGGCCTGCCGTCTTCCACACGCACGCGCGCGGGCACCGGAAACCGGAAGCGCCGCAGCGCGACAACCGGTCGCGTCGCGGCAGTCATCGGTTCGACCGGTATGGGGTGGCTGTCGCAGTCGCGCGGCGCGAACGGCTTCATCGCGAACGCACCCGGCTGCCAGGAATCGACGTCCATCGGCGACCCGCAACGCCCTTCGCCCATGAGCGCGTTCAAACGCGCCATCAACGTCGACAACTGCTCGGGTGATGGGAGTGGACGGGTGAGCAGCGAGAACTGCAGCACGCGCCCCGGCGTGGGATCGATCGCGACCACGACCCGATCGATCGCTGCGTCCGGCGGATGCGATTCGAGATCGAGCAGCGCGAGCGTCCGCAGCGTGCGCGCATCGCGCATCGGCGCCGGCAGCTGCAGCGACCGCTCGTGCACCGCGCGCGTCGCTCCGTCTCTTTTTACGCTGTCTGTTTTCACGAGGCGCAGCCGGATGTGCAGCACGGCGGCGCCACGATCGCGACGCTCGAGCCGCGCCGACAACGGTTCCAGCAACCGGCCGAGGACGAACGACAGCGGCTCGAGGCCGTCGATCGGCCATTCGAGATCGAGCGCCTGCTCGAACGGCTCCTCGACGACCGCGGGAACGAGCGGTTGCGCATCCTGCCCGCAGGCGATGCGCTGCCAGGCGATGCCCTCCTGCCCGAGCCGCGCCGCGACATCGTCTGGCGCGAGGGCGGCAAACTCCCCGAGCGTGCGCAGCCCCCAGCGGCGAAGGGTCACGACGAAGTCGTTCGAATCGTTCGGGACGTTCGGGACGTTCAAGACGTTCGGAACGTTCAGGACGTTCGAACCGTTCGAGGCGATCGCAGCGAGCAGCGCAATCGGCAGTGGGGCGACGGTGTCTGCTTCGGTACCGGGTTCGATGACCGTCACGCCGACGCGATGACGCACGATCAATCGCGCAGCGGTACACGTGCCGGCAATCGCCACACGCACGCGCACGCCGCGATCCGCGGCCGTGCGCCGCAGCTCGTGACCGATCTCGTCTGCCGTGCCGAACAGGCGCGTCAGGCCGCTGAGATCGATCGCGATCTCGAGCGGTCCGTACGGCTCGATGCGCGGCGAAAACTCGCGCGCGATATCAACGAGCGTCGCCGGCTCCGATCCCGGTGCCGCATACAAGACGCCAAACACGTGTTCTCCTTGGCGGATCCAAAAAGCAGGACCCGCCCTACACGACAGCCGCGACGATCGCGACTTCCCCCTCGACGCGCCTTCGCGGCGAGACGATGCGCGTGGTGATGTCGAGACGATCGAGACGACGGCTACGGTCGGCGGTGCCTGCCCACGACGTGCGCGCGGCGAGCGTGCACGTCAGGCCACCGGCGCTACGCGCCAGCGGTTCCGGCACGACGAGCACACACGCGGTGTCGCTGCCCTCGATCGTTCGCTGCACGCGCAACCATGTGGTGAACGGCAGCCGCTTCAACGCGATCGCCGGCACATCGGCGAGATCGATCGCGACCAGACCGAACCCGCCAGCCTGCAACACGAGATTGAGCGCCTTGACCGCGCGATCGAGCACCCGATCGCGCAGATCGCGCACGGCGCCGGCGTGCCCGGCATCGGTCTGTGCGATCGCATCGCCGCGGACCCACAGCAGCCGATCGAGATCGATCCCGGCGGCGATGGCCGACGGCACGTCGAGACGATCGAACGTGTCGATGAGCGCCGCGATCTCACCGCGACGCGTCGCCGCCGCCATCATCTGCAGCAGCAGTGCGGTGCGACCCGTCGAGGGCGCGCCGGCGATCTCCGACAACTGCCCGCGCGGCAGGCCGCCATGGAGCACCGCGTCGAGCGCAGCGGTCCCCGTGCCTGCAACAGCCGAAGGATCGGTCCGCTCCAGCGGCGGCAACGCCGTCGTGAGCGTCCGATCGAGCTTTCGTTCGCGGAGAGCCGATTCGATGATTGCGACTGCATGATTCGCCATGTCTTCGCCTACTGGCGAAAATATAGCGAAGATACACGCGACAGATCAAGCAGTTAAGATCGAGGCCTTCGTGACCACTGCAGCCGTCCCGTCCACAGACCCGGCACGCCGACCGCAACCGCCAGAACTCCCGGCCCGCGGTCTCCGCCGGATCGCGGCGGCACTGCACTATCGCGATTTCCGCGTCCTCTGGTTCGGCGCGTTCACGTCGACCATCGGCACCTGGATGCAGAAGGTCGCGCAGAACTGGCTGGTGCTGACGCTGGCCGGTCCGGCCTCGGCCTTCTTCCTCGGCCTCGACTCGTTCCTCGGCGAGCTGCCCATCCTGCTGTTCACGCTGCTCGGCGGCGTCATCGCCGATCGCCAGGATCGTCGTCGACTCCTGCTGACATCGCAGTACGTCCAGATGACGACCGCGTTCACGCTCGCTGCGCTGGTCTACTGGGACGTCGTTCGCATCTGGCACATCCTGACGCTGTCGGTGATCACCGGCCTGGCGCAGGCGTTCGGCGGTCCGGCGCATCAGTCGCTGCTTCCCTCGCTCGTCGACAAGAAAGATGTGCCGAACGCGATTGCGTTCAACTCGATCCAGTTCAATCTCGCGCGTGTGATCGGACCGTTGCTCGCCGGCGCCGCGCTCGCGACCTTCGGGATGGTCGCGTGCTTTGGATTGAACGGCCTGTCGTTTCTCGCGGTGATCGTCGCGATCCTCTCGCTGCGCATCACTTTCACGCGACCGACGACCACCACGCGCATCGACCAGGAGATGCGCATCGGGCTGCAGTTCGTGCGCTCGCATCCGGGACTGATCGGCCTCGCCCTGCTCGGGTTCGCCACCACGTTCCTCGGCAATCCGGTGCTGACGTTCCTGCCGCTGTTCGCGCAGAACGTCTTTCATGGCGGCGTGACGCAATACACGTGGTTGATGGCGTTTGCGGGCGCGGGCGCGGTGTCCGGGGCGCTCGTCGTCGCGTGGCTCGGCAGCTTCCGTCACATGGGACGCACCCTCCTCACGATGCAACTCGTGTGTGGAGTGCTCATCATCCTTTTTGCGATCACGCGCCTGCTCGCCGTCAATGCGCTGCTGCTGTTCCTGATCGGCGTGTGCCTGGTGATCGCGATGGCGCTGCTGTCATCGCTCGTTCAGCTCAACGCGCCCAACGAAATGCGCGGCCGTGTGATGAGCATCTACATGGTGGCGTTCCGCGGCGGTATGCCGCTGGGTAGTCTCGCCGCCGGCTGGATCGCCAATCGCACATCTGCGCCGACCGTACTCGTGGTCAACGGCATTCTGCTCAGCCTCGTCGCGGCATGGTTTCTGCTGAAAGGACACGGTATTAAGGAACTGTAGACATCGCACATGACCCGCTTTCGCCTACCAGCGTCGGCGAGGCAAGCCTGTGCTCGCCGATCGGCTGCGGCGAGGCTGGCTCGCATCAGCGTGTTCACGCTGAGTCTCACGCCATACCTCTCATCTCCTGCTGCCGGTCAACAGTCGTTCGACCCGGCGATCATCGCCGCGCAGACCACACCGGAATCCCCTGCCGAATGGCCGGCGCCGCCGCCCTCGCGATCGGTCCCGGCGAATGACAGCGTCGCGGCACGCGCGCAAGCGTGGGCGACGAACGCGCAACTGCTCGATCGCCTGAACGGCACCGTCGACGGATGGTATCCGCGGTTTGCCGGCGTCAGACGCAGCAGCGGTGTGGCAGGGGGAGCCGGCTACCGGCGTCACCTGTTCGGCGATCAGATGCGATTCGACGTCTCTGCGGCGATCACCACGAAAAAATATCGCGTCGTCGATGGTCACCTTCGGTGGTTGCAGTCCCCAACTGCTCGCGCCGAGGTGTGGACCGATTATCGATACGAGAAATTCCCGCAGGAAGACTTTTACGGGATCGGTCTCGACTCGTCTCGCGAGGCGCGGACGAAGTACACGTACTCGAGCCATGACGTGATGCTGCGCGGTCTGATTCGGCCGCTCGACACGGTGGAGATTGGTGGCGGTATCGGGTATCTCTGGCCGGACGTCGGAGCCAGTGGCACCGATCTGTTCCCTTCGACTGAGCGCCTGTTCACTGACGCGACTGCTCCAGGCCTGACACAACAGCCTACGTTCCGGCACGCGACAATCCATGCGTCGATCGATACGCGTGACCGACACGGCAATCCACAGCGCGGCGGCGTGTACCGAGCGTCATTCGGCGTGTGGGATGACCGATCGCTGAACCTGTACGACTTCCGCAGATTCGACGTACGGGCGGTTCACTACCTCGCCGTCACCACGAGCGGAAAACACGTGGTGGCACCACGCGCACAGGTGAGCACGGTGGCCAGCAGCGACGACCGTGAGGTGCCGTTCTATTTCCTGCCCTATGTCGGCGGGGTCGACACCATCCGCAGCGTCCGCGAGTTCCGCTTCAGAGACCGAAACGCCCTGTCGCTAGGAGTCGAATACCTGTGGACGCCGATCACGTTCATGTCAGTGGCCGCGTTCGTCGACGGCGGCAAGGTCGCGCGTGACTTCGCGGGTCTGAAGCCGACCCATTTCACAGCGGCGTATGGCATCGGCGTACGTGCGCATACATCGAAGCAGATGCTCGGCGTGATCGACCTCGCCACCGGCGGTGGCGAGGGAGTCCGCTTCATCGTCCGCGTCGGACAGGCGTTCTAGCCCGTTATGCGGCCCCGCAAGTGAATTTCGTTCTCGTTGCCGCGACCGCATAACGGGCTAGCCGCGCGACGCGCGGCAGAAGATACTGCAATCAGCCGAGGCGCTACGCGGGGTTATAAGCGCCAAGCCCTTGGCTGATTACTTCGATGACGGCGGGAAGTTCTTGACCAGATAGTCGACCAGCACCTTCACCTGATCATCGGGAACGACGGCGCCCATCGCGATCATGCGATCCACGGTGTCCTTCCACGCGGCTTCATCACGACCCGACAGCAGATCGAGGCCGTGGCACACGGTGCAGGACGACTGCAGAATCATCTTGCCGGGGCCGTCAGGAAGCTTGGACGGATCGGTGCTCCCCTGCGCACTCAACACCGCGCTTCCCATCGCCGCCGTGAACACCATCCCCGCCGTACTCAGACCCCAGATGAATTTGTGCATGGTGGAATTTTAACTGTTGAAACGCGGGAAGACGTAGGGGCCGCCTTCAGGCGGCCCGAGAGAAGGGGACAGGGCTTTTCAGCCCCGTCCCCTGTGCGGCTAGCGGCGTTTCTTGGCCTCGTATATCGAGGCTGCGCCGCCGCCAATCGCCGCACCAATTGCAGCGCCCTTGCCGCCGCCGACGATCGCGCCCACGCCGGCGCCAGACGCGGCCGATCCACCGATGATCATCGCAGACTTCTGCCACGTGCGCCGCGGACGACCGTCTTCCACGTAGACGCGTTCGTCGGTCCGCTGCGAACTGCGAGCGACGGTGCGTCGCGGAGCAGAGGTGCGATAGTTCTTCACCGGCACGATTCGGCCGGCGGGTGCCGTCGACACGAGCTGAGTCGTCGGCCCGTACTGGCCGACCTCAGTCTGCACCGGCGCTGGCTGGCTGAATGCATCGACGGTTGCGGTACGCGCGCCGACGGTGTACATCGCCACCCCCGAGATCAACGCGCCTGCGACTGCTGCGGCCACTGGTTTCATCGGATCCTCCTTCCGAACGGTCCTGGCCGCCATTGGTCCAAGCCGCATGCCATCCAGCGTGAACCGTATATGCGCCCAAATTTCAAGGATTTACGGGTTCGTCGCGCACGTCGTCTTGCGGTCTGTCCTCTGACGGGCTCAACTGGGAGAGGACATCGGCCCGATGTAATTTCGATGCAACGCTTTTCTGCGAATCCCACTCGTACTGCTACGATCGATCGGTTTGGCACCCCAGCGGGCACACGACGTGCGACAGGGATCGTCTTTGCCGAGGTGACATGGCGTTCAGCCTGATTCCCAGGGATGTGAAGTTCTACGACGAGTTCGTCGCGCTCGCGGAGCAGATCCGCACGGGCGCCCGCCTGCTGCGCGACATGCTCGGCGCCAATCCGATCGACATGTCCAAAGTGGCGTCGATCAAGGATCTGGAACACGCGTGCGATGAGCGGACGCGCGGCATCGTCGATCGGCTGAACCGCACGTTCGTGACGCCACTCGATCGCGAAGACATCCACGCGCTCGCGATCAGCCTCGACGATGTGATGGACGCGGTCGAGGCAGCAGCCGCGGTGATGCGGCTGTACAAGATTGAGCATCCGCGGCCCGGTGCATACCGACTCGCAGAGCTCATCTGCGAATCGATGGATCGCATCTGTGAAGCGACGGGGGCGCTGGAGCGTCGCCGCGGCGTGCTCGAGCTCGTCGCGCGCGTCAATCAGCTCGAGCGTGAAGCCGACCGCATGCACCAGGACGCGATCGTGGCGCTCTTCGACGACGAGCGCGATCCCATCACGGTGATGAAATGGAAAGAGGTCCTCGACTTCCTCGAAGCGGCCACTGATCGCTGCCAGGACGTCAGCGACACGATCGAAGGCATCGTCGTCAAGCACGCCTGACCAACGCATGGACCCGACGCTGCTCGCGGTGATCCTTCTGATCATCGTCGCGCTCACCTTCGACTACATCAACGGCTTCCACGACGCCGCCAACTCGATTGCGACGGTCGTGTCGACGCGTGTGCTCTCTCCGGGCAAGGCTGTGGTCTGGGCGGCATTCTTCAATTTCATCGCCGCGTTCGTCTTCGGAACCGCGGTCGCCCAGACGATCGGCAAGGGCACCGTCGACATCGACATCGTCACGCTGCCGGTGATCTTCGGAGGCCTGCTGGGCGCCATCACGTGGAGTCTGCTCACCTGGTATTACGCCCTGCCGACGAGCTCGTCGCACGCGCTCATCGGCGGCTATGCCGGAGCCGCGGTCGCCAAAGGCGGGATGGCTGCGGTCCTGTGTGACTCGTGCACTGCATGGACGCCGACGCTCTCGTTCATCGTCCTGTCGCCGATGATCGGTCTCGCGACAGGGCACCTGCTGATGGTGTGCATCCTGTGGATGTTCCATCGCATGTCACCGCGCCGCGTCGATCACTGGTTCCGCCGACTGCAGCTGGTCTCGGCCGGGTTCTTCAGTCTCAATCACGGCGGGAACGACGCCCAGAAGACGGCGGGCATCATTGCGGCGGTCCTCTTCAGCTCGGGATATACGACCAGCTTCCACGTCCCGCTCTGGGTGCGGTTCGCCGCTTATGCGGCGATCGGACTCGGAACGCTGGCAGGGGGGTGGCGCATCATTCACACGATGGGATCCAGAATTACCAAGCTGCAGCCGGTCGGCGGCTTCGCAGCGGAGACCGGAGCCGCGTTCGCGATTTTCACCGCGACACAGCTCGGGATTCCCGTCAGCACGACCCATGCGATCACCGGCTCGATTGTGGGCGTTGGCGCAACGCGGCGGATGTCAGCGGTGCGGTGGGGTATCGCCGGGCGGATCGTCTGGGCGTGGGTCATCACCATTCCAGCTGCGGGTCTCATCGGCGCCACGACGTACAAGATGCTGACGGTCTTTGGATTCCACTGATTGTTGAATACTTCTGAAGTATTCGATACTCGACATTTACATACTCGTCATTGAATTCGACAATCGTTAGTCAGCCTTCTCCAATTTCTGCGGAATGTTGATCCTGGTCGCGGAAGACGACCGTGATATCGCCGACCTGATCGCGCACTACCTGCAGAAGGCGGGGTGGCGCGCACACGTCGTTACGTCCGGAAGCGATGCGCTCACAGCGGCGCGCGAAGAACACTTCGATGCGGCGATTCTCGACGTCATGCTCCCCGGTGTGAACGGTCTCGATGTCTGTCGTGCGCTGCGGGCGGCGCCGGCGACCGCCGAATTGCCAATCATCATGGTCACGGCGCGTGCCGAGGAGACCGATCGGATCATGGGGCTGGACATCGGCGCGGACGATTACGTCGCCAAGCCGTTCAGCCCGAACGAGCTGATCGCGCGCATCCGTGCGCTGATGCGGCGCTCGCGCCGCGGCGACGTCGAGCCGAAGACGCTGCAGTTCGGCGACCTGGTCATGGACGTCGAGCGGCACATGGTCACCGACAGTGGCCGCGACGTGACGCTGACCGCCAAAGAGTTCAAACTGCTGCAGTATCTGCTCGAGCATCGCGGACGAGTGCTTTCGCGCGACCTGCTGCTCAGCGACGTCTGGGGCTACCGTTATACCGGCGGCACACGAACGGTGGACGTGCACGTGCGTCGACTGCGCGAAAAGATTCCCACGCTCGGCGAAGCACTCGTGACCGTGAAGCAGTTCGGATACAAGCTGGAGGAGCCGTCCTCGTCCTGAGGCGGCCGCATCGAACGTGAGAACACGCTTCCGCACCAAGCTGTTCATCGGCTCCGTCACCACGGCGGGGGTCTCCCTCGTCGTCACCGCCGTGTTGCTGTCGCTGCAGGTTCGCGAGCAGCAACGGATCGCCGTCGCGCAACGCTTGCGCGAGGAAGCTCTCCTCATTGCCGATCTGCTGGCGTCCGCACCCAGTCTCGCAGGAACGGCGCTGGACGCCGAGGCGGATCGACTCGGCCAGCACAGCTCCAGCCGCGTGACGCTCATCGCCGAGGACGGCGCCGTCGTTGGTGATTCCACGCAGACGCTCGAGCAGCTCACGACGCTGGAGAATCATGCGTCACGACCCGAGGTCGTCGCCGCCCGCCAGTCGGGTACGGGCGAAAGCAGTCGTTACAGCACCACGATCAATACGGACATGCTGTACGTCGCGGTCCGGGCCAATCATCCGGTGGTCCGCTACGTGAGGGTGGCCCTGCCGCTCACGGCGATCGACGCGCAGCTCGCGTCCATCCGCCAGCTGACGCTCGTGGCCCTGGCCGCTGCGGTTCCGCTGGCGCTGGTCATCGCCTGGGTGTTGTCGGAGCCGATCGCGCGCCGGGTGCAGGCGATTGCCGGGGTCGCGAGCCGATATTCGGCAGGTGACCTGTCGCGGCATTCCTATGACTTCGGCAGCGACGAGCTCGGCGCCGTCGCGCGCGTGCTCGATCAATCGGTGCAGGAATTGGGAAAGCGCGTCGAGGAGCTCGCACGTGATCGTGCGCGCACCGAGGCGATTCTGACGGGAATGGTCGAAGGCGTGCTCGTGGTCGATCGCGACGGTCGCCTGCAGCTGGTCAACCGTGCCGCGCGGCAGATGCTGCACGTCGATGAATCGGCGATTGGCCGACGATACGTCGAGGTCCTGCGTCATCCCGACATCGCGTCGGAGCTCGCCGCGGCGCTGCGCGGCGAACAGCTCGAGGCGCGCGAGTTGACGTTCGCGCGCGATCCGAACCGCACGTTCACCGCACGCGCCGCACCCGTTGCGCCCGGCGGCGGTGGAGGCGCCGTGCTCGTGTTGCACGATGTCACCGATCTGCGCCGCGCCGACCAGATCCGCCGTGATTTCGTCGCCAACGTCTCGCACGAGTTGCGCACGCCGCTGACCGCCGTTCGCGGCTACGTGGAAGCGCTCCGTGACGATCCGGCCGACGGCGAGAACGCACGCCGGTTCCTCGACATCATCTGGCGCCAGACGACGCGGATGGAGCGGATGGTGACCGATCTGCTGCGCCTGGCGCGCCTCGACGCGCGTCAGGAACAACTCGAGCACGCGTGGTGCGATGTGCGGCAGATGTTCGACGGCGTCATCACCGACCTGGCACCAGTGATCGAGAGCAAGCATCAGCAGGTCGCCATCGACGTGGCGGAGACGGCGTCGCACGTGGCGGCGGACCCGGGGAAGGTCCACGACATCGTCAGGAATCTCGTCGAAAACGCAGTCAACTACTCGTCAGACGGTGCGGAGATTCGGCTCGAGGCTGGCCGCGAGAATGGACACTACACGATCACCGTTCTCGACTCGGGACCCGGAATCCCTCCAGAGGATCTGACGCGCGTGTTCGAGCGCTTCTATCGCGTCGACAAATCGCGATCGCGCCCCGGCGGGACAGGTCTCGGCCTCGCGATCGTGAAGCACCTCGTCGAACTGCACGGTGGCACGGTGACCGCGGCAAACCGCACGCACGGCGGCGCTGCATTCACGGTGATCCTCCCGGAAACACGAGCGTCGTAGTCCGTCACACTCCGCGTCGGACGCATACGGCTGTCCACCCTGTATACGCATCGGTCGAGTCGTTCATGGGACTGACTGTTGCACGGACACCGCTGGTGTAACGGCAAAATCAACTAGCTGCTGAGCCTCGACTGCCGATATGCTGCCGATTCGCATGAGTGACAGCCACGCTGCTTCGGTTCACGTTCTCACCCCTGCCCCGGCCTCTCGGGCGCGGATAGGCGCGGCCGTGTTCGGCACGACGCTCGTGCTTGGGTCCATTTACGTCGGCACGCATCTGATCGGCGACCTCGCCCGCGGCGAAACGATCGGAGTGCTTCCGTTCGTGCTGCTCGGGGTGGCGCTGTTCGTTGCGCTCGCCTTCGAGTTCGTCAACGGATTTCACGACACCGCAAACGCCGTTGCCACGGTCATTTATACACACTCGTTGAACCCGCAGGTCGCCGTGGTCTGGTCGGGGTTGGCGAATCTCGCAGGCGTGCTCGTCTCGTCCGGTGTGGTGGCATTCGGCATCATTTCGCTGCTTCCGGTCGAGCTGATCCTGCAGGTCGGCAGCACGTCCGGCTTCGCCATGGTGTTCGCGCTTCTGACGGCGGCGATCATCTGGAATCTCGGCACGTGGTATTTCGGTCTGCCCGCGTCGAGCTCGCACACGCTGATCGGCTCGATCATCGGCGTCGGGATCTCCAATCAGATGATGGCGGCCCAAAGCCGAACCAGCGGTGTCGATTGGGAGCAGGCTGCCGACGTCGGCCGGTCGCTGCTGCTGTCGCCGCTTGTTGGTTTCGCCGGTGCCGCACTGCTGCTGTTGCTGGCGAAGGTCTTGATTCCGAAACGCGAGCTGTACGTCGCTCCGTCCAACGGCGCGCCGCCGCCGCTGTGGATTCGATCGCTCCTCATCCTCACCTGCACCGGTGTGAGCTTTGCGCACGGCTCGAACGACGGACAGAAGGGCATGGGCCTGATCATGTTGATCCTGATCGGAACCGTGCCGACGGTCTACGCCCTCAATCACGCTGTGTCGCCGGCCGAACTGCAGGATTTCCTGATCGCGTCGAAACAGACCGTCTCGGTGCTCGATGGACACGTCGCCGAGGGTGCAGCCGCCAAGGACCCGCACGAGGCATTGGTGACGTACGTCAGGACGCGTACGCTGACGCCTTCCACGACGACCGCGCTCAGTCACCTGGTCAACGATGTCTCCGACGAGCTGACGACGTATAACGCGCTCGCCCAGATCCCGGCGGCGCGTGTTCGCAACGTCCGGAACGACCTGTACCTGATCGGCGAAACGTTGCGGCTGATGGAGAAATCGGGTCAACCGCGCTTCACCGCCGGCGATGAAAAGACGCTACGCGGATATCGCCAGCACGTCGACAACGCCACCAAGTTCATTCCGGGATGGGTTAAGGTTGCCGTCGCGATCGCGCTCGGGCTCGGCACGATGATCGGCTGGAAGCGCATCGTGGTGACCGTCGGGGAGAAGATCGGCAAGAGTCATCTCACCTACGCGCAGGGCGCGTCGGCGGAGCTCATGGCGATGTCGACGATCGGCGCCGCCGATTACTTCGGCCTGCCCGTCAGCACGACACACGTGCTCTCATCCGGTGTGGCGGGCACCATGGCCGCCAATCGATCGGGGATTCAATGGTCGACGGTGCGCAACCTGCTCATGGCGTGGGTGCTGACACTGCCGGTCTCGATCTGCCTGTCGGGACTGCTCTACTGGGTCTTCCGCACCATCGCCGATTGACGGCTCGTCTCGTCGCACCGGCGTTACACGCCTCGGCGATTCTTGAATCTCACGTGCGACTCTTCTTGATCGCTGTCACTCTCGCCGTGACACTCGCGGCGCCGCTCGCGCAGGCACCCGCGAAACACACGCAACTCGTGATCGTCGTCGACGGTCTGCGTCCGGACTATGTGACGCCGGATGTCATGCCTCGCCTGTTCCGTCTCGGCCGGCGAGGCATCGTCTTCAACGCTCATCACGCCGTCTTTCCCACCGTGACGCGCGTCAATGCGTCGTCGTTCGTGACGGGCGCGTACCCGGAGACGCATGGACTACTGGGCAACACGATTTACATTCCCTCGGTCGACGCGACCCGCGTGCTCGACACAGGGGATCGCAACAACCTGGAGCAAGTGGCCCGCGCAGAGGGACGGCTACTCGCGGCGCCGACGCTCGGCGAACTGCTCCAGGGCGCCGGCATGAAGCTCCTGGGCGTCAGCTCGGGCTCGACCGGATCCGCGTTCCTGTTGAACCACACGGTGAGCGGCGGCGCGATCATCCATACGGACTACACGCTGCCGCCGGCGCTCGGCGCAGAGGTCGCGGCGGCGCTGGGACCGGCACCTGCGCACGCCACGCCGAACGACGCCCAGAATCAGCGAGCGATCGACGCGTATCTCAAAGTCGGCCTCGACACGATTCACCCGCACGTGACGCTGATGTGGCTGAACGATCCCGACGGCAGCGCCCACGAAAACGGCATCGGCGCGCCCATTACGCGGAAGTCGCTGTCGTTAGTCGACAGCGGCATCGGCCGCATCGAGGACACACTCAGGACGAAGGGCCTTCTCGACCGGACGAACATCATCGTGACGTCCGACCACGGGTTTTCGACGCACACGGGTGAGTTCACGCTCGAGTCGCTCGTCCTGCCATTTGCGAAAACGATGGCCGACGGAACGAAGGACATCGTCGTCGCCGAGGGCGCCATCTACTTGCGGGCCGGGAGCGATCCGCCCCGCCTCAACGCGATCGTTGCCGCGCTCCAGCGCCGCCCTGAAGTCGGCGCCATTTTCACCAGGCCATCAACGCCTGGCGGCCGTGACGGAATCGTTCCGGGCACGCTCTCCTTCGACGTCGCGCGATGGAACCATCCGCGATCGGGCGACATCCTCGTGTCGGCCAACTGGTCGGCCAGTCCAAACAGCGTCGGGTTCGCCGGTACGACCACCGACCCCGGCGTCGCGGGCCACGGCTCGTCCAGCCCGTTCGACATTCACAACACGCTGATCGCAGTGGGACCTGATTTCCGCGAGCGCGCGACGAGCAACGTGCCGACAGCCAACGTCGACATCGCACCCACGCTGCTCCGGCTCCTGGGGCTGCCGGTGTCGCCATCGATGACGGGGCGCGTGATCGAGGAGGGTTTGCGAACCGGAGGTTCAACGCCGGGCGTGACGCACGCCGCCGAGACGGTGACCTCGGCAGACGGACGCTACGTGCTGACCGCGCACATCTCCAGCGTCGCCGGCCGCCGGTATCTCGATTCGACCAGCGTCAGCCGCAAATAGCATCGGCTGTCCACAGCGCGACCGCGAACGTTGCGGACGTTTTGCGTGGCTGTTACGTGTTGATGACGTGACCACCGCATAGTGTCGGTGTGCGCTCGTCCGGCACTACCGACTCGATGGGCCGCAGCAGCGGCGCTCCCATGCGGATGATGGCGCCCTCGGTGACGCCGTCCGCCAATCCGAGATCGGCAGACCCCAACACGATGATCGTGGACCCGTGGTGAAAGTAGCCCAGCTCCTCGCCTTTGCGAAACGTCGCGCGGCACGCGATGCGATTGGGGCCGCGGTACCGCAGGTTCAGCAGTACGTCGAGAAAGTGCAGATGGATGCTGGCCACGAGCACGGCGGCCACCGGCACCAATGTGAGACGCCGCCCCTCGACCGTCCGCAGCGGCAGCACGGCTCGCTCGTTCACGCAGTACAACCGTGGCACTCGTCGCACGGCCGCCGGGTTGACGTTCCAGACATCTCCCGCGACGTAGATCACTTCGTCGATCGTGCTGTCCGCCGGCGCGTGAAACCGGTGATACATCGTCGACGTCAGGCGCAGCGTGACGTACACGCCATCTCGGTGGTGCGCGGCGAGCGTCTCGTCGACCAGCAGTTCCGCGAGCGTGTAACTGTGGCCTTTCGCCTGAATGAGCTCCGCGTCAGCCACGCGGCCGCAGGCACCGACGATCGCGTCGCACGGACTGATCAGCACGTCGGGCCGTGCGTCGATCGGACGCGCGCCGTCGGCCAGCTCGCGAATGAAGCAGTCGTGAATGCTCGTGAATCGTGTCTTTCTGGCCTCGTGCAGGTTCAGGCTGCCACCGAGCCGCTGCCACTGCGCCAGAGCGATCCGGACGAACAGCGGGTGCTCGATGCGACTGAGTCGGCCCATGACCCGCGTGGCCAGTTGCCGCGGAATACGGTTCGTCAGGAAGAAATTCAGCGCGTCGTTCTCGACGAGGCGATCGAACCACGTGCCTGGCGTCATTCGGAGTGCCCGTGCCGCTGACGCCTGCGGGGCTGCTGATCGGAGCCGCCGTCCTGGCGTTGCTGCTGCCGCGCGTTCACACCCGGCTGCTGCTGTCGCGAGCCAAACATCCATCGCTTGCCGGTCATGCGCGCATTGCCAAGCGGCTCGCCAGACTCCTGCCGTATTACGGCTACGACGAAGAGCAGTTCTTCCGCGCAGACGACGCACCGCCCGATGTTGCGGCCCGGCGTCGTAACGCGTTCATGCGCCTCGCCTGCCAGCTGCAGGACCGTGCGCCGAAAACGATCCAGGCCACCCTCGCGATGGAGCCAATCGTCTCCGACCTGCAGTTCATCCAGTCGTATCGAGTGCCCTTCCAGTTTCGAGACGTGGTCCGCCGGCATCTGCCGCTCGGGGCATTCAGCGAATCGTCGGTTGGTGTGACGGTGCGCGATCTCGATGGCAACGCCGCGTACGACCTCGCCGGATCGTACGGATTGAATGTGTTCGGCTACGACTTCTACAAGCGATGCGTCGACGCCGGAATCGAGCGGGTCAAGGCGCTCGGTCCCGTGCTTGGGACCTATCACCCAGTGGTCGACGAGAATGTTCGACGCCTGCGTGAGATATCGGGACTCGACGAAGTCTCCTTCCACATGTCGGGCACCGAAGCCGTCATGCAGGCGGTGCGGCTCGCGCGCTATCACACGGGACGCAGCCACGTCGTCCAATTCGCCGGCGCGTACCACGGATGGTGGGACGGTGTGCAGCCAGGTGTCGGCAATCCACGCCCAGTCAGCGATGTCTACCTGCTGAAAGAGATGGACGAGACGACGCTGCGCGTCCTGCAGACCAGGACCGACATCGCCTGCGTGCTCGTCAATCCGGTCCAACTGCTCCATCCCAACAGGAGCGCGCCTGGAGACGGTTCCTTGATCACGAGCGCGTCCGCCTCGCGCGTGAGCCGGGACGCATATGCCGGCTGGCTGCGGCGTCTTCGCACCGTGTGCAGTGCGCGCGGCATCGTGCTGATCTTCGACGAGGTGTTCCTCGGGTTCCGCCTCGCACGCGCCGGCGCCCAGGAGTACTTCGGCGTTCGCGCCGACATGGTGACCTACGGCAAGACTGTGGGCGGAGGCTTGCCCATCGGTGTGTTGTGCGGCCGCCGCGACGTGATGAAGCGATTCCGTGACGATCGGCCGGCCGATGTGTGCTTCGCCCGCGGCACGTTCAATGCGCATCCCTACGTGATGGGTGCGATGAACGAGTTTCTCCGGCAGATCGACGAGCCGCCCATGCGCGCCGCCTATGAAGAAGTTGAGGAGACCTGGGATCGCCGCGCCACCACGCTCAACGAGGAGCTCGAATGGCAACGGCTGCCGGTTCGTGTGGCCAACCTCTGTTCGGTGTGGACGGTGCAGTACACGACACCGTCGCGGTACAACTGGATGTTCCAGTACTACCTCCGTGCGCACGGCGTGTTTCTCAGCTGGGTCGGGAGCGGCCGCCTGATCTTCAGCCACGCCTATTCGGATGCGGACTTCGCGGAGGTCTCGCAACGGTTCGTGGCCGCCGCTGCGGCAATGGAAGATGGTGGCTGGTGGTGGTCCGCCCCGGGATTCACGAACCGCACAATCAGTCGGCAGATCCTGCGGGAGATGCTGCATGCGCGGCTGAGTGCCCGACGATCGGATCGAACAGCTCCCCGCGCAGCAGGTACAGGGGCGACCGGTGATACAGCATCACGTCGTGGAACGGATCGGTGAGGATCTTCGTGAACCACACCAGGCCGGTCTGCACGTCGCGGATGATGCACAACTGCAGCGTCCTGCCGAGTAATGCGGTGACGCTGATCGCCAACCAGATCGAGGCGACGTTATCGGCCATCGTCCGCCAGTCCGACGGCGCCGGCAAGAGACCGAACAGCGTCGGATCGGCAAGCAGCAGGAGCGGGGCGCCGGCCCACGCTGACATGAGGAACACCTTCCGCCGGAGGTTGTAGCCGACCTTGACCTCCTCCTTGTGTTCGTGTGTCGCCTGGTTCGCCTCGTCGTAGTCGCGCGGCTCGAAGAAGAAATGGCCGATCTGGCGGGACGGCATCGACAGTACCCACGCGATGAACACCGCGGCGGTGGCGTCGAACCAGATCAATACGTAGGCGCAGAGGAAGCTCAGTGCGCTGAACAGATGCAGCGCCTGATTCACCCGACTGTGATGGTAATAGCGGTGATCGTCCCACCGCTGAACGGCGAGGGCCTCAAGAAAGGTCATGTAGGGACTCCGCCAGTAGAGACTGGTCCACGGTCGCCGCCGGTACGAGGTTCGTGGTCACCGCGGCGTGATCTGCGATCGTCTGTCGATAGGTCGCGAACAACGGCGCGAGCGCAGCGCGCCAATCACGTGTCAGGGCCAACGCTCTGGCCTCCGCAGCCATGGCGGCGCGCAGGCTCGAGTCGCACACGAGCCGCTCGACGGCGGCCGCGAAGCTCTGGTCGTCGCGGGCGCTCGTCACCAGTGCGCTTCTGCCGGGCCATACGTTCTCGCGCGGCCCTCCCTCGTCGCCGACGACCACGGGCAGACCCGCGGCCTGCGCTTCGAGGACCACGTTGCCGGCGGTATCGGTCCGGCTCGGGAACGCAAACACGTCGGCCGATGCGAGGTATTCACCCACATCGCCGTGTGGCACCGACCCGGTGAGGATCGCGCCGGGAAACCGCGCTTGCAGCTCGGCGTGCATCGGCCCGTCGCCGACGAAGACCATGCGGTACGGCCTGCCGCTGCGAATCAACCGTTCCTCCACCGCCGCGAATGCGTCGAGATTCTTCTCACGTGAAATGCGACCGACGTACATGACGACGGTCGTGTCCGACAACGCTCGCCAGCGCAGGCGGAGGGACACCGATCGTCGAGCCGGTGAGAAGGATTCCGGATCGACGCCGCGTTGCCACAGCACGTGCTTGCCGGGTGCCACGCCCGCCCGCGACAAGGCGGTTCCCGTCGCCTGGGACGGCACCAGCACCCGCTCGCACCGACCGTACGGCCATCGCACGTAACGGCCGACGATCCGTCCGAGCAGCCGCGAGCGGCTCAGCAGAGTGGTGTAGGTGGCGAGGTCGGTGTGGAAGCTGCCGACCATGGGCAGCTGCAGCCGCCAGGCGCTGAAGAGCGCCGCGATCCCCACCGGTCCGGGCGTGGTCAGGTGGATCAGCTCGATCCGATCGCGCCGCAACTGTCGAAGGTAAGCCCAGAGCGGTGGGTAGTACAGATTCATCCCGCGATAGAACGGAATCGCGGCACCAGGCGCACGCCGCGAATAGTACTGGGGCTCGTCCACGCCTCGATCGTCGGCGGTGTAGATCCGGATCTGGAGATCGGCGGGCGCCCACCGCAGCAGGGCACGCAGCGTCGTAGTGACCCCGTTGACTTTGTTGAAGTCGTTGTCGGTGAAGACGGCGATGCGCATCCGCTCCTCTACCCTTCCACCACAGCCTAGTGGGCAGGTGCGACCGTTGTGTGAGCACCGCGCATCGAACGTGTAAGAACATGAAGGAGCGGCCGAACGTGACCCGCGCGTCGCGCCGCCTTCATCATCCGATCACACCGGCCGGCCACACTGTGACCGGTGGAGGTTCCAGTCGTCGCGCGACGCGGCGACCTTTTCGGGTCTCCGGAGCGACAGAGGTCGTCCGGAGACCTTTTTTTCGCAGTGGCGGGCCCATGACGTGGATGCTGCTCGCGCTCGGCATCGCGCTTGAAGTGTCGGGAACGATCTGCATGAAGCTGGCTGGCGGCTTCCTTCGTCCACGCGCCGCAATTCTGATGTACGTGTTCTACGGTCTCAGCCTGACCACACTCACCTTTGCGTTCCGGCACATCGACATCGCGTTCGGCTATGCCGTGTGGTCCGGCGCCGGCCTCGTGCTGATCGCGGCGACGGGAATGCTCTGGTTCGACGAGCCGGCGACGCTGACTCGTCTCCTCTGCATCACGCTCGTGCTCGTCGGACTCATCGGCCTTCACCTGACCTCCGGCGCTACGCGCTGACGGCCTTCACTCCTCGAGGATCGCGGCGACTGCGTAATACACGCTCTCGAGCAGCGGCAGCGCGAGCCAATCGGGATTGGGAAAGCGCATGATGAGGAAAAGGCCCCAGATGGAAAGCACGGTGCCCACGTACTGCGGGTGCCGCAGATGGGAGAACGGAAACCCCCGGCACCAGCGCACATCGCGACCGAAGCGATTGCCGTAGAAGACGCCGGTCGAACCCAGCTGATAGAAGACGCTGGCGTTCAACAGCTGGCCGAGCACCAGCAGCGACGTGCCAAGAACGATCGTCGTCGCCGGTGCCGTTGGCGCGATCGAGCCGGAGCCGTGGACATAGCACCAGGCCAGGAACACGATGACCTGCACGACCTTGAACCCGATGAACAGCCACGTGAGGGCCGACACCGGGTCCTGCCAACGCACCGACGTCGAGCGGGCGCACGCCTGCATGAAACGTCGCGGATCGCGCCAGATCGCGATGTAGCACACGCGCTCCACGCTGAGCAGCCCAGCCGCGGCGACGAGCAGTCCGACGCTCACGCCTTCTATTGATTCAAGAGCTGATCGAGCGTGCGATCCTTCGCCTCAGGTCTTTCGTAGAGGCTGCCTTCGACGCGTTGAATCGCCCGCTGCTGAACGATGTTGTACAGCTGAGGGTTGAGCGGAATCTCGAACCTGGCAGCCAGCGCCGGCCCCTGGCGGACGTAGAAATCGACGAACGCCTTGACCTCCGGGCGAGTCATCCGATCAGTGTTGACATAGATGAACAGCGGTCGCGTGAGCGGCCGGTACAAGCCACGCCTCACGTTGTCGGCCGATGGTTCCACCGGTCCGCGACCGATCGAGTCGTCCAGATCGTCGATGCCGAGCGCCTTGACGCTCGCGCGGTTCCGCTCGTAGTACGAGTAGCCGACGTAGGCAAGCGCACCCGGTTCGGCGGCGACCCCCTTGACGATCTTCTCGTCGTCCTCGCTCGCCCAGTAATCGGTCCTGCTGCTGCGTTCGTCGCCGACGATCACCAGGGTGAAGAAGTCGAAGGTGCCGGACGAGGAGCCGGGGCCGAGCAGCGCAATCGGTCGATCCGGCCACCCTGCTCTCACCTGACTCCAGCGGGTCACCTTTCCCGCCGCTGCGGGCTCCCATAGCGTCTTCAGCTCGCGCACCGTGATTGCGTCGGCCCAGGTGTTGCTCGGATGCACGATCACCGTGAGGCCATCGTAGGCGACCGGCAGCTCGACGAAATGGACGTTCGCGCGACGGCAGGCGTCGATCTCGGCCGCCTCGATCGGACGCGACGCGTCCTGGATGTCCAACTCTCCCTTGCAAAACGTCGCGAAACCGGCGTCGGTGCCCGAGAACTTCACGTCGAGCACGGCGTTTGGATTGTTGACCTTGAACTGCTCGCCGACCGCGGCGGTCAACGGATACAAGGTGCTCGAGCCGTCGATCCGAATGGGCGCTCCCGAAACACCACGCTTACAGGCAGCGGACAGGATCGATACGAGAACGACAACGCTCACGATCCCGCAGCGGAGGAAGGAACGTGTATACACGCGCTGGATCGTAGCGCCGCACCCGTAACAACATCGTGTCAGCGGTGAAAACAGCGCGGTCATCTGACGCCCTGTCGCCTGTGCACCGCCCAGGAATCGGATGCGCAAGAGGCGGCGAAACGATGGGCGATGACTCGGCGGCAGGCATCGACTGAGGCACAGCGCGCGCAGACATTCGTGCGACGCGAACAGCGCGACGATCACGAGAATATTCGGGCCGATCGACGTCAGCAGGGTCGCCACCTGTCCCGGTCCGAGCTGCGCAAACAGCACGGCAAGCGCGACGATGCCGCCCAGGAGCGGGATCCAGCGCCACAGGTTCACCGCTCCCGCCGCCACGATGGCCTCTGGTCTCGCGCTCAATGCGACATGAAGTGCACGTTGGCGACCGGAAACGGCGGCATGGGGCGGCACTCGACGCGCGATCGCACCCGCTGCACCTGGGCGGGGGTTGAGTCGAGACACACGCGACAGACCTCGGCGATGTTCCGTGCCGAGGTCCCGCCGTTTTGAATCGGAAGAATCCGTCGCAGCATTTCGGGATCGATGTACGAATGCACTTCCTTCCCCAACGCAGCGGCCGTAAAGGCCACCGTCGAGTACTGCGCGACGACGACCGCGGCGTTGGCGATCATGTGTTCCGTGTTCCCCTCCGTGAGAATCGTGGCGTCACGCACAATCGCGCGGATCTCGCGCGTGGCGCGATCGTGTCGTTCGGCCGGGTGCAGCTTGAAGATGATCGGTCGGCCTCTGGCGATCGCGACAGCCTGACGCAGGAAGCGTCTGCGGTTATCGCGCTTGAACGTCTCGCGCGCATTCGACGTGCAGACGAGGACGAAATCCCGGTGCGGGAAATCGTTCTCACGATACGTGGCGGCATTGTCGAAATTCGGGATGCCGGTCACGACGACCTTCTCGTCACGCACGCCCTTCTGCAGAAAGAGATCGCGAGCGCCATCGGATGCCACGCAAAACGCTTCGTATGCGTCGGACAGGCCGAACGCGGCGGTGTTGGCGAAGACACGTGGGATGCCGAGATAGCGAACCATCAGATACAGGAGACCCTCGGGCTCGGTCAGCCCTTCCTGCACCAGGACGATGCGTTTGTCCTGGATGTTCTGTTGGATGATCAGGTCCGTGCAGGTCACGACGAGGTCGTACTCGCGCGCTTCCCCACGGTCGTCGATGGGGACGCCGGCCTGGCGCATGTGCTTCAGTGATCGTTCGCGCAGTGGTCCGGCGACGACGGTGAAATCGAGCTGACCGCGCTGGCTCGCACGCAGCAGCCGGCCGTCGCAGTAGAACGGTGTGTAGTAGCAGTTGTGATCGGCGAGCTGGGCGCCGATCTCGAGCATCGCCTTCGTCTGATTCAACGTGCCACAAATCAGCAGGATGTTCTTGCGGCGTGCGTCAGGAGTCATGTGCAGTCCGCTCCTCATGGGGCTTCCTACACTGTGCAGTGGCGACGTCATCGATGCGTAACATTCACGCGAAACTGGTGTGACTCGCATCGTTCACAATCGGCTGCGTGCATGACGAGATTCTGATTGCCGGTCTCGGCTCCGTCGGCCGCCGCCATCTGGCGAACCTGCGGGCGCTGGGGTGGACGCGGCTCCGGCTGTATCGCACGCACTCGTCGACGCTGCCGGACGAAGACCTCGCGTCGTTTCCCGTCGAACACGATCTCGAGACGGCACTTGCACGAAAGCCGCTCGCGGTGATCGTCGCCAACCCGTCGGCGTTGCATCTGCCGGTGGCACTCGCGGCAGCGCGAGCGGGCGCGCATCTCCTGATCGAAAAGCCGCTCGCGCACGAGCTCGCCGGAATCCCGGAGTTGGAATACGAGGTCGACGCACGAGGCCTGACGGTCCTCGTCGGCTTTCAGTTCCGCTTCGATCCCGGCTTGCGCCAGATCAAGCGATGGATCGACAGCGGCGCCATCGGTACGGTGCTCTCCGCCCAGGTCCACTGGGGTGAATATCTTCCCGGCATGCACCCGTGGGAGGACTATCGTCGTGGCTACGCCGCACGGCCCGAGCTCGGTGGCGGCGCCCTCCTCACGTTCTGTCATCCCTTCGATTACCTGCGCTGGCTGCTCGGCGACATCGAGCTGGTCTCGGCGATCGAGGCGGATCTCAACCCATTCGCGCTCTCCGTCGACAGCTGCGTCGAGGTCATCGTCCGTTTCGCGAGCGGCGCGTCAGGCCACGTGCATCTGAACTTCGTCCAGCAGCCGCACGAGCATCGCCTCACCATCATCGGCACCGGCGGAACGCTTGCGTGGACGCACGATGACCACGCGGCGCGGAAGTACTGCGGGGCGGAGCGGCGCTGGGAAACCGTGCCGGCACCCGACGGCTTCGAACGAAACTGGATGTTCGTCGAGGAGATGCGTCACTTTCTCGCCTGCATCCACGGCGACGAGCACTCCCGGTGCACGCTCGACGACGGCAAGGCGGCGCTGCGACTGGCGCTGACCGCCAAGTGCTCGATTGCGGAGAACATCATGGCGGCGCAGGCGACATGAGGCGGCTCTTCGATCTCTCCAACCGCACCATCATCCTGACCGGCGCGGGCGGCTTGCTCGGCCGGGAATACGCTCGCGCCCTTGCTGATGCCGGCGCGAATCTGGTCCTCGCCGACATCGACGGGCGCTGCGTCGAGGCGATCGCCTCCACGCTGCGGCAGCGGTGCCGATCGGCGGTCGCCGTTCCGACCGACGTGACCGACGAGTCGTCGGTGGCGCAGCTCGTTCGGGCAACCGTGACGGAATTCGGCCGGATCGACGGCCTCGTCAACAACGCCGCCCTCGACCCGAAATTCGATCGCGATCGCGATTCGCAGCTCGAGATCGCGTTCGAGAACTACCCGGTGGATCTGTGGCACCGCGCGCTTGCCGTGAACCTGACCGGCGCGTTCCTCTGCACCCGTGAGGTCGCGCCGAGGATGCTCACACAGAAGAGCGGCGTGATCGTCAACGTCTCGTCGACATACGGCATGGTTGGTCCCGACCAACGGCTGTACGAACAGGATCGGCCCGATGCGCAGCGAGAATTCAAGCCGGTGGCGTATTCGGTCACCAAGAGCGGTGTGCTCGGTTTCACCCGCTATCTCGCGGCGTACTGGGCCGGCACGGGCATCCGGGTCAACACGCTGACGCCGGGAGGCGTGTTCAACGATCAGCCACCCGAGTTCGTCCAGCGTTACAGCGCGCGCACGCCGCTCGGCCGCATGGCGGAACGGGACGAATACTGCGGCGCCCTTCTGTTCCTGCTCTCCGATGCGTCGTCGTACATGACCGGCAGCAACCTGGTGGTCGACGGCGGATGGACGGCGTGGTGAGGCGGGGATCGGTCGTCGCGATTGTGCCGGCGCGCGGCGGCTCGAAGTCGATCCCGCGCAAGAACATCAAGCTGCTGGCCGGCGTGCCGCTGATCGCCTACAGCATCGAGGCCGCGCGTGCGTCGGCGCTGGTCGATCGCGTGATCGTGTCGACCGACGACGAGGAGATCGCGGCGATTGCGCGTCGATGCGGAGCTGAGGTGCCGTTTCTCCGGCCGCGCTCACTTGCTGAAGACACGACGCCGGATCTTCCCGTCTTTCTGCACGCCCTCGAATGGCTCGACATGCATGATTCGTGCGTACCGGAGATCGTCGTTCACCTTCGTCCGACCTCCCCTCTGCGGCCACCGGACTGCGTCGACCGCGCGATCGATCGGCTGCGGTCCGATCCGACTGCCGATTCCGTGCGCGGCGTCGTGACGGCATCGCAGAATCCGTTCAAGATGTGGCGACTGCAACCGGACGGAGCGATGCTGCCGTTGCTGCGGCACCCCGGCGCGGAAGCGTACAACCAGCCACGACAGGAGCTGCCGACCACGTACTGGCAGACCGGGCACGTCGATGCGATCCGCACGGCGACGATTCGCGAGAAGGCGTCGATGAGTGGTGACCGGATCACGTCGCTCGTGATCGATGCCGCGTATGCCTGCGACATCGACACGGAGCTCGATTGGCAGCGAACGGAATGGATGCTCGCACACCTCCATCGGCCGATCGTTCAGCCGCGTCCGAGCCAGTTCCGACTGGCGCACCGATGAAAGCGACGCACTTCTTACAGGATCGATGCGCGACACTCACCGCGACTTCACACTCGCCCGCTATCGTGTCATCAACCGCAGAGTGATGCGGCTTCAGTAGGACCCGCGGACTCAGGTTCGCTCCCGCCAGTCGAGAACAGCGCCCGCAATGAATGGCGCGCGCGGCCGGCAGCCCAGGTTGGCCACGTAACAACGAAACGACCTATGAAGCTGTCGCGTACGGCGATTGAGATCTATCGACGTGACGCGCGCATGACGGCCCCTGCCGGCATGCGCGTGGCGGTCTCGCTCCACAGCCACTCGAACTGCTCGCGCGAGAAGCTGGACTTCGTGCCCGGGATGGTTCGGCGCATTCCGTTCGTCGCCGCGCTCTACGAGCGCAGCATGGCGGATTACCGGCGCGATTACGGCGCGCCACTCGATTTCGCGATGGCGTACTGGCGGCCGCCGCTGTCGGCGGAAGCGGTCATCGCCTCGGAGGTCGAACAGATCGAGCGGCGTCTCGACTGCGCGGCGCTCGTCTCGCTGACCGACCACGACACGATCGAAGGCCCGCTGGCCCTGCGCGCCGCCGGACGGTATGACGTGCCGCTCTCCGTCGAGTGGACGGTGCCGTTCCGCGAGGCGGTGTTTCATCTTGGCGTTCACGGCCTCCCGCCGTCGCGTGTCGAAGATACGCAACGGGCCCTTGCGGCGTACACCGCCGGCGGACCCGTGCCGCTCGGCGACCTGCTCGACTTTGTGTGCGAGTGCCCTGAAACACTCGTGGTTCTCAACCATCCGTGCTGGGACCTTGCCGGCCTGGGGATGCTGCAGCACGAGTCGAGGCTGCTCGCCTTCCTGCAGGAGCATCGCGATCGAATTCACGCCCTCGAGCTCAATGGGTACCGCACCTGGGCGGAAAACCGGCGTGTTCTACCGCTCGCGGAGGCGTTTCACCTTCCTGTTGTCGGCGGCGGCGATCGCCATGGCTATCCGCCGAACACGATCATCAATCTTACAGCCGCCACGTGCCTCGGTGAGTTCGCGCACGAACTGCGGTCCGGCCGCGGCACACACTGCGTGATCTTCCCTGAATACCTTCAGCCGCACGCGGCCCGCATGCTCGAGACGGCCGTCGGCGTGCTCCGACACATTCCAGATCACCACGGCGGCGACTGCTCGTGGAGCGAGCGTGTATTCATCACGACGGCGCACGGCGTCGTGATGTCAGCGGAGTCGATGTGGAACGGCGCGCCGTGGTGGCTTACGGGCGTCGTCGGCATCACGCGCCTGCTTGGCTCGGGCGCCGTCCGTCCGCTGTTCGAGCTGATACGCACAGACGGCCATCGCACGATCGAAACCGATTGCCACCCCGAACCGGCGATCGCCGTCGTCCACGCACTCGAGGCTCCTCGCTCGGCTGCGGTCGTGTAAACCCTGAAGCGACGCACACGAATAGGAGGCACTTTCCCAGGAGAAGAGCGATGAGATCGATCCGATTCGGGAACCGACTCGTTGGGGATGGGCAACCGACATACATCGTGGCCGAGATCGGAATCAACCATAACGGCGACCTCGAGATCGCCGAGCGGCTGATTGATGCGGCTGTCGCGGCAGGATGTGACGCCGTCAAGTTCCAGAAGCGCACGCCGGAGTTGTGCGTTCCACTGGCGCAGCGCAACCAGCCTCGCGAGACGCCGTGGGGCACGATGACCTATCTCGACTATCGCCGCCGCATGGAGTTCTGCGGCGAGGCGTACGAGGTGCTCATCGACCGCTGTCGCAGTCGGCGGATCGACTGGTTCGTCTCCTGCTGGGACGAAGCGGCGGTCGATTTCATGGAGTGGTTCGAACCGATCGCCTACAAGATTCCGTCAGCGGCGCTGACCGACGTCGCGCTCCTCGACCGATTCAGAGAAACCGCACGCCCGCTCGTGCTCTCGACGGGCATGTCGACGATGGCCCAGATCGAGGCCGCGGTCGACCTGCTGGGCACGCGCGATCTGCTGATTGCGCACTCGACGAGCACGTATCCCTGCCCGCTCAATGAGCTCAATCTCAGGATGATCGAAACGCTGCGGAACCGCTTCGAGTGTCCGATCGGGTACTCGGGACACGAGGTCGGCCTGCCGACGACGGTCGCGGCGATGTGCCTCGGCGCCTGCTTCGTCGAGCGGCACATTACGCTCGATCGGGCGATGTGGGGAACCGACCAGGCGGCATCGGTCGAGGCGCGCGGATTCGAGCGGCTGGTGAAATACATCCGCGACGTCGAGGGCGCGATGGGCAACGGGATCAAGACGGTGTACGAGAGCGAGATCCAGGTCATGAAGAAACTGCGGCGGACCGATCAACTGCTGCTCACACGGACGGCCTGCACCAGTGAATTGAGCGCGACACCATGAGAATCGCGATCGCCTGCGTCACGGGCGTGCTGGCTGCGCACGCGCTCGTTCACGCGGAGCGTGGCGCCGTGCGGCCAGGGAACGCCGCTGAGGCGATCGAACGATTTCTGTCGACGCCCAGCGTGCCCGTGACCAGCTATCGCGTTGCTGGTCGATGGGAGCGCTCCTGACCGAAGAGGAAGGCGATCTGGTGCACGTGGAAGGACTGCTCAGCAAACGACCATCGATGTGGACACGCCGTGTCGAAGTGGTGCACCGCTACGCGCGCATCTCCGGCGTTCGCGTTCCGATCCGTCTCGACTCGACCGCCCAGGTACTGTTCGCGGGAACGTCCACGTTCTCGATGAATTACTCCTACGAGTCGATCAACGGGAGCGCCGTCGAGGGCGCCGTGCTGCCGGCGGGTTGTCGTGAGGAATTTCTCGCTCGAGCCTTTAGAGGAGTACCAGCGCCAGGCTCGTCCAGACGCCGAAACTGAAATAGAGCGTCATCCAGGGCGCTTCCTCCCGCCACACCTCCCACGTCACGGTCGGATGCCGCCGATGCCGGCTATCGTGCAATCCGGTGACGAGCGTGAGACGGAGGCCGGCGACCTTCAGCCGCCATCGCCGGATGTACATCCTCACGTCGAATGCCATCGTCAAGCCGGCGCCGACTCCGTAGGTCACGAAGCCGGCAACCAGCATCACCCGCAGCGACGGCGCGTGGGCGGCGAGGGCTGCCGCCGCGAACGTTACTGACAGAATCAGCATCAACAGCGCCCACAGCGATTCCTCAATCGCGTGGCCGATGTGGTTCAACGACAGCACGGCGTACCAGCAGACCAGTTCGGCGACGATGACCAGCGGCACGAACGCGTGTGCTCCCGCGCCAAGCAGCGGCATGCCGGTCGTCTCCGAGACGCGCTGCACGAACAAGGCACATTGCCATGCGAAGCAGAGCTCGGCGATCGTGGCCGCGGTCCGTCCTATCGCGATAGCGGAGAGCCAGGTGTCCCACAGACACACACGTTCGAGATCGACGCGGGGAAACAACGAACGGAACCCGCACACGCCGACGTAGACGGCGGACAGGAGGAGCTGAGTCTGGGCGTAACGCGTGCCGAGCGAGGCCGAGCGCGCGATCCAGATCCACAGCCCGATGTTGAACGCCGCCAATGCGGCGAGTAAGCCGAGCCAGAGCAGGACCCTCCAATCGGTCGCCCTGGCGAGCGCGATCCCTGAACGTAAACGCACGGCGACTATTCTGCAACGAATGCGTCAAATTCTCGCATACTGCCATCGTTATGGTCACCTCCAACCGTTCCTGAGCGCAAAACGGCTGGCGCACGCATTGCTGTGACGTACCCTCGTGCGCTATTTTGCGCTGGCGTGCGATTACGACGGCACTCTTGCCTGCAACGGACGTGTCGACGACTCGACGCTCGCCGCGCTCGGGCGTCTGCGCGAATCGGGCCGCAAGCTGATCATGGTCACCGGACGTGAGCTGGAGGACCTGATCCGCGTCTTCCCGCACACACATCTCTTCGAACGCGTTGTCGCAGAAAATGGCGCGGTCCTGTACGACCCCTCGACGCACGACATTCAGCCACTCGCCGCCGCTCCGCCTGCCGACTTCACAAGAGAGCTCGAGCGCCGACACGTCGCGCCGCTCTCCGTCGGGCACGTGATCGTCGCCACCTGGGAACCTCATGGCACGACGGTGTTCGACGTGATCCGCGAGATGGGGCTCGAGCTGCACGTGATCTTCAACAAGGGCGCCGTCATGGTTCTGCCGTCGGGAGTCAACAAGGCGAGTGGCCTGCGGCGCGCGCTCGATGCGCTGAAACTGTCGCCGCACAACACCGTTGGCGTCGGCGATGCGGAGAACGACCATGCCTTCCTGACCGCATGCGAGTGCGGCGTGGCGGTGGCAAATGCGCTCGACAGCGTCAAGGCCCACGTCGATCTGGTCACGCGTGCGGATCACGGCGCTGGCGTGTCCGAGTTGATTGACGCGATCATCGCGACAGACCTCGAGGAACTGAACCCGCGGCTGTCACGCTATGACCTCCTGATTGGCCGTGCCGATGCGAACGGTGAAGATGTTCGTGTGCACGCGTACGGCGGAGCGGTCCTCATCGCCGGACCTTCGGGTGCCGGGAAGTCCACAGTGACGACGACGCTGCTCGAACGGCTGGCCGAGGCGAGCTATCAGTTCTGCGTGCTGGATCCGGAAGGCGACTACGAGGAGTTCACTGGCGCGATCGCGCTTCGCGGCGATCCGCGTGCCCTCATCGACGATTCGCTGCGGGTGCTGAACCGCCCGGATGCCAATGCCGTCGTCAATTTGCTGGATGAACGCCGTGAAGACCGCCCTCGGATCCTCGACATGCTGCTGCCGCGGCTGCTCGAACTTCGCGGTGGCACCGGTCGGCCACACTGGCTCGTGATCGACGAAGCCCATCACCTGCTTCCCGCGACCTGGCAGCCGTCCGAGACGCTGATTCCGGCCCAGTTCGAGAACGTCGTCCTGGTGACGGTCCATCCGGATCACGTCGCGTCGTCCGTTCTCGCCCGGGTGCAGACGGTGATTGTCGTCGGCAGAGATCCGCAGCGCACACTCGACGCATTCGCCGGTGGCCGCGGCGAGGCATCGACACGACTTCCACCGGACATCGCCGATCGCGAAGGACACGCCTGGTTCGTGCGCAACGGGGCGGCTCCGATTTCCTTTACGATCGCGGAACCGACGCTCGAGCGCCGGCGGCATCAGCGGAAATACGCTGTTGGAGAGCTCGGCGAGGACAAGAGCTTCTATTTCCGCGGACCCGAGGGACGGCTCAACCTCCGCGCCCAAAATCTGGAATTGTTCCTGCAAATCGGCGACGGCGTCGACGACGAGACCTGGCTGCACCATCTTCGACAGCACGACGTGTCGCAGTGGCTTCGCGACGCCATCAAAGACGAGGAATTGGCGGACGAGGTCTTCCAGGTCGAGCAGCGCAGCGATCTGTCACCGTCCGAAAGTCGAACCCGCGTCCGCGAGGCGGTTCAACGGCGTTACACCACACCTGCCTGAGCGCCGCCAGCCTCCACGATCGCGTTGAAAAAACGCGAGACCGGGTCAAGAAATTCCCAAATCTGCCGACAGTTTAGAGAGAAGGCATCTGAGCCGGAGACTTGGCCTAGCACAATTGCTCGTTAATTTACTAGGCGTAGTGCGTTAAATGTGTGTAACATCTCGCTCAGGCAAACGAACAGCGAAGGCCTGGTCGAGACCAACGGAGACATCGTCATGAGTATGCGTCGACGGTTTGCGGCGTTTTCGTTCGCGACCCTGCTGCTGGCGGCGACCACTTCGGACAGCGCGACCGGGCTCAAGATGGAGGTCACACCGACCATATCGCGGGCTCCGGCAGTCGTCACAGTCCGAATCATGCTCGAGCCGCGGGCGGATGACCGGACGCTGTACGTCGTGGCCGAGTCAGCGTCGTTTTATCGCGCCAGCGAGGTCGACCTGGATGGCGAGCGCTCTGAGCCGATGAACCTGTTCGAGTTCCGCGGTCTGCCCACGGGCATGTATCACCTCACGGCCTTCGTACGCGATAGTCACGGCACGCGTGCGACCGCCTGGCGAATCGCACGGGTCGAACCGGGATTCGGTTCCAATTAGGGACGACGAGCCCGTACGCAACGCGGGCCGCCTGACGGCGGCCCCACGTTTTTTCTCGATGCGCTCCGTGTCCGCGGAGCGTCCAAATTTCTCAGAAGTTGAATCGCATCGCGAACTGAATCTGGCGCGGCGTGCCCAGACCAACCGTCCGTCCCACTGTGCTCGTAACGCGACCAAAAGCACCCGCGGCGGCCGACGTGAACGGCTGCCCAGGCTGCAGCGTATTGGTCGCGCCAAGCGTGGTCGTCGGCAGCACGTTGGGCAGCGTGCCGTTCGGATTACTGAAGTTCGTGATGTTGAAGATATTGAAGAACTCCGAGCGCAGCTCGATGTTGCGGCCGGCACCGAGGCCGATGCGCTTGGCGACGACCAGGTCGATCTGCTTGAAGGTCGGCCCATGGACCGCGTTGCGTTCGAGATTGCCGAACGTGCCCGGCTTCGGCGTCGTGAATGCCGCCGGGTTGAGGAACACCAGACCGCCGTCCTTGATGAATGGATCGACGCCGGGAACGACGTCGGGCCGCCGCGTATTGCGAGACGCTCCGCCGCCGGGAGTATTCACAACCGCTGTGCGGTCAGCTGCGGGTGTACCGAACACGTTACCCGCAGCGTCGACATACGCGATGTCCGGGCGGGTGATCAGCACGGGAACCGGAATTCCGCTGCGCGCATTGGCGATGCCGCCAACTTCCCAGCCGCTGAGCAGCGCGCCCTTGCCGGGGAGCGTGTAAAGGACGCTGAAGTTGAACGTGTGACGGACGTCGAAGTTGTTGTACCCATCCTCGAAATCGAAGTCGCTCAGCGCCCTCGCATTGTTCGATGCGGTCGTCGCCTCGTTCGATCCGCCGGTGTTGCCCTTGCTGTAGCCCAACGAGTACTGGGCGTTCAGCGCAACACCGCGCACCGCGCGGCGGCTCCACCCGAACTGCAGCCCGTTGTAACTATCGTGACCGCCGCTCGTCTTGTAGTCGACCTCGGCAAACGGGTTTTGCACGCTCGCGACCGATGAACCCGGGCACAGCGAGCCCGTGGCAACCGTGCCGTTGGCGCATGTCACGATCGAGAACTCACGGACGACGAGCCCTGCCGCCGCTCCGTTCGACTGCACGCCGACGATGCGATTGGCGATGCTGCGCAGGAACAGGTTCCGGCCCTTGCTGCCCACGTAGGCCACCGTTGCCGTCATCGCGCCCGGCAATTCCTGCTGAACGGACGCAGTGTACTGATAGACCTTTTCAGGCAGCGTGTACTCGTTCGCATACGCCCGAGGCTGATATGACCGGTTGTTCGGGTTGTTGATGAAGTTTGCGCGAATCACGTTCGCGTCGACGGGAAAGGCCAGGAATGGACCGCTGGTCAACGTCGTGCTGATACGCTCCGCCTCGATCGGCTGGATCTGATCCTCGGTCTGACCCGGACCAACGAAGATGCCGAAGCCACCCTTGAACACCGTCTTGCCAAACGGCGCGTAGGTCGCCGACACGCGCGGCTGGAAGTTGTTCTTCTTGGACTGGTAGAACGGCGTCGTATCTGGATCGAGTTGACCATTGTCAATGTTGAATTTGACGATCCGGTTGTCGGTCTCCTGGAGCGGAACGTAATAGTCGTAACGCAAGCCGAAGTTCAGCGTCATGTTCGGCTTGACACGCCATTCGTCCTGCGCGAAGCCGACGTAGTACTCCTGCTTGATGTGCTTCGGACCCGTCACGCCGTTGTGAAACGGGCTCGCCTCGCTCAGGTCGCCGAAATACTGGATCTGCTGAGGCGTATTGGCGAGGAACGCGCCGATGTTCTGATACGTGTAGGTGATGCCGCCCTGCTGATCCGTCGACATACGGATCATCCGAACGTCGCCGCCAACCTTCATGTAGTGATTTCCTGCCGCACGGCTGTACGTATCGGCGAACGTCAGCGAATACGGATTGTACGGAGCAGAGCGACCGTTGCCGGCGCTGTTCACGCGAACGAGACCGCCCGGACTGGCGATACCGGACGAGGCCCCTTGACCAGCGATACCGGTGTTCGCCACGGTGCCGCTCAAACTGACCGCGATGCCGTTGAACACCGGCGCCCCGGCCACACCGAGCTCGGTTGAATTCGCAGCGTTGTAACCGAGCTTGAACTCGTTGGTCGCAGAGCCAAGAAGGCCTTGCAGGTTGTAGACGACATTGGTCGGCTTCGACGTCGTCTGGAAACGCCGTCCGGTGACGCCCTGCGGTTCATCGTTCTCCGCGTTGTCGCGGAACAGGCGAACGTAGTTCGTCCAGTTGTTGTTCAGCTTCAAATCGAAGCGGGCACTGAACGCGTTTTCGTGAACCACCTGATCGGCCTGCAACTGCGCGATATCGAAGTCCGCATTGGCGGATGCCCCGGACAGGATCACAGCGTCCGGTGACAGGAAGCCCGGGCGCAGCGCCGCAATCGCCGGGACCGCGCGTGCCCACGCAGCGGCGCTCGGAACGGCCTCGATGAAGTTCGAGCCGGCTGTCAGCCGATAGCCTTCGTAGCTGCCGAAGAAGAACGCGCGATCCTTCGCAAAGGGGCCGCCGATGGAGCCGCCGAACTGGTTCTGTTTCAGCGGCGACTTCGCCAGCTCCGCGATCACGCTGCCATCGGGGTTGCGCTGCGAGTCGAAGTAGTTCTTCGCATCGAGCCGGTCGCTGCGGAGATACTCGAACACGGCGCCGTGAAAGTTATTGCTGCCCGACTTGGTGACGACGCTGATCTGTCCGCCGGTGCCAGTGCCGTACTCGGCCGGATAGTTGTTCGATTCGACGCGGAACTCCTGAACGTTCTCCAGGCTCGCCTGCAGCTTGAACGGGGTGTTGTTCTCGCCGTTCACATTGCCCGGCGCCGCATCGATGATTGCCGACCCCTCGATGCCGTCATAGCGGATGACGTTCTGCTCGACCGCGCGGCCCGAGAATCGGATGTCCTGCCACGTGCCCGTGCCGGCATTCTGCGAGCCGGGCGCCTGCAGCAGCAGCTGCGACATCTGCCGACCGTTCACCGGCAATTGGTTCACTTCGCGCTGTGACACGTTGACGCCTACGCGCGCGGAGCTGACGTCGAGAACGGCCGCACTGCCCACGACCGTGACCGTCTCGGTCAATGCGGCGGTCTGAAGACTCAGGTCGAGCGGAAATTCCTGCGCTGCGGCGAGCGTGAGCCCGGTGTATTCCAGCGGCGCAAAGTTCGGGACCATCACGCGGATCGTGTAGGTTGACGGCCTCAGATTCGGCACGAGGTAGTGCCCTTGATCGCTGGCGGTGACGGTGCGCGTCTCGCCGGTGCGCTCGTTGATGATGGTAATCGTCGCGCCCGCGACGAAGCCGCCCGACGGATCGATGACGTTACCTGAAAAACGCGCGTCGGCCTGCGCGAGGACCGAGGCCGGAATCGTCACGACCGCCGCCAGGACAAACAGCGGCACTATTCTTCGAAGCAAAGTGTGCATACGTGAAGCCTAGGAGGGCCGTGTAACGGGGATATGACGGGTTGGAGTCGTGGTGGTTAAAGTCGACGGCCTCAGCTCAACCGGGCGATCGCCCTATCTGGAGAGAAGAAAAAACAGGGCGGAAAACACTTGTCGAGTTTGGGCGGCCTCCCTCGCGTCGGGTTCTTCAATTAATGACCGAAACTACGCGTACCAACCCAGCTTGAACCCCCACCGTCCGAGCTCGGGCCACATGCGCGCAATGCCCCAATAGAACAGGAAGTAGGCGCCGCCCGCTGCGAGCGCGAACGCGGAGACGAGAATCGGCTGATGTGGTTTCGTCGTCATCCAGCGCGTCAGCCGCTGACCGAGAAGCATCACGACCAGAAGGAAGGCGATCATCATCACCGCGATCTGCCCCAGGCCCTGGAGCGCCATGACCGCAGCCCCGTAGCTCGGACGCTGCATCTGGGCCGCGTAGAGAAGAAATTCGCGGAACACCGGATACGGCCGTCCAACGGCGAACGTCCCCACCATGATGCCCATGATCGCGGCCTTCGTCGTCGGCTGCGCGAAGAACGCGCGCGTGACTGGCGAGCAGCGACGCGTCAGCCCCGATACGAGGCCGAGATCGATCGCGGCCCATAGCAGCATCGCGACCCCGAGCACACTGAAGACGACGCCTGCCTGCGCGAAACGAATCTCACGCGCGTTGAAGGCCGTCGCACCCGTTGGCCCCAGCCACCCGATGAACGTACCGTAGATCGCGCCAATCAGCATCACGAAGAGCGCCATGATGCCGAGCGATCGGAGCGCCGCGGTGCGGCCCGCTCTCGCATCCGGCGCGCATGCGAGACCCGGAATCATCGCGAACGCGACGCAATTGCACGCGGTGAAGGTGGCGGCCAGACCGGCAACCATCGCGAACAGAAACCCGAAGCCCGCGCCGAGCGTGTCGAACTGAGCGGCTTTCCCCGTGGCCCCGCCGATCGTCGCGTTGGCGACGATATCGCTGCCGAAGCCGTCGACCACGCGCGCATTCCAGAATCCCGCAACGCAGATCCCGATCAGGACGGCAACGCCAAACAGCCGCCGGCCAGGAGTCGAGTGGATCGTCGCGTGTTCGGATACCAGTGCGGCTTCCGCCGGCAACTCGATATTCATAGCCTGCACCACATGACGCTGATTCTACTGTGCCGTCATCGCCAACCTTCGAACAGTCCGCCTTCGTACCAATCCCAGAAGACGGCGCCCATGAGCGATGACCGTCGAATGGCCGCGGGGACGCTGAACGGCACACGGACACCGCCGTTGACAGACACATGATGCCGCCGGCTCAGCGTGACGCGCAGCTGCGGAAAAACCTCCGTCAATTCCGGTTCCCCGACGACGAACTCGCGAGTCGCGAGCAGTTCGACAATCGGCGACCATGTGCGGCCCCACGGACCCTGGACAAACGTCTTGCCCGCGGCCACACGCCAGAAGAACTCGCGCTTCACCGACAGGTTGAGCGGCTTTTCGACGCCGACCTGCGCGTGAACGAACGCCCCTCCAGGCAGCCGCTGGCTATACAGCGCCGATGGCTCGAACACTTTCAGCCGATGGCCGAGTCCCAACGCCTCTTTGCCGGTCGGGAACGTGATCTCGACGGCCGCACTGACGATGGATCCGCGGCGCGCGTTGGACATCAGCACCTGTTTGAACCCCGCCGCGACATCGCCGAGACCCCGTTGCCAGGTGCCGAACGCCTGATTGACGTTGAACGGAATCGTGAATTCGACCTGGCTGCGAGCCCCGACACGGCGTTCGTACACGAAACGGGTCTCGATGAAGTGCTCCTGTGGCGACGCCATGCTCACGATCACTTCGTTCTCGGGAAACGCCTTCTCCGTGACGAGCGCTCGCGGGAGGTTCAGGTTGCCGTGCGGCCACGCGCGACTCCGGCAGAACCCTCGCACGTAGTCGATGGCGCGTTGAATCTGTTCCGATGACAACGCCTCATCGAAGGCCGGCATGTGGCGGCCGAGCCCGCGAGCGGGACCGCCACGGTGCACGACCGCGTTCCACTCGAAATCCGGTTCGCTGGTGACGAAGGCGCAATCGGTGAAATCGGGAAGCGGCGTCTCGAAGCCCACGAGCGATCCGGGCTCGCCGCGGCCGTCCCCGGCATGACATGCCGCACACGCGAACTGATAGATCTCCGCCCCGGACTGCCCCTGCACGCGTAGCGGCCACGCAACGATCACGCATGCGACGAGCGCCCACGCGCCTGCCTGGGGGATCGCGCGAGCTCGCTGTCGATACGTGCCTCGGAAAACGCCGTCATCGCGTGCAAGAGGTAGTCGTCGCAAGCCCGAGCGATTGTACGCGCACCTCGTCCGGTCGGGGCGCGATGGCATGGCTTGTGGACTTTGTTACACCGGTCGAGGAGGCCACACATGCACCACGTCAGCCGTTTCATCGGCGCCGTCGTGTTGACCCTGGCAGTTCCGTTTGGCGGGCTCGCAAACGCCCAGTCCGCAAAGCCAAAGCCGCCGGCCGATCCGCCCGTCGCCATGGATCCGATGGTGCTGAAGGACTTTCAGCAGCGGCTGGAGCACTACATCAAATTCCAGCGAGGCATCGAGAAAGACATCGGCGCCAAGCAGAAGCCGGTCGACGATCCGCAGATCATCAACAGAAAAGAAGAAACGCTCGCGGGTACGATTCGAGCGAACCGGCGACAAGCGAAGCAGGGAGACATCTTCGCTCCGCCAATCGCCACCGAGTTCCGCCGCCTGCTGAACCCGGAAGTGAAGGGACCTCGCGGCGCTGAGATCAAAGAGGAGCTACAGGAAGACTTCGGTGAGGAAGCCGACGAGGGCACGCCGAAGCCTGTGCCGCTCAAGGTGAACGCGAGGTATCCGGAAGGCAACCCGCTGCCCACCGTACCCGCAAATCTGCTGCGGGCGCTGCCCACGCTGCCGCCTGACGTCGAATATCGAATCATCGGTAAGAACCTGATTCTGCGGGACGTCGACGCCAACATCATCGTCGACTTCATCCCGCGCGTGATTCGCTAGTAGGGAGGGAAATCATGCGTCGTTGTGTCGTTGCGCTCCTCGTTGTGCTGGCCAGCGCGATCGCGACCGCACAGGATGTGCGCCTTCCCAACAAGGCAGGGAGCGTCAAGTTCGCGGTCATCGGTGACACGGGGACGGGCGACAAGCATCAGCTCGCGGTCGCGAAGCAGATGGAGGCGGCTCGCCGCAGCTTCGAGTTTCCCTTCGTCATCATGGTCGGAGACAACATTTACGGCGGCGACTCGACGAAGGACTTCGAGAAGAAGTTCGAGAAACCGTACAAGCCGCTGCTCGATGCCGGAGTGAAGTTCTACGCCTCGCTCGGGAACCACGATGATCCCAAGCAGCGCTTCTACAAGCCGTTCAACATGAATGGCGAGCGGTTCTACTCGTTCAAGCCGTCGCTCAACGCGAACGTCCGGTTCTTCGCGCTCGACAGCAACTACATGGACGACAAACAGGTCCAATGGCTCGACAAGGAGCTGGCGGCAAGCGGTTCAGACTGGAAGATCGCGTTCTTCCACCATCCACCGTATTCGTCGGGCGGCACGCATGGGTCGGCGACCGTATTGCGGGATCAGCTCGAGCCTGTGTTCGTGAAATACGGCGTGAACGCCGTCTTCACCGGGCACGAGCACTTCTACGAGCGCATCGCGCCGCAGAAGGGTGTTGCGTACTTCATCGCCGGCAGCTCCGCGAAGCTGCGTGCGGGCGACATCGAGCAGACGCCGATCAAGGCCGCGGGATACGACGAGGGCTACGCGTTCATGCTCGTGGAAATCGACGGAAACAGCCTGTCCTATCAGACGATCAGCGATGCAGGCCAGACGATCGATGCTGGCGTGGTGAAGAAGTCGGCCGATACGAACAAGATCGTCGGCACGGCGGGAGGGGGACGCAAGGGCGACCCACGTGCGAGGCCGACGGATCAGAAGAAGTAGACCGGGACGCTGCCCGCCCGACCGACGGGCGTGGCGGCGCCGCAACGCGAGGCCTGTCAGACTCATTGGAGCCGTGCCCAGCTCAACCGTTGAAATTCTTGCGAATCCGCAGGCGTGATTACGGCAAAGTCCTTTATCTGCGCCATAAGTCGCCACCTGCGCCCAGCTGCTGGCCGTTGCCCTCGAACCGTCCGGGGTCAGAGTTCCGCCCAGCGGCGCAGCAGATTGTGGTACACGCCACTCAGCTGCACGGCGGACGGGTGGTTCGGCGCGTCGGCATTCAGTGCCTGGATCGCAGTGTCGAGATCGAACAGCAACGTCCGGTCGCTGTCGCCTCGGACCATGCTCTGAATCCAGAAGAACGACGCGATCCGGGCACCGCGGGTGACTGGAGTCACTTGGTGGAGGCTGGTCGCCGGGTACAGAACCATGTGCCCGGCCGGCAGCTTGATCGCGTGCACACCGTACGTGTCCTCGACGAGCAGTTCGCCGCCGTCGTATTCGTCAGGATTGGCAAGAAACAGCGTCGCCGACAGATCCGTCCGGATGCGCAGCGGAGTCCCGGCGAGCAGCCTGATCGCGTTGTCGACGTGACTGCCGAACGACTGGCCGCCGGCGTATCGGTTGAACAACGGCGGGAACACCCGGAGCGGGAGCGCGGCGGACACGAACAAGGCGTTTCGTTCGAGGGCCGACAGGATCAGATCGCCGAGCTCGCGGGCAACGGGATGATCCTCCGGCAACTGCCCGTTGTCTTTCACGCGCGCCGACTGATGACCCGCCGTCACGCGGCCGTCGACCCAATCGGACGACTGGAGCAGCTGCCGCGCATGCGCCAGCTGCTCCGCCGACAGGACATTGGGAACTTCCAGGATCATCGCGTTAGAACTTCAACACCGGGCTGACCAGTACCGCCCGCCCCGGGCCTGGGATGAAATGTCCCGAATAGCCGCGGTCCACGTAGCGCGCGTTTGCCAGATTCGTGGCATTCACCTGCAGACCGAAATGACGGTTCACCGCGTACGCGGCGACCGCATTGAACAGCCAGTACCGCGTCAGACGCTGAATCGCCGCGGCATTGGCGGTCGTCAGCGCGTTCGTGTTGTTGAAGAAGTAGCCACCGGTGAATTGACCGCCGCCGCCGAGCGTCAGATCGATCGGCAGGCGATACGTCGACCACACATTGAACGAGAGCTCCGGCACGTACGAGAGACGCCGGTCGATTTCGGCGGCGACCGCTGATTCTTTGATCGTCCCGTCCATGATCGAGAGGCCGCCGAACACATCCCATCGCGACGTGACGTTGCCGGCGACGCTGACCTCGACGCCGCTGACCTGCTGGTCGCCCGCCAGCACCGTCGCGCCGGTCGTCGCATCTGTCGTCTTCGCGTTGGTCTTCTCCGTGCGAAAGGCGGCGACCGTAGCAAACAGTCCACTACGCAGGTCCCACTTCGCGCCGACCTCGAAGTTGCGACTGCGCTCAGGCGGCAGGGCCGCGCTGTTGACACCGGTCGCTGCCAGCGTCAGACCGAACGCGCCATCGAATGACGGGTTGAACGACGTGCTGTACGACGCATACAGGGATCCGCGGGGAACCGGTTTGTAGACGATTCCGGTGCGGCCACTGACGGCGCTGTCGATTCGATCGAAATCGGATCGCGCCCCCGAGACGGCCGTGGTCGTGTAGTCGACGACGATCCGGTCCCAGCGCATGCCAAGATCCGCCTGAACGTGTTCGCTCAGCTTGAGCGTGTCGAAGGCATACAGGGCTGTCGATTGCGCGCGCGCTTCCGAGGTCGCTCCTGTGCGGACAATCGCAGCGTTGTACGGCTGCAGAGGATTCGGATCGAACAGATTGGTCACCGGTGGACGCCCATTGGTGAACGCATCCGTCGCGGCATAGCTTGGCTGACGATCCCGAGCGAGTTCGACGCCGACGACGGTGTCGTGGTGGATCCCGGGCGTCTTGAAGCTCGCCGTGAAGTCCGTGACGTTGGTGAGGATGCGGTCGTCCCGGTACTGATACTTCGTATCGGTCCGTCGGATCTGCGGCGCGCTTGGATCGAACCCCGGGTCGTTCGCGGCGTTGGCCACTGTCGCCGCGCGCGGCGAGGTGACGACGCGATCGAGGTCGTTGCGTCCGTAGCGGGTGAGATTGCGGATCGTACGTGCCGGTCCGAGGCGATGCTCAATGGTCGCGGTCGCGATGTCGGACGTCACGCGTTCGCGATCGCGAGACAACAAACCGTAGAAGCTGCGGAAATCGAGGTCGTCTATCGTCTGTCCCGCGGCAACCGCCGCATCGGGCAGCGTGCCGGGCAGTCCGTAGTCGGGAACGTTGTCCTGCTGAAGCCGTTGATAACCGAGCTTCATTGTCGTCTGACGACCGAGCCCCGCTCCGATCGACGGCGCAAAACCCCAACCCTTCTGCGTGAGCGCGTCACGGCCAGGCACGCCGGCATCCTGCCACATGCCGTTGAGACGGAAGGCCACCGCCTCACTCACGCGTCGATTGACATCCATCGTGACGCGCTGGTGGCTTGCGTTCCCGCCGGTCACACGAAATTCCGCGCCGTTCTGAAGGTTCGGCGACTTGGTCACCAGGTTGATGGAACCGCCCGTCGAACCGCGACCCGTTGTCGCGGATGAAGGACCCTTCGCCACTTCGACGGCTTGGGTGTTGAAGGTGTCGCGGCTGACCACTCCCGGATCGCGCGCACCGTCGATGTACACGTCGTTGCGAGCGCTGAACCCGCGGATAACCACGCTGTCGCCCGGCGCGGCGCCACCCTCGCCCGCGGCAAGCGTGATGCCCGGCGTGTTGCGCAACGCATCGCGCAACGAAGTGGCTCCCTGTTCCTGAAACACCGTCTGCGGTATCACCACGACCGTCTGCGGCGTGTCGCGTAGCGGCTGCGTGTACTTCGGCGATGCCACCTTGGGCGCATCGCCGGTCACCGTCACCGACTCCTTCAGGCCACCGACTCGCAGCGTGACGATCGATCCACTGATGGTGGCCTCCACAGACGTGCCGCTCAACAACCGTTCGAGCGCATCACGTGGAGTGAACGTGCCGGAAACCCCCACCGACTGGATTAATCCCAATCCGGCATCAGCAAACACGACTCTCAAACCCGTTGCCCGTTCGAACTCCGCAACCACGCGGTCCAGTGGTCCCGGTGCGATCTCGATGCGAGTGGACACGGAAGATAGTTGCGTCGCGTCGCGATCGGGTGCGGCCTGAGCGGGCCGCTGCGCCGCAATCGCCGATCTCGGCGTCGCCACACCTGACGCAAGGAACGCCGTGCCGAGGACGAAAAGACGCATGCGGCCCTTTCGTCGGGGACGGATGCGCTTGGTCGATAAGCCTGGCGTCCGATTCTTCATGAGCGATTCCGATACTGGTTGCGGCGACTACGCGGCGCTGGTCTGTGCCACGACGAGGCCACGGTCGCGACGGCGTTTGCGCCAGGCGCCGAAACGGCGGAGCGCGAGCGCCACGCCCGTCCAGGTGAGTACGACCGCGCCGGCGGAGGCGAGGCCTGCGATCGTCTGACCAGCGATTCCGAAGAACTCGCCGGTGTGTGCGAAGCGGGCAAATGTTCGCAGCCGGCGCCCGAGCGTCTGGGTGTCGAACGTCTCCGACCGGATAACGTCTCCGGTCGAGCGGTCGATCGTCAGCGTGTTGCGCAGCTGTGGCTGGCCGCCGGTCCCGCGATCGATCGTGAACGTCACCGGGGCGTTCCCATCGTTCGGCAGACGGAGACTGATCGAGCGCCAGTTCTCGACGTCGCGCTCGGCTCGCTGCCACAGGGCGTTCAGTGTCTGACTCGCCGCATCGGCGCGATCGACCCGCCGGTCGCTCCGGCGACCACCCCCGCGGCGCGTATCGGAGCCGGCGCGATCTCGCGGCGCCTGAACGCCTCGCCCGACCTCCGGGGGCGTCTCCCCCGCCATCTGATACAGCGCGGCGTTCGCCCACGGAAACGACATCGGCAAGGCGCTCGCCACGATCAGGATCAACGGGACGACGCACCAGATGCCGATGACGTTGTGCCAATTGAAGTCGCGAGCCTTGCCGCGTAACCCGCCCTTGAAGAGCGTCACCGTTCGGAGCTGTGCTCGCGTCCAGGTGCGGGGAATCCAGAGGATCGGCCCGAGGAGGATGATGACGAGAAAAAGGAGGTTGCCCCATCCGGTGAACAGGCGAGCGACGTCTCGACCCGCCCCTTGCGCTTCGACCCCAAGCCAGCGGTGCCAGGCGGTCACGGAGCGGAAGAACGTCCGCAGCTGCGGTGAGGCCTCACCGAGCACTGCGCCTGTGTAGGCGTTGACGGCGATCGTGCGCTGACCGATGGTCACCAGCGCAGGCGCACCGTCGACCGCGGACACCGTCACTCCTGTGATGGCCGCCGATGGTTCCGCGGTTTGCACGGCCGCGATCAGTTCCTCGACAGGACGACGGGGCGCATCAGCGGCGGCCGACGCCGCGGCGGCCGTGCGGTCGCTCCACGCGAGCAGCTGCTTTTCGTAGGTGAGCAGGACGCCGGTGGCGGACATGAGCAGGATGACGAGGCCGGCGACGACGCCGGCCGCGAGATGAATCCAGAAGAGGACGCTACGCACTCGAAACACTCCACAATTGCAAGCCTGAGACTCAGTCTCACTTTGATCGTGAGTGTAGCGGCCGGTCCGAAACGCGGTCAAGGAAATTGTGAGATCACGTCTCAATGTGAGCGTGGCCGCTCTACGGTAGTCACGCTGCCGTCACACCAACCTGATACAGATTCGGCTCGCGGCACCCTCGCGGCCCGCGTTCATCAGCACTCGAGGAGTTTCGATGTACTCAATCCGGCAGGTGCTTGCCGCCGCGCTCACGGTGACGTTCGTCGCCGTCATTCTTCCTGACGCACTCTCCGCTCAGTCGCAGACGAGCGTCGTTCAAGGGCGCGTCGTCGACGCGCTGACCGCACAGGCGCTTCAGGGGGCAACGGTGTCAATCAACGGCACCATGCTGACTGCGGTGACCGGGCGCGACGGCGAATTCCGCCTGACTCCGGTCGCTCTGGGGTTGCAGATCGTCGTGGTCTCGTATCTTGGCCGGCGCGATCAGCAGTTCGAGATCCGCGTCGAGTCGGGGACGACCGTCACCCAGACGCTCGAATACAGCCAGCCGTACGTCTACCACGACGAAGTCTCAGTGGGCGCCGACCTGATCGTCGACGCCCAGGCGCGCGCGCTCAACCAGCAGAAGAACGCGCTCACCATCGCCAACGTCGTGTCGGCCGATCAGATTGGATCGTTTCCCGATCCGAACGCGGCGGAGACGACGCAGCGCATCCCCGGTATCACGATCACGAAGGATCAGGGTGAGGGGCGCTACGTGAGCGTGCGTGGAACCGAGCCGCGCCTCAACGCGATGATGATCGACGGCGAGCGGATTCCGGCTCCGGATCCGCTGCTGCGACAGGTCGCGCTCGATGTAGTCCCCTCCGAGTTGCTCCAGTCGATCGAAGTATCGAAGGCGCTCACGCCCGATATGGACGCCGATTCGATCGGCGGCAGCGTGAATCTCGTCCTCAGGCAGGCGCCGGAACGGCTTCGCGTCTCAGGTCGCCTGGGTGGCGGCTACAACATGCTCCAGGACAGCTACAAACAGAACGACTACAGCGCCATGGCGGGAGGTCGGTTCGCCGGCGGTCGAGCAGGCGCCATCGTCTCGCTGGCAGGCTCGGAGACGAATCGCGCCAACAACGACGTCGAAGTCAGTTACACGGGCGTGCTCGGCATCGCCGATTTCGATTCGCGCTACTACGAAGTGGACCGTCGTCGAATCGGCGCGACGGGCGGGCTCGACTTCCGTGGTGCACCCGGATCGACCTACACATTGCGCGGTGTCTACAACCGCTTCATCGACGATCACGAGAAACGCAATCGACTTCGTGAGCGCGTGAGCAATCGACGCATCGAGCGCGAGCGGCGCGATCGGACACACATCGAGCGGATCATGTCACTCGGGTTCGACGGGGGAACGATGGTCGGATCGGCCGCGCTCGATTTCAAGGTGCTCGGTGCCTACTCGGATCAGACCGATCCCTTGACGATGACCACCGTGTTTCGTCAGAACAATGTGAACTTCGCGCCCAACGTCAGCGCCGACAGGATCGACCCCGACAACATCCAGCCGAATCCGTTGAACCAGGACATCAACGCGTTTACGTTCAACTCCCAGCTGCGCGCCACGAACTATTCGAAGGATCGTGACGCGGTCGGTGCGGTGAACCTGCGTCTGCCGCTGACGATGGGGCCACAGTCGCTCTCGTTCCTCAAGATGGGTGCGAAGCTGCGGAGCAAGGCAAAGGGGCGCACCCGCAATGAATCGACCTACACGACCTCGTCGACACTGCGGCTCAGCGATTTCCTGCTATCGGACGGTCCGCCGCGATCGTTCCTCGATGGACGCTACGACCTGACGCCCTTCATCAATCAGGATGCCGTCGCACGCATTCCCGATCTCGTTCCGACAACCGTCGCCAGAAACCACGCACGCGATGCCGAGGAATTCGACGGCACGGAGACGACAACGGGCGCGTACGTCATGGCGGAGATGTACGCGAGCGCGAAGGCGACGATCGTCCCGGGCATTCGCTACGAATACACGTCCGCTGACTACACCGGACGTGACGTTCGCCTGTCACCGGCAGGAGCGTGGATCGGAACACTGCCCATCGACTCGTCTCATGGCTACGGCATTGCGCTGCCGTCCGTGCAGATGAAGTACGCGGTGACACCGAACAGCAACGTCCGCGCAGCACTCACGCGATCGCTGGCGCGCCCGAACTACTACGACACCGTCGGATATCGCGCCCAGGATGATTCGGCATCGACCGTCGCGCTGGGCAATCCCGATCTGCAGCCGACTCGCAGCTGGAACGTCGACCTGCTCGGCGAGCACTATTTCGCGTCGGTGGGCGTCGTCTCAGCCGGCTTCTTCTACAAGCGGCTGGCCGACTACATCTACGTCTTCACGGCCGACGACACGATCAACGGCTCCCTCTATCACGTGACCCAGCCGAAGAATGGAGACGTCGCGACCGTGCACGGATTCGAGCTCGCACTGCAGAACCAGTTGTCGTTTCTTCCTGGGGCGCTCGGCGGTCTTGGTGTCTATACGAACTACACCTATACCGATTCGAGCGCCGCGATTCCAGACCATGAGGGAAGTCGACTGCCGGGCCAATCGAAGCATGTCGGCAACGTGGCCGTGTCGTACGAGCGGTATGGATTCTCCGGTCGCGCGGCAGTCAACTTCCACGGCTCCTACATCGACCAGATCGGGGGCACGCCGCTGCTCGATCGCTACTACGACCAGGCCAAGCAGCTCGACCTGTCGCTCAGCCAACGCATCACGAGAAACTATCGCGTCTATCTCGACGCACTGAATCTGAACAACGCCCTGCTCCGCTACTACCAGGGCGTCAAGGCACGCACGCTCCAGGAGGAGCATTATCGGTGGTGGATGACGTTCGGCGTGCGCGTCGACTTCTGATCCTGTCGCTCGCGGCGGCCGTCAGCGTCGCCGCACAGTCGCTCCCCGTCGTCAGTCCGGTGCGCGCCACGGAGGCGCTGCGCTTCGACCCTGACGATCCTGCGATCTGGATCAACCGCGCGGATCCGAAGAAGAGTCTGATCATCGGCACCGTCAAGGTCGCCGCACCCGACGGAGGGCTTGCGGTCTTCGCGCTCGATGGACGACTTCGTCAGCTCGCCACTGGGCCGGATCGCCCCAACAACGTCGACGTGGAGTATGGCCTTCGGCTGCGCGGGGTCGCGACCGACATTGCCGTGACCACGGAACGTCTCGGTCGCCGTTTGAGAGCCTATGCGATCTCAGCCGATGGCAGCGGAATCGCGGATGTCTCTGGCGAATCGCTGCGCCGCGTCCTCGAGGGCGCGACGGGCGATCAGGGCGCGCCGATGGGTATCAGCCTCTATCGTCGCCCGCGCGACGGCGCGATCTTCGCGATCGTCGCGCCGAAGGCGGGACCGAAGAACGACTATCTCTGGCAGTATCGCCTCGTCGATGAGGGCGGTCGGGTCGGTGCGCGCTTCATCCGGCGATTCGGCAATTTCAGCGGCAGCAAGGAAATCGAGGCCGTGGCCGTAGACGATGCCCTCGGGTACGTCTATTACGCAGACGAGGACACCGGCATTCACAAGTGGCGCGCCGATCCGGACGCGGCGGACGCCTCTCGAGAGCTCGCGCTGTTTGCGACCTCGGGGTATCGCGGAGACCGCGAGGGGATCGGTCTCTGGACTCGACCAAACGGCACCGGCTTCATCGTCTCGGTCGATCAGATCCCGGGCACCAGCGTCTTCCACGTGTACCGCCGCGAGGGCGAGCCAGGCCGCCCGCACGATCACTCACGCGAGCTGTTTGCGTTCGCGGCGCCGGCAGACGAGACCGACGGCCTCGACGTGGTGTCGACCCCGCTCGGATCCGATTTTCCGGAAGGATTGCTGGTAGCCATGAACAGCGGCGCCAAGAATTTTCTTCTGTTCTCGTGGCGAACGGTTGTCGACGCCGCCCGAGTGTCGACTCGCCACGCCGCGGATTGAACAGCCAGGCCGGACATGAGCCTGCTGCTCACCGAATCGCCCTATGGGTCGGACAGAGCCGGCCTCGTGTGCGCCTACGCGTTCACGCCTGGCCGATCGGGACGCGCGATCGAGTCCGATGAAGCCGCGGCGCTGCTGAGCCATGGCGCACAACAGGAGTTCCTCTGGCTGCACTTCAGTCTCGCGAACACCGCGTCCGTGCGGTGGCTGAGGCAGCACACCGTTTTGCCGCAGGCGTTTTTCGAAGCGCCGGATACGTCATCGACGCGCCTCGAGGTCGTCGACGAGGCGCTGATGGGGGTCATGAATGACGTGCGGTTCTTCGCCGTCGAAGCCTCATCGGCATCGACGGTGACGGTGCATGTCACGCCGCGGGTGATGGTCACGGCGCGCACGACCCAGCTTCGCGCCATCGACCGTCTTCGCGCGTCGGTCAAGGCGGGCGCGACGTTTGAATCGGCGGCGGAGTTGCTGGCGCATCTCCTTCGCGATCAGGCCGACGTGCTCGTCGAGATCGTGCGCGACGCGGCGAAGCAGGTCGACGACGTCGAGGACCGCATCATCGAACACCGCCGAACGAGCCGGCCGAAGCTCGGGATGATTCGTCGCGTGCTCGTTCGACTGCAACGGCTGCTCGCGCCAGAGCCCGCGGCGCTCTTTCGCCTGTTGAATCGGCCACCAGGCTGGGTGACTGAGAGCGACCTCACCGAGCTGCGTCAATCGGCCGAAGAGCTCGCTGCGGCGGTCGCCGATTGCTCCGCGCTGGTCGAGCGCGTCCGGCTGCTGCAGGAGGAACTGACCGCGCTGCTCAACGAGCGAACCAACGAGACGCTGTTCATCCTGACGGTGGTCACCGTGCTCGCGCTCCCGATGACGATCATTCCAGGCCTGTTCGGAATGAACGTCGGAGGTGTTCCCTTCAGCGCGAGTCCCGGCGGATTCTGGGCGGTCGTCCTGTTCGTCTTCGCAGTCGTGGGCGTGGGTGTGGCGATCGCATGGACCGGCGCGATCGATCCTGAGCAGTCGAACGCGAGCTCGCTGACACCAAGGTCAGCGAGCCTGCGGTATGGTTACTTGACGAACTTGAAGTTCGCTCGATGGATCGTGCCGTCACTGAGCTTCACGACCAATTGACGGCAGGTGCCGGCCCACGGCTTCTCAGTCTTCCAGACGTAGGTGTACCAACCAGTGACCGGATCGTATGAGGTGCCGCCGCTGCCGGCCGACACCGTCTCTTCGATCCCGTCAACGGGCGCCGAGGAGTCGCACGCAATCATCTCCGACTTCGGAGAGCCCGGCGCGAAGATGTCCAGCCCCTGATTGCCTCCGAGGCTGAACTTCACCGGGATACCAACGCCCGCCTTCGCCTGGTTCAGCACCGGCGGGTTGTCGACAGGCTGGAAGAAGCCTGAGAACACGTAGATCACCGAGTGTGACGAGCTGTTCACTCCGGTGCCGTCATCCTTGTCCGTGACGCGGACCGTGACCGTGAACGTCCCGATCGCCGAGTAGGTGTGCGCCGGGCCGGTGCACGTGCTCTCTGACACGCTACCCGCCAGCGCGCCAGACCCGTCGCCGTAATCAACGGTGCACGTATATGGCGCGTCCGCGTGCGCATCGCTGAACGTCGCCGACGCAGTTGCCGTCGCGCCGAGGACCGACGGTTCAGGCGCAGTCACCGGCGCCGCGACCGTCGGCTCCACGTTGTTCACGGTCAACGTGACCGACGCGACCGCCGAAAGCCCGCCCGGATCCGTGGCCTGGACGTTGACCGTCTGCGTGCTCGGGCCATCGAGCGATGCTGCGGAGAACGATACGATCTGGCCGGGCGTCTCGAACGAGCCGTTGTTGTCGAGATCCCACGCGTAGGTCAACGTGTCGCCGTTCGGGTCCGATCCGGACGCCGTGAGCGTGACCGAGCCTCCCTCGTTCACGCTGTACCGCCCGCCGCCATTGACCGTGGGCGGCGCGTTCGGCGTCAGGCCGATGACAACCGGATCGTGATCGGACACGCGGAACTGATCCTGCGCATACAGCGTCGTCTGCAGGTTCGCCGTCTTGAAGTCGGTGTTGTAGTCGAGCACGCTCGGCTCGTCCGAGTTGATGTGATAGTCGCCTACCCCACTGACCTGCGCGGCCAGCGAGGAAGTCGCGAGGGCATGATCGAGGTAGCCCCACTGTCCGTCGAACACGTACGAATACGCGTCGGGGCCAAGGCGTGATTCGATCAGGTTCGTGAAGCCGCGGCTGGTGATCAGGGTGATCGGATCTTCCTTCGCGTACGAGTTGTAGTCGCCAATCATCAGCACGTCGGGATCGCCGGTGCCGGTTGGATCCGTCGCCAGCCAGTTCATCAACTCGTTGGCGGCGTTGACGCGCACGTCGTTGCAGTTGCCCTGCAGGTCGCCCGCCGACGGCGCGGTGTCGCACGCCGTTCCCTTGCTCTTCAGATGATTGACGTCGACGATGAAGACCGCGCCGGTCGTGTTGACGCGGAAGGCCTGCGCCAGCGACGGACGGTTCCGCGGACCGCTGTCGCCGCCGTTGACGAATGCGACGGTGTTCAGTGCCGCAGTCTGTCCGATCGGCGTCACGACCGCCGGCTTGTACAGCATCGCCACGCGAATCGCATCAGTGCCCATGGCATTGGCCTGGCCCGTGTTCGCGTCCACGTCGATGAACGCGTACGGCCCGACTCCGGGAGTGGCGTTCAGCCTGTCGACCAGGAACTGCAGCGCGCTGGTCGGCGCGTAGCCATCGTTCTCGATCTCGTTGACACCGAGCACGTCGGGGTTCATTGCGACAATCGCTGCCACGGTCTTCGGCCATTGACGATCGAATTCGGCCTGCGTGTCCGCGCCACGGCAATCGGCGGGCGCTCCCCCGACACCGAAACTGCAGTTGTCGACGGTGTCCGGCAGCCCGTCGAACGTGTTGAAGAAGTTCAACAGGTTCATGCCGACGACCCTCACGGTCCCACCGACCGTGGGCGCCTGCGACGGACGTGGATTCGTGGCCTGGAAATTGACGAAGCCGTTCAACGCGTTGAGTGGACGGACACGGTACGCGTTCGGACTCGCCGCATTCCCTGCCCACGTGTAATCGAGCACGCCGATGATGTCGGCGGCCGAGTCGCCGCCGCGAAGCGTGTTCGATGCAGAGAGCGGTGCTCCGCCGCGTGCGAACGCGATTGGATCCGGGTTCTGCGTCTGCAGCGCATCGTCGAGGATGATGCGGTTCAGATTGTTCTGAAGCTGCAGCGCAGTCGCGTCGGGGCCCTGCGCGAAGATGTTGGTCGGCTGCTTCAGACGTCCGCCGGACGACAGCACGACCTGACCGAAGCGCCCGAGCTGGAAGTGCTCGGTCACGTACAGCGTCTGGGGCAGCCGTACGAGCATCCCTTCATATCGTTCGAGGTAATCCGAGGACGGCACAGGCAACATGACGTCGGTCGGCGTCACGGTGCCGGTTCCACACTTGCGCAACGACGTGACGGTCGTGATTTCGGTCTGTCCCTGGAATTCAGTGGCGGACCCCGCCACACGCACGACATCGCCAAGGCTGACGTTGTTGCCGCTGTTGAAGACGAAGATGCCATCCGACGTCGCGGCGTTGCCGTCGCCGGTCAGATCCTGCAGATAGAAGCCACCCAACGACGATGACCCTTCGTAGTCGCCGACGACGACACCTTGAGTCGTAACAGGTCCGGTAATCGCCGCGGTGAGTCCGCTGCCCTGAATCTCGTACGTGTGCGTGAACGGCAACGTGCACGGATCGGCCTCGGTCGTGAACCTCGCCGTGAAGTTCGCGATCATGCTGTCCGGTGGATCGTTGGCGTCCTGATCGGTCACCTTCGTCGCGTCGATGGTCAGCGTGCACTGCTCGCCGTAGACGAAATCGGACGCCGGATTGAGCATGAAGCTGGTCGGTCCACCGCTGACCGTCGCGGGATGTATTCCGCTGATCCCGCAGGTCAGCACGAACCACGGATCCACGACGTTGACCGGCTCGCTGAAGGTCACCGTGATGTTCTGGTTGACCAGTACGTTGGTCGCGTTATCCGCAGGCACCGTACTCGACACTCCGGGTGCCGCATCGGGGCCGGTCGTCGAGAAGCCGGTGACGTAGTCCGCGGCCATGTGGTCCGGTGGATCGTCGCTGTCCTGGTCAGTGACCTGGGCCGCGAGGACCGTGAGTGAGCAGGTCTCGCTGTTGACGAAGTCCGTATCCGGGTCGAGCGTGAATGTGAGCGGCCCGCCGGTCACGGTCACGCTGTGCGCGCCGCTCGTGGAACAGGACAGCAGGAACGAAGATGCCGACGCGTTGACCGCCTCGCTGAAAGTGACGGTGATGCTCTGGGAGAGCGCCACGTTCGTCGCGCCGTTCACGGGAGCGGTGGTCGAAACGGTCGGCGCCTGGTCAGGTACCACGCCGAAGGGCGTGAGGGACAAGTCGTCTATCGCCAGCCCATCGTCGCTGCTGGCGATGTTGAAGTCCGTCCAGCGGATCCAGAACGTCGCACCGTCCGGAATCGAAAGACCGGTGAGCGTCGAAGTGAGACTGGTGCGGTTCGTGCCGAGATTTCCGTCGAGAGCACCGGACGTTGTGTTGATGACCGGGCTGTTGAAGTCGAGGACGTCCACATCCGTCCACGCACCGGCGGTCGTGAGACTCGTGGCGGTGGTGCTGTATTGAAAATCGAGCCGGTCTGCGGCGTTGCGGTTCGTCACTCCGGCGCGCCACATTTCCCCGGTGTACGCAATCGTCAATGACGTGATGGTGCCACCGGTGTTGTTGGTGAACTGCGCGCCAATCGTCGGCGCCAGCGCGTTGCTGAGAAGCGTCCCGAATGCGCGCTCGCTGTTGCCGCTGGGGCCGAAACTGTATGTATCGCCCGTCGTGCTCGAACCGGTGCCAGCGGAATAGGTCGTGTTCGCGCTCGACCCCGATTCCACGAAGTCCCAGCCGGTCGGCAAGGTATTCGCGGGTCCGGATATCGCGAGCGTATCGAAGTTCTGCTGGTACGCCGTGCTCATCATCGTGAGCGAGACCGAGCCGGCATCCCAGAACGTGGTCGTTCCGACCACCGCTGACGCGACACCGGTTGCGGTCGCGATGAACTTGCTTCGCAGCGAATCGTCCGGATCGACGAACCAAGTCGCCGTGAAGTCCCCAACCTCATTGGCGGTTACGTAGAACGGCTGGTGGCCTCCGCCATCGAGCACTCCGTCGACGTGAACGACCTGCATTGTGACCACTTCACCGGGCGCGAAGCCGCGACCCGACAGCACCGCCGTGTCCCCAGGCTGATAATCGCCTTTGTCGGGCGCGATTGCTCCGATGCGCTCGAACGGGGCCGGAGCGACGCTGCCCGATTGATCGCCGGACGCGGTGACAACCAGGCGTGGCCCTGCAAGGTCGCTCGCGTTTGGAGTCCAGGTGAACTGGAACGTTCCGTCGGAGCCCACCACTCCGCGCGACGGCTCGTGCCCCATGCCCGCTTCGGCGGTTCCGTCCGCGTGGGTGATCTGTACGGTCACGCCCTCGCCGGCAATGAAATCCCGTCCGCTCACCGTGACCACGTCGCCGGCAAGGTAGGCATCGCTATCGGTGACAATCGTCGGTGTCGAGACGATCGCCTGCGTACGTGCAGTTCCCGAAAACACGATCGCCGACAGGACGAGGGCAACGAACAACGCCACGCCTAAGCGCGAGTAATGAAACTTCGACGGACGCGGCACAGCATGAGGGCGGCACGATCGGGACATCAGAACTCCGGTATCAAATGAATGGGAACAGTTATGTCGCGTGGCACGCGACCCGAGACAGTGGCGGGCTGGGTGGAGACAGCAAACAAGTGTAAGGGCCGGGTCAAGCGATCCTCCGGGTCGCGTTCGCGAGCCCGGAGGAAGACATCAGAAGCAGAATTCAGCGCCAGCCGGTGATGTCCAGCACGACACCGTGACCGGTGATGTTGTGCTGCACGCTCACATAGAAGTGAGTTCCGGTGCCATCGAAGATCCCGCCGGTCCACTCGGCGGTCAGATCGTTGAGGGTCCCAATGCGCGCACAGCCGTCCGACAGCGTGTCAGCGTCGTCGCCGTCTTCCGTGCACGACCACAGATCGTTGTTGCGTCCGAACGCCTCGGGAGCATCGCCGTCCTCGTGGATGATCCAGTTGCCGCGTCCCGGCTGCTGCGCGAGGTTATCCATCATCGCGAAATCCCAGTTGCCCAGGACCAAGTACTGGAGTTCCGGCGTCGCGGTGTTGGCGGTCGCCTGGGCGAGGGTGCCGTCGGTCACACAGATCGTCTCGCCCCAGTTGTGATCGGTCGCCTCGTTGCCGGTGTTGTTTCCACAGAACCGGACGTGGTCGTTGGCGAGCGCATCGCGATCGACTTCGAGATCCTCAGGCCGGTAGTAACCCGTGAGCTTCAGGCTTGCCGCGGCGGCGCGAAGGTTGATGGGGGCAGTTCCGACCACAGGCACCCACGTGCCGAGCCCCGTGTTGCTGCCCTGCCCGTAATCGGTACCACCAGGGTTCGCCCCATTGGGGCTGCGCTTCCCGAGACGAAGTCCGTAGATTGCGCCGGATGCGAGCGGTGACTGGCTCAGGCTGGTGATGTTGCCGCCCGCCCACGGCGAACTCGGAATGAACTTGAAGTACGCGCCGCCGGGCGTTCCAGTCGCAGGCCGTTGCTCGTCGCCGTAATAGAGGACACCATTCGGATAAAGGGCGAGCCCCTCGAACGACAAGCGGCCGACCGCGGGCCGGACCGTCAGATTGCCCGCTCCGGTGCCGCCGGAAAACGTTCCGGCGACGTTGTCGAACGACACACCCGTCGTGGCCAGCGGGTTCATCAGTTCGCTCAACCAGCCAGCAGCCCCGTTTTCTTCGCCGAACACGATCGTGCCCCACGCCGTGCGCCGCACGGGATCGCAGGAGTTCGTGCCGGTGACGATCGTTTCGGTGAAGCCATCGAACAGCCGGATGCGCACCAGCCCCGGTTGCGTCGTGCCCTCTTCGTTGCACGAGATCAAATGCGTCGGGCTATAGTCGTTCGGCCACAGCGCGCTCATGTCGATGTTGGGCGGCACGCCTGGGCCAGCGGCGACCACGCGCGCGTGCAGCCCCTTCGCGAGCGTCACCAGTTTCGTGGGGTCGGCCGCCGCCGACTCCGCATCAATACTCTTGGTTGACGAGGCCCGAACTGGTGAGACGACGCCGAAGAGCTGTTCCGAATGTGCGTCGAGCTGATGGTCGCGAAACAGCCCGAAGTCGATTCCACCGAACGCGGCAGCGCTCGTGGCAAGCCCGACGACCGCGAGCGCGGGCAGCCATTTCCGTGTGTGCATCTTTTTCCTCCTCGAAGCTTTGTGCGTGATGACAGGGCCGACTGCGTGGAAATTCTGGGCAGGCAGGCGACGCGAGGAGGCTATCGCGCAGCCTTTGCTGCGCGATGACGCCTGAGCAACGTTTGTATTTCGATTGGAGTGATCGAATCGCGAACCGCGAATTGCTCAGCGCAAAAGCGCAGTTCGTTACATCGTGGTTACATGACGGGAGGCCGTGGCGACGAATCCGCATCGCTTCCACTATCATCACGGACGCTCCACTGCATGAGCTCACGAGAAGCGCAACTGGTCGCCGTGCTCGACATGGGCGCCAGCGCCATCCGTCTCGTCGTTGCCGAGATCGGCCAGACATTCTCGATCCGAGTGATCGAAGAAGCGTCACGCGCCGTGCTGCTGGGCCGCGATACCTTCGCGTCGGGAACGATTCACGCGCAAACGGCCGAAGCCGCCATCGCCGCGGTCGAGGGCTTCCGCCACATCATCGATGGCTACGCGGCCACGACTCGCGCCGTCGCCACCAGTGCGGTGCGGGAAGCCCGCAATCGTGACTCGTTCCTCGACCGCGTTCGCCGACGCACGGGCATTGAGTTCGATGTGATCAACGAAGCGGAAGAGAGCCGTCTCGCGTTTCTCGCCGTTCGCCACGAAATCTCCGAAGGGGCGTTCATCGGCGACTGGACGTTGCTCATCGAGGTTGGCGGGGGCAGTACCAGCCTGACCCTGCTCCACCATGGACAACCGAACCGCTCGGGTGTGTACGCGCTTGGCGCCATCCGCCTGCGCCAGCAGCTCGAGCTGTGGAAACACACGCACGATCTGCAGCTGGTGCTGTTGAAGCGGCAGATTGCCAACGTGATCGAGGAGATCCGCCTCGAGTTTCCGTTGCCGAGCATCAGCGATGTGATCGCCATGGGCGGTGATATACGGTTCGTCGCCGGTCAGGTCGAGGCCGCCGAGGAGGGAACCATCTCACGCGACGCCTTCCTCGCATTCTGCGATCAGATCGAGAAGTACGACGAGGATCAGCTCGTCGACGTCTTCCGGCTGCACGCCGGCGAAGCCGAGACACTCGTGCCGGCGTTGCTCGTCTATCGGGCACTGCTCGCCGAGACCGCCGCGCACCGCGTCGTCGTCTCCGAGGCGTCGCTGCGCACCGGCGTGCTGCTCGACTTCGCCGCAGGCGGGCGGCTGAGCGCCGCCGACTTCGAAGCGCAGGTGCTCGCCAGCGCCGAGGCCGTCGGTCAGAAGTACCGCTTCGATGCGCCGCACGGGCGTCACGTGTCGTATCTCGCGGCGCTGCTGTTCGATGCCCTCGCCGCCGAACACGGACTGGCCGATCGCGAGCGGCTCCTGCTGCAGGTCGCCGCGCTGCTGCACGATGTGGGCGTGTACGTCAGCCTGCGCGGTCATCACAAACACTCGCATTACATCCTCGCGGCATCGCAGATCTTCGGACTCTCGGACGAGGAGATCGCCGTCGTCGCGAACGTCGCCCGCTACCACCGGCGCGGTCTGCCGCAACGAAGTCATCTGCCGTACGTCGCGCTCGATCGACAGGATCGTCTCGTCGTCGACAAGCTCGCCGGCATCCTGCGCATCGCCAACGCACTCGATGCCGAACATCTACAGAAGGTGCGCGACGTGCGGCTCGCGTCGCGAGGCGGCACCTGGATCATCGAGTACGACTCGTCGGGCGATGCGACGATGGAGCAGATGGCGGCTGCGGCGCGAGCGGACATGCTCGCCGGGACGTTTGGCCGGCCGGTGATCGTGCGGTCGTCAGGGGTACCATCGTGACCACAGCCGTGGAGGGATCGACCGGGCGCTTCACCAATCGTGAGCTGTCGTGGCTCGCGTTCAACGAGCGGGTGCTTGCGGAGGCCGCGGACGCCACGACACCGCTCCTGGAGCGAGCGAAGTTTGCCGCGATCACCGCCTCGAACCTCGACGAATTCTTCATGGTCCGCGTCGCCGGCTTGAAGCAGGCCATCGCCGACGGCAAGAACACGCCCGACCCGTCCGGCCTGTCACCGGCGCGCCAGCTGACTGCCATCAGCATCAAGGCCCACGCCCTCGTCGGCTCCGTGTACGACGTGATGCGCGAGGAGCTGCTGCCGGCGCTGGCGACCCATGGCATTCGCATCCTTGCGTGGGATGATCTGACAGACGCCCAGCGTGTGTCCGCGAGCGCGTACTTCGGCAACGAGCTGTTGCCGGTGCTCACGCCGCTGGCCATCGACATCTCCCGACCGTTTCCGCTGCTCGCCTCTCTCACGTTGTATCTCGCCGTGCGGCTGACGCCCGCCGGGGGCGATCCGAGCGAGCGTCTCGCTATCGTGCAGGTGCCGGTGGCTCACACGCGCCTCCTGCCCGTTCGCGACGCGGCGCCGGCCAGCTTCATCCTGCTCGAGGAGATCATTCGCTCGCATCTCGCGCAACTGTTCCCCGGCCAGACGATTCTCGAGTCGGCAGTGATTCGCGTGTCGCGCGACGCGGAGCTCGAGCTCGATGATGAAGGAGGGCGGACGCAACTCGAGCTCGTCGAACGCGAGCTGCGCAAGCGGCGCCGAAGCGACATCGTCCGACTGGAGGTCGAGGCGCGTGCGTCCGAAGCACTGCTCGCCCTGTTGCAGCTCCAGTTGGGCATCGGAGGCGAGGAGGTCTATGCGGTCGACGGGCCGATCGATCTGCGCCTGCTCATGGGGCTGGTCGATCTTGCCGGGTTCGAGGCTCTGCGCGATGCGCCGTTTCACCCCGTCGACGCGGTCGGAATGGTGCAGCAAACGGACCTGTTCAGTCTGATCGATGAGCGGGACGTGCTGCTCCATCATCCGTACGACGCCTACGATCCCGTCGTGGCGCTGCTGGCTCAGGCCGCCGATGATCCCGACGTCCTGGCGATCAAGCAGACGCTCTATCGAACCAGTCCCGGTTCATCGATCATCGCCAGCCTGCAGCGTGCCGCGGAGCGGCAGAAGCAGGTCACCGTGCTCGTCGAACTGACGGCCCGCTTCGACGAAGAACGCAACATCCGCTGGGCGCGCGCGCTCGAGGAAGCGGGCGCGCACGTGATCTACGGGATCCGCGGCTACAAAGTCCACGCGAAGATCTGCCTGATCGCCCGGCGCGGCCCCGATGGCATTCGGCGCTATCTGCACCTGGCGACGGGCAACTACAACGAGCGCACGGCGCGGCTCTATACCGACTTCGGCCTCATGACGTCGTCGCAGCCGTTCGTCGAGGACGCGACCGCGTTCTTCACGGCACTGACTGGCTACTCCGACCCACCGCGCCTCAAGAAACTGATCATGGCGCCCACGGAATTGCGTCAGCGATTGTTGAAGCTGATCGCACGTGAACGGCGACGGGCGGAGGCGGGCCAACCTGCGGAAATCATCGGCAAGATGAACGCGCTGGTCGACGTCGACATCATCGAGTCGCTCTATGCCGCGTCACGAGCCGGAGTTCGCGTGCGGCTCAACGTTCGCGGCATCTGCACGCTGACGCCCGGAGTCCCCGGTCTCAGTGACAACATCGTGGTCGTCTCCATCGTCGATCGGTTCCTGGAACATTCGCGCATCTACTATTTCCACAACGGCGGCGAGGAGGAGGTCCACCTGTCGAGCGCCGACTGGATGACGCGAAATCTGGACAAGCGCATCGAGCTGATGTTCCCGATCGAAGAGGCCGCGCATCGGGCGCGCGTGATCCACGCGCTGCGCGTGATGTTTCGGGACTCGGTGAAGAGTTGGCAGCTTCGCGGCCATGGCTCCTACGAGAAGTGCCAACCCTCACCCAACGAACCGCCGTTCCGGGCACAGGAGCATCTCCTCGAGGAGGCCCGGCGCACTGCAGCCATCGCCGCCGGCCGCACGGGGGTCGTCTTCGTGCCCGACCAGTCACCCCGCCGGGCCTGATGGGCTCGATTCTTTTGCCCGCAATGGTCTGGATCGGCAATCGTCACACGAACGTGTCACCGCACCTGTAGAGTGCGGAGGTGATCGAATCTCAACCTACGCAACCGGCGACGCCACGGCTGCCCTGGAACGAGCAGTCGGCACATCTCTCGGCCCGCTTCGAGATGCCTTCGGGCGACGAAGTACGATTCGTGCTGAAACCCGATCGGCGACAGGTCACCGATCGACGCATCGCTCGCGGCGGCGGACGACGCAAGTCCGACGATCGCGGCTGAGGCCCGCTTACGCGGGCCTCAGCGAGAAGACGTACCGCGTCCGCGGATCGAACCGTACGGGTCTGGGCAGCAGCTCCCACACGGGCAGATGCACGCCCACTTCGTGATCGTCCTCCAGGCACCTGTCGCCGCGCCGTTGGATGAAGCGCTCATCGGCTGCTCCTGTCTCCGCGTCACACGTCACCCACAGCTGACAGCCACACCACATCGTGATTTGAAAGGCCATGTCGTGACCATAGCAATTGGTGGTCACTCGGCGATGACGGCCATGTCACGGTGTGGCGACGCGTGCGCGCACCGGCGCGGAGCCCCCTCGCGTAATATCGCCGCGACGTCCACGCGACGTCGGTGCGACACATTTCGGCAGGCGCCCCGTCGCAGGCGTTACCGGTTCCGATTCGTCAGCACGTCGAGTTGAGAAAGATACACGGCGAGCGGAGCGTACGACGGGCGCTCGCTGTTTCGGTCGAGGATTGTCGCGACAGCTCGCGGCAACAGCGCTCCGCCCGTCAGCGCCGGCGCATGCAGCAGGTCGCTGATCACATCGCGCGGCAGTCGACGTTGCCACGCTCGGCGATCGCTGTGGCGATACTTCGGCTCATAGGGAACGTTGGCCAGTCGCGGATACGCACGCGCGAGTGCATCGGCATGAAAGGCGCCGTCCATCAACATGGGCGGTGGAAGACCGGCAAGCAGCTCGAACACGTCGGCGTCGAGGTACGGCGAGTACACGGTGACGTCGCGCATCAGCGCGTACGGCGCCAGTGCGAGTCCCCGCCGCGTCCGATTCCAGAAGGAGAACGATGACAGTGGATTCGGTGCATCGAGATGCCGGCGGATCTCAGAAGTCAGCCGTGCACGTGCGCGCTCTCGCGGTACCTGCCGCAACATCTCTGAAGACAAGAGGTGCGCCAGCGCGTCATCCGAGACAGCGGCGCCGCCATAGTCGAGAATCTGCTCCGCCAGCGCCGTACCATCGCCTCCGTCGCCGGAAGCCTGATCGTCCGCACTGAGCGGACTGCCGTGTGCGAGATCGCCGGCCAGGCCGTCGTATGTGACCTTCGTCACGTCGCGCAGGTAGTCCGCCAGCGCAATCAACTGGGCGTGATCGTCGGCGCAGAAGTGTGTCCGCCTGTTCTTCTCCCGTTCCAGGCGGTCGCGATCCGCGAGCGGCGCGATCTTGATGTGAGGAATGCCGAGTCGCGCACACAGAGCCGCCGCCACCGCCACGTCGCTCTGCGTACGCGGATCGTTCACCGAAACACATGCCTCCGGCGCGCAGCGCGCGGCAACCAGCGCGAACAGGATGTGGCGCGACTCGCAATCGCCACCCAGCGGCAGCGTGAACGGTGCTCGCGACAGACGGCAGGCGATCGACCGGTCGACGCGCGCGATGAACTCATCGATCGCGTTATCGCGTGTCCCGTCGTAGACCGCGGCCGGCATCGAGGCCTCGCGGGTGAGGCGCGGACCCGACGACGTCCACTGCAGGGTCGCACCGGGCGGAAGCACGCTGATGGATGAAAACGGCGTGTCGTCGCCAACGAAGAACCCCAGGCGGAGAAAGACGGAGAGGGCGTCGTAGTCGAGCGCGGTCGGCGCTCCAGCATCGAGCAGCAGCGCCAGATCGGACGCGACCATGCACCGATTCCCGGCGATCGACACGAACAGCGGAAACATGCTGTACCGATCCGTCTCGAGCAGGAGCTCAGTCCCCGTCCAGATCCAGTTGGCGAAGACCCCGCCGGCAGCGTGTCGCTCGGGAAACCGATGGCCGAGCGCGCAGACTGGATCGCCCGATGCGGTCAGGCGGCCGTCAGCGGTGCGACTCACGGTGATGTGCGGCATCCCGTCGATTCAGCGGGTGGCGGTCGGTCGGCGAACAGAGGGGCGTTCCCGGCGGTCCGCGGCGCCCGCATCGTCACGCAGGTCTGTGACGACAGGGCCACGCAGTGGCCACGGCGCTGTTAAATCGACGTCAGCTCATGCGGCGGGCGGGCGAACTCGTAACGCACATTTAACCGACGTGTCACAGGGCGGAAACGCTCGGTCACTACGGTGAAGTGGTGACTACGCGCATTCTGGTCGTGGAAGACGAACAGGACATTGCCGGACTGATCAAGCACACCCTCGAGAAGACCGGTCAGATGCAGGTCGACGTCGTGGGAGCCGGGGATGCGGCGCTGCGGAGCCTGGCGCAGGCCGAGCCCGACTTGATCATCCTCGACCTCAATCTGCCGGTGTTGAGCGGCGTCGAGGTCTGCCGGATCGTGCGCACGCGCGACGACACGGCGCATATCCCCATCATCATGCTCACCGCCCGTTCCGCGGAGAGCGACCGGGTGACCGGCCTCGAGATTGGCGCCGACGACTACATCACGAAGCCGTTCAGCCTGCGCGAGCTCGTGGCTCGCGTTCGCGCCGTCCTGCGCCGCGGCGGCAACGAAGGCACGAAAGAAACGGCGCCGATGGTGTATCGCGGGACGCACCTCTTTGCCGACTTCGACGCCGTGGTGGTCAAGGTGGACAGCCGCGACATTCGGCTGACACGCCGCGAGTTCGAGCTGCTGCGGTACCTCGCAGAGAACCCCAATCGCGTGATCTCACGCGACCGGCTCCTCGAGCGCGTCTGGGGCTACGACCGGTTCATCGAAACGCGATCGGTCGACGTCCACGTCGGCCGTTTGCGCGCGAAGCTTGGCGCGGCGGGCCGCCAGATCGAGACCGTGGTCGGACTCGGGTATCGGTTCGTCGATGTGTAATCGGGTTCTTTACCTACATTTTTCCATCCCGTGATCGCACCGTCATGTGAGCCCCATATGCTGGGCTTCATATGCACGTGGGTATACCACGGCATCGGTTACGACCCGATGGCGCAGCAGATGGCGCAAAAGTGAGCGTCATCGTCTGCGCCCATAATGAAGCAGCGCACCTCCCCGCCTGCCTGCACTCTCTCCTGGCTCAAACGCGACTCCCCGACGAAATTTTGGTGGTCAACAATGCGAGCACCGATGCGACGCGCGCCGTGGCGGAACAAGTGCCGGGTGTCCGCGTGGTCGACGAACCGCGCAAAGGCCTCGTGGTCGCACGCGAGACGGGGCGACACGAGACGACCGGCGACATCCTGGTGTATCTCGATGCCGATTGTCGCGCTCCGCTGATGTGGATTGAGCGCGTCGCGCACCATTTCGAGCGCGACGCCGGCCTGATTGCCCTGTCCGCGCGATACTGCTTCTACGACTGGGACTGGTGGGGCCGGGCCTTGATTCGCAGCTATGACTTCATCGTCGCGCCGCTCACGCAACTGCTGATCAAGCACGTGCTCGGGATCGGGACCATCTTCTATGGCGGCAACTTCGCTGTCCGCCGCGCTGCGCTCGATCGCATCGGCGGGTTCGATACGTCGATCGAATTCCACGGCGAAGACACGAACCTCGGCCGGCGCCTCTTTCGCATCGGCGAGGTCTCCCTTCATTACGACTGTTTCCTGTACACCTCCGCCCGCCGCTACATCGTCATGGGGAAGGCCGCCGTGTTCAGACTGTACGTCCGTAATTTCATCTCCGAACTGCTCCACCATCGTCCGAAGGACACGACACACGTGGATGTGAGAACACATGCCGGGATTTGAACCGTTCCTCCTGTGCGACTTCCACGTCCACACGCGATGGAGCGATGGACAACTGACGGTCAAAGAGGTCGTCGACCTCTACGGATCGACCGGCAAGTTCGATGTGATCGCGATTACCGATCACATCTTGATGAAACGCGACATCTTCGCGCGGGCCGGCCGGCTGGCAACACTCGGACGACGCGCCTTCGGCGTCCGCGAACGGGACTTCGGTGTCTATCTCGAAGACATCCGCAGCGAAGCGAAGCGAGCGATGAAGACGTACGGGATGCTGGTCATCCCTGGCGCCGAGGTCACGCAGAACCGGATCCGCGGCAAGAAGAACTCGCACATCATCGCACTGGACATTCGCGACTACATCAGCGCCGATCAGAGCGCGGACGCGATCCTGCGTGAGATCCGGCGGCAGGGCGGTTTGAGCATTGCCTGTCACCCGCATCACCGGACGACGCGCCGCATCGAGATCAGCACCTGCTACCTCTGGGATCATCGGGAAGAGCTGGCCGGACTGGTCGACGTGTGGGAAGCCGCCAACCGCGACGATCTGTTTTCGGTCACCAGCCTCAAACACTATCCGTACGTCGCGAACAGCGACTTCCACAAGCCGAAGCATCTCTACTCGTGGAAGACGCTCATCCGCAGCGAGAAGACGTGGCCAGCGATCAAGAGCGCATTGTGCGACAACACCAACGTCGCGTTGATGCTCTTCCGCAAGGACGAAGCGTCTGCCGCCTGACGTTACCTTGAATTGACCTCACTGTCTTCGTCCCGCCACTGACGCTTCGATAGATTTCGGCCGCTCATATCACGCGAGAGATCGCTCCCGCTGGAGGCCGGAATGAACGGACCCGATCGTCGTACGTTTCTCAAGTTGATGGGAATGCCTGCGCTGGCGGCACTCCCGCTGAACCTCAATCGCGCGCTGGCGATTCCCGCCAACAATCGCACCGGCACGATCGCCGACGTCGAACACGTCATCTTTCTGATGCAGGAGAATCGCTCCTTCGATCATTACTTCGGCACGCTGCGTGGCGTTCGCGGCTTCGCCGATCCCACGGTCGCGAAATTCCCGTCCGGTCAACCGGTGTGGTACCAGCCGAATGGGGCGAGCTCTCTGCTGCCGTTCCGTCCAACCAATGACGTCGGCTCGACCTATTTGCCCGACCCGCCGCACGGGTGGTCCGACACACACGCCGCGTGGAATGTGGGCAAGTACGATCGGTGGATCCCGAACAAGGGTGTGGTCACCATGACGTATCACACCAGGAAGGATCTGCCCTACCAGTACGCACTCGCCGATGCGTTCACGGTCTGCGACAACTACTTCTGCTCTCTGATGGGTCCGACCGATCCCAACCGGTACCACATGTGGACCGGATGGGTGGGCAACGATGGCGCCGGCGGAGGGCCGGTCATAACGAATGCGGAAGCTGGATACGATTGGCATACGTACCCCGAACGCCTCGAGGACGCGGGCATCTCCTGGAAGATCTACCAGGACGTCGGCGTCGGCCTCGACGCCGCGGGCTTCTGGGGATGGACCGAGGATCCGTACATCGGCAATTACGGCGACAATTCGCTGCTCTACTTTCACCAGTATCAATTCGCGCTTCCCGGAACACCGCTCGCCGACAAAGCAAAAACCGGAACGAACATCCTGTCGCTGAATCGCGACCCCGAGCACCTGATGGACATCTTCCGTGACGACGTGCAGCACGGGAGACTGCCGCAGGTGTCCTGGATCGTCGCGCCGGAGTCGTGCACGGAACATCCGAACTGGATTCCGGATGTCGGTGCCTGGTATGTCTCGCAGGTGATCGACATCCTCGCGTCGAACCCCGACGTGTTCAGCAAGACCGCGTTGTTCATCACCTACGACGAGGAAGGTGGGTTCTTCGACCATCTGGTGCCGCCAACGCCACCCGCCGTCCGCGCCCAGGGCCTCTCCACGGTTCCGATCACCAACGAGATCTACCCGGGCGATGCTGGTCATGCACCTGGCCCATACGGTTTCGGGATCCGTGTCCCGATGATCGTCGTCTCACCCTGGAGCAAGGGTGGATGGGTCAATTCGCAGGCGTTCGATCACACGTCGCTGATTCGATTCCTCGAAGCGCGCTTCGCCGGCGACCATCCGAATCTCATCGAAACGAACATCACGCCGTGGCGGCGCGCCGTTGCCGGCAATCTGACGACCGCGTTCGACTTCAAGAAGCCGGAGACGTGGACCCAGGTCGTCCTGCCGAGTACCGAGACGTTCAAGCCCGATCTCGAGCGTCATCGCGACGAGAAGCTCCATCCACCTCACAAGCAGGTCCTGCCGCAGCAGGAGCGCGGCGTCCGGCCGGCGCGCGCGATCCCGTACAGGCTCAATGCCCATGCGGCCGTGAATGCTCCGGACGCGTCCGTGCAGATCGATTTCGAGAACTGGGGCGCGGCAACCACCGTGTTTCAGGTGCGATCGGCGAACGCGCTCGATGCGCCGCGAACCTACACGGTCGGCGCTGGACAGCAACTCTCGGACACATGGAGCATGGTCGGCATCGGCGCCACCGAGTACAACCTGTCTGTCCACGGCCCGAACGGATTCCTCCGCATGTTCAAAGGAGGCATCGCGCCGTCTCGCTCGCGACTCGACGTCGGTGTCGATTACAGCGAGTCGACGCAAACCATCTCGCTGCTGATCTCGAACCAGGGATCACAGCCGGCAACGATTCGGGTGCGCGACGGGTACGCTGGCGGTACCGTCGAGCAGGTGCTTGCACCGGGCGGGTCGATATCCGAGCAGTGGCCAGCCGCACGCTTCTATGGCTGGTATCAGTTGGTGATCACGATTGCCGAGGATCCCGGTTTCGAGTACGTGCTCGCAGGACATCTCGAAAACGGCAAAGACAGCATGAGCGATCCGCTCATGGGTGGTCTGTTGCAGGGCTGACGCTTCGCAGAACGGCGAGAGGTGACAAGATCGGGGCATGACCAGCTGGAGCCCCGATCCGAACGCCTTACGTGGTCGTGTCGCGGTCGTTGCCGGCGCCACGCGAGGCGCCGGCCGCGGCATCGCCGTCGCGCTCGGAGAAGCTGGCGCCACCGTCATCTGTACGGGCCGCAGCAGCCGCAGTCGCTCGCTGCGGTCCGATTACGATCGTCCGGAGACCATCGAGGAAACCGCAGACATCGTCACCTCATTGGGCGGTCGTGGCATTCCACGCGTCGTCGATCATCTCGATCCGAATCAGGTCGGACAGCTGGCCCGGGAGCTCCGGGCGACGTATGGTCACATCGACCTCCTGGTGAACGACATCTGGGGCGCCGAAGATCTCAAGGGCCCGCCGCCCGATTGGAACAAGCCGATCTGGGAACACGATCTTCAGAAGGGACTCAGGATCCTTCGGCTCGCGCTCGATACTCACCTCATCACGTCTCACCACCTCCTGCCGCTGTTGATTGAACGCCCGGGCGGCCTGCTCGTCGAGGTGACCGACGGAACGCGCGACTACAACGCTTCGCATTACCGAATATCGGTGTTCTACGATCTGGCCAAGGTCGCGGTGAATCGCCTCGCCTTCTCACAGGGGCATGAGCTCGGGCCGCATCACGTGACGGCAGTGGCCATCACGCCTGGATGGCTGCGCTCGGAAATGATGTTGGATGCCTACCAGGTGACGGAGGACAACTGGCGCACTGCCGCCGCTCCGCCCGGATTCCTGGTGTCGGAGTCGCCTCGATACGTGGGCCGCGCGGTGGCGGCGCTCGCGGCCGACCCCGCGCGCGAGAGATGGAACCAGCAGTCCGTGACGTCGGGACAGATGGCGGCCGAGTACGGGTTCACGGATATCGACGGCTCACGGCCCGATGTCTGGCGATACATGCAGGCTACTGAGAGCGGCCACAACGTCGACCCGAGCGACTATCGCTAGTCCAGACCAGGGCCGCACTGGCGAAATGAGAGGACAGACAGCGGGACATGGCGGCATTGATCCGTGCCGCCATGTCCGCGGACCGCTTATGGAGCGGGGACAGCCGTGCGATTGGCCGGCACGATCTGCGGTTGAAACGAGAAGACTTCGCGCGTCCGCGGATCGACGGTCACCTTCACCCACTGCACGTCATTGTTCCCGTTGGCCTGATTGTCGCCGAATGTTTCCAGACGAGTGAAATTTTCGAGCCGCCGGCCCAAGGCATCCTGGAACGGCTTGTCGACTCGAAAGTAGTGCGAGTCGCCATGGACGTAGACAACCGGCCTGCGGAACGCGATGACCTCTTCGCGCAACGCCAGGAGAAACGTCTTGAAGCCATCCAGTGCTTCGTTGGCTTCCGCGAGTGTCCGCGGGTCGCGAAGAGGAGCGCGCGTGCCATCGGATTGATCCCACCCGGGATCGGCCTGCGAAATGAGCATGACAGCGGCGGCCTTCCGCTGCTTGGCCACGGCAAAGGCCTCGCGCATCCACGCGATGTCCGCCTGATTGCGCGCGGCGAACTCGTCCGGATCGGGTGCCGTGTCGCACAGGTTGTTGCACGAGCCCTGGATATTCAAGGTCGCATAGACGACCCGCTCGAACATCCAGCGCCGATTCTCGACGCATGGCACCGGCCCGCTAACCCCAAGACACAACGGAGTCGCCTGCACGTCCTGATGCAGCTTGGACCGGCCCATTGACAGCGGGGTGCTGAAGAACAGCTGCCGCTCGTAATCCAGGCGTTCGCGCGAGGAATAGGCGCCAGCCGACGGACGGTCACAGTCGGTCCAGTCGTTGTCGCCGGGCGTGAACATCGCCGGTGCCTCCAGTGAATCGAAGAACTCCAGCGCGCGGGCGTAGACCGCGTTGTCGCACCGGGACGATCCGGCCTTCAGGTCACCGTCGTTGACCGTGAACGCCAGGCGCTGGGCGTTCATGTCGGCGATCAGGTTCGGCACGCCAACGGTGTCCTGCAGCGGCGAATACGGAACGTCGCCCCACAGCCCGATCGCGTAAGCGCCACCGTTGCCATCCTCGCCGTCATGGGCTGCCGCCACGCGAGTGGTGCTGCCGACCAACGCAGCCGTCACGAACGTCGCCGCTAAGACCCCAACGACTGTCATGAATGCCGTCCGTTCCGACTTGCTCGTGACCAACTGTTGCTCCTGTCGTGTGCGCATGCCGTCCTCCGGAACCCGATATCAGCACGCACGAGTCACCAAGTGATGATGCCGTTGTAACCAGGTCGCAACAAATCGAACGATCGGGACGCAAGGTTTTGCACCGGCGTCACGAGCGCGTCACACGCGCCGGCCGCCCCGCGAATCAGACTGCGGCTCTCGCACATGACCAGATCATTGCTCTTGATCGCCGGCACGTTCATGGTGTCCCTCGTGATCGGTGCGGGGACGTCGTTACTCGATGGACGCGCTTCCGAGGTCCAGGATCCGCCCGAAGTCACGATCGGAGAGCGGCTCTTTCTCGAGACCCGGTTCGCCGAATTCTTCGCATCGTTCGTCGAAGTCGGCGGAGACGTGAACGCGCTGCTGCCCTCCGGCGATCCGGTCGTCGACCTTACCGCGACGACCGCCGCGCCTTTGCCGGGGCCATTCGCGGGAACTTCAATCAATTGCCGCGCCTGTCACCTCGTCGATGAGCAGGTCGATGCGCCCGGCGGCGGGATGCGAACCTACGCCGACTTCGCGCAACGCAGCCCGATTCCCAATCGCCTCGACGGTCACGGCACCACGCCGCGAAACTCGCCGACGCTCGTGAATGCATCGCTGAAACGAGACGGCGGACTCCTCCTGCACTTCGATGGAGAATTCGCCACATTGCCGGACCTGGTGAAAGCGACGCTGACGGGTCGCAATTACGGCTGGCTGCCGCGGCAATCAGACGACGCGATCGCGCACGTCGCGCGGGTGATTCGCGAGGACGATGGGCACGGCGAGCTGGCGGCGGACTTCGGAGGCCTCAGTTACAGCGTGCTGCTGACCGGAACAGATACGTCGATTCCGGTCGACCTGAAACTGCCTCGCGCTTTTCGCGTCGACGTCGGCAACGCGTCCGATGCGGAGATCGTTGACGCTGTCGCCACTCTGATTGGCGTCTACACCGAACAGCTCGCCTTCTCGACCGACGAGCGCGGCAACTTCAACCTCTCGCCGTTCGATGTCTTTCTGGAGCAGAACGGCCTCCCGCGGAAGCCCGCGCACGGGGAATCGGCGATCAACTACAGTCGGCGACTGGCTCGCGCGATCTCCAGCCTCGAGCAGGCCGCGGCAGTCCAATTCGTGGACGTGAATCCGAACACACTCGACGGCTCATTCGCGTTTCACGATCGACCGTTCCGCTTCGGCGTCGGTGAACTTCGCGGCTTGAAGATCTTCTTTGCTGAACCCGGCGCTGCCGCGGCCGGCACAGAGGAGCACGCGACCGGCAACTGCATCGCCTGCCACGCCGCACCGAACTTCACCGACTTTGCGTTCCACAACACGGGCGTCACACAGATCGAGTTCGACGAGGTTCACGGCGCAGAGGCGTTCGAGCAGCTGCACATCCCTGACCTGAACGCGCGCCGGGCGAATCCGGACGAATACCTGCCGGCGACCTCCGCTCATCCAGACGCGTCGGGCCGATTCCGTGCCCCGGCGAGCCCTGGCTCCCCAGGCCACACCGATCTGGGGCTGTGGAACGTGTTCGCGAATCCCGATTTCCCCAAGCCGCAGACGCGCATCTTCCGCGCACTGTGCCAGGAAAGCGCGAGTGCGTGTCGAACGGATGCGTTGCTCGATCGAGCCATCGCTCGCTTCAAGACACCAGGGCTGCGCGACCTCGGACATTCGAATCCGTATATGCACAACGGCGCGTTCCACGCGCTCGCCGACGTCATCGATTTGTATCGAACCACCTCGGTTCTGATGCGCAGCGGGCACCTTCGCAACGGCGCACCGGAATTGGCCGAAATCAGGCTGAGCCCGGCCGACGTCGACGCGTTAGTCGCTTTCCTTCGCGCGCTGGACGAGGATTATCAGTAGATTCACACTCGTCGCCCCGCCATCGTCCAAGGAGAGTAGAGACAACCGAATGGCATCTCCTGGAGGAGGCACCCATGCGCACGTTCGACGTTCAGGGTATCGAGATCCACGCGCCGCGTGGTCGCGTGTTCGAGTTCATCCGCAATCCCACCAATCTGCCGAAATGGGCGCACGCCTTCCAGTCCGCTGACGAGCACTCGGCTCGACTGGAAACACCAGCAGGCACCGTCGATGTCGGTTTGCGCGTCGACGCCGAACCACTCGCTGGCACAATCGACTGGCGGATGGAATTCCCCGACGGAACCGTTGGAGTCGCGCAATCACGCGTAACGGAGACGACGCGTGGAACGTCGATCTACAGCTTCGTGCTGCATGCTCCGCCAGTGCCGCTCGAGCAGATCGAAGGAGCGTTGGACGTCCAGCGCGCGAGGTTGCGCGCCGAGCTGGGCACGCTGAAAGCATCGCTCGAGCAAAAGTGATGGCAGAGCCGACAGTGGCGACGCTCGAGGAGCTCACGCGTCGAGCGATCGATGGCGATCGGGCTGCACTCGACTCGCTCGTCAGAGGCATCCAGGGTGACGTGTACGGTCTCGCCCTGCGCATGTTGTGGAACCGCGCGGATGCGGAAGACGCGACCCAGGAGATCCTCGTCCGCGTCGTCACCCGGCTCTCACAATTCGACTTCCGCAGTCGCGTGAAGACATGGGTTTATCGGGTGGCGGTCAATTACCTGCTCGACGTGAAGAAAAGCCCGGTGGAACGGATGCATCTCACGTTCGAGCAGTTCGGAGAGGATCTCGCCACCGGTCTCTCGGACGAGGGGCCGGACGAGACCGAGCGATCGGTCCTCATCGACGAAGTGAAGATCGGCTGCACGATGGGCATGCTGCAATGCCTCGATCGCGACCATCGGCTGGTCTATGTTCTCGGCGAAATTCTCGAACTCACCGGACCCGAAGCCGCGGAGGTGCTCGACATCACGCCGGCGCTCTTCCGCAAGCGGCTGCAGCAGGCTCGCGAGGAGATTCTTGCGTTCACACGCAAGCATTGCGGTCTGGTGTCGGACATGGCGACGTGCCGCTGTCACCGCCGCGTCCCCGCGGCGCTGCGTCTTGGCCGCGTCACGCCGGACACACTCGACTTCGCGAGAACCGCGACGTCATTTCACGAGGCACGCGCGTTGATTCGTGACGTCGAGGAGGCGAGGCGGGCGTTTATCCTCCATCGAGCCGGCCCGCGCGCGTCGACGGTCGATTTCGCCAGAAGCGTGCTGCAGGCGCTGGATCATGGACGCGAGCAGTAGATCGGCGCGCTGAATGCCGTCGGCCCGGTCGCGTCGCGAACCGCCATCGCGAACCAATCGCCGGAGGCCGCCGCGACACTGACCTCCGCCGTCTGGCTGTCGCGAGCGATCGAGGTCGACTCGACGACGGCGCCGTTGCGAATCCAGTCGACTCGCTGTCCGTTCGCGCCTTCGATCGCTGTTTTCAACGTGATGCGCCGACCGCACGCCGGCACGGTCGCACCTACCAGGTACGACTCACCAGCGGCGATGACCGAGAAATTCAACGCCGGACCATCAGTACTTCTCGTGCGGATGTAGACACGCCCGCGGCGCAGTCCTTCGACGATGCCGTCCTCCGAGAGCGAGTCGGCGTAGACGACGGTCGCCGGCCGGCCAATCCGGCGATCGGCTGGATCGTCCGGCGAGTGGTCGTCGCTGCCGCCGATCGGTACGAGGTGGTGACCGCGGTTGAGCATCTCAGCGAAGAAAGGCCATCCGGCCAAGGGGCCGTCCACGGTATCGCCGTTGACCACTTCGACGCCGCGCACGCCGTCAATCGTTCTCTGGTCACGGTCCATCCACCCGCATCCCATGCACCGTTCGTCGTCGGGCAGCAGCGGATGGTTGATAGAGACGAATGCGCCGGCTGACGTCAGCTCGCGCGCGATCGCTGCCAGGGGACGGTCCGGTGTGATCGCGAACGGAACGAACCGTCTTTCCCCGAACGCATTCATGTGGCCACGATACGTTGTCACCTCGCGCGCATGCAGCAACAGCAGCGATGGATAGAGCGGCTGCAGTCGGTCCACCTCGAGCCAGTGGCTGGTCGTGTTGTGATCGGTGAGCGCGATGAAATCGAGACCAGCCGCCCTTGCAGCGTCGAAGACGTGCGCGGGTGGAACGTGGACACGGTCGCCGCTCGCATTGACGGTGCGGCCGTCACTGTGACCGGAGTGCGCGTGAAAGTCTCCGACGTACCAGCCAGCCGCGGCGTTGAGGACCGGCGGCTCCTGTTGTGCGTTCAAGTCCACCCGCACGTGATAGGTCGCGCTCACGCCCTCGCGAATGTTCGGTACGCCGAGGAGCACGGTCCATCGGCCTGGCTCGACGGGTCCAGGCGAGTAGCCATAACTGGCGGAGTACGGCGCGAGCCACACGTGCTGTTGACCGCCGCCGCTCCATCCTCGAAACGCCGATGGCCCCCGCAGTCCGAGGTCGACGACGGTGTGATTGCGATCGTCATACGCGAGACGGACGTCGATGCGCTCCACGCCGGGTGGGACATCGAACGTGCGCTCCAGGACCCGACCGTTGTCGGAATGGGTAATGGTCCCGTCAATCGCCACACGCTCGGCTGACCACGGTCCGCGAAGCTCCGCGGCGAACGCGTCGTATTGGTCGACGGCGACGAAGTCGACGCCGGCGCGAATCGCAGCTCGCCAGCGCTGTTCTGCCGCCTCACGCGATCCGAAGTTGTAGCCGCTCGACCAGCCATTGCTCGTGTCCGCCGGGTCGTAGCCATCGAGCGTGTAGAAGCGGATCCACAACCCCGCGGCATGCGCGACGCGAACGGCAGCGGTCAGCCGATCCTCGTCGGCTCGATCCCAGGGACCGGCGTTCGGCTGTCCCTCGGGCTCGACAACCGCCCACGGGTTGTTCCACCAGCGACGATAGTTCGTACGCGGACCGGGGCCGCCGGCGCTCCCTCGATGAACGGCGCCGAAGACTCGCAGGCGGCCGCCGATTGGAACGTCGTCGTGAAAGATCCGCTGCTGCACGTCTGATTCTCCTGTGAGCACGAGCACCGGTGCCGGGACGATAGAGTCAATGTCACGCTCGGCCGCACGACGTTCCACGGTGCACAGCCACTTCTCATAGCGGCCAAGCACGTTCCAGATCTCCCGAAGATGCTCGGGCTCGTCGTCCTTGAAATCGAGATTGAGCGTGATCAGCGGCCAGGCATCACGCTGCCCTTCCCGGAGTGCACGCTCGACGATCGGCCGGATGCGTTCGAAGAAATACGTCTCGAGTGCGGGTTCTTCCCCGGTGAACGGCGGACCGTGCGACAGGATCGAGCGTCCTCGACCCGTGACGGGATCGGTGAACCAGACGAGGTCCTGTTCGATCGCGATCGGCAGGCCGGTCACCAGCGCACGATCGATCCGGTCCGCCCATCGACCCTGTTCCGGATAGGCATTGTGCGCGTCGAGGAGCACACGTGAACCGGGTCGCAGACCGCTCGGAGGCGAATCGGCAGCTCCGGCAACGAGCGCGGAGGTCAGCAGGACGAGCACACAGACCACTCGCGCAGTTATCGACGACATCGACCGACACTACCATCCGCGTTGGCACGATCGCGTAACGGCAGTGTGTCGCGGACCGTAAAGGTCCGCGCCGCGTTCCCATATCGCTGGACTGGTTTCATTTACGTTTTCGATGCGTCGACGCTACGGAAACGTTTCGCCGCGGTCACTCGATCGCCGCGGTCGCATTGGTACGGTCTCAGCTGGTTGGTGGTTGGTAGTTCGAGGTTCGTGGTTCGTAAGTTCCGACGAACCACCATCCACCATCCACCATCCATGCTGGGAGGGTATCCATGACACGTCTGTATGCGATCGCGGCGCTCTGTGTGTTGATGGGCGCAACGGCGCTTGCGCAAGTCGATCGAGCCATTGTGACGGGGATCGTCAGGGACATGGGAGGCGGAGTGCTGCCCGGCGCCACCGTGACCGTCACGAACGTCGCCACCAACGTCGCGGTTGATCAGCAGACAACCGATGCCGGCTCGTACCTGGTCGTCAACCTGATACCCGGCACGTATCGCGTCGACGTCGAGCTCATGGGCTTCAAGAAGACATCGCAGACGATCACGCTCGAGGTCGGACAGCAGGCGCGCGCCGACGTGGCGCTCGAAGTTGGTTCGTTTGCCGAGAGCGTGGAGGTGTCATCGACACCGCCCACGCTGAGCACGAACCAGGCGTCGCTGGGCCAGGTCATCTCACAGACGCAGGTCGCGAACCTTCCGCTCGCCATCCGCAACTGGGACGACCTGCTCGCGCTCGTCGCCGGCGTGCAGCAGGATCGCTACACCGAACAGGGCGGCGGCACGTCATTCGGACGCACGGGCGGCATCAACGTGCACGGTGCGCGCGCACTGCAGAACAACTTCCTCCTCGACGGCGTGGACAACAACAGCATCTCGGAGAACGTGCAGGAGCTGACGACGCAGGTGTCACGCCCGTCGGTCGACGCCATTCAGGAATTCAAGGTGGTGACGAGCCCGTACTCGGCGCAGTATGGCCGCTCGCCTGGCGCCGCGGTGAGCGTGTCGACCAAGTCGGGCACCAACGCGTTTCACGGCACGGGGTACGAATACTTCCGCAATCAGTCGATGGACAGCATCGACTTCTTCTCCAAACGCGCCGGCGCCGCCAAGCCCGACAATCGGCAGAATCAGCCGGGCGTCAATCTCGGTGGGCCGATCATGCGGAATCGTGCGTTCTTCTTCGCCGATTACGAGGGCACGCGGATCACGCGTGGCGTCACGCGCCTGACGCGAGTGCCGACCGCCGACGAGCGCGCCGGCGTCTTCACGTCCACTGTCAGGGATCCGCTGACCGGACTGCCCTTCGTCGACAATCGCATTCCGACCGATCGCATCGATCCGTTCGCGGCCGGCATCATCTCGCTCGTGCCGCTGCCCAACCAGCCCGGCGCCAACAACTTCTTCCGCACCGGCGAGCTGATCGACAACTCCAACCGCGTGCTGGCGCGCATCGACTGGCGCGGCGGTGCGAGCGACAGCATCTTCGGACGCTACATCCATTCGGATCGCGATCGCGAGATTCCAGGCGCCTTTGGCGGAGTCGTCGACGGAACAGGCACCTCCGCCTTCGGTAATCAGGACATCAAGACGCATGCGTTCGTCGGCGGCTGGACGCGGGTGATCTCGTCGAGCACGGTCAACGAGGCTCGCGTGTCCTGGTCGCGTTCGACGTCCGATGCGGTCCAGCAGCCATTCGGTCTGGCACCGCCCGCCAACGCGCAGATCCCGGGAATGATCACCAACCCGCTGGTCGCTGGTGGCCTTCCAGGCATCACCATCGACGGGTATTTCGGGGGGTCGGGCCTCGGGCGGATTGGTTCACCGGACTTCCTCCCCAAGTTCCAGCACACGGACCAGTTCGAGTACCTCGACACCGTGTCGATGCTGCGCGGCAACCACGCGTTCAAGATCGGGGCGGACGTCATCGCGCCGATGAAGAACCGCTACCTCGATGTCCCGTCGACGCGCGGATCACTGCGGTTTCGAAACTCGTTCACGGGGAACCCGATGGCGGACTTCCTCCTCGGCTACGCGTCCGACCTCGGCCTGTCGAATGTGTGGGACGTCGAACAGCGTCACTGGGCGACGATGGGGTTCGCGCAGGATGATTGGACCGTCAGCGGCCGGCTCACGCTGAACCTTGGCCTGCGCTACGACTTCATCACGCCAGCGCTCGAAGCGCGCGACGCGCAAACCAACTTCGACCCGGCGGGCTCGGGCAGCCTCGTGTTTGCGAAGGACGGATCTCTCGAGGATCGTGGTCTGGTCCAACCCGATCGCAACAACTTCGCGCCGAGGCTCGGGGCCGTGTATCGCATGAACGACAAGACGATCGTGCGCGGCGGCTGGGGGATCTTCTACAACCTGTTCGATCGCGTCGGCAGCGAGGACCAGCTCGCGCTGAACGTGCCCGGGCTGATCAACAACAGTGTCACGCAGACCTCCGGCGCCCCGGTGCTCATCCTGCGTCAGGGCTTCCCAGCGAACTTCCTGACGCTGCCGAATCTCGACCCGACGGCGGGGCAGCTGGCACGCCTGCGCATTCGAGCGGTCTCCGAGGACGCTCCGAAGACGACGATCAATCAGGCGAGTGTAGGTGTGCAGCGTGAATTGCCCGGCGCGATCACCGCGACCGCCGACTTCATCTATACACGCGGATCGAATCTCGCCTCTCTCGTCAATCTGAATCAGCCGTTACCGAGCACGCCAGGAGCCAGCGACGCGAGAGGGCTGCTGCCATATCCGAACTTCGGGTTCATCGAATGGCGCGCGCAGAACGGGAAGTCCGAATACAAGGGACTGGATACGGCGCTCGAGAAGCGGTTCGCGGGCGGATACGCCTTCGGCGTCTCCTACACGCTCGGCGATTCGAAGGACAACGCGTCGGAACAGCTGACCACGCAGGGGTCGAAATCGTTTCCGCAGAACTCGCGTGACTTCAGCGCGTGGTATGGACCCAGCGATTACGACGTGCGCCATCGTCTCACCACCAACTTCGTCGTCAACTTGCCACTCGGTGACAGCCTGGCGGGTCGCGACTGGGTGTTCTCGGGCGTCTATGCCGCACGCTCGGGTCGTCCGTTTACGGTCGATCAGAGCAACAACAACGTGGGTCAGAGCATGACCGGGCTGCCCAATGTCGTGGGCGACCCCGACGGCCCGAAGACGGTCGATCACTGGTTCAACACCGTGGCGTTCGCGCCGGTCGCCTCAGGGGTATTCGGCAACGAGCTGAGAAATCGGCTGCGCGGACCGGGGTTCCAGACGTTCGACATCAGCCTGCAGCGAGCACTGCGATTCAACGATCGATACGCCGCGACGCTGCGCTGGGATGTGTTCAACGTATTCAACACGACCAATCTCGGGCTGCCGAATCGCAATATCTCGGACGCGGCGACATTCGGCACGATCTCGAGTCTTTCCGGTGACGCGCGGATCATGCAGCTCGCCGTGCGCTTCACGTTCTAATCAGAGTTCATCGGGCGGGTCGGCCGTTTGCGACCCGCCCTTCTCATCTCGATCGCGCGTTGTGTCGTTGTCGGAGATGCAACGTTTGAAGCCGTCGTGATCGCGTCGCATACGCGACCGCGCGCAAATACCACCCACTCACCCCATACGAGTCGCCTTCTTTCATGAAACGCGCGGTCTTGCGGCGTGGGGGCGAGGTTTCGTTAGAACTGGAAACGCAGGGCGAACTGGAGTTGCCGCGGCGTGCCGAGGCCCACGGTTCGCCCGACGGTGCTCGTCAGGCGGCCGAACGTTCCCGCCGCCGCAGACGTGTACGGCTGGCCAGGTTGGATACGATTCGCCTCATTCAGACTGCTGCTCGGGATCGCCTGGGGCAACGTGCCCACCGGATTGGCGAAGTTCACGGTGTCGAACACGTTGAACACCTCGAGCCGCAACTCCACGGCGCTCGAGCTCCCCATGGCGATGTGCTTCGCCAGGAAGACATCGGCCTGTCTGAAGCTCGGACCATGGATCGCGTTTCGTTCCAGATTGCCGAACGTGCCGGGGACGGGAGTCGCGAACGCTGCCGCGTTGAGGAACAGCAGGCTTCCGTTGTGGACGAAGGGATCGACACCCGCCACGAGATCCGGCCGTCGCACGTTACGTGATGCGCCTCCGCCGATCGTGTTGATGACCGCCACGCGGTCGGCCGCCGGGTTCGCGAAGATGGCGCCGGTCGCGTCCCGATACACCACGTCGGGACGGACGATGCGGATGTCCACGGGAAGGCCGCTACGGGCATTCACGATGCCGCCGACGTTCCAGTCGCCGAGCAGCGCACCGCCGATCCCACCTCCGTTCGATCCAAACCGTCGTCCCTTGCCGAACGGGAGCGGATAGATCGCGCTCAGATTGAGAGCGTGGCGCACGTCGAAGTTGTTGTACCCGTTGTCGTACGCGAACTGGTCGAGCGCGCGCGCGTTGTTGCCCGAGGTCAATGCTTCGTTGGACCCGGCCGTGTTGCCGCGGCTGCTGCCAAGAGTGTACTGCGCGTTCACCGCGAGACCGGTCGTGGAACGGCGCGACAGCGAGAGCATCATCGCGTTGTAATGATCGCGGCCGCCGCTCGTCTTGTAGTCCACTTCCGCAAACGGGTTCTGCACGCCGACCACTGCACCGGTGTCGTCGCGCTGCACGATCGAGAACTCACGAACGACCAGCGCCGCCTTCGTCGGATCGGGATTGGTCACGACCTCCGTGATCCGGTTGGCGATGCTCCGCAGGAACAGGTTCCGTCCCTGGCTGCCGACGTACGCCACGGTGGCGGTGAAGCTGTCCGGCAGTTCGCGCTGCATCGACGCGGTGTACTGATACACCCGCTCGGGAATCGAATAGTCGTTCGCGTAAGCGCGGGGCTGGTACGAGCGGTTGTTCGGGTTGTTGACGAAGTTGGCCACGAGCACCGCAGGATCGATCGGAAAGGCACTGTTGCTCAGGGTCGAGCTCACGCGATCGCTCTCGACCGGCTGAATCTGATCCTCCGTCTGACCCGGGCCGACGAAGACGCCGAACCCTGACCGAAGCACCGTCTTTCCCGGCGCGTAGGACAAACCGACGCGAGGCTGGACGTTCGTCTTGCTCGAGCGATAGAGCGACGTCGTGTTCGGATCGATCGCGCCGGTCTCGATGTTGAACTTGACGATACGGTTCTCCGCTTCTCGCAGCGGCGAGTAGTAGTCGTATCGCAGACCGTAACTGAGGGTGGCAGCGGACGCCAGGTGCCATTCGTCCTGCGCATAGCCGACGTAATAGTTCTGCGCGGTGTGGCGAACGCCGGTGGCGCCCTGGTTGAACGGACTCGGTGCGCTCACGTCACCCAGGTATTGAACCGATGACGCCTGGTTGGCGAGGAACCCCGCGATGTTGGGGAACGTGTAGGTGATGCCGCCGAGTCGATCGGTCGTCATGCGCACGGCCCGGAGCTCGCCACCGACTTTCGCCAGATGGCTGCCCATCACGGTGCTGAGCGAATCGACGAACGACAGCGAGTACGGATCGTATGGTTGTCCGCGACCGTTGGTCGCGCTGTTGGCGCGCACGAGTCCGCCGGGCACCGCGATGCCCGATGATGCGCCTTGTCCGGCAACGCCTGTGTTCGCGACCGAGCCACTGAGATTGAATGCGAGATTGGACAGGTCGATGCCGTCGACAAGAGGCGCGAGACCGTTGATCCGCGTCGGTGCCGCGTTATAACCGAGCTTGAACTGGTTGGTCGTGCGATCGGACAGCGCGCCCTGCAAGGTGAAGACGGCATTGGTCGGGTTGTCCGTGATACTGACGCTGCGTCCGGTCACGCCCTCGGGCTGCACGTTGGTGCCCTGGTCGTGCAGCACGCGCACGTACGAGGTCCACGCGGTGTTCAGTTTGACGTCGATCCGGCTGCTGAACGCGTTCTCCCTCACATCCTGGACGCCTTGGAGCTGGGCGATGTCGAAGTCCGGGTTCGCAGAGGCACCGGGAAGAAGCACAGCGGAGGGTGCCATGAACGCCGGTCGCAGCCTCGCGATCGCCGGAACCGCGCGCGCCCATGACGCGGCGCTCGGGACCGCTTCGACGAAGTTCACACCGGCTCTGAGACGATAGGCCTCGTAGCTGCCGAAGTAGAACGCTCGATTGTTGACCAGCGGTCCGCCGAAGGAGCCGCCGAACTGATGCTGGTTGAGGGCAGATGTCGGCAGATCCGCGGCCTTCTCGAAATAATTCGGCGCGTCGAACGTGTCGTTGCGCACGTACTCGAACAGCGACCCGTGCGCCTGACTGCTTCCGGACTTGGTGATGACGCTGACCTGTCCGCCGGTGCCGGTGCCGAACTCGGCCGGATAGTTGTTCGATTCCACGCGGAACTCCTGCACGTTCTCCAGACTCGCCTGCAGTTTGAACGGCGTGGGAATCTCGCCATTGAGATTGCCGGGCGCGGCGTCGATAATCGCGGAGGCTTCGATCCCGTCATAGCGAATCGCATTCTGCTCGACAGCGCGGCCGCTGAAGCGCACGTCCTGCCAGGTGCCCGTGCCGGCGTTCTGCGATCCGGGCGTCTGCAGCATCAACTGTGACATCTGGCGGCCGTTGACCGGCAGGTTCAACACCTCGCGCTCGCCGACATTGACCCCGATTCGCGCCGAGCTGAGGTCGACGAGGTTCGTGTGGCCCATGACGACGACCATGTCGATGCCGGCGGCCTCGAAGGTCACATCGAGGCTGAACTCCTGTCCCGCCACCAGCTGCAGACCGGTGTAGCTGACCGGCGTGAGCTGTCCCGACATGGCGCGAACCGCATAGGACGAGGGTTTCAGATTCGGCACGACGTAGCGGCCATCGGCGCCCGCCCTGACGCTCCGCTCCTCCCCCGTTCGTTCGTTCTTCACGATCACGGTCGCGCCTGGCAGCGCGACACCCGAATGGTCGCGGACCGCGCCCACGAATCTGCCGTCGGATTGCGCAACGGCGTGGGATGCGGTGAACAACCAGATGGCGGCGACTGCAACCGCCGCACGAATTCTCAATTTCGCCATGTACAGCCGCACTCCTTCACGGCTGGACCAAAACGGCCATTTCCTGTTCTGCAATCGACCGGCGAGGCGCCGTCTTGAACGCAGCTGTCGCTGAATGTCGGTGTATGGCCCAAAAAGTGAGGCTTCAGTGCATCAAGAGGACGATTTCGAACAGGATCAACAGCACGACCACGAGCTCGAGAAACTCGCCGCGCGCCATCGACGTGCGTTCGATCGCGAACCGGTAGATGTCGTCGACGGTCTCGAGCTTCTCGCGAACGTTGGCCTTCCACTGGTCGAGGCCGAGACGCGCCGCGGTGAGGCCGAAGACACGCGCCGCGTATACGTCGCCGGCGATCTTCAATGCGTTTTCGGTCTTGTCGGTGAGCTCGTTGACGTCGATGAACAGCGAGTGGACCTGACGCGCCGCCCGCGCGTAGCGACGCGGGATCAGCGTGCGCCGCCAGTTGTCCGACTGCAGGCGCGCGTAGATGCGCGCCAGCTCCGAGTCGAGCAGTTGATCGTAGTACCTAAACTCGAGCAGCTGCGAGTTCGCAAACTCCAGGAGCTCGAGCACTCCTGACGCGCCCTGCGGCGTGTCGTAGACGAGCGCGCTGCTCCACGTGGCGATGACCATGTCGGTTGTGTAGTACGAAATGCGGTGCCGCAGCACCTCCTCGCGTTCCTGCGCGCTGAGCGGCTCGCGTTCGCCGCGAAGCAACTGGGCAATCGACGGCCCGTGCGAGGCGATGAGCGCCTCCGTAGGTTCGGTCGAGGCGTCGGTCAGCAGCGCGAAAACGAGATAGTCCTCGGACAAGAATGCGGATCGCGGTCGCGCGACTGCGGGCTCGACGCGCGACAGCAGCTCACGGCATAGCCGTTCGGCGCCCGACGCGAGCGCCGCATTGTCGTGCCACCGCAAACCGGCGTCGAGGAGTTCTTCCCACGTATCTGGCAGCGCACGACTGAGCGCGACCGATACGACCCCGTACTCGAATGCCTTGAAGCGTGCGCGAAAGCCCTCGACCTCACCGGCGCCGATCGCGCTCGCCTCGATGACGACGGGTGGCTGCTGGTACTGCAGGTAGATCGGCGATGGCGGCCTGGTCGACAAACGCGTCGTCGTCGACGCGTCGATCAGCTCGCCCACCTGCTTGAGATCGATCGCGTCGGCGATATCGAAGAGATAAAAGGCCGTCACGTGGCCGGAGAGCATGACGGCCGATGATACTCAATCACCTGCTTGTGACGAGATGCGGCGCGGACCTTTACGGTCCGCGCTGGCGAGCCGTAAAGGCTCGCCCCGCACCCACACACACGTGAACCCGGCGCGTCCCGGAACTAGTTTCCCAACAGCCGCAGCAGCGACTCGAACGATGCGTGCTTCGCGACGACGGGGCGGCCGTAGTTGTACGGTGTATCGAATCCCTTGACCGAGTGCCAGATCGCGCGGTTCAGGAGATCGGCGTCCGACGAGTCTGGCTCCGAGCTGTCGATGGTCATCGAGAACCGCGCCAGCTGCAGCTGCAGTCCCTTGAGAGAGGCAACCGGCTGATTCATCTCGTTCAGCGGGATTTGATTCGGTAGCGCCTCGTACGGCGTAAGGTCCGGCGTGTTGGTGAACAGGCTGAACATCGGCTCGGCCGCGAGATCGAACTGATTCATCGGCGACAGACCGAGAATCTGCTCGATCGTGCGGTACATATTGACGATGGTGTAGAACGAGCTCTCGACGTGGTGCCGCTTCGTGTACGGGCTGATCACCAATCCGACGGTGCGATGGCCATCCACGTGATCGAGCCCGTCCTGTGAATCATCTTCGGTCACGAAGATCGCCGACTCTTTCCAGTAGCGGCTCTTCGAGATCGCCTCGACGATCCTGCCGAGCGCGAGGTCATTGTCCGCAACCATCGCGCGTGGCGTCGGGAATGCCGGGTCGGTTCCCTCGGTGTGATCTTCGTACAGCAGCAACAGGTTCAACTGCGGCAGGTTGCCGTTCTTCTCGTACTCGGCGAACTCCTTCAGGAAGATGTCCGCGCGGTATTGATCGACGACCCGCCCCTCGGCCGCCGGATACTTCGGGTGGTAGACGTCGCGCAGACCGACGATGATCGCGCGCGCATCGATGTTGACGTTGTGCGTGCCGTTCTTCCAGTCGTTGTAGATGTCGGTCCATGTCGCGTTGGCGGGCGTGATCGTGTTGGCGCCACGTTCGCCGAAGGCGCGAACCGAGAGACCGCGCGCCTTGGCGTTGTCGTAGATGGCGTCGGTCGGCCCGAGCAGCATCGGATTCTGGTTGTTGCGGGCGTTGCCGTATTTGTGCGTCCACGTACTCGGGTAGGCCTGCAGGACCCAGCGGTGACCAAGTGCCGACTGATCACCAGGTCCGTAGTAGTTGTCGAGCAGCGCGAATTGTTCCGCCAGCGCGTGATGGTTCGGCGACACCTCGCGACCGAACTCCACCAGGTCGGGATCGCCGTTGCCCTGTTTCAGGTCGCCGAAGACCTGATCGTAGGTGCGGTTCTCCTTGATGATGTAGAAGACGTGCTTGATCGGTGACGCTTCGCCGATGTGCATCGGGATTGGATTGGCGCCACCCGCTCGATCGACACCGTCCGCTGGCAAGCCACGATTGTTCTGCCGAACCTCCGCGGTCAACTGCGCGAGCTGGCCCGGCGCAGGCGCATCGAGAATCGAAACGACGCCTTTGCGATCCCGGTAGCTGCGCCCCTCACCAGCCGGCGCGATCGAACCGAACCCGTAACCGCTCGCGATGAAGAGTTCATTGCCATCTGCGCTGAGGGCCACTGCGGTCGGATACCAGCCCGTCGGGATGAGGCCTCGCACCGCCTTGGCACCGGCAGGCTGTGCGTCGACGACGGCGACCGCATTCTCAGCCGCATTCGCGATGAACAACGTTCCCCCATCAGGGCTGACGACCACCGCGTTCGGTGAGCTGCCGAGAATTGGCTGACGCCCTGGGCCGGTTTGCCCGACACTGAGCGTGGCCGTCACGCTGTCGGTCGTCGTATCGATGACCGAGACGGTATCGCTGTTGGCATTGGTGACATACACGCGCGTGCCATCAGGACTGAGCGCCATTCCACACGGATGGAGTCCGACCTCGATCGTTCGTACGACCGAGTTGCTGCCGGTGTCGATGACCGAGACCGTCCCGCTGATCGGAATACCGGTTCGCGAGTCCACGGCAACGGGAAACATGCCGTCGGTCACGTCCCCGGCGCGCGGGACTCGCCCGCCCCAGTTGGTGACGTAGACCTTCGAACCGTCGAGCGACGCGACGGTCGTGTAGGGATAGATGCCGACAGGGATCCGCGCCACGACCGCGCGCGTGGCCGTGTCGATCACGCCGACTTCATGTGTCATGTTCAGCGCCACGTAAAGGCGACTGCCATTGGCGTTGAGGCTCAGACCGCTCGGCGCGGCGCCCGCAATGGCGATGGCCCCATCGGCCGCAAACGATCCGTCGGCGAGCCGTTTGAACGTCTGCACATTGTTGCTGGCGCCACCTCCGACCCAGATGCGATCGCCGCTCGCGTTGAACGTTACGCCGACGAAGCTGTTGCCGATGCTGATGCTCTGTTTGAGCGAGCGGCTCGCGATGTCAATCAGGTGCAGCGCTCGTGGATTGAAATTGCTCCCCGTGACGACGGCCATCAGCGCTCCGTCCGGACTGCGGACCATGCCGAGCGGGCGATCGTTGACTTCGATGTGATCTCCGGCCGGCGTCAGAGCGCGTCCCGTCGGAACGATGATGCGGCCGTCGGGCTGCACGCCGACGACCATGTAGGTCGTCGCGAACACGGCCGTCGAAACAATCCCGGCGAACGCCAGTGCATACCACGTCCGTCCAGCAGCTAGTCGGCGCATCGGTGTCTCCTCACTCGTTGAATGCGAACAGAAAAGGGTTTCCCAACTCCCAAACCGCCCTGTGGCCGTTGGGAGTTGGGACGCTGGATGTTGTCGTCGAGAGTGGTCAGTTCCCGGTGGCGACGCGCGTGGCGTCACGTTTCCGATCCGGATAGGGCTTGTCGCCCATCAGACCGGACCAGAGCACCCGATTGAAGAGCGCCGGTGGCACGAGGTCGGCGTCGGAGAAGTCGAACCCCAACGTGACCGAATCCCAATACGCGGCGTCGTGCGCCGGTCGCACGATTGGCCCGGCGGCGAACTTCACGCCGTTGACTTTCTCGCCCAGGCCGAGCGCAGTCGTCGCCAGGGCGGTCGACGCTTCGGCGGCATACGTCCACTTGCCGGACGACTTGATGTCGAACACATCGGCCATCGGCCGCTGGAACGCGGTGTTCAGATTGATGTGCTCGGTGCCGAGCACGTCCTCGATCGTCCGCAGCGCGTTGACCTGGCTGTAGCGCGTGCTGATGACCGCGCCCTGCTTCACGTACGGTCCGACGACGAACGCGGTGCCCCGATGGGAGTCCACATGGTCTGGTCCATCCTGCACGTCGTCTTCGGTGACGATGACCAGCGTGTCCGACGCGTAGCGGCTGTTGGCGACCGCCTGCACGAGTTGACCGAGCGCGAGATCGCAGTCGGCCTGCTGCGTTTCCGGCGTGTTGATCCCGCCGAGCGCGGTACCGAAGCTGCCCATGTGGTCGTGGCTGATGCGAACCAGCGACAGGCTTGGAAGCTTGCCGTTGGCGACGTACTGGTCGAACTCACGCTTCCACTCGTTGTAACGCCAGATGTCCGGGTAGTTCTGGTCGTATCCGCGGAAGTAGAGATCGGTGAGCGACGCGAGCGACGGATCGAGCGGCGCCACCTGAATCTGCCCGGCCGCGTGCGGATCCATGATCGGCGCGTCCTTGGTCCCGATCGGGCCGATGTTGTTCGTCAGGAACCCGTAGTTGCGAACCGTGCCGCCCGCTTTGAGCACCGCCTTGAAGATGTAGCCGTCCTCGATGCCGAACGGCGCGTCGGAGGACGCATGATTGGCAGCTCCCGCCAGCAGATTCGCCGTGCTGCCCGGCAGCCCGAACGTCGCAACGCTGTAGTTGGTCGTTCCCGCCGGTCCCGCGGCTGCGTCGCGATCGGCCACGGCCGCGAAGTTCACCGGCGCATTGCGGTTCGTCCCCTCCGATTCGTACGAGAGGCCGCGCATCGCCTGCGACACGGCGTAGTTGATCTGCTGCGTGATGGCCTCGGTATTCGTCACGCGACCCTGCAGCGACCATGACCAGCCGTCCATGCTTCCGTCGCCCGGATTCATGAAGTTGTCCAGCGTTACGAACTGCCTGGCCAGGCTGTGGTTGTTCGGCGTCATCGACTCGCCGAACTGCGTCAGCGCCGAATCACCGTTCGCGCCGTTGTTCAGATCACCGAGCACCTGATCGTAGGTACGGTTCTCCTTGACGACGTAGATGACGTGCTTGATGTGTCTGCGCATGAACTCCATCACCCTGGCGTCCTGCCCGTTCACCGCGGTCGAGTAATGGTTGTTCCGGGCGACCTGTTCGGTGAGGTCCCGCACCTCATTCACGGTCGGAACCGGTGCGCTCACGAGCGACGCGCGTTCCAGCTGGAACTGATACTGATTGGAGGCGCGTGAGTCCGCCGCCGCCTTCTGATTCCCGCCCGGATACGTGTAGGCGGTGATGCTGGCGGTGCTGCTGGCAAGATGGTTCGGGTTGGGCCCGGTCACGCTCTTCCCGCTGACGATGTACATGTAGGCGCCGTCGGCGCTCAGCGTGACGTCGTGCGGCTCATACGCCGTCGGGATCAGGCCGACGACCTTGTTCGCGCGTCCGCCGGTCACCGGAATCACGGCAATCGAATTCGAGCCGCTGTTGACCGCATAGAGCGTGCTGCCGTCCGGCGACAACGTGACCGCGGAGGTGGCGGCGCCGGTGTATTTCTTCGCCGGAAGGACGCCCAACGGTGCTCGCGCGTCGATCTTGGCGACGACCTTGTTGCTCGCCGTGTCGATCACCGCGACCTGATCGGCATTGTCCTGCGCGACGTACAGCGTCGACTGCGACGCATCGAGCGTCATCCCCTCGCCGTTGCCATCGAGCTTGATGCGCGTGATCAGGTGGCCGGCCGTGGGCGAGGAGATGTCGACGACGACGACCTCGCGGTCGCGATCCGACGACACGTACGCGATTTCGTTGCCCTTGATCGCCACGCCGTACGGGAACGTCCCGCCGACACCGCCGTTGCGCCCTTCGTTGCCAGCCGCGAACGGACGGAGGTCGTGTTCGTAACGGACCGTGCGCGTGGCGGTGTCGATCACGCTGATCGAGTCGTTGTAGTTGTTCACAACGACCAGCGTCTGCCCGTCGGCCGAGAGCGCGAGCCCGCTCGCGTTCGGAGCGACGCCGATGCCCACGCCTTTGTTGCGCGCGCTGCCGGTCGAGCCCGCAGGATAGTGATTGAGCGCGATGTCCGCAGCTTTGCTGAACGTGCCACCGCTCTTCGTGTAGACATACACCTCATCGTCGCTGCCGCCGGCGGCGTAGAGCGTGTTACCGTCGAGCGAGAACGCCAGACCGACGTGCGCGTTGCGCTGCTGGATCACCTGCGTCAGCGAGGGATTCGCGCGATTCGGCCCTTCGACGTTGTAGAGGAAGACGTATTGGGTGGAATTCGGCGTGTCGACCGTACCATCCGGCTTGTACAGCGAGTTCTGCCCCGCGGTGATCACCGCGAGCGTGGTGCCGTCGGGACTCAATTGCGAGCGCACCGCCTCGCCGGCGATGAAATTCGGATAGGCTGGCAGATTCGGATTCAGGTACTGCTGGACCGAATCGCGAACGGCGGTCGGCGTCACGTATTGGCCAGTCGGCAGCGCGATCCCCGCCGGGGCATCGTCGTCGTCGCGATCGGCGGCGCTTCGTTCGTTGAGCGCGGCGCGCGACGTCAGCGCGACAACGGTCGCCAGCGTGAGCGCACTGAGCCTGAACAGGTGGTGGACTGATCTCCTCGTCATCGATGAACCTCTCTCTGAGTAGTGGCGTGCGACTACGAGGGTGCGCGCGACGTATGACGAGGAGACGTTGATCGCGACAAGCGCGCGTAAATTCGCTGCGACTCGGATCCGGATGCGGCGCCGACCTTCACGATCCACGCTCGTTACATGAGCTTGAAGCGTCGATCATCGCGCGTTCACGCGTGGCTGCTATCGTCGCGCGATGATTGAACCGCGACACGAGCACACGAGGGTCGAGCTCGGTTACTCAGTGACCTTGTACTGTGGATGCCGCCTGCGGGTGAGCCGCACGCGCGATCGGCAGGGACAGACGCGAACGATCCAACGCAAGCACCCGCGGTGCGTGCACGCGCGCCACGCGGAGGGCGCGCGTCTGTTCTTGTGGGACATGCTCCCGCCGCGGTCCCCTGACGTGGAATTCAACTGGCTGTAGAACGTCAGAAGGCATAGCTCAGCGACGCGCGCAGCGCATAGCCGTCCCTGCCTCCGCCAGTCGGCAGGCTGCGCGTGGCATCGCTGGCCAACGCGCTGCGTGTCGCGTGGATCATCGGACCGCCCGCCGCACCCACCTGCCACTTCGCGGACGGCGGCGCAAAGCGGATCGATGGCCCGACCAGCAGCCGGGCCCCGCCCTCGGCTTCATTCGGATCCCAGAATCCCTCGAGATCCTCGCCGATCATCTCCACACCTACGTGCATCACGCGCGTCACCCGACGGGCTACACCGACGGTCGTGATCAGATCCATCGTGTCGCGCACGGTCGACATCGGCTTTTCGAACAGCGCGTTGCCGTCGACACGCCAGGCGCTGAACGTGCGTCCCGCGGCGACGCGACCGAGGAGCACGTTGATGCCCTGCGGCTCGTGGCGGATGCCCAGACCCGCAGCGAGACTGGCCTGACGCTCGGGCGACTGCAGCACGTTGTAGAGAACCTCTCCCTGCTGTGACGTGCGCGTACTGCTCTGACCACTAACGACGCCGACGCGGCCGAGGAACGTCAGGCGATGACCGAGCGTCGCTTGAACGCCGAGACGCTGTTCGGGCTGATCGCCCTCGGTGAGATCGAATGGCCGCTCGCCAAAGCCACTCTCGACGCGGACGCTCGCGTGAGGCGTGTCCGTGCGCGGCGTCGACACGGAGAAGAGAAACGGATGATCGTCGTTGGCGCGGCTCGATTGAGCGGCGGCGGGCGCGGTCACCAGACCAAACACGATGAGGACTGTCGCGATGCGCGATGTGGACATGCGGGAACGCTAGCGGCGGGATGTGACGAACGTCCGATCGCGACGGAACCGCGGCGCAAAATCGACATGACGCGGCGGGCTGGATGGTGGATGGTGGACGGTAGATAGTCACAGTCGAGCCACTCGCGCAAGGACGTGGAACTTCACCCCGCCGCGAACCACTCCCCACCGCAACCAGCGAGGCGTCACAACGAAGTCACGTGCGCGTTGTGGGGAGGTAATTCGCAGGTAGTACACGAGTGCGGAGGAGGACTCCACGTGAAACGACTGTCCGCTCTCTTCTGTTCAACGTTGCTATGCGTGCTGCTCTCGATGTCGTCCCTCGCTCAGGCGCAAACGCTGATCGGCTTTGCGCGCCTGCCCGCCGATACGTTCGCGCCAGGGCCTACGTCGGGGCAGCTGATTGCGCCAGCCAACGGCGTGATCCCGCCGTTCATCGACAAACAACCGGTTCAGGGGTTCTCGGCCGTCCTGCGTGGGCCCAATGGAGACTTCTGGGCGATGCCCGACAACGGCTTCGGAGCCAAGGACAATTCCGCTGACTATGTGCTGCGCGTGTACCGCATCTCGCCCGACCTGCGGACGAAGACCGGCGGCAGCGCCACGATCGCACTGAAGTCGTTCATCGAGCTGCGCGACCCGAACCACAAGATCGATTTTCCGATCGTTGCCGACGGCGCTGTTTATCCAGGCACCGCGATCCCGGTCGATTCGGACATTCGTGACCGTCGTCTGCTGACGGGCGGCGACTTCGACATCGAGTCGATCCGGCAAGCGCATGATGGGACGCTGTGGTTCGGGGAGGAATTCGGACCGTTCCTGATTCACACCGATGCCACGGGCGTGGTGCTCGATGCGCCCTATCGGCTGAACGGCGTCATGTCGCCACAGAATCCGTTCCTGGGCACCGGCACGCCAACGTTGCCGCGCAGCAAGGGGTTCGAGGGGATGGCGATCACGCCGAACGGCAAGCTTCTCTATCCGCTGCTCGAGGGTCCGCTCATCGCCGACACCGATCAGCGGCGCCTGATCATCAACCAGTTCGACCTGACGACCCGGCAGTACACCGGCGCGCAGTGGTTCTATCGCCTCGAAGCGTCCAGCGGGACGGGGCAATCGATTGGCGACATGACTGCGGTGACCGATCGGACCTTCCTGGTCATCGAACGCGACAGCTTCGAAGGCGATGCGGCGGTGTTCAAGAAGATCTATCTCGTCGATCTGGACGAGGTCGACCAAGACGGATTCCTGGTCAAGAAAGAAGTGGCGGACCTGCTGCACCTGAAGGACCCGGCCAATGTCGGCGGATTCGGCCCGACGTTCAGGTTTCCGTTCACGACGATCGAAAGCGTGCTGCCGTTGAGCAACACGACGCTCGCCGTCCTGAACGACAACAACTATCCGTTCAGCGCCGGGCGCACGCCAGGGCAACCGGACCCTGACGAGTTCATCGTCATACGGCTCGATCAGCCGCTCTCGCGTTGACTGCATGTTGCGACGCGGACCTTTGTGGTCCGCGAATTTACCTGGAATGTGCCGACCCATCACATGCCGTTCACACCCCCCGCGTATCGTCGATCCAGAGAGATGTCCATGCACAACCTGGATCACGCGTTGACGCGCATCGAGATGGAATACCGCGAGATGCCGGACTTGAAGTTGACCTTCTGGCAGGCGCGCCGCCTGTGGAATCTCGATGACGAGGTCTGCGAGCAGGCGCTCGCACGCCTGGTCTCGTCGAAGTTCCTGTATCGCACGCCCGATGGCCGTTACATCCGGCGAGGCATAGGCTCCGTCCGGCTCGCGAGCTAGTCGCATCAACACGCCATTCGGTCGACACGCGGGTCCTGGCGATCCGCGTGTCGGCTCTTTTCGGCCTGCCGCTCAACACGCATCCACGACTCACGCGACCGCATCTTCCAGATTCGCCACGTGACGTTTACGTCGACGTCACATCGCACTGGTAGAGATCGAGACTCTGCCATTGATGTCCGTCGCCCTGCGCGCGCCCGGCACGCAAGGACCGTCGATAATGATCGGCATCAATCCGGCACGTCTCGTTCGTGATTGGTCCGCTAACCCCCGAACCCGCGCGCTCGGAACGTACGGTTCGCTCGCACCGAGAGGCACCGCCCTGATCAGCTGTCTCACACTCACGGACGTGATGCGTGTCGCCGAAGAGGCGACGCGCGCGCACGAGGAATTCATCCCGGTGGCCGCGGTCACGACCACGGGCGGGAGCAGCTATGCCGAGCTGCTGCTCCGGGTCCGCGGCCGCATCCGGCTGACCACCATCGGTATCTTTCGCGACGTCAGCGAATCGCAGCTGCGTGCGGACATCATGCTGGCGCTGAGCGTCCGCGCAAACGAGCTGGGCCTCGCGTAAGGCCTTGCGTTACATGGATTTGACAGGCCGGAAACCGCGGCGAAATTCCGCGCCGGTAGCGTGGCTTCCATGAGAGCGGTCCCCACCTGGCATTCGTATGTGTTCGCTGCGCTCGCAGTCACGGCGTGCGGCGGGGGCCCACCACAAGCGTCGCAGACGGCGAACACCCCCGGAGCGAGCGGATCCACGCTGCAAATCAACGGCGCCGGTGCCACGTTCCCCAATCCGATCTACTCCAAGTGGTTCGCCGAGTACAACCGGCTCCATCCCGACGTGGCGATCAACTATCAGCCGATCGGCTCCGGCGGCGGTGTCCGTCAACTCATGAACCGCACCGTGTTCTTCGGCTCCTCGGACATGCCGATGACCGACGCGCAGCTTGGGGCTGCGCCCGGACCCATCCTGCACCTGCCGACGATTCTCGGCGCCGTGGTCCCCATCTACCATCTGCAGGGCGTGGAGGATCTGCGCTTCACCGGCTCGGTGCTCGCCGACATCTATCTCGGCGCGATCACGAAATGGAACGACCCGGCGATCGCGAAACTGAATCCCGGCGTCGCGCTGCCGGCGACCGACATCGCCATCGTTCACCGCTCTGACGGTTCAGGGACCACGTACATTTTTCTCGACTACCTGGCGAAGGTCTCGCCGGCATTCAAGACGAGAGTCGGCGTGAACTCGTCGGTCAACTGGCCGGTGGGCGTCGGCGGCAAGGGCAATGAGGGCGTCGCCAGCCTGGTGGCGCAGACGCCCGGCGCGATCGGTTACGTCGAACTGATCTACGCGCTGCAGAACACGATCGACTTCGGGTCGGTTCAGAACTCGGCCGGCGAGTTCGTCAAGGCGTCACACGATTCGGTGAGCAAAGCGGCTGGGGCGAACCCGGTGCCCGACGACTTCCGCGTGTCGATCACGAATCCGCCTGTCGCCGGCGCCTATCCGATCGCGTCGTTCACGTGGGTGCTCATGTACCAGCATCCGGACGATGGCGCCCAGGGACGAGCGATCGTGGACTTCATGAAATGGGCGATCACCGACGGACAGAAGTTCGCCACCGATCTCGGATACGCACCGTTGCCCCCAGGCGTGGTCACGCGCGAGCTGGCCCTGCTCGATACGGTGAGAGATTCGTAGATGCGGAACGAATTCTCGTTTCGACTCGCCGTTGGCGCCTGTGCAGTGCTGCTGATCGCCGTCGTCGCGGCGATCGGCCTTGAACTGGCGCGCGAGTCGTCACTGTCGATTCGTACGTTCGGGCTCCGCTTCTGGCTGACAACGACGTGGGATCCGGTCGCCGGACAGTTCGGCGCACTGCCGTTCATCTGGGGCACCCTGTATTCGTCGTTCCTCGCGCTGCTCATCTCGACGCCTATTGCGCTCGGCGTCGCAATCTTCATCTCGGAGCTGTGTCCAACGAGGCTGCGCGCGCCGCTGGTGTTCCTGACCGAGTTGCTGGCAGCGATTCCCTCGATCGTCTACGGCCTGTGGGCGATCTTCGTGCTCGTTCCGATCGTCCGGCAGCTGGAGACGATCACTCCCGACGTGCTGCGCTCGCTGCCGCTCTTCTCGGGCCCTCCCCTCGGCGTCGGCATGCTCGCCGCCGCGCTCGTGCTCGCGGTGATGGTCATTCCGTTCACCTCCGCGGTGGCGCGGGAGGTCCTGAAAACTGTTCCGGTGGTTCAGCGTGAAGCGGCGTACGCGCTCGGCGCCACGCGATTCGAAGTGATTCGTTCGGCGCTCTTTTTCGCCCGCACCGGCATCGTCGGCGCAATCATGCTCGGCTTCGGACGCGCGCTCGGCGAGACGATGGCCGTCACGATGGTGGTCGGCAACAACCCGCAGGTCTCGCTGTCGTTGTTCGCGCCGCAGTACACGATGGCCGCGGTCATCGCCAACGAGTTCACCGAGGCAACGGAGGAGCTGTATCTCCATGCCCTCGTCGAAATCGGCCTCGTGCTGTTCGTCATCACGCTGATCGTCAACGCGGCGTCGCGCCTCCTGATCTGGGCGATGAGCCGGTCCGCGGTTCCCGCATCGCCACGCACGACCACGATCGCGGCCACCGTATGAGCCGCGACACACGACGACGGTTCATCTCTGCCGCATTCGTGACGGCATGCGCCGCCGCCGTTCTCCTGGCGATGGTCCCATTGGCTATGATCCTGTTCTTCGTCGTCAGTCAGGGCGTCCAGGCGTTGAACGTGGCCTTCTTCACGCAGATGCCGCGACCGGTCGGCGAACCGGGCGGCGGGATGCTGAATGCGCTGGTCGGAACGATCGTGCTGACCGGACTGGCCGCGCTCATCGCCATTCCGATCGGCGTCGTCAGCGGTATCTACATGTCGGAATACCGGGGGACACGACTGGCGGCGGCGACGCGGTTCGCGGCGGATACGCTCAATGGTGTACCGTCGATCGTGATCGGCATCTTCGCCTACGCCGTGGCGGTCATGCCGTTTCGTCGATTCAGCGCGATGGCCGGCGGGCTCGCGCTGGGTGTCATGATGATTCCGATTATCGCGAGGACGACCGAAGAGCTCCTGCTCCTGGTTCCAGGCGCGCTTCGGGAAGGTGCGTTGGCGCTCGGCGCCACTCGCGGGCGAGCCGTCCTCACGGTGATCGTCCCGGCCGCGCTGCCGGGAATCGTCACCGGCGTGGTGCTCGGGCTGGCGCGCATCGCCGGCGAGACGGCGCCTCTGCTGTTCACGGCGTTCAACAACCGATTCCTGTCGACCGATCTGCGTCAGCCCATCGCGTCGATGACCGTTCAGATCTTCACCTACGCCATCTCCCCGTACGAGGACTGGCATCGGCAGGCCTGGGCAGGCGCGCTCGTGCTCGTGACCTTCGTCCTGGTCTGCTCACTCATCGCGCGTGTCGTCACCGCGCGTGTGCAACGACTCCGTGGATAGCGCCACCATGAATCCACCGCCCGTCAGTCGACTGGCGCAGGCGGTCCGCGACGCGGGCCCGACAACAGCCAGCCCGCCTGCGAAGATCGACGTCCAGCACCTGTCCTTCTACTACGGCGCCACGCGCGCGTTGCAGGACATCTCGCTGCAGATTCATCCGAACGTCGTCACCGCGTTCATCGGTCCATCGGGCTGCGGGAAGAGCACGTTCCTGCGGACCCTGAACCGGATGAACGACATCATCCCCGGCACGCGTGTCGAGGGCCGCGCGCTGATCGACGGCGAGGACATCTACGCGCCCGGCGTGGACGTCGTGGGGCTGCGCCGCCGCGTCGGCATGGTGTTCCAGAAGTCGAACCCATTCCCCAAATCCATCTTCGAGAACGTCGCCTATGGTCTGCGGATCAACGGTATGGCGAGAACGCGATCGGAACTGACGGCCCGCGTGGAGGAGAGCCTAAAGCAGGCCGCGCTGTGGACCGAAGTACAGGATCGACTGCACACGTCCGCGCTGGCATTGTCCGGAGGGCAGCAGCAGCGCCTGTGCATCGCCCGGGCGCTGGCCATCAAACCGGACGTGCTGCTGATGGACGAGCCGGCCTCCGCGTTGGATCCAATCGCCACACAGCGCATCGAGGAGCTGGTCTACAGCTTGAAGAGCTCGTTTACCGTGGTGATCGTGACGCACAACATGCAGCAGGCGGCGCGGATCTCGGATCGGACCGCATTCTTCTGGCTCGGCCGGCTGGTGGAGTACGACCGCACGGACCGCATCTTCACGGCACCGGTGGAGAAGCTGACCGAGGACTACGTCACCGGGAGATTCGGCTGATGGATCGACCCGTCCGTCACTTTCAAGAGGAACTGGAGACGATGCAGGCTCGGCTGCTCGAGATGGGCGGCCTGGCCGAAGAGCGCGTGCGCGTCGCCGTCCAGGGGCTCGCGACGCGTGACGTGACGCAGATCGATCGCATCATCGCGGGCGACGAGCCGCTCAACCAGCTACACGTGGAGATCGACGACCGCTGCTTCCGGCTCCTCGCGCTGCATCAGCCGATGGCGACGGACCTGCGCGCCATCGTCGCGGCAGTGAAAATCAACAGCGACCTCGAACGGGTGGGCGATCTGGCGGTCAATATTGCGGAAGGGGCGCGGCGCTACGTGGACCATCCACCGGTGAAGCAGCTGATCGACATTCCGCGCATGGGCGGCGTCGCACAAGCGATGCTGCGCGATTCACTCGACGCCTACGTCAGGCGCGACATCGAGCTGGCGCGCATCGTCTTGAATGCCGACGACGAGCTCGACGCGCTGAAGACCCAGGTCTTCCGCGAGTTATTGACCTACATGCTGCAGGATCCCGGGACGATCCAACCGTCGCTCGATCTCATTCTGATCTCCCGTCACCTCGAGCGCATCGGCGATCACGCCACGAACGTCGCTGAAGACGTGATCTTCATGGTGTCAGCGCAGGACGTTCGCCACCACCCGCCCACGCGCGTCAACTGATTCCTCGGCCACCGAGGACCAGAATCGACACGGTCGGCGGTACGCCGAAGCGGATCGGAAGGATGCTCGTGCCGATCCCGGTCGCGACGAACATGCGGCGGCCGCCTTCGACGATCTGACCCGCTGCAAATCGCTGCCCGAATTGCGATGGGACGATCGGACGTCCTATCCATGGCAGCTTTACCTGCCCCCCATGCGTGTGTCCCGCCAGCGTCAGTGTCACCCGCGGCGGCACCATCGGAAAGATGTCCGGGTTGTGGGTCAGCAGGAGCACCGGGCCGCCATCGTCGTTGACCGGCGCCAATGCGGCGGAGAGATCGTGACGCCCGGTCCAGAGATCGCTGACGCCCGCGACCCACACCGGACCAGCGCCCGTCGCGACTCTCACCGCGCTGTTTTCCACGACTCGAACCCCGCTCGTTTCGAGCGCGCGCCGAACGCGATCGTGATCGAGCCATCCGTCGTGGTTACCGAGCACCGCAAACGTGCCGACGACCGGACGCAAACGCGCCAGTTCGCCGCCGATTGTCTCCGGTGGGACGAAATGGCCTCCGATGACGTCCTGAATCACCAGGTCCCCGAGAATGCACACGAGATCCGGCCTCGCCGCATTCGTCCGATCGACGACGTCGTGCAGTTTCCCGAGGCCGTTGAACGGCGATCCCACATGCAGGTCCGTCAGCACGGCGACTCGCAGCGCACCACGGCCAGGCCAGGGGACGCCGACCGGCTCCTCGACGACGACGAGGCGCGCGGGCTCGATCCACAGCGCCCACGCTGCGAGCGCCGAGACGATGCCTGCGATGACAATGATGTAGGACCTCGAGAATCGCCGACGCAAGGACTCTACTCTAGCGAGACGCACCCTCGCGGGTGCTATTGACGGAATCGCTCCTCTTGCGTAGTCTCCCCTCGGTTCCCTCCACAACATGGGCTGTTCGTTCCGCGCGCGTCTCGGCGTTCTGGCGGCCTATGCGTGCGTGTCGGTCATTTTCAGCTGGCCGCTCGTCACGCATCTTGGAACGCACCTCACCGGACCGGTTACCGGCGACACCGCTGTCTACGTGTGGAACCAGTGGGTGTTCCAGCACGAACTGCTCGACCACCGCAGTCTGCCGTACTTCACGGACACGATCTTCGGATCGCAGCGGACGGCGAACCTCAGTCTGCACAACTACACCACGTTTCAGAACCTGCTGGCGCTGCCGCTCATCCGCATCCTCGGCGTCGTGACGACGTTCAACGTGGTCTACCTGATCATGGTGGTCATCACCGCATACGCCACGTTCCTGCTCGCCTTTCGCGTGACCCAACGCGTTCCCGAGTCGTGGCTGGCTGGTTTCTTTTTCGCCTGGAGTCCGTTCATCGTCACGCGCGGGATGGGTCACTTCAGTGTCGCCGCCGCGGCGCCGCTGCCGATGTTCCTGCTGCTTCTCGATCGAGCCGCCGAGCGCCAGCGTGTCCGCGATGCCGTCGCCCTGGGAATCACGGTGTGGTGGGCGGCCAGCTGCGACGTCTACTACGCAGTCTACTGTCTGCTGATCGCCCTGGTCTTCGTCGTGGCGCGTGTCGTCACGATCCACCGCAGCGCTGAACCGGCACATCGAGCGGGAGCAGCGTCACGCGCCGTCCGATGGGCGCTCGACGTGTTGATCGTCTCGGTCGCCGGGCTCGTGATCGCGATTCTCGTCAGCGGCGGCTTCCGGTTCGAGTTCCTCGGTCGACCCACGCGCATGCACTCGCTCTACACGCCGATGCTCGTGCTGACGGCGCTGGCGGTACTGCGGGCCGCGTGGCACTACCGGACGTCCGTCGTGCCCGTCACGCGTGCCGAGATGCTGCGCTTCGTCAGATTGGCGGCGGTGGCAGGGGTGATGGCGATCGTGCTGCTCTCGCCGGCGCTCTATGCGGTGACCGTCAGGATCGCCGACGGTCAGTTCGACACGCCGCAGATCTATTGGCGCAGCAGCCCTCCGGGCATGGATGTGCTCGCATTTCTCGCCCCCAACCCCAACCATCCACTGGTGCCGAAGAGCGTCACCGCCTGGATCACCGGCTTGCCGAACGGCTATCTGGAAAATGTCGCGTCGATTCCGATCGTCGTGCTGGCGACGGTGCTGACGGCGTGGTGGGCCGGCTGGCGTGCGTCACGCTCATGGGTCACGTTGACAATCGCATTCGCGCTGCTCGCCCTCGGGCCGTTCGTCCGCGTCGCCGGGTTCAACACCAGCATCCCCGGACCATGGGCGCTGGTGCGCTATGCGCCGCTCGTCGGCCTGGCGCGAACACCGGCACGCTTCGCCGCCGTCATGACCCTGGGATTGGCGATCCTGTTCGCATCGGCGCTGGCGTGGTACGGCCGCACACGGCCGAACGATCGGCGCCGGATGCTGCTGATCGTCGGAGTGCTGCTCGCGTTCGAGCTGCTTCCGGCGCCATTGATCCTGCACTCGGCGGAGGTGCCAGCTATCTACGCGCGCGTGGCCGAAGCACCGGCGCATGTCACGCTCCTCGAACTGCCGTTCGGTGTGCGCGACGGGACGTCGAGCGTCGGCAACTTCTCCGGCCGGACCCAGTTCTTTCAAACCGCGCACGGCAAGACGATCCTGGGCGGGTATCTCTCGCGAGTGTCGGCGCAGCGCTTTGCCGACATGCGCTCGGATGCGGTCATCGGCGCGCTGACGATCCTCAGCGAGAACCGGACCATCACCGCGGAGCGGCGCGAGGCGTTGACGCACGGGGCGGCCGCGTTCATTCGTTCGAACAAGATCGGCTTTGTCGTGATCGACCGCACGCGTGCATCCGACGAGCTGCGCGACACCGCCATTCGCGCCTTCGGGCTCGAATGCGTCCAGATCGACGGCGAGTTCGAGTTGTACGTGCCGCAGCCACACGCCGCGGAGCCGCGTCGCCGGTAGAACAGGTCTCACTCAATCGGCGACGAGGTACAAGTCTCGGTCGCCGTCGGCTGTGACCAGCTCCAACTGCAAAGTTCGAACATAGTCGACGAGCGGCGCATTTGCCTTTGCGCGATCGAGCACGATGAATCGAATGCCGTCGGCACGCAGTCTCGACAATGCAAGCTCGCGATCGGGCAAGGACCGCACGGGCTCTGATTCCGGCGAGGACAGGCTCACCAGCACCGACAGGAGAGGGTCTCGCTCGTAAGCGGAAGTCACGCTCGGTGCCAGACGGGCCACGAACCCTCCGACCAGTGGTCGCTGATGGATGGTCTGATAGTAGAGGGCCATGCCGTCGAGACGCCCTCGTTCACCGAAACCGTCGCGCAAACCCAGAGGCAATTCGCAGACGGCACCCTGTTCGGGCCGCTTCCGAATCTCGTCGTAGAGTTTCGGGTAATCGAGGCGGAGCAGCGGCACTGGCGCAGGAAGATAGTCAACGCCGATCCCGATCAGGATGGCCGCCACGCCAAGCGCACCGATTCGCCTCGTGTGACTCAACCTCGCGACCGCCGTCGCGGCGAAAACACTGAGCGCCAGATAGACCAGAACGACGGCGCGACCAGGAATCCTCGCGTTGTTGAGGATCGGGACATACCGAACGACGGCCTGCGGAAGAATCATTCCTGTGTTCTCGCCAAACACCATCAGGTGCGGTCCAAGCGCCCACAGCAAGAACACGACGGCGACGAGGGCCCACCCTACGACGTCGGGTGACCGCGTGACTTCCACCATGCTCGGACCATCTGTGGTTTCACGACGCCACCAGAGAGAGAGCACAAGGCCAATCGGTACAAGTCCCAGCCACGCAACGGTCTCGATCGCGTCGACCTGAGCGACGCCGTAGAGTGCCTGAAGCGGCGTTCGCAGCACCGGATTGAACGGGTTGCCCAGGAACATGGTCGCAACGTCGACGCCCTTGGGGGCACTCCGCCAGAAATACTGCTGCGTGACGTAGTCGCCACGCACGACCAGCTGGATGCCATGCCACAGCAACGGCAGCGCGACAACGAGCGCGAGCCCCACGACGGCGGCGAAGGCCCTGATGGTCTGACGCGCCTTCACACCGGGCCTCGCGGTGAACGAGACGGCCGGCCGGAACCGAAGCCAGACGCCGACCAGCATCAGCGCCCAAAATACCTGCAGGGCGTTGAACGTCGAGCGCATCGACAACACGAGCGGACCCAGTTGCGCGCGGAACCCGCCCGTGATCGCGATTGCGAGCAGCATCAGGCCAACGACGGCCGTCAACGCAAAGACAATGCGAGCGGCGCCCTGTGATCCCAGCGTCGCTCTCCGCCTCGTGAGCCTCACTGCGTAGAGCAAGGCCACGGCGAAACAGATCGCAAGAACCGCCGCGTAGACGAAATAGTAGTAATCGACGTAGGCGATGACTCCCAGCCACACACCCGCGAAACCGATCCATCGTCGCGATCCGGTCAGCGCTCGCTGCCACGCGATCGCAAACAGCGGCAGGACCCACGCCGCCGTCAGATTGAAATGTCCGTTCAGGTGCGCGGCGATGAACGGCGATGCGGAAAAGATCACTCCGCCGATCGATGCGGCGACGACGACGCGCGTCAGTCTCCAGCTCACGGCATAGGCCGTGACGCCGTTCAGCCACAAAGAAAGCAGGACCGACATGTTGAGTGCTTCGACGGGTGATAGGCGCCCGAACAGCGTCGCCCCGATAAATGCGGGGAGCGCCATGTGTGTGTGGAGCGAGAGATCGGTACCTGCTGGCGCGAAGAGATACGTCGTGTGGAAGAAATCCTGGTGCGACGCCAACGCGACACGCATCCACCACACGTTCCACAGGAAGCTGACGTTGTCACCCGGAATCGACCCCGGGATGTGCGTATCCAGATGTATGACAAGCGGAAAACTGCAGACAACGGCAACGACGGCGAACGCGACGACCGCGATCGCATGCGGCAACAGTCTGGTGTTCTCTCGACTCCCGGTCACGGACGCCAGTCGCCGATCGCGAACCCAAGCCAGACCGCCGTCAGCCCGACAACCATCTGACCCAGGGCGTTGAGGAGGCCCAGGCCGGCGTGTCCTCCGCGAAACAGCGTGTACGTGTCGAGGCCGTACGAGGAGAGGGTCGTGAACCCGCCGAGGATGCCGACGAACACGAACGTCCCTCCCACCTCACCGAGATGCAGACGCGTGGAGGCGATCAACCCCGCGAGGACGCCAATCGTCAGGCAGCCAACCGCATTGACGAAGAAGATGCCGGCGGGAAACGTGGCGCCGACGCGCAGGTTGAAGACGTGATTGACGGCGTGGCGCGCAACGGCGCCGATTCCGCCACCGACGGCGACCGCGATCCACAGCATGGATGGGATTATCAACTCCCGACTCCCAACTCCCAACTCCCAACTCCGTTCCGCCCCAACTGCCAAGCGCTTGGGAGTTGGAGGTTGGCGCCAGCGCCCTTCGACTTGCGCTCAGGGCGGCCTGAGCAACGTCGAAGGCCGCAAGGGGGTTGGGAGTTGACAAGCGCGTTTTGGAGCATAATCGCCGCTACCCCTCGGGTGGGTTCCGTGGATTCCACCTTCTCGCTTTTTCATCCGCCTGCCGACGCCACCGCCGATGAGGTGCGCGGTCGACTGGCTACCTTGAAGACACTGATCGATCGTGCGCCGGTGCCGATCGCCATTGCTCACGATCCGGACTGCCACTTCATCTCCGGCAACGAAGCGCTGGTACGGCTGCTTGGCCTGCCGCCGGACGCGAACATCTCGCTCACGCCGCCCGAGGGGCAGGAGCCTTTCTATCGCATCCAACGCGAGGGCGAGGATGTTCCGGCCACCGACCTGCCGATGCAGTTTGCCATCGCCAACCGCACGCACGTGCGCAACGACATCGAGATCGTGCGGCGTGACGGCACCGTGTTCTACGTCCAGAACGACGTGGAGCCGCTCTACGACGGCGCCGGCCGCGTGATCGGCTGCGTCAGTGTGGTGGTCGATTTCACGGCCCGCAAATACGCGGAGGATTCGTTGCGCGAAGCGGATCAGCGGAAGGACGAATTCCTGGCCACGTTGTCGCACGAGCTGCGGAATCCGCTCGCGCCGATTCGCCATGCCCTCGAGCTGATGCGCCGGTCACCGAATGATCCCGCGCTGATGCAACGGGCGCGGGCGGTGATGGAGCGGCAGCTCACTCAGCTCGTGCGCCTCACCGACGACCTGCTCGACGTGTCGCGCATCACACGCAATCGGATCGAGTTACGCCGCGAACGCCTCGATGTTCGCGAGGCGGTTGCCAGCGCGGTCGAGACCACGCAGCCGCTCATCGACGCCGCCGGCCACCGCCTCGACGTCGCGCTGCCGCCCGAACCGGTCTGGGTCTACGCCGACCTGACCCGACTGAGCCAGGCATTCGCCAATCTGCTGAACAACGCGGTGAAATACACCGATCGTGGCGGCGTCATCACCGTGCACGCCGCGGTCGATCGTGGGTTCACGATCATCTCGGTGAGCGATACCGGCATCGGCATTCCGGCGGACCTCATGCCGCGCATCTTCGACATGTTCATGCAGGCGGACTACAAAGCCGAGCGCGCGCGCGGAGGTCTCGGCATCGG
>Ga0081539_10000350_pt1 | contig 101255 bp, 100 predicted proteins | sample TabmetS4T2R2_FD_71023 | JGI IMG/M metagenome (GOLD analysis project Ga0081539, IMG submission 71023) | Tabebuia heterophylla rhizosphere microbial communities from the University of Puerto Rico - S4T2R2 | ecosystem: Host-associated > Plants > Roots > Rhizosphere ... | reverse complement strand
AACCGGTCCTCCAGCACTTCCCCACCGCTTCGCCACCCCACCAACAGGCCCTCCTGCACAACCAGGCCTGTCAGCGATGTCCCCGGTCTATTCTGTCAACGATGTCGCCGGTCCGGACCCTCCGCCCCCACACCCCCACCTCCTTTTCTTGGATACGGGGAAGCGTGGAGAGCTCCGTTCTGAACCCGACAACGCTGCGTCGCCCGAGAGTGCGGGAGCAGCCAGAACCAAGAAGCCAAAAAAAGGAGGTGGGGGGGTCTGGGGGGCGGAGTTCACTCCGCCCCCCAGAGGTTTTCGTTTCCGGGTACCTGCCGCTGCGCGGGAGCGGCAGCGAACTCCGCGAGCAGCTCACCGAGCAGCCGCACGCCGCGCCCGATCGCCGGCTCGTCCAGGCTGGCGTAGCCCATCACCAGCCCGGCGCTGTCGCAGCGCGCGCCATGCGGATCCGGAACATAGAGCGGGGACACAGGGTACAGGCCGAGCCCGGCCGCCTGCGCGCGGGCGATGAACCCGGCCTCGTCCTTCCCCGGCACCGTGTTCAGCCAGACGACGACGTGCAGCCCGGCATCGGCGCCAACCACGGTCACGGCGTCGCCCACCGTGGCGGAGAGCGCCGCCAGAAAGGCCGCGCGCCGCTCACCGTTCCTGCGGCGGACACGGCGGATATGCCGCTCATAACCGCCGCTTTCGATCAGCTCGGCGAGCGCCTCCTGCTCGAGGCCGGGCGAGTGCCGGTCGGTCAGCCGCTTCGCCCTGGCGAAGGCCACCGACAGCGTCGGCGGGACCACGAGGTAGCCGAGGCGCAGCGTCGGCGACAGCGTCTTCGAGACCGTGCCGAGATAAATGACCCGTCCGGACTCATCCAGCGCTTGCAATGGCGGGATCGGGGCGATGTCGAAGCGGTACTCGCTGTCGTAGTCATCCTCGATCACATGGGCGCCGGTCCGCTGCGCCCAGGCGAGCAGCTCCCGCCGGCGCGCGGCGGAGAGGACGCCGCCGAGCGGGAACTGGTGCGACGGCGTGGTGTAGGCGAGCCGCGCCGCGGGCAGGGCCTCCGTGCGCATGCCGTCCCGGTCCACGGCGATCGGGACGACATCGGCCCCGGATGCGTGGAAGATCTGCCGCGCGAGGACATAGCCCGGATTCTCGATGACCACCCGGTCGCCGGGATCGAGCAGCAGGCGCGCGCAAAGATCGAGACCCTGCTGCGAGCCGTTCACGACGATAATCCGGTCCGGATCGCAGCGGAGCCCGCGCGCGCGCCACAGATAGCCTTGCAGGGCCGCCCGAAGCCGGGGCGACCCGCTGGGATCGCCGTAGCGCAGGCGCCCATGCCGGCGCAGCAGGGCGGCGCTCACGGCCTTCTTCCAGGCAAGTTTGGGGAAGTCCCCTGCGGCGAGGTCGCCATAGCCGAAGTCGGCCACCCGCAGGCCACGATCCGGGACGGCGGGCAGGTCGTAGGCCTCCAGCCGCTGCCCGTAGGCCGACAACCGGCCGGACACCTCCGCCGCGGCGGCCTGGCCTGGCATTGCCGCGATGCAGCTGAGGCCCTGCGCCACCTGGGTGCGCGCGCCTTGCCGGGTCTCGAGGTACCCCTCGGCGATGAGCTGCTCATAGGCGGCGGTCACCGTCGTCCGGGAGACGCCCCATTCCGCCGCGAGGGACCGGGTCGAGGGAACCCGGGCCCCTGGGCCGAGGAGGCCCGCGGCAATCTGTGCCTTGATGGCGTCGCAGATGCGCCGGGTGATCCGGGCGGGCGCGGGGGCGTCCGGTGCCATGGCAACTGGCCCTGTGATTTCGCCGAAAACCGGACGTTTCTTTTGAACCAGCCATGATGCAGCGTCCAGACTTTCCGAGGAGCCGCTCCCATGTATGTCCCACCCGCCTTCCGCGAGGACGAGCTTGTCGCCCTGCACGGGACGATGCGGGATGCCCGCCTGGCCAACCTCGTGACCGCCACGGCCGAAGGCCTGATCGCCACCCCGCTGCCGCTGTTCCTGGCGCCGGAGGAGGGGCCGTATGGCACGCTCTACGGTCATCTGGCGCGTCCCAACCCGCAGTGGAGATTGCCGCCGGCCGGCGACGCGATGGCCCTGTTCATGGGGCCCGACGCCTACATCAGCCCTTCCTGGTATCCGTCGAAGCAGGAGCACCAGAAGGTGGTGCCCACCTGGAACTACGTCGCGGTGCACGCCTACGGCCCGGCCGAGTTCTTCGAGGCGCCGGATCGCCTGATGACCGTGGTGTCGCGGCTGACCAGCCTGCACGAGCAGCCGCGCGCCGAGCCCTGGGCCGTCGCGGACGCGCCCGCCGACTTCATTCGGGCGCAGTTGCGGGGGATCGTCGGCCTGCGCCTGCCGATCGCGCGCATCGAGGGCAAGCGCAAGATGAGCCAGAACCGCAGCGCCGCGGACCGGGCGGGCGTGGCGGCGGGGCTTGGCGCCAGCGGGCGCGCCTCCGACCGTGCCGTAGCGACGCTGATCCCGACCTGACGCCGGTACAGCCGGCACTCCGCAGGAGACCACCGATGTCCGACGCGCCCCCGATGTTTCGTGGCCTCTCCGCGTTCCCCATCACGCCCGCCGACAGCCATGGCCGCGTCGATACGGATGGCGTCGTGCGTCTCGTGCAGCGGCTGGCGGCAGCGGCGGTGGACTCGATCTGCATCCTCGGCAGCACCGGCACCTACGCCTATCTCGACCGCGCCGAACGGCGGCGGGCCGTGGAGGCGGCGGCAGGCTGCCTGAACGGAGCGGTTCCGCTCCTCGTCGGGGTCGGCGCGCTCCGCACCGACGACGCGCAGGATTTGGCACGCGATGCCGAGGCAGCCGGTGCGGATGGCCTGCTGCTCGCCCCGGTGTCCTACACGCCGCTGACCGAGGAGGAAGTGTTCCAGCATTTCGTCGCGGTCGCCGGTGCGACGAAGCTGCCGCTCTGCATCTACAACAACCCGTCCACGACGCATTTCGCCTTTACGGACGCGCTGGTGGCACGGCTGTCGGCCGTGCCCGGCATCGTGGCCGTGAAAAATCCGGCGCCGCCGCCGGCGGAGGCGCGGGCCCGGCACGAGACGCTCCGGGCGAAGGTTCCCGGCACCTTCGCCATCGGCTACAGCGGAGACTGGCACGCTGCGGAGGCCGTCCTCGCTGGTGGCGACGCGTGGTACAGCGTCGTCGGCGGGCTGCAGCCCGTGCCCGCCCTGCGACTCCTGCGTGCCGCGCAGGCAGGGGACGCGGCCGAGGTCGCGCGCTGGAACGCGAGGTTCCAGGGCTTGTGGGATCTCTTCAAGGAGCTGAGCAGCCTGCGGGTGATGTACGCCGCCGCCGACATCCTCGGCATCTGCCGCGCGGAGCCGCCCCGGCCGATCCTGCCGCTGGCGGCCGACGCCTGCGAGCGCGTGGCCGCTGCCCTGCAGGTGCTCGATCCCGAAGCGCCCTGACCATCCCCGACGCCAAGCGGCGGCAGATCCGCATGGCGCGACGAGGCAGCAGGCCTCCGGCTCATCGCGGCGGCTGCGGCAGGCGCCGAGGCCGCGTGAGATGCCGCCAAGGCGGCGCGCCGGCCCTGGTCGACACCAACCAGCGACCGTCGGCGGTGGCGAGTACTGGCTGTCCCGCTCGGACCGGCTGGTGCAGCGATCGAGGCAACCGTCCGCGCGCCTGCGCGAAATCCATGTGTCGTTCGCGGAGCACCGAGCGCTTCAGAGCACCCGCCCCTCCGCGATGCCGAAGGCCAGGTAATGCTCCAGCGGGTTCACTCCGGCCAGCGCGACATCGGGGTAGCGCGCCAGATAGGCATCGGTGTCGAATGCCGGCCCGGGGTCGCGGCCCTCGATCCAGCCGAACATCTCGAAATGCAGCAGCGGATCCACCTGCGCCGCGGCGACGTCCGGATTCTGCACGCGATAGAAATCGGTGTCGAAGAAGGCGTTCGGGTCGCGCCCCTCGCGCCAGCCGAACAGCTCGTAATGCAGCAGGGGGTTCATGCCCGCCGCCGCGACGTCCGGATTCTGCGCGAGGTAGAAGCTGGTGTCGAAGGCGTGCTCGGGGTCGCGGCCTTCGCGCCAGCCGAACTGGTCGTAGTGAAGCTGCGCGTCGACGCCCGCAGCTGCGACGTCTGGGTTGCGCGCGAGGTAGAAGCTGCGGTCGAACAGCACCTCCGCGCCGCGGCCGGTGGCCCCCGCGGCCTCGGCGGCGACCAGGGCGACATAGAGCTCCCCCTGGTGCCGCGCCGGGTCGGCCTGCACCAGGTCGTTCACGTCGCCGAACCCTTCCGTGGTCCCGTCCGCGCCGGGCAACAGCACGGTGATGCCGCGGTTCTCGTAGTCGGTGTCCAGCGAGTCGACCACGCCAAGCGCATCCGCCACCGTCAGCCCTGGGAAGACCGCCGCCGCCACCGCGGCGGCCGCGCCGGCCAGGAACGGGTTGCCCTGCAGCTCCGCGCCGATCTCCGCGCGGTGTTCGCCGAGGAAGACCGCCGGGTCGTCCGCGATCACGAAATCGGTGATGCGGAGGTCGGTCCCCTCGGGGAGGAGGGCGCCGGGCGAGCCGAAGGTGTCGGCGACGACCGGGAGGCCGCCCGCCGCGGTGGGATGCTCGGCCATGTAGAGCTGGGTCAGCGAGCCGCCCAGGCTGTGGCCGGTGACCGCCACCTGGCCGAAGCCGCCCTGCGCCGCGAGGCCGTCGAGTGCGGCGATCAGCTTGGCGAAGTCGGGGTAGTCGGTGTTGATGTCGCGGAGGATGTTGAGGGAATCCTCGCGGTCGTCGCCGCCGCGGAAGGACAGGATCAGCGACGGCACCCCGTTGAGCGTGCCGCTCACCACCAGCGCCGCCGAGTTCTGGTTGCGGTAGACGCCGCCGTCATAGCTCTCCCCCGGCCCGATCGAGAGGCCGAGCTCCGCGGCCGGCACGGCGCTGAAGCCCGGTGGCAGGGGCGGGGGGGTATTGTTGAAGGCGGCCAGCGCCAACTCGGCCAGCTGGACGTCGCGTGCGGTCGCCATGCGGACATCCTCGCTCGGAGAAGATCCCACCGATCAGAGATAAAGAACGAATCGCCATCCGGTTTCCTGCACGAGGCGCCCGGCTCCTCCCGCACTCTCAGGCGCCGCAGCGTTGTCGGGCTCAGAACGGAGCTTTCCACGCTTCCCCGTGGCCAAAAAAAGGAGGTGGGGGGTCTGGGGGGCGGAGTTCACTCCGCCCCCCAGCCTTCTTCGTACACTGCGGAAACCGCCCCAGGCGCGCCTGCGTCCATCTGCCGTTGATCGCCTTCGCGATCCTCAAGAACAAACCTCCTTCGGGAGGTGCTCGTCCGCTGCGGCAGTCGCTCGGCGCAGGATTCTCAAATGCGGCGGCGGGACGCCGCGAAAACGAGACGCGAGCCGCTGGTCTCCGCCGCCCTCACTTCTCCATCACATAGGTGCCTGGCGCATCCGCCAGCGGCGGATGCGCGGCGCTGCCCAGGCTGGGTGGCTTCTCCTTCGCCCCGGAACGTGCGGCCAGCCATGCGAACCAGTCGAGCCACCAGCTGCCGTCGCGGCGCGCCGCGCCCTGGCGCCAGGCTTGCGGCGTCGTCGGCGGCGGAGCGGCCTCGTTGGTCCAGTAGGTCCCCTTGCCGCCGGGCGGGTTGATGATGCCGGCAACATGGCCGGACGAGGCCAGGACGTAGCGCACCTTGCCGCCGAACAATTGGGTGATGCACCACGCGGCATCCCACGGCACGATGTGGTCCTTGTCGGCGCCGACCGCGTAGGTGTCGAGGGTGATGCGGCCGAGGTCGATCGGCTGGCCCTTCAGCACGACCTTTCCCGGCACGATCACATTGTTCTCGACATAGGTGTTGCGCAGGTACCAGGAATGCGCGGCGCGGCACATCCGCGTGCCGTCGCTGTTCCAGTACAGCAGGTCGAAGGCCGGCGGCTTCTGGCCCAGCAGGTAATTGTTCACCACGTTCGACCAGATCAGGTCGTTCGGCCGCAGCAGGTTGAACATGTTGGACATCTCGCGGCTGTCCAGGTAGCCGCGCTGCATCATCTGCTGCTCGACCTGGTCCAGCGCCTCCTCGCCGAGGAACACCGCGGTGTCGCCGACGCGCGCGAAGTCCTGCAGCGAGACCATGAAGGTCGCGGCGTTGAACCGCTCCTTGATGTCGCCCCGCGCCGCCAGCCAGGCGAGGGTGATGGCCAGCAGCGTGCCGCCGATGCAGTAGCCCATCACGTTGACGCTCGGCGCGCCGGTGATCGCGCGCACCGCGTCGCACGCCGCCAGCGGGCCGAGCTCCATGTAGTCCTCGAAGCCGATGCTCTCCATCGCGGCGTCGGGATTCTTCCAGGAGACCATGAACACGGTGAAGCCCTGATCCACCAGGTGCTTCACCAGGCTGTTCTTCGGCTGCATGTCGAGGATGTAGAACTTGTTGATCCAGGGCGGCAGGATCAGCAGCGGCGTGGCGTGGACCGTCTCGGTGCTCGGCGCATACTGGATCAGCTCGATCAGCGCGTTGCGCAGCACCACCTTGCCCGGCGAGAGGGCGAGGTTCTTGCCCGGCGCGAAGGCCGCGGCGTCCACCATGGAGAGGCGGCCCGCCTTCAAGTCCTCGACCAGGTTGCGGGCGCCGTCGGCGAGGCTGGCGCCGCCGGTCTCCATCGCCCGGCGCAGCGCGGCGGGGTTGGAGGCGAGCAGCAAGGTCGGGCTCATGGCATCGACGAATTGGCGCAGATGGAAGTCGAGGCGCTGGCGCTCCTTCTCGTCGAGCTCGGCGGTCGCCTCGCGGCCCTGCCGCAGCAGCCAGTCGGAGGCGAGCAGATAGGCCTCCTTCAGCGTGCGGTAGGCCGGGTTGGTCTGCCACTCCGGCGCGGCAAAACGCCTGTCGCCGCCGGCATCCCTGGCCGCAGCGGCGGGCGCCGCCCCGCTGTCCTCCGCACCGATGAGCCAGCGGCGGCCGGCCTCGTTCCAGGCCTCGATGGCGGTGCGCCACACCGACAGGCTCGCCTCCGTCGCCGCGGCCAGGGCCTCGGGCCGGCCGAGCGAGCGCAGCCAGACGGTGCGCAGCGCGCGGGCGATCTCCGCCCAGTCCACCGGCACCACCTCGCGCAGCGGGTTGGCGTTCCACATCGCATCGACGGAGCGCAGCAGCGGATCCTTCGCCAGCGACTCGTTGAGCTGCCGGACGCCGCCTGCGAGCATGCCGCCGAGCATCTCGTCGGGCGGCGCGATGCGCCACCACGACGGGTCCGGACCGGTCCAGGGCGGCGCGGCCGCCGCTGCGCCGAACATCGTCTCCATCCAGGAGGTCCAGACACCGAGCATGACGTCCGGCCCCGGAAACCCGCCGGGACCGCCCGCCGCACCGTGCCGGCCGCGACCCAACTCGGTTCTGTCGTTTGCCAATGACCGTCCTCCCCGACATCCGTCATGCCGCCGGCTACCGGCCAGCTCGGAGAACAGTAGCCATACCCTGCCTGGCATTGCACCCGACCTGCCGGGATTCGGGCGCAGGCGTCCGCCTTCATCGTCCGTTTCGCTCGGTGCCTTCCGAAGGCCGGCGCCGTAATCGGCGAGCATGCGGCCGCAGAACTGGCCGGCGACGCAGCGCCCCTGCGCCCATGCCCCGACCCCCTCCCCCGCCACGCCGGAGCGCGCAGAGTTCCCATCCCGCCGCTGGAGCCGTTTCATCCGCGGTGTGGGCGTTCAAGAAGGCTGGGGGGCGGAGTGAACTCCGCCCCCCAGACCCCCCACCTCCTTTTTTTGGTTACGGGGAAGCGTGGAGAGCGCCGTTCTCGGCCCGCCAACGGCTCGGCGCCTGAGAGTGCGGGGGGCGCCAAGACGGCGAGCTTCATGGGCGTATCCTCGCGTCAGGGCCGCAGATGGACGCGGCCTTCCATCAGCCGGCGCGCAGTGCGGTGGACCACGGCCTCCCGCGCGACCGGCCCACCTGCCGTAGCCTCGACGAGGGCAGCGACGGTGAGCAGGCCCGAGGCGTGCTCGATGGCGAGGTCGCCCTCCGGCGGCGTGCCGGCGCGGAGGGCGCGCTGCACCACGCTGCCCGGCAGGCGCGCGGCGATAGCCAGACACATCGCGCCGGTGAGCGGCGTCGCCTTGTGCGGCTGGCCGGAAGATATCATGCGCGTCGCCACCGCCGCCGCCGCCTGGCGCGGCGCCGCGATGAAGGCCACCAGCGGCAGGTTCTTGAGGCGCCGCTGCGCCTCCTCCTCCGTCGCGAGGCCCATGGCGATGGCGGCCGCGATGCGGATCTCCTCGAACACCGGGCGGCCGGACCACGCCTCGAGCGCGCCCGGCGTCTCGTCGCCGTGCAGCCCCACCGCTTCGGCGGCGACGAAGACGACGGGGTTGGCGGCATCCACCAGCGAGGCCTCGATCTCGCCGAGCCCTGCGATCGCCAGCCTGTCCACCACGCGGCTGGTGGGCAGGAGGCGGCCGGTAGCGGCGCCGCCGGGATCGCGGAAGGCGAGCCGGATGGGCGCGCCGCGGCCGACACCCTGCAGCTCCATCTCGCCGCCCTCCACCGGCAGTCCGCCGCGCATGGCGAAGCGGCTCTCGATGATCTTGCCGGTGTTGGTGTTGTGGATGCGCACCACCGCCTCGCCATCCGCCGGCGCGCGCACCAGCCCTTCCTCCACCGCGAAGGGGCCGACCGCGGCGGAGATGTTGCCGCAATTGCCGCGGTAGCCCACGACCGGCTCGGCGATCGCCACCTGCGCGAAGGTGTAGTCCACATCGGCATCGGCGCGGCTCGCCGGCGCGATCACCGCGATCTTAGAGAGCGAGGAGATGCCGCCGCCCATCCCATCGAGCTGGCGCCCGTTCGGATCCGGCGTGCCGAGTGCGGCGCAGAAGATGCGGTCCCATGCCGCCGTGTCGCCGGGCGGATCGCCGGCGGGCAGGTCGCGGCGATGGAAGAACAGCGCGCGGCTGGTGCCGCCGCGCATGAAGACGGCGGGGTAGCTTTCGCGGCGCGCCGGGCGCGTGCCGCCGGCTCCGCCCGTCTCGCGCTCTGCTCGGTCGCGTGGCGCATCGCGTGTGGGCATGCCGTCTCCTCCTTCGGTCGGCGATTGTTTGCACACCATGTCCGGCCGAAGGCACCAGGAGGGCGCGGGACCAACCCGCAAGGCCGCGCCCGCGGCATCTTCCGCAGATCGGCCCGCGACCCTGAAGGTGCCGACGCCCTGGCCGCATCACTCCGCCAGCCGGCCGTTCCGGACACCGCCGACCTCGATCCGGCACGCTTGTTGTGCCATCCCTATCATCCGATGACCAAGCCCCCCATCTCGCCGCGCTGGGACGCCCGTTTCCTGGCCCTGGCCGAACACATCGCCGACTGGTCCAAGCACCGCACGACGAAGGTCGGCTGCGTCGTGGTCGATGATGACCGCCGGATCCGCGCGACCGGCTACAACGGCTTCCCGCGCGGCGTCGCCGACCTGCCGGAGCGCCTGGCCGATCGCCCGACCAAGCTGCTGCTTTCGGTGCATGCCGAAGCCAATGCGGTCGCCACCGCCGCGCGCTCGGGCGCCTCGCTCGCCGGCTGCACCGCCTACATCACCCATCCGCCCTGCGCGGCCTGCGCTGCCCTGCTCGCCCAGGCCGGCATCCTGCGCGTCGTGTTCCAGGGCGAGTTGCGGGCCGACTGGGCGGACAGCGAGGCGGCGGCACGCCTCACCATGGACGAGGCCGGCGTGATCTGGCAGCGCATGGCGCCGACCGAACTTCGCGCCGAGGAACGCTGATCGGCGCGGATGCTGCTGCCGGCCGGCGCGCCTTCAGGCGGCCGCGCCGGACGCGCCGAAGGCCTCGAGCGCCTGGTCGATATCGGCCGAATTCATCTCCCACTCATTGCCGAAATTGGCGACCACCTCGCGCATGAAGCGCTCGCTCAGCGCGGCCGCCTTCCTCGGCTCGCCCAGATGGTCCAGCAGGAGCGCGAAGGCGAGCTGCCGCGGCTCCGGGCCCTCATAGGTCCACTCGAAGCCGCTGTCCGAGTAGCGCTGGAGCTCGTAATGCGGATCGAGGGGCAGCCCATCCACCAGAACCTCGATCCCGTCGATGGTGCGGTCGCCCGCATAGGTCTTCATGGCCGCTCCGCCTTCGGCGGCTTGCCGGGCGTCCCGGCATCGCCCGGCCTGCGCGCGACCTCCGGGAAGATCCACAGTGCCACCACCATGAACGGCCCGAGGAAGACGAGCGCCCATTGCGGACCTTCATGGCCCAGCGAAGCCTGATGGATGAAGGCCGCGACGACGGTCAGCACCACCACCACGGTCAGGCCGAGCTTGACGCGGAACGGCATCCTTCCTCTCCTCCCCGCTGGTGTCCTGCCCGCGAAGTTCGCTGCCCTTCGTAGCGAACGGAGCGGACCGGCAGGCCACCGAAAACAAACGCTAGTGTCCCGATTCCGGAGCACGCGGCCATGGGCAAGAACTTCGGAAGCGGGACACTAGTGTCCTGCCCGCGAAGTTCGCTGCCCTTCGCAGCGAACGGAGCGGACCGGCAGGCCACCGACAACACTAGGTCGCAACCGGCAGCGCGCTGCGCACCAGCTGGAGCAGCGCCACCGAGCCCCCGAGCACGCAGGACAGCAGCGCCAGCCCGACCGGGCCGTCGCGCCAGCGCGCCGGCCAGGCCTGGAAGGCGGCGGGCGCGAACAGCATGACCACGCCGCCGGCCAGCACCAGGCTGGTCCAGCGCAGGCGGCAGTAGCCGAACCACACGGTCCCGGCGACCAGCACCCCGAGCAGCAGCAGATTGCCGAATGCCATCGCCACCGCCACCGGGCGGCCGGCGAGATCCGGCCGGCTCGCCAGCGGGAAGGTCCCGATCAGCACCAGGAAGGCGACGCAGGCGATGGTCCAAAACATCGCGAACCAGAGCAGCGGGATCAGGTTCGGCTCGATTGCGCTCATGTGCCGGGACGCCGCGCTCACTCCGCCGCCTGGACGGCGGGGGAAGGCGCGCCCTCGCGCCGCGGTGCGCGCGAGGTCTTGCGCATGTCGGTGCGCACATGGCGGGAATCGTAGCCGTTGAAGAGATGGCCGAGCAGCCCGCGCCTCAGGTCCGAGGTGCCGAACAGCCAGTCCATGATCGGAAAGGTCAGGTTCATGTTGCGCTCCATCATGATCGACTGGTCATGATGGGCGGTGTGATGGCGCCGGATCGTGTTCACGAAGGGCGCGTTGCGGACGAACCAGTTCTCCTCGACATGGCAGCAGAAATGCATGAACTCGTAGATCAGGTAGACGCTCGAGGTGGTCGCGATGAACAGCCAGCCGACATTCGGCGAGATCAGCGTGCCGAGCAGGATCGCGGCCGGGATGGACATCAGCGTGAAGCTCGCCAGCGCATAGGGCGGGAAGAAGGTGACGCGCCAGTCGCGGTGATCGGCGAAGCGCATTTCCCGCTCGGTGAAGAATTGGTGATGCATCAGGGTGTGGCGGTTGTAGATCGCGCGGAACACCGGGTTCCTCGACGGCCGGTGCATCACGTAGCGATGGATCCACCATTCGAAGAAATTGCAGAACAGGAAGGTGAGCGGCACGGTCAGCCACTCGAGCGGCGTCACGCGCGACAGATTCGAGAGGTAGATGTAGAGCGCGGTGAAGCCGATCGTGTAGATGATGAAGACGTGCAGCCAGCCATTGTACCAGCCCGCGACGCGCTCGCGGTAATTCGCGCGGTAGCGCCGCTGGCGCTCGGTCATGCCGGTGGCGGTGAGTTCCACGGTTCGTCTCCTCCGCTCGGGTGGCTCTAGTATATCAGTGGCACATTAGACCGCAAGCGGCAATTGCCCGGGCGTGGCCGCGGCAGCACGCCGCCGATCCGGTTGACAGTGACAGCGCGCTGCCGCCACTCTGGTCGGCAGATAACATATCACCCGCGTGGCAGCGGGACAGGGCAGGGAGCGGAAGCCGTGACGAAACGGCTCGCCGAGCGAGAAGTCGAAGCGTTCTGGCGCGACGGATTTCATTTCCCGGTCCGCGTCATGCCGGCCGCGGAGGCGGCGGCGATCCGTGCCAGGCTCGAGGCCCATGAGGCCGCCCATGGCGGCCCGATCGCCGGCAACATGCGCCACAAGGTGCATCTCCTCTTCACCTGGGCGGCGGCGCTGGTGCGCGACCCGCGCATCCTCGACCCCATCGAGGATCTGCTCGGCCCCGACCTCCTCTGCTGGACCACCAATTTCTTCATCAAGGAGCCGCGCACTGAGGACTTCGTCTCCTGGCACCAGGACGCGACCTATTGGGGCCTCGATCCGGACGACGTGGTCACCGCCTGGATCGCGCTCTCCGAGGCGCCGGTGGCGAGCGGCGCGATGGAGTTCATCCCCGGCAGCCACCGCATGGGCCAGTTGCCGCATGCCGACACCTTCCATGAGCACAACCTGCTCTCGCGCGGCCAGGAGATCGCGGTGAAGGTGGACGCCGAGCGCGCCGTGCAGGTGCCGCTCCATGCCGGCGAGATGTCGCTGCACCACGTCAAGCTCGCGCACTACTCCGGCCCGAACACCACCGGCGATCGCCGCATCGGCCTCGCCATCCGCTACATCCCGCCGCATGTGCGCCAGCTCAAGGTGCGCGATTCGGCGACCCTGGTGCGCGGCCGCGACACCGGCGGGCATTACGCGCTGGAACCCGCACCGGCTTCGGACCTCGACGAGGCCGCCCTCGCCGCGCATGCCGAGGCGATGCAGCGCCAGGTCGCGGCGCTCTATTCGGGCACCGAGAAGACGGAATTCCGCGCCTGACCCCGGCGCCGGACAGGGAGGACGGAACCATGGGCGCAACACGACGCCAATTGCTCGCCGCGACCATGCCGCTCGCGGCCGCGACGCTCCCCCTGCCCGCCTTCGCGCAGCCGCGGCCGCTCCGCGTCGGCATCCTCGCACCGCGTGCCGGCGTCGCCGGCACCGTCGGCGAGGTCGGGCTCAAGGGCACCGAATTCGCGGTCGAGAAGATCAACGCCGCGGGCGGCGTCGCCGGCCGTCGCATCGAGCTCGTCATCGAGGAAGAGACCAACCCGCGCGAGACGGTGGAGCGCGCCCGCCGCCTCTCGCTGCAGGAGCGGGTGGACGTCATCCAGGGCGTCGTCTCCTCCGGCGTGTCCCTGGCGCTCGGACCGGTGCTCGAGGAATCGCGCATCCTCACCGTGTTCTGGGACGGCACCACCCAGGACGGCGTGAACGAGACCATGCCGCGCTCACGCTGGGTGTTCCGCAGCACCGACAACGAGTGCGAGGCGGTAATGGGATCGCTGATGGCGATCAAGCATTTCCGCGGCCAGTTCGTCACCGTCGCCGGCATCAACCCCGACTACTCCTATGGCCGCAACAACTGGGCCGCCTTCATCGCCTTCCTCCGCCGCTTCAACATCGAGCACCGCGTCGTCGCCGAGCAATGGCCGCGCGTCGGCGGCATGGATCTCACCGCCAATGTCGCGGCGCTGAAGGCGGCGGCGCCGGATCTCGTCTTCTCCTCCATGCTGTTCGCGGATCTGCCGGTGTTCATGCGCCAAGCGCACGCCGCGGGGCTGCTCGAGGGGCGCAAATGGGTGTTCCCCGCCGCCGGCTTCCAGCACACCGCGCTCAAGAAGGAATTCACGCCGCCGGGGATGATCTTCGGCCACAACACGCTCTACTTCGCCGACCCGCAGGCTTCGCCGCTCGCGCAGGAATTCATGCGCTGGTACAATGAGCGCACGCGGGACTGGCCGCATTGGGAAGCCGACCGCGCCTTCTTCGCCATGGAGGTGTGGCGCCGCGGCGTCGAGAAGGCCGTGCAAGCGAAGGGCGGCGGCCAATGGCCGAGCCAGGCCGAGATCGCCGAGGCGATCCGCGGCATCGAGGTGATGTCGCTCGGCGGGCCGGGGCGCATGCGCCCCGACGGCATCGCCGAGCAGACCTTCGTGCAGGGCGTCACCACCCATGACGCGCGCTACGACTTCCCGATCCTCGATCCCGCCAAGATCGACCGCATGGATGGCGCGCGGCTGCAGAAGCCGAGCGGCGGCGATTTCTGGCGCTGGATCGCCGAGGCGCGGTTCGATCTCTAGCGTGCCGGGCCGCTCCGCCATGTGCAGGATCGCACGCTAGATGGCGGTGCTCCTCGAGGTGCTCGCGGCGGGGCTGTTCCATGCCGCTGTCCTGTTCCTGGTCGCGGCCGGGCTGCAGCTCGTCTTCGGCGTGCAGCGCATCCTGAACCTCGCCTGCGGCGCCTTCTACGCGATCGGCGCCTATCTCGGCATCACCGCCGGCGCCTGGGCGCTCGGCACCGCCGGCCTGCCGCCGCTGCTCGTGCTGCCGGTGCTGATCCTCGCCGGCGCCGCGGTCGCGCTGCTCGGTCCCCCGATCGAGCGGCTGCTGCGCCTCGTCTATGAGCGCGACGAGAGCTTCCAGCTCCTGCTCACCTTCGCCCTGCTGCTGATGCTGCAGGACCTCGTGCGCATGACCTGGGGCTCCAGCCCGCAGCAGGTGGACGGTGTCTACCTCGCCTATGGCCAGCTCCGGCTCGGCGAGGCGCGCATCCCGCTGTGGAATCTTCTCGTCCTCTTCGCCGCGCTGGCGATAGCGGCGGGGCTCGGCGCCTTCCTCCGGCGCACCAATTTCGGCCGGCTGCTGCGCGCGACCGCCGAGAACCGCCGCATGGCCGCCTCGCTCGGCGTCGACACCGCGAGGATCTACGCGATGGTCTTCACCCTCGGCACCGCGCTCGGCGGCATCGGCGGCGCGCTGGTCGTCCCCTCCGGCGCCGCGACGCCGGAGATGGCGGTCGAGCTGGTGGTCGAGGCCTTCGCGGTCGTCGTCATCGGCGGCCTCGGCTCGATGCCCGGCGCGCTCGCCGGCGCGGCGATCGTCGGCGTGCTGCGCGCGGCCACGCTGCTCGTCTGGCCCGAGCTCGAGTTGCTCGCGGTCTACGCCGTCGTCGTCGCGGTGCTGCTGCTGCGTCCCGCCGGCCTGTTCGGCGAGGCCGCAACATGAGGCGCGCACTGCTGCCGCTCGCCATCCTCGCGGTGCTGGCCGCCGCGCCGCCGGCGATCGGCGAGTACCGCACCACCCTGCTGCTGCCGGTGTTCGGCTATGGCGTGGCGCTGCTCGGGCTCAACCTGCTTTTCGGTTATGGCGGCCTGCTTTCCTTCGGCCATGCGATGTTCGTCGCGATCGGCGCCTATGCCGCAGCGGTCACCACCGGGATCTGGCGCATCGACAGCTTCGAGGTGGCGCTGCTCGCCGCCGCCGGCGCCGGCCTGCTGGTCGCACTGCCCATCGGCGCGCTCTGCGCGCGCTACACGAAAATCTTCTTCGGCATGCTGACCCTGGCGTTCGGCATGCTGTTCCATTCCTTCCTGTTCAAATTCTACGCCGTCACCGGCGGCGACCAGGGCATGCGCGTGCGCCGGCCCTCCCTGCTCGGGCTGGAATTCGAGGATCTCGACAAGACCGAGTTCCTGGTCCGCCCCTATTACTGGTACTGCCTCGCCATCGCCGCGCTGCTCGCGCTGCTGATGTGGCGCATCACCCGCTCGCCCTTCGGCCTGGCGCTGCGCGCCCAGCGCGACAATCCGCGCAAGGCGGAATATCTCGGCGTGGAGGTGCACCGCACGCGCTTCCTCGCCTTCCTGGTCGCCGCAGTGTTCGGCGCCATCGGCGGGGCGATGCTCGCCGTTCCGGTCGGGCTCGCCGATCCGGAGCTCGCCTATTGGACGCATTCCGGCACGCTGGTCTTCATGACGCTGCTCGGCGGCTTCGCCCGTTTCTCCGGGCCGCTGATCGGCGCGCTGGTCTATGTGCTGCTGCAGGATTGGCTGGTCTCGCTGACGCCCTATTGGCGCTTCCTGCTCGGCGCCGTGCTCGCGGTGATCGTGCTCGCCTGCCCGCAGGGCCTGGCGGGACTTCCCGCGCTGCTGCGTGCCCGCCTCGCCGCCCGGCGCAAGCCCGCCCCGCGGCCGGTGCCCGCCGAATGAGCGCGCTGATCGAGGCGCGCAATCTCGGCCGGCGGTTCGGCGATTTTGTGGCGCTGAAGGGCGTGGATCTCAGCGTGGAGCCCGGCGAGACGGTCGCGATCATCGGCCCCAACGGCGCCGGCAAGACCACGCTCGTGAACCTGCTCACTGGCCTGCTGCTGCCCTCGGAAGGCACGGTGCGCTTCCGCGGCGCCGACATTGCGGGCGTCGGGCCGGTGCGGCTCGCGCGGCTCGGCATGGCGCGCGCCTTCCAGCTCGTGCAGATCTTCCCCGAGCTCACCGCGGCGGAGACCATCGCCGTCGGCGCCCTGGCACGGCGCGGCCGCACCCGCCGCATGCTCGCCTCGCTCGGCGCCGATCGCGAGCTGCGCAGGAAGGTCGAGGAGGTGGCGGCGATCTTCGGCCTCTCCCCCGTGCTGCACCGCCCGGCGCGCGAGCTCTCGCAGGGGCAGAAGAAGCTGCTCGACGTCGCCTCGGCCTTCGCGCTGGCGCCCAAGGTCATCCTGCTGGACGAGCCCACCAGCGGCGTCGCCACCGCCGACAAGCACGGCATCATGACCACGCTGATGGAGGCGGCGCGGCGCGCCGGCGTCGAGGCCATGCTGCTGGTCGAGCACGACATCGACCTGGTCGAGGCTTATGCCAGCCGCGTCGTCGGCCTGCGCGGCGGCGAGGTGCTGGCCGACCTCCCGGTGCGCGAATTCTTCGCCGATACGGAGGTCACGGCCGCCCTGGTCGGCCAGCGCCCGGCCAAGGGCGCGGCGCACTGACATGCTCGACATCCGCAACCTCGGCGTGGCGATCGCCGGCAGCCCGATCCTGCGCGGCGTCTCGCTCTCGGTCGGCGAGGGCGAGCTCGTCTGCCTGCTCGGCCGCAACGGTGCGGGCAAGACCACCACGCTCGCCGCGGTGATGGGCCATCGCCGCGCCGCCGCCGGCAGCATCCGCTTCCAGGGCGCCGAGCTGCTGGGCCAGAAGCCGCACGCCATCGCGCTGCGCGGGATCGGCTTCTCGCCCGAGGAATCGGAGGTGTTCGGCGAGCTCAGCGTCGCCGAGAACATCGCCCTGCCGACCTGGACGCGGCGCGGCGGGCGCCCGGCCGCGGAGCGCATCGCCCATGCCTATGCGGTGTTCCCGAAGCTCCGCCAATACATGGCGCGCGGCGGCGCGCAGCTCTCCGGCGGCGAGCGCAAGATGGTCTCCGTCGCCCGCGCCCTGGCCCTCGATCCGGCTCTGCTGCTGCTGGACGAGCCCTTCGAAGGACTCTCGCCCCTGGTCATCCCGGAGATCGCGGCCGGCATCGCCGCGATCCGCACGGAAGGCCGCGCGGTGCTGATCGCCGAGAGCAACCTCCATCACGTGCCCGATCACGTGGACCGCATCTACGTGATCGAGCGCGGCGAGATCGTGTTCTCCGGCAACCTCACCGCTCTGCGCGCCGATGCCGCAGCCATGGCGATCGTCTCGGCCGCCGCCTAATCGCGCCTCAGTCGAACAGGATCACCGAGCGGATCGCCTCGCCGCGCTTCAGCGCCGCGAAGCCCTCGTTGATCTCCTCGAGCCGGATGCGTGCGGTGACCAGCGCATCGAGCTGCAGCGAGCCCTCCAGATAGGCCCGCGCCATGGCCGGGAAATCCCGCTGCGGCCGCGCCCCGCCATAGGAGGAGCGAATGATGCGCTTCTCCTGCATCAGCGCGCCCCAGCGGAACTCGATGGGGTCGTTCACCCCGAGCTTGCCGAGCCACACCACCTGGCCGCCCGGCCGCACCGCTTCCACCGAGGCGCGGAACGCAGCGGGCACGCCGGCGCATTCGATCACCACATCCGCGCCGCGCCCTTCGGTCAGCGAGCGCGCCAGCGCCACGGCATCGTCGCCCGCGGGATCGCAGAGATGCGTCGCGCCGACCCGCTCGGCCATCGCGCGCCGCGCCGGATTGGGATCCACCGCGATCACCTGTGCCGCCCCCGCCATCACGGCGCCCTGGATCGCCGCAAGCCCCACCGCCCCCGCGCCGATCACCATCGCCGCCGCGCCCCAGCGCAGCTCGGCGATCCGTGTCGCGGCGCCGAAGCCGGTCATCACCGCGCAGCCCAGCAGGCAGGCGCGGTCCAGCGGCATCTCTCGCGCGATGCGCACCGCGCAATGGGCCGGCACCACGCAGTACTCGGCGAAGCTGCCGAGATACATGAGCTGGTGCAGCGCCGAACCGTCGTCGCAGGCGAGCCGCGGCCGCCCGTCGAAATGCGCCGCCTTGGGGCCGTTCGCCAGATATTGCTGGCAAAGGATCGGCTGCGCACGCTCGCACCAGAAGCAATGGCCGCAATGCGGGTTCCAGGACAGCACGACGGGATCGCCGATGGCGAGCTCCGTCACGCCCTCCCCGACCGCCGCCACGGTGCCCGCCGCCTCATGGCCGAGCACCGCGGGCAACCGCACCGCGAGCTGCCCCTCGATCGCTTCCAGATCGGTGTGGCAGAGGCTGGCCGCGCCGATGCGCACGAGCACGTCGCCCGGCATCACCGGGCCAACCAGAATATCCTCCACCGCCATCGCACGCCCGGTCTCGCGCAGCACCGCGGCACAGGCGCGCACGCGGCCATCGGCGCGCAATTCGGTGGCAGCCAAGGCGTCCCTCCCCGTCACGGCCAGCGAGCCGAGGAGCATAGCGTCGCGCTCCGGAGCCGGTCCATATGCCACTGATATGCCAGGCCGGCATCCGCGCGAGCCCGCGCCGGCGTCACAGCCGACGCGCCGGGCTGCGCGCCAGCGCCAGCAGCAGCAGCGCCCCGACGCTCAGCCAGGCCAGCATCCAGAACACGTCGATGCAGGCGATCACCGAAGCCTCGCCGCGCACCAGCGAGGCGAGGACCGCGAGGCCACGGCGCGTCGGCGCCGGATCCATCGCCGCGAAGCGGCGCTCGAACGCCCCCAGCACCGTCTGCACCTCGAGCGTGGTCGCGGTCACGTGCAGGCCGATCAGGTTGGAGGCGAGCTGCTCCCGCTCGCGCAGCAGCGTCGTCACCGTCGCGACGGCGGTCTCGATGCCGGAGAGCCGGCAAACCTGCAGCCAGGCGGAGACCGTGCCGGCTTCGGCGGGGGCGGTGACGTTGCCGACGGTGAAGACCAGCAGCGAGGTTATGCCGAGGCATTGCCCGAGCGCCTGGAGCAGCGCCGCGGGCAGGAAGTCGGCCGCCACCCAGTCATGCGTCAGCCCGGTCTGCAGCCAGGCCGAGACGCCGAGCACCGCCAGCCCCGCGCCCAGGGTGAGCCGCGGATCCACCCGCCGCAGCAGCCACACGACGATCGGCATGAGGAGGATCGGCGGCAGCGCCACCCATAGCAGCACCTCGCCGACATCCATCGCACGCAGCCCGCGCACATTCTGCAGGTAATTCGGCACGACGATGAGGGTCGCCAGGGTCGCGGCGCCGTAGAGCACGAGCAGGCCGCCGGCGATCAGGACATTGCGCCGGAGCAGGATCTCGGCTTGCAGCCAGGTATCGCGCAGCATCGCCGTGCGCAGGACGAAGGCAAGCACGAGCGTCGCGCCGGCGCAGAGCAGCCCGGCCACGACGCCCGAATTCAGCCAGTCCAGCCGGTTGCCCTGATCGAACCCGGCATAGATGAGCGCGAGACCGCCGCCGAGCAGCAGCGGCCCGCCCCAATCGGTCGCGCGCAGCGTCGCGCGCTGCAGCGGCGGCAGCGCGGTGCCGCGCATCACCAGGACCAGCATCGCCAGGCTGAGCGGCACGTTCTGCCAGAAGATCCAGCGCCAGGCGCCGTTGTCGCCATAGAAGCCCTCGATGGAGGCGGCGAGGTTGTTGGCGAAGATGTTGTTGAAGCCATAGGCGGCGAGGCCCCAGATCAACGCCCGCGGCGGCAGCGCCTGCAGCACGAAGGACAGCGTGGCCGGCAGGAAGGTCGCGATGGCGATGCCGCGGATCGCCTGCGCCGTCAGCACGGCGCCGGTGCCGGACAGGAAGGGCAGGATCAGGGAGCCGAGCGCGAAGACGAGGCAGCCCGGCACCAGGATGCGGCGCGCGCCGATGGCGCGGGCGAGATAGGCGGTGGGCGGCGCCAGCAGCAATTGCGGCGCGGCGAACAGGGTGGTGAGCCAGGCGCCGTCGTCGAAGCTCAGCCCCATCCCGCCGCGGATATCGGCGACGCCGAAATTCGTGAGCCGGGTGTTCAGGGCCGAGATGAAGGCGCCGAAGAACACCGCCGCGATCCCGATCGCGGGATGCGGACTCGCGAAGCTCGCCTGCGCGGTGACGGTGACGGGCGCGGGCGGCTCCGGCCGCCGCGTCGCGCTCACCGGCCGGCGCCGGTGTCGATGCGCGCGACCACGGACATGCCGGGGCGCAACAGCGTCAGCAAGGAGTCCTGCCCCGGATCGAAGGTGATCTTCACCGGGATGCGCTGCACCACCTTGGTGAAATTCCCCGTCGCATTGTCCGGCGGCAGCAGCGAGAATTGCGCGCCGGAGGCCGGCGACCAGCTGTCCACCCGGCCGCGCAGGAGCATCTGCGGAAAGGCGTCCACGGTGACGGTTGCCGGCTGCCCCTCGCGCAGATGGGTCATCTGGGTCTCCCGGTAATTCGCGACCACCCAGATGCGCGGCAGCGGCACCAGCGTGTTCACCTGCGTCCCGACCCCGACATACTGGCCAGGACGCACCTGGCGCTGACCCAGCATGCCGGCTTCCGGCACGGCGATGCGGGTGTAGCCGAGATTGAGCCGCGCCTGGGCCAGCGCCGCGCGCTGCGCGTTCACCGTCGCCTGCTGCTGGCGGATCTGCGCCTCCACCACCGCCACCTGGCGCCGCGCCGCCTCCGCCTGCGCCCGGAGCTGCGCGAGCTGCGCCGCACCTTGCGCCGCAGTCGCATCCGCCACCTCGACCAGCTGACGGGTTCCCGCGAGCCCACCGGACAGCAAGCTGCGCTGCCGGTCGGCTTCCAGGCGATAGCGCGTGAACTCCGCCGCCTGGCCCTGCACGGCGGCATCCGCCGCGGCAATGTTGCTTTCCTGGAGCGTGCGCTGGGCGCGCAGCGTGTCGAGCACGGCGACGGCGGCCTCCACACCTGCCTCGGCCTGCGCGACCTGGGCGCGGTAATCATCGTCCACGATCTCCAGCACCACCTGCCCGCCCTGCACGATCTGGAAGTCGCTCACCGGCACCGCGCGCACATAGCCGGCGACCCGCGCCGCGAGCGGCGTCACGTCGGAGATCAGATAGGCATCGTCGGTGCGCTGGATGCGCGCATTCCCGACCCAGCTGTCCCAGCGGGTGACGAAGAGCGCGACCAGCCCGAGCGCCATCGCGAGTAGCAGCAGCGGGATCAGCAAGCCGCGCGCCCCCGCCGCGGAGGCAAGCCCGGACCCTGCCGGCGGCGGGGGTGCGGCTTCCGGCGGTGCCGCCGGAGGCGGCGGAGCAGAGGAAGCTTCGCGCGCCCGGACATCGATCGGCGGTTCCGGCCCGGAGGAACCCTGCTCCGGCGCATGCTGGTCCTGGGTTGCGCTCGTCATCACGGCACCTCGACGGATCGGCACTCCGCGCAGCGGCGGCCTCCACGCGCAGGTTCTAGACCAGGCACGCCACCCGGCTTTCGGAAAAATGGGCGGGCCTTGCCGGAAACCCTGCATTCACGGCGGCGCCGCACGGGGCTTCTGCCGGCCCGCGCCGCCGGCAAGGGGTGGTATCCGCCTTCCCTAGCGCGCCGCGCGCACGAAGGCCGCGGTCACCGCCTCGTCATAGGCATTGCCGAAATTGGTGCGGATGAAGGTGACCACCGCGGCGACATCCGCATCGCCCAGCACCGCGCCGAAGCCCGGCATGGCGCGCTGGCCCCGCAGCACCACCGTCACCGCGTAGTCCGCAGCCGCGAGGCTCGCATTGTTGGCGAGCCCCGGGTAGCGCGCCGCGCCGGCGGCGCCGGCGCCATCCGGCATGTGGCAGCCTTGGCAGATCGCGCGGTACAGCTCCTCGCCGCCGGCGCCCGAGCCCTGCGCCCGAGCGGGCACCGCCGCGCCGATCCCCGCCAGCAGCAGGACGGCCGAAACCCACCGCATCGCCCTCAACCTCCCACGACGCGCCGATGCAGGCGCGTCACCGCATCCAGCGCGGAGAGGATCGCCCCTTCCTGCCAGGCCGGCAGGTAGGAGGCGTGCTCGCCCGCCAGCAACAGCCGCCCGTCGATGGCGCAGAGATTCTCGTAATGCTCGGCGCGCGCCTGCTCGGTCCAGTTCCCGGCGCAACCCAGCGTCCAGGGCACGCGGTGCCAGCCCACCGAGATCCCCGTCTCGTACTCCTCGCGGTACTGCGGATGAATCTGCCCGCCCCACTCGACGATGCGGCGCAGCCGCTCCTCCGGCGCCATCGCGGTCAGCCGGTAGGCGCCGAGGCTGCCATAGGGATAGGCGCCGAGCAGCACGCCCTTGCCCGCCCCGAAGAAGCCCGTCGCGGGATAGCCGATCTGTGCGATCGGCAGGTCGGTATAGCTCATCCCGCCATAGATGCCGTCATCCTGCTCCCAGAAGCGGCGGCGGAATTGCAGGCCCGCCTTGAACGCCGCGTCGTAGGAGATGGCCTCGATCGCCGCGCGCATCGGCGTGCCGGCATCGATCCGCATCTGCCCGAGCACGGTGAGCGGGATGGTGCAGAGGCACCAATCGGCGCTCGCCTGCATCGGCGGCCCGCCCCCCGCGGCATCGACATGCGTCACCGTCACGCCGCGATCGGATTGCCGGATCTCGGTCACCTTGCGGCCGAAGCGGATGACATCGCCGGGCACCGCGCGGGCCAGGGCGCGCGCGATCATGTCCATGCCGCCCACCGGCTGGAACATCGTCATCTGGAACTCGTAGATCATGCCGCCGATCAGGTAGCGCCACAGCCCCGAGCGGATCAGCGCGGCGGGATCGAGCGGCTTCGAGCTCTGCGGCACGCCCGTGAGCCCGCCGCCCGGATCGCGCGCGAAGCCGCGCCGGTCGCTGGTCAGCAGGCTCTCGCGATAGGCGTCGTTCGCATCCAGCGCGCCCCAGCGGCGCAGCGCCAGCAGCAGCGCCTCCTTGTCCGCGCCGCTCACCGGCTGGTCGAGCCGGTCCTGCTGCACCGTCTTGGCGAGCAGCTCCGCGACATGGCCGTAGAAATCGGCCTGCACCTCGCGGAAGCGAACCGGCTTGCCGCCGAAGGCGCGGCTGTTGTGGAGATAGCCGTTGTGGTTGACCTGGATGAAGGGCTCCAGCGCCACGCCGTAGCGCCGGCAGTAATCCAGCACGGCGTGATGATTGTAGGGGATGCGCCACGGCCCCGGATTCAGATAGAGGCCCTGATCGAATTCGCAGCGCTGGGCGAAGCCGCCGAGCTCGGTGTAGCTGTCGCCGCCGCGCAGCGTCCAGCAGCGCCCGCCGGCGCGTTCCTGGTATTCCAGGATCTGCACGCGGTAGCCGGCCTTGCCGAGCTCGATCGCCGCCACCAGTCCCGCGAGCCCCGCGCCGAGGATCAGCACCGAGGCGCCGCGCGGATCGCCCTGCAATTGCGGCGGGCCGCGATAGGGCGATTCGGCGGCCAGCCCGAGGCTCGTCATCGCCTCGTACATCACCGCGCCGCCGGCGACGGCGCCGATCATCGCCAGCAGATCGCGCCGGCGCGGCGTGTCGCCGGCGGCGGCGTCGGACGGCATGGTCGTTTCTCCTCGGGTCGTTGCGGCGAAGGTCACGCAGCGCCGCGCGATGCGCAAGACCGCAACGGTGCCGCTCACGCAAGCGTTCGCGGCGTGCAGGGGAAAAGCTTCGGGGGCGGAGATGAACTCCGCCCCCCAAACCCCCCACCTCCTTCTTTTGGCCACTTGGCGCTGGTGCGGTGCGCAGTCTCGAAGGACGCAGCGTTGTCGCGTGGAGAACGGAGCGCAAGGCGCTCAGCCCGAACGTCCCTGCACCAGCGGGCAGCCGCCTTCGGCCAGCGGACGGAAGGCCTGGTCGGCGGGAATCGTCTCCACCACCTCGAGCAGGTCCCATTCGCCGCGCGGCTCGCCGGGCCGCTTGGCGCGCAGCAGATACATGTCGCGCAGCACGCGGCCATCCTCGCGGATGCGTCCGTTCCTCGTCATGAAATCGTTGATCGACGTCTCGCGCATCTTGGCGATCACCGCAGGCGCCGCATCCGTGCCCGCGGCCTGGATCGCCTTGAGGTAATGCGTCACCGCGCCCCAAGTGCTGGCCTGGAACATCGTCGGCGGGCGGCCATGGATGCGCGCGAAGCGCTCGGCATAAGCGCGCGTCTCCGCATTCTGGTCCCAGTAATAGGCCTCGGTGAACACCAGCCCCTGCGCCGCTTCCAGCCCGATCGCCTTGACGTTGGTCAGCAGGCACAGCAGCGCCGCCGGCTGGAGCCCGCGCCGGCGCAGCCCGAACTCGCCCATCTGCTTGACGATGTTGATGAGGTCCGTCCCCGCCGCGGCGATCCCTACCACCTGCGCACCCGACTGCGCGGCGCGGATGAGATGCGCCGAATAATCCGCCTCGCCGAGCGGCGCGCGGCTGCTGCCGAGCACCTCGCCGCCCAGCTTGCGCAGGATCTCGGACGCGTTCTGCTCAAGCGAATGCCCGAAGGCATAGTCGGAGGTGATGAAGAACCAGCGCTTGGCGCCGGCATTCACCATCGCCGTCACCGTGCCGCGCGCGAGTGCGTAATTGTCGTAGGTCCAGTGCACGCCATAGGGCGAGCAGGCGCGGCCCGTCAGATCCGTGGTGCCGGCCGAGATCGGGATGTCGATCCGCACCCTCTCCTGGCTCAGCTGCTGCACCGCAAGCGCGACCGCGGAATTGCCGAGGCCGATGATCGCGTCCACCTTCTCCTGGTCGTACCAACGCCGCGCTATCGCCATGCCGACATCGGCGCGGTTCTGCAAATCGCCGAAGATCAGCTCGATCGGCGCGCCCAGCACGCGGCCGCCGAAATCCTCGATCGCAAGCCGCGCGCCGACCACATCGCCCATGCCCTGCTGGTCGGAGAACACGCCCGACATGTCGTTGAGCACGCCGATCTTCACGACACCGTCGGAGATCGCGCCCTGCGCCACGGCGCGGCCGATCGCCGGCGCGGCCAAGGCGGTCGCCAGCAGGCTCCTGCGCTGCATTCCCGATCCTCCCCGTTCTTGCCTGGAGGTCCCGAGCCTGCCCGGCATGATGGCACGGCGCAACGGGCTTGCCCGGCGGCGTTGACAGGCCGCGCCGGCGAGGCGAACACTTGCCGCCGTTCCAAGGGGGGCCCCAGCAGGGGCTGAGATTCCGCTAGCGCGGTGACCCTTCGAACCTGATCCGGGTCATGCCGGCGAAGGGACAGGAACCTTGTGGCGCACGCCCCAGCCCGTCGCTCCCAACCCGGATCTCCATCGCCCTACGACGGAGGTCCAGAGTGCCAGATTCGCTTCCCCCGCAGGATTTCAGCGTCACCACCGGACCCTTGCCGGCCTCGCGCAAGATCCACGTCGCCGGCCGGCTGCATCCGCAACTGCGCGTCGCGATGCGCGAGATCGCGGTGTCGGACGCCGCTGGCGAAGCGCCGCTCCGCGTCTACGACCCCTCCGGCCCCTATACCGATCCGACGCAGCCGACCGACATCCGCCGCGGCCTGCCCGCGCTGCGCGCCGAGTGGATCGCCGCGCGCGGCGATGTCGAGCCCTATGAAGGCCGCGCGGCGCGACCGGAAGACGACGGGCTGAAGCCCGGCGAATCCCGCCGCGTGCCGGTGTTCGACCGCGGCGCGCGCCGCCCGCTGCGCGCGCAGGCCGGCGCGGCGGTGACGCAGCTCGCCTATGCCCGCCGCGGCATCGTCACGCCGGAGATGGAATACGTCGCCATCCGCGAGAATCTCGGCCGCGCCGCCGCAGCCGAGGCGATGCGCGACGGCCAGGATTTCGGCGCCGCCATCCCCGACCACGTCACCCCCGAATTCGTCCGCGACGAGATCGCCCGCGGCCGCGCCATCATCCCCGCCAACATCAACCACCCGGAATCCGAGCCGATGGCGATCGGCCGGAACTTCCTCGTGAAGATCAACGCGAACATCGGCAACTCCGCCGTCACCTCCGGCGTCGCCGAGGAGGTGGACAAGCTGGTCTGGGCCATCCGCTGGGGCGCCGACACGGTGATGGACCTCTCCACCGGCCGCAATATCCACACCACGCGGGAGTGGATCATCCGCAACAGCCCCGTCCCGATCGGCACGGTGCCGATCTACCAGGCGCTCGAGAAGGTCGGCGGCAAGGCCGAGGAGCTCACCTGGGAGATCTTCCGCGACACGCTGATCGAGCAGGCCGAGCAGGGCGTGGACTACTTCACCATCCATGCCGGCGTGCGGCTCGCCTACATCCCGCTCACCGCGCGCCGCGTCACCGGCATCGTCAGCCGCGGCGGCTCGATCCTGGCGAAGTGGTGCCTCGCGCATCACCAGGAGAATTTCCTCTACACGCGCTTCGCCGAGATCTGCGAGATCATGCGCGCCTATGACGTCTCCTTCTCGCTCGGCGACGGCTTGCGCCCCGGCTCCATCGCCGACGCCAACGACGCCGCGCAATTCGCCGAACTGGAGACCCTCGGCGAGCTCACCAAGATCGCCTGGGACCAGGACGTGCAGGTGATGATCGAAGGCCCCGGCCACGTCCCGATGCACAAGATCAAGGAGAACATGGACAAGCAGCTCGCCGCCTGCGGCGAGGCGCCCTTCTACACCCTGGGGCCCCTCACCACCGATATCGCGCCGGGCTACGACCACATCACCTCCGGCATCGGCGCGGCGATGATCGGCTGGTACGGCACGGCGATGCTCTGCTACGTCACGCCCAAGGAACATCTCGGCCTGCCCGACCGCGACGACGTGAAGACCGGCGTCATCACCTACAGGATCGCGGCGCATGCGGCGGACCTCGCCAAGGGCCACCCCGCCGCGCGGCTGCGCGACGACGCACTCTCCCGCGCGCGGTTCGAGTTCCGCTGGCGCGACCAGTTCAACCTCTCGCTCGACCCCGAGACGGCGGAGCGCTTCCACGACCAGACGCTGCCCGCGGAAGGCGCCAAGCTCGCGCATTTCTGCTCGATGTGCGGGCCGAAGTTCTGCTCGATGAAGATCAGCCAGGAAGTGCGCAACGCCGCCATGGCGGAGATGTCGGAGAGCTTCCGGCGCAATGGCGGGGAAATCTACCTGCCGGCGGTGCCGTCAAAACAATGAAGGCTGGGGGGCGGAGTGAACTCCGCCCCCCAGACCCCCCACCTCCTTTTTTTGACTCCGGGGAAGCGTGGCAAGCTCCGTTCTCAACCCGACAACGCTGCGGCGCCTGAGAGTGCGGGAGGAGCCAGCACCAAATCGCCAAAAAAAGGAGGGTGGGGTCTGGGGAGGGAGTTCACTCCCTCCCCAGTGTCCAAGGCTCGAGTATCAGGAAAACGGCTCCAACAAGACCTCCACAGCCGCCTCGAATCGCGCCCGCAGCTCCTCCGGCAGCCGGGCCCCGCCCGGCAGCAGGTCCGACATCTGCGAGCGGTGCGCGGCGATCGCCGCCCGCTTCAGCGGCAGCATCGCGGCGATGTCCACCCGCATGCCGCGCGGCGGCCCTGGCAGTTCCTCCAGCGTCCACCCCCAGATCGGATACTCGAGCAGCGCGACCTCTCGTCCTTCGCACGCCGCGCGCGCCATCGCGTTCGCCGCCTGGTGGTCGCGATGCGGGTCGGCCGCCCAGGTGACGAGCAGCGTGCCGGCCCGCGCCGTCTCCAAGGCCGCGCGAATGACGGCGACCGCATGCTCGAAGCCAGGACCCTCCCGCGGTGCGGCGCCATCCGGCAGGCCGAGGAAGTGCAGAGCCCCCGGCGCGACGCCGAGCAGCCGCGCCGCCGCCCGCGCCTCCTCCTGGCGGAGCACTGCGAGCGCCCGCGGCGCGATCGCCTCCGGCGGGTGCGAGCCGGCTCCGTCGGTGACAAAGACCAGCTCCACCGGCAAGCCGCGCGCCCGCGCCGCCGCGATCATTCCTCCGCAGCCCAGCGCCTCGTCATCGGGATGCGGCGCTACCACCACCAGGCCGCGTCCGCCCAGCACCTCCTCCGGTGCGCGCAGCGGCAGGGCGGCGGCCGCGGCGGGGAAGGCGGGGGCGGGGACCATGCGTGCAGCTCCAGCCTGGCAACGTGCCGCAACGCCGCCGGTTGCCGCGAGCCTGGCTGGAACCCAGGCCGAGGCTGCCGCGTTGCGCCGAAGCCATGGCAAGGAATGGCAGCGTGGCAGGCATGCCGGGGAGCAGCATCCTGCGGCCGGGACACAATGTATGGCGCGTGGAGCACGCCCCGCGCGCCGCGGTGCTGGTGGATGCCGCGGCATATTACGGCACCTTGCGCCGCGCCCTGCTGCGCGCCGAGCACCGCGTCTTCATCGCCGGCTGGGACATCGACAGCCGCACCCCCCTGGTCGGCCCGTCCGGCATGGCGGAGGACGGGCTGCCGCGCGAGCTCGGCCCCTTCCTCGCCGCCCTCGCCCATCGCCGGCCCGGCCTGACCGTCCGTCTGCTGCTCTGGGACTACGCCATCCTCTACGCCTTCGAGCGGGAGATGCTGCCGGAGCTCTCGCTGCAGCTCGCCACCCCGAGCCAGGTGGAACTCTGCCTCGACAACGAGGTCCCGCTCGGCGCCTCGCACCACCAGAAGATCGTCGTGGTGGACGATGCGCTCGCCTTTTCGGGCGGGCTCGACCTCACCATCCGGCGCTGGGACCGCTCCGAGCACCGGCTGGACGATCCCTTGCGGGTGGATCCCGCCGGCCAGCCCTACCGCCCCTTCCACGACGTGCAGATGATGGTGGATGGCACCGCCGCGCAGGCGCTCGGGGAGCTGTTCCGCGCCCGCTGGCAGGCCGCCGGCTGCGCCCCCCTCCCCGCCCCCGCCCCGCCCGGCCACGACCCCTGGCCGGAGGGCGTCGCGCCGGACATCGCGGAGGCGCGCATCGGCATCGCCCGCACCGCGCCGCGCTACCGGGGCAACCCGCCCGTCCGCGAGGTGCTCGCCCTGTTCGAGGACATGATCGCGAGCGCGCGCTCCTGCCTCTACATCGAGAGCCAGTTCCTCACCTGCACCCCGATCGCGAAGCGGCTCGCCTGCCGCCTCGCCGAGCGGCCCGAACTCGAGGCGGTGATCGTGGTGCCGCGCACCCACCACACCTGGTTCGAGCATTTCACCATGCAGGCCGGCCGCATCCGCTTCCGCAACCTGCTGCGCCGCAGCGGCGCGGGCGAGCGCGTGCGCATCCTCTATCCCGAGGTGCGCGACGGCGAGGGCCGCGCCGTCGAGACCATGGTCCATGCCAAGGTGACGGTGGTGGATGACCGCCTGCTGCGCATCGGCTCGGCCAATATCTGCAACCGTTCCATGGGCACCGACACCGAATGCGACCTCGTCATCGCGGCCGCCGACGCCGCGCAGGAGGCCGCCATCCGCCGCATCCGCGACCGGCTGGCGGGGGATCACTGCGGCGCCCCGGCCGATGCGGTGGCCGAGGCGACGGCGGCCTGCGGCTCGCTCGGCGCGGCGCTGGAGCGGCTCGGGGGCGAGCACCGCCTCCGCCCGGTGGAGGATGGCGAGCGCGGCCCGGAGCAATTCATCCCGGAGCTGGAAGCGGTCGCCGACCCGCCGCGGCCGCTCCGGGTGCCCGGGCTCGAGCTCAGCGGGCGGCCGCCGCGCATCCGCCTGCTCGCGGCACTCCGCCTCGGCGTCGTCCTGCTGGCCTTCGCCGCGCTGCTGCTCGCCTGGCAATTCACGCCGCTCGGCGACATGCTGAACCCGAGCCGGCTGCGCGCCTCGATGGCCGGGGCGCACGGCATCGGCGCGCCCTTCCTGGTGGTCGCGCTGTTCGTCCTGCTCGGCCTGCTCGCCTTCCCGCTCAACCTGCTGATCGCGGCGACCGGCGCCGCCTTCGGGTTCTGGCCCGGCATCGCCTATGCCGCCGCCGGAGCGCTCGCGAGCGCGCTGGCGACCTATGGCGTCGGGCGCTGGGCCGGGCCGGGCACGCTCAGGGACCTGTTCGGTGCCACGGTGCACCGCATCGGCGAGAAGGTGCGGCAGAACGGGGTGCTCGCCTTCTCGGTGGTGCGGCTGGTGCCGGTGGCGCCGTTCAGCCTGGTGAACCTCGCCGCCGGCGCGCTGCAGGTGCCGCTCCGCACCTATCTGCTCGGCACCGCGATCGGGCTGGCGCCGGGGCTGCTGCTGCTCGGGGCCGCGGGGGACCGGCTGCCGGCGCTGCTGCACCGGCCCTCCGCCACCGACATCCTCGCCCTGATCGGCATCCTGCTGTTGCTCGTCCTGCTCTCCATCGGCTTCCGGATCGCGCTGCGCCGGTGGCGCGGCGATGGTGCGCCCGGCCGGTGATCCTCCGCATCCTCACCTGGAACATCCATGCCGGGATCGGCGCGGATGGCCACTACGACCTCGAGCGCATCCTGGCGGTGCTGCGCCGGCAGGATTGCGACATCGTCGCGCTGCAGGAGATCGAAGGCCGCGGCCATGCCGGCGCCCCCTTCCGGATGCTGCGCGAGGCGCTCGGCGGATCCGCGGCGGAGGCCGCCACCATCCTCGGCGCCGACGGCCATTACGGGCATATGGTGATCAGCCGCTGGCCGCTCGCCCGCGTGGCGCAGGCGGACATCTCCGTGCCGCACCGGGAGCGGCGCTGCGCGATCAGCGCCGATGTGCAGATCGAGGGGCACCGGCTGCACCTCATCGCCTGCCATCTCGGCCTGCGGACCTGGGAGCGGGCGCAGCAGGCGGCGCGGCTCACGGCCATGGTGCGGCTGGCCCAGGGCCCGCTGGTGATGCTCGGCGACTTCAACGAATGGCAGCCGCGCGGGCCGGTCACTCGCGCCCTCGCCGCCGCGCTGCCCGGCCGTACGCGGCTGCGCAGCTTCCCCGCCCGGCGGCCGCTGCTGGCGCTCGACCGGGTCTATTGCCGGCCGGCCGCCATGCTCGGCAGGAGCTGGACCGACCCTTCCGCAAGCGAGGCCTCGGACCACCTCCCGCTCATGGCGGAGCTCTTCGTGCCGACCCTGTAGGGCGTCTTCACGGGGGTGTACGTGAAGGGCTGGGGGGCGGAGCTTCACGTCGCGGCAGTGCCGCGACCCCCCCCAGACCCCCCACCTCCCTTTTTTTGGATACGGGGAAGCGTGGGCAGCTCCGTTCCCAGCCCGACAACGGCGTGGCGTCTGAGAGTGCGGGTGCCACTCAGTGCCAAGTCGCCAAAAAAAGGAGGTGGGGGTGTGGGGGCGGAGTTCTCTCCGCCCCCACCTTTTCTTTATCAGGCCAGCACCGCGCGGAGCACCCGCGCCTGGTTGCCGCCCAGGATGCGCGCCGCATCCGCCGCGCCGAAGCCCGCGCGCAGCAGTGCATCGGCGACCGCCGGCGTCAGCCGGTAATCGGGGAAGGTCGAGGGCCCGACGAGCCCCATCATGTCCGTCCCGATCCCGACATGCTCGACCCCCGCGGCATCGGCCATCTGCGCGATGCCCTCGGCATAGGCGCGAAGATCGGGAAACCGCGCGGCGGGCGGCCACACGCCGATGACGCCGCCGGTGCGGGCGATCAGCCGGGCATGGTCGGGCGTGATCTGGCGGCTGCGCGGCCCGGGCCGTGGCGTGACCGAGCTGTGCGACAGCACCAGCGGCTTCGTCGTGGCCTCCACCGCGCCGCGCACCGTCTCGAAGCTGGCATGCGCCATGTCCACCACGATGCCGAGGCGGTTGCAGGCGCGCACCACTTCGGCGCCGAAGGGCGTGAGCCCCTCATGCATGGGTGGCGCGGTCTGGATGTCGCCGAGCTCGTTCACCCGGTAATGCACGAGCTGGAGATGCCGGAGGCGGTGGGCCGCGAAGGCCTCCTCCACCCGCGCGATGCGACCTTCGAGGAAATCCGCCCCCTCGGCGGCGACGATCGCGGCGGGGCGGTCGGCGGCGAGCGCGGCCTCGAGGCTCGCCCGGTCGGTGACCACGCCGATCTCCTGCTCGGCGAGCAGCGCGGCGAGGCGGGCGAAGGCCGGGCCGCTCCAGGCGTAGAGCTCGCCCGGCGCGGGGTCGCGCACCGCCTGGATGCGGCCATCCGGCATGATGCGGGTGGCCGGCGTATCCGCGACCATGGCGAGCGCGATCAGCCGCATGCCGCCCTCGCGCATCGGCGCGGCCAGCGGCTCGAAGGGCCGGGCGCGGCCTTCGCGGGTGAGCAGCACGCGGCCGGCATGGCTGTGCAGATCCATCGGCCGCGCCGCGGCGACCAGGCGGCGCGCTTCCTCGGTGGGTGCGGCGGCGGTCTCCGCGCAGCCCGGGGTGGCGATCCCGGCGCCGGCGGCCGCGCTGCACGCCAGCATGGCCCGGCGGGAGAAGCCGGCGAGCGGCTCCGCGCCATGGAGCTGATAGCGCCATCCCGCCGGATCCCCCGGCGGGCTTGGGCGGAAGCGGCCGCGCAGCGTGACCGGCTGGCCGGGGCGGAGCGGCACGGCGGCGAAGATCTCCACCGCGCCGGCCGGATCGGCGAGGCACCCGCCGCAGCAGGGCGGCTCCGGCAGCAGCAGCCCGTGGCGGGCCGGCTCCACGCCGGCGGTGAGCGCCCATCCGGCGAGCTCGACAAGGGCGCCCTCGGGCGGCGCGGCGCGCCCGGCGAGCAGGTCCGACCATCGGAGCCGGAGCGAGGCCATCGCCCTAGCATGGGCAGCACCGCCAGCGCTGGCAATGCCAGGGCGGTTGCTGTGCGGGCGCCGGACGGGTAGATAGCGGGCCCGCGCGCCGACATAGCTCAGCGGTAGAGCAACTGATTCGTAATCAGTAGGTCCCCGGTTCAAATCCGGGTGTCGGCACCAGCGTAACACCCTGACGTCGCTACACATTTTGCCCAAGCCTGGGCTTGCCACCCGGCCCGCGCTCGCCATCTGACCGGACTTTGACCGGACGCGACCACCGGCTTGGCGCTCGTCAGCCGGTCGGCGAGAGGCCCCCGCGGGTGGGGTGGGGCGGTTTTTGCGCCCCTGCCCCGCGGAGGCGGGGGCTGCCCTCACACCGCCCCCAGCAATCGCGGTTGCCGATGTCGATGGTAGTCAGCTTCCCGGTCGCATCCCCAAGGTTGCCGCGGCGCCGGCTTGGATGTGGGGGGTGTCGCCGCTCAGCTAATGGACATGCGACGAAGCCGGTAGGCGCGCTCCAACCGCTCGGCAAACGAAAGCTCGCCTCGAGCGAGCCGCTCTGCGACGCGCTGCTGGTGCTCGTCGCCCCACTCACAAGCTCGAGCCGATAGGATGGCCAGGCCTGGCCTATCCGATGTGACTTCGAGACAGCGGTGGGGCTGACCGTCGATGCGAGCGACCAGGACCATGGAAGCAACTGCGGCCCAGGGGATGGAGCCAAGGTGCAACGCCTCCACCGCAGGCAGATACATTCGCATTCGCCTGATTTCCTGCGGCAGGCTGTTCAGCCGGCGATCCTCTCCGAGCCGCAAGTGATCTGGCCGAAGGAGACGATCGATGTTGAGAGCTCTCGCCTCCAGCCGGAGAACTACTGCGGGCTCATCCTCGGGTAAAAGCACATTCCGCCAAGTATGCTCGTACTCGAATATTTCGTCTTCGTTCAGCGAGTCAAAATCGAAGAGGGAAACGGCTTGGAGATGCCGCGCATAGCTCACCGAGGCTTGCGAGAAACGGGATGGGCGCTCTCCACGGTTTGGCCGGATTTGGCCATCATCCATGATCGCGTTTACCGCGGCGACTGCGGTTCGGTGCCATAGCGAGCTTCGGCCCCGGAGCAGCGCCCACAATCCGGCGATCGACGTGTCAAGGCGGTCGCTCGGCTCCTCGAGAGATGCGTCTTCAGATGGCAGCAGGCATACCCCAAAAAGGCCTCGTCGGAGGCGGCGGACGTGACGTCCTCTCTTGGTCGGCACGAAAGAGCAACCAGTTGCCGAATCGCGCGAAGCCGGCGAACAATAGCAACAGGCTGCACTACGAGGTTCGGAAAGAGCTTCGCCCGCGATAAGGCGCGGAGTAGCCAGCGCACGGCGGGGGCAGTGAGTCGCCGGAGCATCGCTGGGCGCTCATCAAAGCCCCGCGGGTTCTCCCGGGGCGGCCCGATCGTCTGCGGGCCGGTCGAATCCGTTGCAGGTTCAGACCGGCCCGCACCACCATGGGTGCTGCCAACAAGCCATGGAGAAAACGATGAGCGATCATGCCGTCCGTCCTGATGCAGCCGACCGTGGCCTCTGGGCGGCCCTGAACTGCATTATCGATGCGCTGATCGTCCATTCCCCAGATATCGAACCAATGCTGAGACTTCGCTTCGAGCGAAAGCGAGACGAGATGTTGGGCGCTCCGATGCCCGACATGGCGGGCCATGTGCTGGATAATCTGCTTCGAGCTATGGACCAGTCTGCACAGGCACTGAACCGGAAGCAACCACTTGGCCGGGCGTGAGCTTTTGCACGGCCAACGTCCGCAAGTCGGCTAGGACCCCACACCAAACCGCGCCAACACCTCGCGATCCACCTCGATCCCCCAGCCCCGGCCCCTCCGGCACCCGCACCACGCCGCCCGCATGCTCGATCGGCCGTGTCAGCACCGCCTGGCGGATCGGGTGCTCGGTGCGGTCGAATTCCAACAGCGGCGCGAGCGGCGCGAGCGAGGGCGGCGTCAGCGGCGGCAGCACCGCCAGCAGCTGCAACGCCGCGGCGATCGCAATCCCCGTTCCCCACACATGCGGGTTGCAGCGGATCCCGAACGCCTCCGCCATGTCGGCGATGCGCTTGCACTCGGTGATGCCGCCCGCGGCGCAGATATCCGGCTGCGCAATGTCCACGGCGCGCGCGGACAACAGGTCGCGGAAGCCGAAGCGGGTGAACTCGCATTCGCCGCCCGCCACCGGCATCGCCAGCGCCGCGCGCACCGCCTGGTAGCCCGCGAGGTCCTCCGGCGGCACCGGCTCCTCGAACCAGCCGATGTCCTGGTCCTCGACCATCCGCCCGAGGCGGATCGCCGCCGCGGCGTCATAGGCGTGGTTGGCGTCGATCATCAGCGCGACATCGGGCCCGATCGCCGCGCGCACCGCGCGCGTCGCCGCCGCGTCCTCGGCGATGCCGAAGCCGACCTTCAGCTTCACCGCGCGGAACCCTTCCGCGACATAGCCCGCCGCCTCCTCCGCCAGATAGCGCCGCGGATCGCCCGCGCGGCGGCGGTACAGCCCGGTGGCGTAGGCCTCGACCTCGCTGCGCACCGGCCCGCCCAGCAGCCGGTGCACCGGCACGCCGAACGCCTTCCCCTTGATGTCCCACAGCGCGATGTCGATCCCGCTCAGCCCCTGGATGACGACGCCCTTCTGCCCGTGATCGCGCAGCCTGGCATAGGTCTCGCGCCAGAGATGATCGGTGCGCAGCGGATCCTCGCCGATCAGCAGCGGCGCCAGGCTCGCCACCACGGCTTGGTTGATGCGGGCGGGCCCGTAGCACTCGCCCCAGCCAACCAGCCCGGCATCGGTCCCGACTTCCACCAGCAGCGCCGCGCGCCGGTCGTACCAGGCGCGCGAATAGGCGAAGGGCTCGGACAGCGCGGCCTCGAGCAGATGGGGGCGGACGGAGGTGATCTTCATGGCGTTCCCCCTCGGACGGCAAGCCAGGCAATCGGCTGGCGGTTTCACCGGAACCGGAATCGCAGGAAAGAGAAGGTTGGGAGGCAGAGACGAACTCGTTGGAACAGGTGACGAACTCCGTTCTCCGCAAGACAACGGCACGGTGCCTGAGAGTGCGGATGCAAACAGCGCCAAGTCGCCAAAAAAAGGAGGTGGGGGCGCGGGGGCGGAGTTCTCTCCGCCCCCGATCTTGTTTCGCGGTTCCAGCTCCGATGAACGCGCTCCAGCGCGCCGCGCCTTCCCGTGCCCGTCACTTCGGCACGCGCCGAAGCACGGCGGGCGACGCCCCGAGGAGTCTCGGGCATCATCCTCGGCCGGAGCCCGCATGCACTTCTTCGGATGGAAGGTCGTCGCCGCCGCCTTCGTCGTCGCCGCGTTCGGCTGGGGCGTCAGCTTCTACGGCCCGCCGGTCTTCCTGCACGCGCTGCATGCGGCGCGCGGCTGGCCGGTCGCGCTGATCTCGGCGGCGATCACCGCGCATTTCCTGCTCGGTGCCGTCGTGGTCGCCAGGCTCGAGGCGCTGTACCGCCGTTTCGGCCTGCCCGCGGTCACCCGCGCCGGCGCCCTCGCCACCGCGCTCGGCATGCTCGGCTGGGCGCTGGCGCGCGAGCCCTGGCAGCTCTTCGCCGCCACCGCGTTGAGCGGGACCGGTTGGGCGGCGACCGGCGGCGCCGCGATCAACGCCATGATCGCGCCCTGGTTCGAGCGTCGCCGCGCCGCCGCCCTCTCCCTCGCCTATAACGGTGCCAGCGTCGGCGGCGTGGTGTTCTCGCCGCTCTGGGTGGCGCTGATCCTCGTCCTCGGCCTCCCCGGCGCCGCCGCCCTGATCGGCGCGGCGATGGTCGCGACGCTCTGGCTGCTCGCCGGGCGCGTCTTTGCACGCACGCCCGAAAGCCTCGGCCTCGCGCCGGATGGCGAGGCCGGGCCGCCGCCGCGCCGCGCCACCCGGCCCCCGCTCGCCGGCCCCGCGCTGCTCGCCGACCGCCGCTTCGCCACCCTGGCACTCGGCACCGCGCTCGGCCTCTTCGCGCAGATCGGGCTGATCGCGCATCTGTTCTCGCTGCTCGCGGCGCCGCTCGGCGCGCCGGGCGCAGGGCTCGCCGCGGCGCTCGCGACGCTGTGCGCCATCGCCGGCCGCACCGGGCTGGGATGGCTGCTCCCGGCGGGCGCGGATTGGCGCCGCGCCGCGGCGGTGAATTACGCGGTGCAGCTCGCCGGATCCCTGATCCTCCTCGCCGCCGGCGGCAGCGTGACGCTGCTGCTCGCAGGGGTGGTGCTGTTCGGGCTCGGGCTCGGCAACGCGGCCTCGCTGCCCTCGGTCATCGTGCAGCGGGAATTCGCGCCGGCCGATACCGGCCGCGTGGTCGCCCTGGTCACCGCCTTCAGCCAGGCGGCCTACGCCTTCGCGCCCGCCGCCTTCGGCGCGTTGCGCGACCTCGCCGGCGCGGCGCCGCTCTTCGCGGCGGCCGGCCTGGCCCAGCTTGCCGCAGTCTTCGTGCTGCTGCTCGCCGGGAGGCGGATGTCTCAATTCGCACTGGATTGATGGCGCCCGCCGCGACCTCGCCGGCCGGTTCGTCGAGGAGGCCTGGGCGCGCCACGGACCGGCCGGCCTTGCCCAGCTAAAGCGTTTTCATCCGCGGGGTACGCGCTCGAAGAAGGCTGGGGGGCGGAGATGAACTCCGCCCCCCAGACCCCCCACCTCCTTTTTTGGCTTCTTGGCGCTAGTGTCCTGCCCGCGAAGTTCGCCGCCCTTCGCAGCGAACGGAGCGGATCAGCAGGCCACTGAAAACAACCGCTAGTGTCCCGATGCGACACTGCCGCGACGTGAGGCTCCGCCCCCCAGTCAGTCGCGCTCCGGCGCGCCGAGCGGAAACAGCGGCCGGTATGGCCGCGCCTCGTCCACCGCCCGGGCGACGGAAGGCCGCGCCAGCAGGCGTTGCCGGTAGGCCCGCAGCGCGGCGAAGCGCTCGGCGATCGGATGCGCCCAGTCGGCATAGAGCAGCGCCGGCGCCGCCGCGCAGTCGGCCAGGGTGAAGGCCTCGCCGATCGCCCAGCGCCGCGCCGCCATCACCCCGTCCAGCCAAGCATAGACGGTCTCGAGCGCCACCCGCGCCTCGGCCACGCCATGGGCGTCGCCGGCGCCTTCCGGGCGCAGCCGGTCGGTGACGATCTTCTGCATCGGCACCGTGACATGGAGATCGAAGACGCGGTCCAGCTGCCGCACCTCCAGCGCCGCATGCGGATCCTCCGGGATCAGCCGCATCGGCCTGGGGTGATGCAGCGCGAGATGCTCGATGATGATGCTGGTTTCCGCGACCGCCCGGCCGTCGTCGAGCAGCACGGGGATCTTCCCGACCGGCCAGTGCGCCGTGACCGGCTCGGTCCGCGGCACCACGATGCGGTACTCGAAGGGCGTGCCGTTCTCGTAGAGCGCGATCTGCACCTTCTGGCAGAAGGACGAGAAGGGGTGTCCGAGCAGCGTCAATGCCATGAAGACTCCTCCGGCCGTGATGGTGCCGCGACGCGGGCGCCGGTCAACCGCCGGCGGCCGCGATCTCCGGCATGTGCGGCAGGGACGGTACGGCGCCTTCCCGGGTGCAGGCGAGCGCCCCGGCGACCACGCCCCGGCGCAGCGCGGCCTCGGCCGAGCAGCCTGCCGCCAGGGCCGCCGCCAGCGCGCCGGCGCAGGCATCGCCCGCGCCCGTGGTGTCGCGGACGGCGATGCGCGGCGGGGCGGCGGCGAGCACCGCGCCATCGGGCAGCCCCCAGAACGCCCCCGCGGCGCCTGCGGTGACCACCGCGCCGCGCGCATGCCGCGCGCCGAGGGTACGCGCCTGCTGCATCGGCGCGCCCGCGCCGACCAGCAGCGCCGCCTCGGTCTCGTTGACCAGGAGCAGATCGGCGAGCGCCAGCAATTCCTCCGGCACTTCGGCGGCCGGCGTTGCGTTCAGCAGGGTGAGCGCCCCCGCCGCGCGCGCCGCGCGGAACGCCGCGAGGCTCGCCGCCGCCGGCGTCTCGAGCTGCGCGATCACCACCGCCGCGCCGGCGCAGGCAGATGCCGCATCCGCCGCCGCCAGCAGGGCGTTCGCCCCGGGCACCACGACGATCTCGTTCTCGCCATCCTCCTGCACCAGGATCACCGCGGTGCCGGTCGGCGCGCCAGCGTGGCGCCGCACGGCCCCGGTCCCGATGCCTTCTCCCGCCCACAGCGCGAGCGCCGCCTCCCCCGCCGCATCGGCGCCGAGTGCCGCGACCATGCGCACCGCCGCGCCGCAGCGCGCCGCCTGCACCGCCTGGTTGCTGCCCTTGCCGCCATGGAATTGCGCGAGCGCCTCACCCCCGACCGTCTCGCCGGGACGCGGAAAGCGCCGCAGCCGCACCACCAGGTCCCGGTTGTAGGACCCCACCACCACGAGCTCGCCCATCACACCCCCGCCGCGCAGGCCTCCAGCGTCTCGACCAGCCAGGCGAGGCCGGGATCCTTCGCCGCGCCCTCGGCCCACACCGCCTCGACGCGGAACGGGTCCACCGCCAGAGGAACCGGGTGGCACTCCAGCCCGAAGCGGCGGGCATAGCCAAGGGCCAGCCGTGCCGGGAGGGTGGCGATGAGGTCGCTTTCCGCCACCGCGGCGAAGCCCTGGAGGAACATGGGCGAGCCCGCCACCACCCGTCGCCGCTTGCCGGCGCGGCGAAGCGCCTCGTCCACCGTGCCGACCATGTCGCCGGAGAAGGACACCACGAGATGGCCGAGCTCCAGGTAATTCTCGAGGTCGAGCCCGTCGGCGAGGGCCGGATGGCCGCGCCGCGCCACCACCAGATAGGTCTCCTCGAACAGCGGCCGGGTCACGAAGCCTTCCGGGATGGAGGAAAAGCGGCCGATGGCGAGGTCGAGCTCGGCGCTGCGCAGGGCGTGCAGGGCGGCCCGGCCGATGGTGTAGCGCACCGAGAGCCGCGCCTGCGGCGCCGCGGCCGCCAGCGCCCGCAGCAGCGGCGCCATCAGCAGAGTGCCGGCATAGTCGTTGGCGGCGAGGCGGAAGGTCCGGGCGGCGGCGGCCGGCTCGAAGCGCGGCGCGCCCAGCAGAGTGTTGCCGAGGGCGAGCAGCGTCTCGACCTCCGGCGCCAGGGCGAGCGCCCGCGGCGTCGGTGCCAGGCCGGTCGGCCGGCGCAGGAAGAGCGGGTCGCCGAGCAGGCTGCGCAGACGGGCCAGGGCGTGGCTGATCGCCGGCGGGCTGAGGCCGAGCTCCTCGGCCGCGGCGGCGGAGCGGCCATGGCGCAGCAGCGACCGCAGCACCAGCAGCAGCGAGAAGTCCAGCCGGCGCAATTTCGTGGCATCGAATTGGCTCATGCAGCGAATTCAGTTCCATGAATATCGGGTTCGGTCCAGCCTCCCGTCCATCGAGACCCCCAAGGAGGACCCCCCATGCAGATCGCCATCCTCGGCGCCGGGAATGTCGGCGGTGCGCTCGGCAAGGCCCTGGCCTGCGCCGGCCACGCCATCGCCTATGGCGTGCGCGACCCCGCCGATCCCCGCCACGCGGCCGCCGCCGCCGCCGCGGGCAACGCGCCGCTGCGCAGCATCGGCGCGGCCATTGCCGGCGCCGAGGCCATCATCCTCGCGGTGCCCTGGGACGCGGTGCCGGAGGCGGTCGCCGCCTGCGGCGACCTCGCCGGGCGCGTGCTGATCGACGTGACGAACCCGCTCACCATGGGGCCGGAGGGGCTGGAACTCGCCCTCGGCTTCGACCGCTCGGGGGGCGAGACCGTGGCCGCGCTGGCGCCGGGCGCGCGCGTGGTGAAGACCCTGAACCAGGTCGGGTTCCAGGTGATGGCGGATGCCGCCGGCTACGCCGCGCCGCCGGTGATGTTCCTCGCCGGCGAGGATGACGGGGCCAAGCGGATCGCGGCGGGGCTGCTGCGGGAGATCGGCTTCGCGCCGCTGGATGCGGGGGGCATCGCCGTGTCCCGCCTGCTCGAGCCCTTCGCCATGCTGTGGATCCACATGGTGTACGCCCGCAAGCAGCCGGCCGATGCCGCCTTCGCATTTCTGCGCCGTGAAGGCTGAGGCGAGACCGGGTTGCGCCCGGCGCAACTCGGCCTAACCTCTCGCGCGATCCCCGACATCGCCCGAGGCCGTCCCATGCCCGATATCGCCATGCCCGATCCCACGACCCTCAAATTCGGGATCGGGCAGCCCGTGCCGCGGCAGGAGGATCCGACCCTGCTCCGCGGCCAGGGCCGCTACACCGACGATCTCGCCCTGCCCAATCAGGCCTGGTGCGTGATGGTGCGCAGCCCCTACGCGCATGGCGTGATCCGCGGCATCGGCACCGACGCGGCGAAGATCATGCCCGGCGTGCTCGGCGTCTACACCGCCGCCGACCTCGCCGGATACGGCGCCATGCGCTGCGCGCTGCCGCTCAAGAGCCGCGACGGCTCGCCGCTCATCAACATCCAGCGCCCCCCGCTCGCGGCGGACAAGGTGCGCTTCGTCGGCGACCCGGTCGCCTTCGTGGTGGCGGAGACCAAGGCCCAGGCGCGCGATGCCGCCGAAGCCGTTGAGCTCGACATCGAGGCGCTCGACGCGGTGACCGAGGCCTCCGCCGCTGCCGCGCCGGGCGCGCCGCTGCTCTACGACCACGTGCCGGGCAACGTGGTGCTCGACTTCCACTACGGCGACGCCGCGAAGGTGGCGGAGGCCTTCGGCAAGGCCGCGCATGTCACGCGGCTTTCCATCCGCAACAACCGCATCGTCGTCTGCGCCATGGAGCCGCGCAGCGCGATCGGCGAATGGGACGCGCAGGAAGGCCGCTACATCCTGCGCGCCGGCAGCCAGGGCGTGTTCGGGCTGCGCGGGCAGCTCGCCAACGACATCCTCAAGGTGCCGGTGGAGAAGGTGCGCGTGCTGACCGGCAATGTCGGCGGCTCCTTCGGCATGAAGGCGCCGGCCTATCCGGAATATGTCTGCATCCTGCACGCGGCGAAGGCGCTCGGGCGGCCGGTGAAGTGGACCGACGACCGCAGCGGCTCCTTCCTCTCCGACAGCCACGGCCGCGACCATGAGGTGGATGCGGCGCTGGCGCTGGACGCGGAAGGCCGCTTCCTCGCGGTGCGGCTGACCGCCTTCGGCAATATGGGCGGCTATCTCTCGACCGTCGCGCCGCTGATGGGGACGGGGAATTTCGTCAAGAACATCCAGTCCAATTACGCCACGCCGCTGATCGAGGTCGCGACGAAATGCGTGATGACCAACACCACGCCGGTCTCGGCCTATCGCGGCGCCGGCCGCCCCGAGGGCAACTACTTCATGGAGCGTCTGATCGAGGCGGCGGCGAAGGAGATGGGCAAGGACCCGCTCGCGCTGCGGCGGCTGAACCACATCAAGCCCGAGCAATTCCCCTACGCCACGGCTGCCGCCAGCACCTATGATTCCGGCGACTTCACCGCCCTGCTCGACCGCGCGCTGGAGGCGGCGGACGTGCAGGGCTTCGCCACGCGGCGCGCGGAGAGCAGGTCCCGCGGCATGCTGCGCGGCCTCGGCATCGGCAACTTCCTCGAATGCACCGCCCCGCCGGCCAAGGAGCAGGGCGGCATCCGCTTCGAGGCGGATGGCACGGTGACCATCATCACCGGCACGCTCGATTACGGCCAGGGGCACTGGACGCCCTTCGCCCAGGTGCTGCAGGACCGGCTCGGCGTGCCCTTCGAGAAGATCAAGCTGCTGCAAGGCGATTCCGACGAGCTGATCGCCGGCGGCGGCACCGGCGGCTCGAAATCGCTGATGGCCTCGGGCGCGGCGATCGTCGAGGCCTCGGCGCAGGTGATCGAGAAGGGCAAGCAGGCCGCGGCGCATTTCCTCGAGGCCGCGGCGGTGGACATCGAGTTCGAGCGCGGCCGCTTCGTGATTGCCGGCACCGACCGCGGCATCGGCATCATGGATCTCGCGGCGAAGCTGCGCGCGGCGACGGAGCTGCCGGGCGACATCGCGCGCACGCTCGATGTGCGCCACGTCTTCGACCAGGCGCCGATGGCCTTCCCGAATGGCTGCCATATCTGCGAAGTGGAGATCGACCCCGACACCGGCGTGACCCAGGTGGTGCGCTACATGGCGATGAACGATTTCGGGGTGATCGTGAACCCGCTGATGGTCGCCGGCCAGGCGCATGGCGGCATCGCGCAGGGGATTGGCCAGGCGCTCTACGAGCGCGTCGCCTACTCGGAAGACGGCCAGCTGATGACCGGCACCTACATGGATTACGGCCTGCCGCGCGCCGCCGACCTGCCTTCGATGGGCTTCGGCAGCCACCCGAGCCCGTGCAAGACCAACCCGCTCGGGGTGAAGGGCTGCGGCGAGGCGGGCTGCGCCGGGTCGCTGCCGGCGGTGATGAACGCGGTGGTGGACGCGCTGTCGGAATTCGGGATCACCCATATCGACATGCCTGCGACACCGGAACGAGTGTGGGCGGCGATCCAGGTCGCGCGCTGAGACTACGAGCGCGGGACCGAGAGGGGCGCTGCCCCTCTCGGGCTCTCCCCGCTGGGGGGCAAGCGATGCCCCCCAGACCCCGCGGGAACGATGTTCGCCTGCTTGACGATCGCCCCACTCGGCCCCGTCCGCCAGTGGCCTCACGCGGCTCGCCAGGGCGTGAGCCGTGGAATCCAGCGCGGGACGTTGGCGCGGAAATCCTCGTACTGGGCGCCAAAGCTCTCAGCCAGCACCGGCTCCTCATAGGCCAGGACAAAGGCGTGGAACGCGAGCCACATGAGCCCGCCGTAAATCAAGAGACGCCAGTCGCCAAACAGGATCCCCTGGCCCAGGATGACCGCGACGACGGCGACGTATATGGGATTGCGCACGTAGCGATAGAGCCCGGTCACCACCAGGTTCTGCGGCGGTGCGATCGGCGCCGGCGTGCCAAGCCCCTGCAGCGCAAAGCGCGCAAACGAGTCGATGAGCCCGGGCAAGCCGGCGGCGATCAACAGCATCCCGACCGCGCGCGTCGCCTGCAGGCCGAAGAACGGCGGCCGGAACTCCCAATGCGTGATCGACCACGGGATGAGCCCCGCCAGGACGCTGGGCGCAACCGCAAAGAAGAGGGCTGAGCCCAATACCGCGATCGTTTTCTGCACGGCACCTCCTCCCCGTCCTGTCGCAATGTCAACGCAGGCATGTCCGGTCAGCGCGTTCAGCGGTTGAATCGCGACGACCTTGCGAAAGCGTCTCGATCAGGCCCACTGTCCAGCACATCGGGCATCCGCGCAGCGCGACGAGGGCGGCAACGCCCGCGCCCAAGGATAGCCAAGGGTGCGCGGTCTGCTGGACAATGGCCCAAGCGAGTAGCGCCGCCGCAGCTGCGCCGCGCATCAGGTGTGCGCCCAGGAAGGCGCTCCCGAACATGCCGACTCCACGAAAGTAATTCATGTGCTCTCTCGTCCGCTGTCCTTGGTGCCGAGCAGGTATTCATGCACCAGTGTGCGGGCGCGGCGCAGGCGGCTCTTGGCCGCTTCGCGCGTCACGCCGAGCCGGCCGGCGATTTCCCCAATCGTCAGATCTTCGAGATCTCGCAGCAGCAGCACTTCGCGATGGGACGGCGAAAGCGACTCGATCGCATTGACCAAGTCCATGCGCAATTCGTCCGGCGGGACCTTTGCGAGCTCGCGCGACTCTTCCAGGCTGGCGAGTTCCTCGACCCCGCGCATCAGCATCAGCGCCGGCAGCATGCAAAGGCGCGCGATGACGGTCAGCAGCCAGCCGGCGAGTGCGGCTGGACTGCGGATCGTGCCCACGCGCCGGTACACGACGATGAGCGCTTCCTGCACCACATCTTCGATAACCGAGCTGCGGTGGCATTGGCGCCGGGCGTAGCGTCGGATGTCCGGCTGCAGCGCCACCAAGAGCTGTGTCAGCGCGTGCCGGTCACCCGACTGTGCCGCGAGCAGGAGATCGTCCGATACGCGCACCAAGGCAGTCACCCCTTCAGCGGCTCGCGCCCGGCGATGGCGCAGGCAGGGCAATAGCCGAATATGCCGGTGACCAGCGTCACGACACCCGCGCCGCTGACCAGTAGCCCGAGCGGCGAAGCGTGCAGCGCGACCACGCCGCAGATGAGCATCAAGCCCCCCGCCGATCAGCCTGGCCGCGCGCTCCCACCCGCCAACGTTCTTCCTATACCACATGGTTCTGTGCTCCGGTCCGTGACGCGCCGCCACGGCGCACTCACCCAGGCAAGAGGGCGCAAACCCGGCGCCGGGGTCGCGGCACAAGAAAATAATTCGAAGTTGGCAGCTTCAGCAGGCTGGCGTGGGCGTCGGGCGCGGGCCTGGGCCGCTGAGGAACGCCGGCATCGGTTCGCCGGGGCGTGGACATCCGGATAAGGCCGGGCCAGCCGCCCGCGTCCCGCGGGGTCCGGGGGGCATCGCTTGCCCCCCGGCGGGGAGGTCCAGGAGGGGCGGCGCCCCTCCTGGCCCGCATGCCGGCCTTCGGCGCGCCGTCTTGACTTGCATTTCGCAACCTGACAACTTGCATGACGCAAGTCGCAAGGACCTGTCATGGCCCGCACCGATTTCGCGCGCATGCGCTGCCCGGTCGCCCGCGCGATGGCGGTGCTCGGCGAGCGCTGGGCGATTCTGATCCTCCGCGAGGCTTTCTACGGCTCTTCCCGCTTCGACCAGTTCGAGCGGCATCTCGGCATCGCGCCGAACATCCTGAGTGCGCGGCTGCGCGGGCTGGTCGCCGAGGGCCTGCTCAAGCGCGTCGCCGCCGAGGGGGGCCGGCACGAGTACCGGCTCACCGAGAAGGGGCGCGATGCGCTGCCGGTGTATCTCGCGCTCAAGCGCTGGGGCGATCGCTGGATGGGCGATGTGGCGGGGCCGCTGATTCGGCTGGAGGACAAGGTCACCGGCGAGGAGGTGAGCGCGCCGCCGCCGGTCCGCGCGGATGGCACGCCGATCCGGGTCGAGGATCTGCGTGTCCTGCCCGGGCCTGGCGCGGGCAAGACGCTGCGGCAGCGTTTCGGGCAGGTGAAGGAGAGCGCCGATGTCTGAGGCGGTGGCGATCGCGGCGGCGCCGTCGCGCGGCGCGGCGCTGCGCCAGATCCTGGCTCTGGCGGCGCCGACGACGCTGATCGCGCTGCTGCAGGCGGCGGCGCAGCTCGTGGAGACCTGGCTCGCCGCGCGGCAGGGGATTGCGGCGCAGGCGGGCTGGGCGGTGGTGCTGCCCTTTGCGCTGCTGTTGCAGCAGATGTCGGCCGGCGCGATGGGCGGCGGCGTGGTGTCCGCGATCGCGCGGGCGCTCGGGGCGAAGCGCGAGCAGGAAGCCTCGGCGCTGGTGCTGCATGCGCTGCTGATCGCGCTGGCGGCGGGGCTCGCCTTCGCGGCGGTGCTGGCGGTGTTCCCGCGCGCGGTGCTCGGCGCGATTGCCGGGCCGGAGGTGGCGGAGGCGGCCGCGCCCTATGCGTTCTGGCTGTTCGGCCTCGGCGCCATCCCGGCCTGGCTCGCCAACACCCTCGCCTCGGTGCTGCGCGGCGGCGGCCGGCACGCGCTGGCGGCGCGCACCCTGGCGCTCTCCTGGGTGGTCTATCCGCCGCTCTCCTGGCTGCTGGCCGAGCCCTTCGGCATGGGGCTGGCGGGGCTCGGGGCGGGTTTCGCCCTGGTCTCGGCCGGTGCCGCGCTGGCGATGGTGTTCGTGGTGGCGGCGGGCGGCGCCGGCTTCACGCCGAGCCTCAGGATGCGGCCGCAGGCGGCGCTGTTCGGGCGCATCCTCTCGGTCGGGCTGGTGGCCTGCGCGCTGGCGGCGATCGCCAATCTCACCACCATCCTGGTGACCGCGCAGGTGAAGAGCTACGGCACCGCGGCGGTGGCCGCCTATGGCGTCTCGGCGCGGCTGGAATTCCTGATGGTGCCGCTCGCCTTCGGGGTGGGCTCGGCGCTGACCGCGCTGGTGGGGCGCGCGGTGGGGGCGGGCGATTGGGCGGCGGCGCGGCGCATCGCCTGGACCGGCGGCGGGCTGGCGCTGGCGGTGGCCGGCTGCGCCGGCGCGGCGGTGGGCCTGTTTCCCGGCGCCTTCGCCGCCGCCTTCGCGCGTGACCCGGCGGTGGTGGCGATCGCGACCGTCGCGCTCTCCTATGTCGGGCCGGCCTTCGGCGGCTTCGGGCTGGGGATGGCGCTCTATTTCGCCTCCATGGGTGCTGGGCGGATGAAGGGGCCGGTGGGGGCGGCGTTCTCGCGCATCGGCCTCGCGGTCGGCGGCGGCTGGCTGCTCGCCTATCCGCTCGGACTCGGGCTGGAGGGGCATTTCCTCGGCGTGGCGCTCGGCATCACCGCCTACGGCGTGGTGACCGCGAGCGCGGTGCGGCCGGCGGTGTGGCGCCGGCGATGACGGCGTGGCGGCGCGGAAACCGCGCCGCCGGGCCGGGGTTCCCCTTCCGCATGGACCGGGAGGGGTATTCCGATGGCACGCTGCGACCAGTGCGGAAACGACTACGACAAGACGATGCAGATCACCCAGGGCGGCCGCATCATGACCTTCGACAGCTTCGAATGCGCGATCGAGGCCATGGCGCCGCGATGCGCGCACTGCAATTGCCGGATCATCGGGCACGGGATGGAGAAGGCCGGCCGCACCTTCTGCTGCGCCCATTGCGCGGAGCAGGAGGGTGCCTCGGGGTTGCGCGACCGCGCCTGAGCGCGGGCAGGCAGCCTCGGCGCGGCTGCGGCGTTTCCGCTCGGGAAGGAAACGCCATGTCCGAGACGGACAAGACCAAGGATCGCGAGACCCGCATCAGGGAACTCGCCTATGCGCTCTGGGAAAAGGAAGGGCAGCCGGAAGGGAGATCCGCGGAGTTCTGGGAGCGGGCGCGCCGCGTGATCGAGGCGGAAGAGGGGCTGATGGCGCCCGAGCAGCCGCCTTCCACCGGATAGGCGCCGCTCAGGGCAGCCCGGTGCCGTCCTTGCGCGTGAAGACATAGGTGCCGTCCGCGCGCATGCGGCCATGCATGTCGATGTCGGGATAGCCGACCTCGTCGCCCTGGGTGCGGTCGCCCACGACCAGCAGCAGCGCGTCGCGGTCGCTGCGGTTGACGAAGCGGTGGCCATCCGCGCGGCCGGCCGGGAAGCCGGCGCACATGCCGGGGGTGAGCACTTCCGCGCCGGCGTCGGTTTCCAGCACCACCTCGCCTTCGAGGACATAGACGAACTCGTCCTGCCTGGTGTGCCAGTGGCGGTGGGAGGACTGGCCGCCGGGGACGATGCGCGTGAGGTTCACGCCGAAATTGGTCAGGTCCGCGTGATTGCCGAGGCGGCGGTTCCAGCGCCGCTGGTTGTCCGCCCGGTAGGGCTCGGGATAGCCGGTGGCGTTGCTCTCGGGCAGCGACAGCGGATCGAAGCCGCGTTTCGTCATCCTGCACCGGGGAGGGCCTGCGCCCTCCCCGCCCCCGTGTTCAGGCGGCCTTCGCCATCCCGCGCAGCACGTAGTGCAGGATGCCGCCGTTCTTGTAGTACTCGACCTCGTCGGCGGTATCGACCCGGCAGAGGACCTGGGTCTTGTCCACCGTGCCGTCCGGGCGGGTGATGGTCAGCGTCAGCCACATCCGCGGCTTCAGCGCGTCCAGGCCCTCGATGTCGAGGATCTCGGCGCCGGTGAGGCCGAGCGTCTTGCGGTCCTCGCCCATCTTGAAGACAAGCGGCAGCACGCCCATGCCGACCAGGTTGGAACGGTGGATGCGCTCGAAGCTTTCGGCGATCACCGCCTTCACGCCGAGCAGGAAGGTGCCCTTCGCCGCCCAGTCGCGCGAGGAGCCGGTGCCGTATTCCTTGCCGCCGATCACGACCAGCGGCACGCCTTCCGCCTTGTAGCGCATCGCCGTCTCATAGATCGGCGCGACGTCGCCCGAGGGGTAGTGCTTGGAGACGCCGCCCTCGGTGCCGGGCACCATCTCGTTCCTGATGCGGATGTTGGCGAAGGTGCCGCGCATCATGACTTCGTGGTTGCCGCGGCGCGCGCCGTAGGAGTTGAAATCCTCCTGCCGCACCTGGTGCTCGACCAGGTACTCGCCGGCGGGCGAGGTCTTGCGGATGGAGCCGGCGGGCGAGATGTGGTCGGTGGTGATGGAATCGGCGAGCACCGCGAGCAGGCGCGCGCCCTTGATGTCGCCGATCGGCGCCGGCTCCTCGCCCATGCCCTCGAAATAGGGCGGGTTCTGGACATAGGTGGAGCCGGAGCTCCAACGATAGGTGTCGCTGTCGGCATCCACGCGGATCGCCTGCCACTGCGTCGGGCCCTTGAAGACGTCGCCGTAGCGGTCCTGGAACATCGCCCGCGTCACGATGGATTCGACGACCGCGTTGACCTCCTGCTGGGTCGGCCAGATGTCCTTGAGGAACACCGGCTGGCCGTCATTGCCGGTGCCGATCGGATCCACCGTCAGGTTCTTCTTGATGGTGCCGGCGAGCGCATAGGCGACGACGAGCGGCGGCGAGGCGAGGTAGTTCGCGCGCACATTGGCATGCACGCGGCCCTCGAAATTGCGGTTGCCCGAGAGCACCGAGACCGCGACGAGCTTGTTGTTCTCGATCGCGTCCACGATCGGGTCGGCGAGCGGCCCGCTGTTGCCGATGCAGGTGGTGCAGCCATAGCCCACGGTCTGGAAGCCGATGGCGTCGAGATCCTCCTGCAGGCCGGATTTCTCGAAATACTCGGTGACCACCTGGCTGCCGGGGGCGAGCGAGGTCTTCACCCAGGGCTTCGGCGCGAGGCCCTTGGCGCGCGCCTTGCGCGCGACCAGGCCGGCGGCGACCATGACATAGGGGTTGGAGGTGTTGGTGCAGGAGGTGATGGCGGCGATCACCACGTCGCCATGGCCGAGATCGTAAGTGGCGTCGGCGACCGGCACGCGCAGATCGGCCTGGTCGCCCGGCACGCCCATCGCGCCCGCGGCGAGGTCCTTGCCGAAGGCGGTGGCGACGTTCGCCAGCGCCACGCGGTCCTGCGGCCGCTTCGGCCCGGCCATGGAGGGCTCGACGCTGGAGAGGTCGAGTTCCAGCGTGTCGGTGAACACCGGGTCGGGCGTGCTCGCGTCGCGGAACATGCCCTGCGCCTTCATGTATTCGCGCACCAGGGCGATGCGGTGCTCGTCGCGGCCGGAGAGGCGCAGGTAGTTCAGCGTGGTCTCGTCCACCGGAAACAGCCCGCAGGTGGCGCCGTATTCGGGCGCCATGTTGCCGATGGTGGCGCGGTCGGCGAGCGCCAGGTGCTCGAGGCCGGGGCCGTAGAATTCGACGAACTTGCCGACCACGCCCTTCTTGCGCAGCATCTGCGTGACGGTCAGCACGAGGTCGGTAGCGGTGACCCCCTCGCGCAGGCTGCCGGTCAGCTTGAAGCCGATGACGTCGGGGATCAGCATGGCGATCGGCTGGCCGAGCATCGCCGCCTCGGCCTCGATGCCGCCGACGCCCCAGCCGAGCACGCCGAGGCCGTTCACCATCGTGGTGTGGCTGTCGGTGCCGTAGCAGCTGTCCGGGTAGACATAGGTGTCGCCGATGTCGGTCATCGTCCACACCACCTGGGCGAGGTATTCCAGGTTGACCTGGTGGCAGATGCCGGTGCCCGGCGGCACGACGCGGAAATTGTTGAACGCCTCCTGGCCCCAGCGGAGGAATTCGTAGCGCTCGCCATTGCGTTGGAACTCGATGTCCACGTTCTTCGTGAGCGCGTCGGGGCGCGCGAAGACATCCACCATCACCGAGTGGTCGATGACGAGATCGACCGGCACCAGCGGGTTCACCCGGCGCGGATCGCCGGCAAGCTTAATGATGCCGTCGCGCATCGCGGCGAGATCGACCACCGCGGGGACGCCGGTGAAGTCCTGCATGAGGATGCGCGCGGGACGGAACGGCACCTCGCGGTCGGAGCGCCCGGTCTTCACCCATTCGGCGATCGCCTTCGCGTCGTCCACCGTGTAGCTGCGGCCATCCTCGAAGCGCAGCACGTTCTCGAGCAGCACCTTCAGGCTGAAGGGCAGCCGCGCGATGTCCCCGATGGTCCTGGCCGCCTCGGGCAGGCTGAAGTAGTGGTAGGTCTTGCCGTCCACCGCGAGGGTGCGGCGGGTCTTCAGGCTGTCCTGCCCGATCATCCGCATGGTCCGGGGGTCCTTCTCGTTCGCTCGGGCCCTCCCGAGGGCGCGGCGCGAAAGGCCTTTAAGCATGGCGGGGCGGGGGCGGTCCATTGGCCGGGAGGGCGCGTGCTGGAAGGGCGGGATCTCGCCTGCATCAGGGGCGAGCGGGCGGTGTTCGCGGGCGTCTCCTTCCGCGTGGCGCCGCGCGGCGCGCTGCTGCTGACCGGTGCCAACGGCGCCGGAAAATCGAGCCTGCTTCGCGTCGTCGCGGGCCTGCTGCCGGCGGCCGCAGGCGCGCTGCTATGGCAGGGCGAGGCGGCGCCCGGCGATCGCGCGCTGCATGCCATGCGGCTGCGCTATCTCTCGCACCTGGATGCGGCGAAGCCGGCGCTCAGCGTCGCCGAGAATCTCGGCTTCTATGCGCGGCTGTGGGGCGGCGAGGTCGCGCGCGCGCTGGATGCGCTCGGGCTCGCCTCACTCGCGGAACTGCCGGCGCGGGTGTTGTCGGCGGGGCAGAAGCGGCGGCTCGCGCTGGCGCGGCTCGCGCTGGCGCCCCCGGGCGCGGTGCCGCTCTGGCTGCTCGACGAGCCGAGCACGGGGCTCGATGCCGCCTCCGTCGCGCGGCTCGGGCCGCTTTTCGCCGCGCATCGCGCGGCGGGCGGGATGGTGGTGGCGGCGACGCATCTGCCGCTGCCCTTGCCGGATGCGGCGGAGCTGCGGCTGTGAGCGGCTGGCTCGCGGTGCTCGCGCGCGAGCTCCGGCTCGCCGCGCGGCATCCGACCGACAGTCTCGCGGCGGTGCTGTTCTTCGTGCTGGTGGCGGCGCTGTTCCCGTTCGGCGTCGGGCCGGCGCCGGAGCAGCTGTCGCGCCTCGCCCCCGGCGCGCTGCTCGCCGCGGCGCTGCTGGCGGCGCTGCTGCCGCTCGACCGCCTGTTCGGAGCAGAGGCGGAGGACGGGTCGCTGGACCAGCTGCTGCTTTCCGGCATGCCGGCGGCGGCGCTCGCGGCGGCGAAGGCGGCGGGGCACTGGCTGACCACCGGCCTGCCGCTGCTGGCCGCGACGCCGGTCGCGGCGGCGCTGCTCAACCTGCCCGTCGCGGCGTGGCCGGCCGCACTCGGCGCGCTCGCGCTGGCCACTGCGCTGCTCTCGCTGCTCGGCACCGCGGGAGCGGCGCTCACCCTGGGCGCCCGGCGCGGCGGCGTGCTGCTGCCGCTGCTCGTGCTGCCGCTCGCCATCCCGGCGGTGATCTTCGGTGCCGCGGCGATCGAGGCGGCGGCCTCGGGGCTGTCGCCGGCGCCGTTCCTGCTGCTGCTCGGGGCGGGGCTGTCCTTCGCCCTGCCGCTGGCGCCGCTCGCGGCCGGGGCCGGGCTGCGCGCGGAATGAGTTCGGGAAGGGAGGGCCGTCCAATATTCGCGCGGCGGTTGAGATTCCTGGATCGATGGCGGGAGACGAGAAACGATTCACCGTCATACGGCTCGCCCGCGGAGACTGACCCTGAGGAACGGATACGAGGGCTTCCTTGCGGGGTACAATCGCGAAAACTGGGTAAAATCAGCCGATTGCTACACCATGGCCTCGCTTCCGTCTCAAAATGATATCTTTCTCAAGAAACTTTTTCGTTACCAAATTCACAATATCGTGAGTTCTTCGCCGACCCCACCATTCCCGATTACCCAACCTTGCGTTTACGGCAAGGTCTTCCCCGTAACGAACAGCTTCGGCCCCGCAATACCGCGGGACCCGTATTGGGGAGGATTATCGTGGCACAGACCGGAATCTGGACTTCCGAACCACCGGGCCTTGTCAATATCGGCGTGGATATCGGCTTCCTCGCCGGGTCCCCGACCGAAGACGCCGACCATTTCTACGGCGACGCGATCCTCGTCGTCGGCCTGCTCGGCGGCATCGTCCTCGTCGAACTCGCCCTCACCCCCTCCGACAACTTCGTCGACGGCCTCGGCGGCAACGACGTCATGGAGGGCAATGGCGGCAACGACACCCTGTTCGGCAGCGGCGGGGACGACTTCCTGCTCGGCGGCCGCGGCCAGGACTATCTCTTCGGCGGCGCCGACGACGACCGGCTGCGCGGTGGCGGGAAGCGCGATTTCCTCGACGGCGGCAGCGGCGAGGACACCATCGTCGGCGGCGGCGGCAACGACACGCTCGATGGCGGTAACGGCAACGACATCCTGCGCGGGGGCGGCGGCAAGGACCTTCTCATCGGCGGCGACGGCCGCGACAAGATGCGCGGCGGCGATGGCGAGGACACCTTCGTCCTCTCCGGGCCGGACCAGCCGCGCGACGTCCTCAAGGACTTCGTGCATGGCGAGGACGTGATCGCCGTGGTCGGCGCGGACTTCGGCCTGGCCGCCGGCACCGACCTTGGCGCTACCGGCCAGTTCACCGCCAATGCCGGCGGGCTGGCGACCGGGGCCCTCGGCCAGTTCATCTACGACACCGATGACGGCCTGCTGATCTGGGACGCCAACGGCACCGGCCATGGCGGCCGCACCGTCATCGCGACGCTGACCGGCGCACCCACCGTCACCGCTTCCGACATCTCGGTGATCTGACCGCCCGTACGCAGCGGCGTCCGCATTCGACAACAGCCGGGGGCGGAGTGGATCCCGCCCCCCAAGACCGCGGCGCGCCCCATTCTCGGCCCGACAACGCTGCGGCTTCCGGGAGCGCGGGAGCCACCCGGCGCCAGGTGGCCAGAAAAAGCGGGGGTTGGAGGGTGCGGCGCTGCCGCGCCGTGGACCCCGCCCCCCGTCTTTCTTCCTCCGCTTCCAGCTCCAACGAAACCGCCCGAGCGGCATCACTCCTCGCGCAACGGCCGCGCCAGCAGCCGGCCCATCGCCTCGGCGACCGACAGCCCGCCGGCGAGCAGCCCCGCCACCGCCGACGCGATCGGCAGCTCCACCCCCGCCGCGGCGGCCCGCGCGACCAGCGCCGGCGCCGTCGCCACCCCCTCGGTCACCCCCGCCCGCGCGGCCAGCACCTCGGCCAGCGCCTCGCCGCGCCCCAGCGCGAAGCCCAGCGAGAAATTGCGGCTCGCCGGCCCGGTCGCCGTCAGCAGCAGATCGCCGAGGCCCGTCAGCCCCGCCACCGTCTCCGCGCGCCCGCCAAGCGCGACCGCGAGTCGCGACAGCTCCGCAACCCCGCGCGTCACCAGCGCCGCCCGCGCATTCTCGCCAAGCCCGGCGCCGATGACCACGCCCGCCGCGATCGCGATGACGTTCTTCGCCGCCCCGCCCACCTGCGCGCCCACCGGATCCTCGCCGGCATAGAGCCGGAAGGCGGGCGTCGCGAGCGAGGCCAGCGCAACCGCCCTGAGCGCCGCATCGGTGCTCGCCACCGCCGCCGCCGCCGGCAGGCCCCGGGCGACCTCATGCGCGAAATTCGGGCCCGACAACACGCCTGCCGCCATCCCGGGCCGCAGCGCCGCGACCACCTCGAGCGGCAACAGCAGGGTCCCGCTCTCCACCCCCTTGCCACACAGGAGCAGCGGCGCCGGCGAGTCCGGCAGCCCAGCCAGCACCCCCCGCAGCCCCTGCACCGGCACCGCCACCAGGACCAGCGCGGCCTCCCCGAGCGCCACCGCGGCATCGCCCGTCACCGCGAGCTCCGGCGGCAACGCCACACCCGGCAAGTACCGCGCATTCTCCCGCGCCGCCGCGATCGCCACCGCGCGCTGCGGGTCCCGCGCCCACAACACCGCCCGACACCCCGCCCGCACGGCCTGCACCGCCAACGCCGTGCCCCACGCCCCGGCGCCGAGGATGGCAATGGTGGTGCTCATGGCCCGGCTGCGGGAGCGAGAGGGGCTCTGCCCCTCTCGGGCTCTCCCCGCTGAGGGGCGACCTCGCCCCCCAGATCCCGAGGGCAGAGGTCCGGGTCAGAGGGAGGGGCATGGCGCACCGCCTGAAGCGGCGGGCCGACGATGCCCCTCCCTCTGACCCGGACCTTTACGCACACGCGGGGTCCGGGGGGCACGAATGCCCCCCGGCGGGGAGGTCCAGGAGGGGCAGCGCCCCTCCTGGCCCGCAGCCGGGTCTTCAGCACCCCACCGCCGTCATTCCGGCGTCAGGCACGGCATGGCGGTGCCGGTGCCGCCGAGCTCCGTGCGCAGGGTGGCGAGCAGGGTCTCCGCCTGCTCGGGGAAGCCGTAGGGCGGGTTGACGATCAGCATGCCGCATCCGTTGAGCAGGGTAGGATCGGTCGGCTCGCGCAGCCAGAGTTCGGCGGCGATCGTGTCGCGCATGGTGCTGGCGCGGATCGCGTCGTGGAAGGCGCGCACGGGGGTGCGGTGCTTGATCGGGTACCAGGCGGCGAGGATGGCGGCGCGGAAGCGGCGGTTGGCCTCGGCGAGGCCGGCGGCGAGGCGGTCGAACTCGCCGTCCTGCTCGAAGGGCGGGTCGAGCAGGACGAGGCCGCGGCGTTCCGGGAAGGGGGTGAGCGCGCGCAGCGCCTCGTAGGCGTCGCGGCGGTGGACGGAGGTTTGTGGATCGCCGGCGAACAGGCGGCGGAGCGCGGCGTGCTCCTCGGGGTGGAGCTCGCAGCAGGTGAGCTGGTCCTGGGGCCGCAGGACGGCGCGGATCAGGGCGGGGGAGCCGGGATAGGCGGCGGGGAAGCCCAGCGCGCGGACCGCCGCGAGATAGGGTGCGAGCGGACCTTCGGCGATGTCGGCGAGGCGGAGGATGCCGCCCTGCCATTCGCCCGTGCGCTGCGCCTCGGGGGAGGAGAGGTCGTAGCGGCCGCGACCGGCATGGGTGTCGAGCACGCGGAAGGCGGTGGGCTTGCGCTTCAGCGCCTCGAGCAGGGCGAGCAGGAGGGCGTGCTTGAAGCAGTCCGCGAAATTGCCGGCGTGAAAGGCGTGGCGGTAGTTCACCGCCGAGCGTTTACGCGCGGGCCACGCCGATGGCCAGAAGACGCCGGGCCAGAAACTGGGGGGCGGAGCTTCACGTCGCGGCAGTGCCGCGCCCCCCGACCCCCCACCTCCTTTTTTTGGCTATGGGGAAGCGTGGATAGCTCCGTTCTCAGCCCGACAACGGCGCGGCACCTGAGAGTGCGGGAGGAGCCCGCGCCAATAAGCCAAAAAAAGGAGGTGGGGGGTTTGGGGGGCGGAGTTCATCTCCGCCCCCCAATCTTGCTTCTTCCGATTCCTGTACCCAAGAAACGGTTCTAGTGTCCCGATTCCGAAGTTCTTGCCCATGGCCGCGCACTCCGGAATCGGGACACTAGCGTTTGTTTTCAGTGGCCTGCTGATCCGCTCCGTTCGCTGCGAAGGGCAGCGAACTTCGCGGGCAGGACACTAGCTGCACTGCGTCGCGGCGCGGGTCGTGGCGGCGAGCTCCTCCAGCGGCCAGCGCGGGCGCGGCGCGTGCTCGAGCGGGTCGCTGAGGCCGTGGCGCAGCCGCTCGATGCCGGCCCAGGCGACCATCACCGCGTTGTCGGTGCAGTACCGGATCGGCGGCGCGAGCAGCGGGATGCCGCGACGCGCGGCGATGGCGGCGAGCGACTTGCGCACCGCCGCGTTGGCGGCGACGCCGCCGGCGACGACCAGCGCCGTCGCGCCGGGCAGCATGGCGAGCGCGTGCCCGGCGCGGTCGGCGAGCACCGCGGCGACCGCGGCCTGGAAGCCGGCGGCGATATCCACCGGCTGCGCGGTGCCGCGCGCGACGGCGTGGGCCACCGCGGTCTTGAGGCCGGAGAAGGAGAAGTCGCAGCCGGGGCGGCCGAGCAGCGGCCGCGGCAGCGGCACCGCGGCGGGGTCGCCGGCGGCGGCCAGGCGTTCCAGGGCGGGCCCGCCGGGCCAGGGCAGGCCCAGCAGCTTCGCCGCCTTGTCGAAGGCCTCGCCCACAGCGTCGTCCAGGGTCGAGCCGAGCCGGCGGTAGCGCCCCACCGCCTCCACCGCCACGCATTGGCAATGGCCGCCGGAGAGCAGCAGCAGCAGGTAGGGGAAGGAAGGCGCGCCCTCCGCCAGCAGGCCGGGCAGCCGCGCGGTCAGGGCATGCGCTTCCAGGTGGTTCACCGCGACGAAGGGCAGGCCGCGGGCGATGGCGAGGCCCTTGCCGAAGCTCGCCCCCACGATGAGCCCGCCGATCAGCCCAGGGCCGGAAGTGGCGGCGATGCCGCCGAGCGCGCCGTAGCCCAGCCCGGCCTCCGCCATCACCCGGCCGGCGAGGCGCGGCAGGTGCTCGAGATGGGCGCGCGCGGCGATCTCCGGCACCACGCCGCCGAAGGCAGCGTGCTCGCGTTCCTGGCTCAGCACGGCCTCGGCCAGGATGGTGCCGTCGGCGGCGAGCACCGCTGCCGCGCTCTCGTCGCAGCTGCTTTCCAGGCCGAGCACCGGAGCTATACCAAAAGCTACTCCGGCTTGATCCATGTCACCCTTCCGAAAGGCGGAGTGCGGTTCTATGACGCCCGCCATGCTCGCTGCCCACCCCGATGCGCCGATGCGCGTGAGGCCGCACTACCGCCCGCTGCCCCTGCGCGTGGGCACGCGCGGCTCGCCGCTCGCCCTGGTGCAGACCCGCGACTTCCTTGCCCGGATCACCCGGTTCTGCCCGGTGCTGCGCGAGGCCAAGGCCTTCGAGGAGCACGCGATCAGCACCTCGGGCGACCGCATCCAGGACCGGCGCCTGGCCGATATCGGCGGCAAGGGGCTGTTCGCCAAGGAGATCCACGAGGCGCTGCTCGACGGCCGGGTGGATTTCGCCGTGCACAGCCTGAAGGACCTGGAGACCGAGCTGCCGCCCGGCATCGTGCTCGCCTGCACCCTGAAGCGGGAGGATGCGCGGGACGCCCTGATCCTCGGCCCCGGCTGCGGCGCGGCGGATCCCGCGGACCCCTGGGCGGCGCTGCCGGCGGGTGCGGTGGTCGGCACCTCCTCGGTGCGGCGGCAGTCGCAGCTGCTGCATGCGCGGCCCGATCTCCAGGTGCAGATGTTCCGCGGCAACGTGCAGACCCGACTCGGCAAGCTGGAGGCCGGGGTGGCGAATGCCACCCTGCTCGCCTATGCCGGGCTGCGGCGGCTGGACATGGCGGATCGCGCCTCGCTGGTGCTGGATGCCGAGGCGATGGTGCCGGCCGCGGGCCAGGGCATCGTCGGCGTCACCGTGCGCGCCGACGACATCGAGCTGCAGGAGCTGCTGGCGGCGATCGAGGATCCGGAGGCGCGCGCCGTCTCCACCGCCGAGCGCAGCCTGCTCGCCGCGCTGGACGGATCCTGCCGCACCCCGATCGGGGGGCATGCGCGGCTGCTCGAGGACGGGCGGCTGCAGCTCACCGGGCTTGTGGCACGGCCGGACGGCTCCTTCCTGCTGAAGCGCTCGCTCGCCGGGCCGGCCGCCGATGCAGCGCGGCTCGGCGCCGAGCTGGGCCGCAGTCTCCGTCAGGACAGCCCGGCGGACATATTTGCCTGAGCCCGACCAGGTCCTGATCACCCGGCCCGAACCGGGCGCCGAGGAGACCGCGGCGGCGGTGGCCGCGCGGGGCTGGCAACCCGTACTCGCCCCGGCCCTGGTACTGGAACCCCTGACCATCCCTGCCCTGCCCGCTGCCGCGGCGTTGCTGCTGACCAGCCGGGCGGCGGCGCGCGCCGTGCCGCCGACGGACCTCCCCGTGCTGGCGGTCGGCGAAGCGACCGCGGCCGAGGCGCGCGCGCGCGGCTTCGCCGCGGTCGATGCCGCCGCCGGCGACGCCGCGGCGCTCGCCGCGCTGGCAGCGCGCCGCATCCGCCCGCCCGGGCCCCTGCTGCTGGCGGTGGGCGCCGGCTATGGCGAGGAACTCGCCGGCGCGCTGCGCGCCGCGGGCTTCGAGGTGCTGCGCCAGGAGGTCTACACGGCCAGCCCGAGCGCCGCCCTGCCGGACGCCGCAGCGGCGGCGCTGCGCAACCGCGGGGTCGCCGCGGCGCTGTTCTTCTCGCCGCGCTCGGCGCGCAGCACGGTCGCGCTGCTGCAGGCGGAGGGACTGGCAGAGGCCGTCCGCGGCGTCCGCGCCCTCGCCCTCGCGCCGCGGGTGGCGGCGGCGCTCGGCGCGCTGGACTGGGGCGCGGTCGCCTGTCCGGCGCGGCCCGATCCGGCGGCGCTGCTCGAATTGCTCGGGGAACGACCGCGCCGCCAGGGCGCGCCGCCGCAACCGGCGTGCTAGGAGGGCGCCCCGACTCGCGGCGCTGACTTTCAGAGGAACGGCATGAGCGACCAGCCCACCCCGGACCGCCCCGGATTCCGCCGGTATCTGGACCCCGCGGCGGTGCCGCTGGTGATCGGCGGCGCCGTGCTGGTGCTCGCCGTCATCTGGCTGCTCGCGACCCCGCGCCCGGACGTGCCGCCACCGCCGGACCCCGAGCTGATCGCCCGGGTGGAGCGCCGCATCGGCGAGCTGGAGCAGCGCCGGCCGCCCAATATCGGCCCGCTCGAGCGGCGGGTCGCCACGCTGGAAGGGCGGCCGGCGGTGGACACCGCGCCGCTCGCCGAACGCTTGGCCGCGCTGGAGGCGCGCGCCGTCGAGCTCGCCGCGCGCCCGACGGTGGACCGCGCCGCGCTGGAGCAGCTCGGCACGCGGCTGGAGCGCCTGGCCGAGCGCATGGACGCGCTGGCCACGCGGCTGCAGGCGACCGATGCCGAGGCGGCCCGCCGCACCGAGGACCTCGCGCGCAGCCTGAACGAGCGGGTCGCCGCACTCGGCCGCAACGAGGCCGAGCGCGCCCAGCAGGCGGCGGCGCAGGCGGAGCAGCGCGTGGCGGCGGGGCAGGCGGGGCTCGAGCAGCGGATCGCCGCCGTGCAGTCCGGGCTGGAGCAGCGGCTCGCCGCCGCCCAGGGCGGGATCGAAGGCCGGCTCGCGACATTGGAACAGGCCCAGCAGCGCCTGACCGCTCTGGAGGGCCGCGCCGCCCGCCTCGCCGCGCTGGACGCGCTGCGCGAGCGGCTGGATGCCGGCCAGCCGCTCGGCCCGGCGCTGCGCACCCTGCCGGAGCCGCCCGCCGCCCTCGCGCGCTTCGCCGAGGCGCCGCCGCCCACCGAGGCCGCCCTGCGGCTGAGCTTCGAGGACGCCGCCCGCGCCGCGCGCGCCGCCAGCGAGCCGGCCCGCGAGGGCCAGGGCGTGCTGGATGCGGCGGTGACCCGCCTCTCCGGCCTGGTCACCATCCGCCGCGGCGAGGAGGTGGTGTGGGGCGATGCCGCCGCCGCCGAGCTGGAACGCGCCCGCCGTGCCCTGGAGGCGGGCGATCTCGATGCCGCCCTGGCGCGGCTGACCCGCCTGCCGCCGCCGGCGCAGGAGGCCATGCGCGGCTGGACCGAGCAGGCCCGTGCCCTGGCCGCGGCCCGCGCCGCGCTGCGCAGCCTGGCCGGCTGATCCCATGCGCCGCGCCGTGCTGCTGCTGGTGGCGCTCGCCGCCGTCACCGCCCTTGCCCTGTGGCTCGCGCGCCTCGGCGGGACCGTGCAGATCCAGGTCGGCGAGACCTGGATCGGCGTGTCCTTCCCCGTCGCGCTGCTGATCCTCGCCGCCTTCTTCCTCCTCCTGCACACGCTGCTGGCGGTGATCGGTTGGGCGCGGCGCCTGCCTGGGCGCCTGCGCGAGCGCCGCGCCGCGCGCCGCCGCGCCGATGGCGATGCCGCCATCACCCGCGCCCTGCTGGCGCTCGCCGCGGGGACCGGCGACGCCGCCCGGCTGGAGACGCGGCGCGCCCGCGTCCTGCTCGGCGAGACGCCGCAGACCCTGCTGCTCTCGGCCGAGGCGGCCCGCCTCGCCGGCCGGGAGGAGGAGGCGGCGGGGCATTTCCAGACCCTCGCCGGGCGCGATGACGGCCGCTTCCTCGGGCTGCGCGGCCTGCTGCGCCAGGCGATGCAGCGCCAGGACTGGCCCGCCGCCCAGCGCCTCGCGCGCGAGGCGGAGTCCGCCCATCCCGGCGCCGCCTGGCTGCGCGAGGAACGCCAGGCGCTGGCCCTCTCCACCCGCGACTGGCGCGAGGCGCTGGCGCTGACCGCCAAGCCGGGCGCCGCGCTGATCCTCGCCGCCGCGCAACAGGAAGCGGACCCGGCGCGCGCCGCGGAGCTCGAGAAGCAGGCCTTCAACGCCGATCCGGGCTTCGCCCCCGCGGCGCTGGCCCATGCCGCGCGCCTCGCGGCCTCGGGCAGCGCGCGGCGGGCGCGGACGGCGCTGGAGCAGGCCTGGGTGGCGGCGCCCCACCCCGATATCGGCGCCGCCTGGCTCGCGGACTTCCCGGACGCGCTGGCGCGGGTGAAGGCGGTGGAGGACCTCACCCATCGCGACCGCACCCATCCCGAGGCGCGGCTGCTCATGGCCCGCGCGGCGCTGGATGCCGGGCTGACCGGACGGGCACGCAGCGAGCTGGAGGCGCTGGCCGGCTCGGGCCGCGCCGACCGCCGGGCCTGGCTGATGCTGGCCGAGCTCGAGGAGGCCGAGCATGGCGACACGCCCGACGCCCGCGCCGCCCAGGCACGCTGGCTGCGCGAGGCGGCGACCGCGGCCGAGGCGCCGCGCTGGCGCTGCACCTCCTGCGCGACGGATCAGCCGGCCTGGGCGCCGGAATGCCCGGCCTGCGGGACGCCGGGGCACGTCGCCTGGGTGCAGCCGGGGATGGCGCGGGCGATCGCGTGACCTCGGGCGTTGGACACTAGTGTCCCGATTCCGAAGTTCCTGCCCATGGCAGCGCACTCCGGAATCGGGACACTAGCGTTTGTTTTCAGTGGCCTGCTGATCCGCTCCGTTCGCTGCGAAGGGCAGCGAACTTCGCGGGCAGGACACTGGGGAGGGCGATGAACGTCGCGGCAGTGCCGCGACCCCCCAGGCCCCTCCCTCCTTTCTTGGCGATTTGGCGCGGGTTGTTGGCGTTCGCGGGCGACCGATTACTGTTGGGGCATGTGCGGACGGTATCAGCTCTACAAGTCGTCGCGGGAACTCGGGGACCTGTTCAAGACGGTGAACCCGCTGCCGAATGTCCCACCGTCGTGGAACGTCGCGCCGACGAACGACGCGCCGGTGGTGCGGCGGCATCCGGAGAGCGGCGCGCGACACCTCGACATGCTGCGCTGGGGGCTGGTGCCGCGCTGGGCGAAGGACACGTCGGGCGCGGCGCGCATGATCAACGCGCGCAGCGAGACCGTCGCCACCACCCCCGCCTATCGCGACGCCTTCGCGCGGCGCCGCTGCCTGGTGCCGGCGGACGGCTTCTACGAATGGCGCGCCGGCGGCGCGCCGAAGGCGCCGAAGCAGCCCTACGCCATCACGCTGCGCGACCGCGCCACCCTGGCATTCGCGGGGCTGTGGGAAGGCTGGCGCTCGCCCGCCGGCGAAGTGCTGCGGAGCTTCGCCATCCTCACCACCACGGCGAACGAGCGGCTGAGCGCCTTGCATGAGCGCATGCCGGTGATCCTGCCGCCCGAGGCCTGGCCGCTCTGGCTCGGCGAGGACGCATCCGAGCCCGAGGCGCTGCTCGCGCTGCTGCGTCCCCTGCCGGGCGCGGCGCTCTCGGTCTGGCCGGTCTCGCGGCGCGTCGGGAACGTCCGGGAGAACGATGCGGCCCTGATGGAGCGGGACGCTGCCGTGCCGGCACTGGCAGGACTCGAGGACTGATGGCGTATCGGCGTGCCGTCAGGCCGCTTCCCGCCGGCGGACGCCGAGGTCGTCCAGCGCCTGGCGGATGGCGTTCACCGCGAAGCGCATGTCGTCCGGCGTGATGGCGCCGATGCAGCCGATGCGGAGGCTCGGGGCCTTCGTGTTGTAGAAATTGCTGATCAGCACACCGCGCGCCTTCAGCCCGTCCACGAAGGCCTGGAGCTCGAAATTCGGATCGGCCGGCTGGTGGATGGTGACGATCACCGGTCCTTGCTGCGCGCGCTCCAGATAGGGTGTCAGGCCGAGGGCGAGCATGCCGTCGTAGAGCACGCGCGCATTCTCGGTGTAGCGGGCGAGGCGTCTCGGCTGGGTTTCGGCCGCGTGGAAGTCGAGCGCGACGGAGAGCGCGCGCAGCGACTGCGCGGCGGGGGTGAAGCGGATGCTGCCCCAGCCCCCGCGCAGCGCGTGCTGGTAGATGTCGGCGAGGTCGAAGGACCACGAGCCCGCTTGGCCCTGGCAGGCTTCCAGCCGGTCGATGCGGGCGACGGCGAAGGCGGCGCCGGGGAGCGATTCCAGGCATTTGTTGGCGGTGAACAGCACGGCGTCGCATTCGGGGTGCCGCGCGAGATCGAAGGGCAGCGCGCCGAAGGCGGAGACGGCGTCGAGGATCATGCGGCGGCCGGCGGCGCGGACCACCGGGCCGATGGCGGCGGGATCGTTCAGGATGCCGCTGCCGGTCTCGCTGTAGACGAAGCCGACATGGCCGATGGCGGGGTCGGCGGCGAGCGCGGCGGCGATCTCCTCGGCGCGCGCGGGGCGCGTATCCGGGAGCGGGAGGACGACGACCTCGCGCCCGGCCTCGCGGGCGAGGCGGATCATTCGGTCGGAATAGGCGCCGTTGTGCGGCACCAGCAGCTTGGCGCCAGCGGGGAGGAAGGTGCGCACGGCGGCTTCCACCATGAAATGTCCGCAGCCTTGCAGCGGCATGGTGGCGTGCACGCCCTGGATGCCGCCGGCGATGATTCGCAGGCGCTCGCGGATCTCGGCGTAGACGGGGCGGAAATCATGGTCCCAGGGGGCGATGTCCTCGGCCATGGCGGCGCGGGTTTCCGGCCTGGTCTGAACGGGGCCGGGGATGAGCAGCAGCATCGGGCGATTCTGTCCGTGGCGGATCAGTCTTCGTGCCAGATGTGTCAGGCGACGAAAAGCCCACCGATCTCGCGGCGCAGCTTCTGGAGGATGGCCTCGGCGAAGGCGGCGTAGTCGTTGCACGGCATGACGAAGCTGCCGGGGCCGCCGATCACTTCCGCGCGGTAGTGGTCCATCAGGTCCGGCTCCTCGTTCAGCACGGCGAGGCCGTTGATGACGACGCCCGCGGCGACGCCGATGTCGCGCACCGGCCCGGGCGGGCGGCCCTGGTTGTGGCGTCCGTCGCCGGAGACATCCAGCGTGAGGCGGGTGGCGTTGGCGGGGCAGCGCCCGAGCAGGGCGAGGCCGGCGGCCATGCCCTCGCCGAGCGCGGTGGCGCCGGGGGGGACCAGACGGGGGATGGTGTCGATGGTTTCGGCGGCGGCGTGGGCGGATTCGGCGCCTTCGAGCCGGGTCCAGGGGACCGCCACGTCCTGCGCGCCGGTGCCCGACCACATCAGCATGGCGATGGCGATGGCGCCGCGCGGGCCGGCGGTGCAGGCGGCGATCACCTCGGCGTCGCGCAAAGCCGCGGCGTAGCCGCCGACCATCAGGCCGAACTCGGCGAAATCCACCGAGGAGGAAGCGTCCACCGCCAGGCAGAGGGCAAGATCCACCGGGTCCATGGCAGGATAACTCGCATGTCCGGCCCCTTGCCGCAGCCGCGGGCTGCGGCCAAGCTTGCCGCGATGCTGCATTGCGAGAGACGCATGGATCGCCGGAGCCTGCTGATCGGTGCGGGCGCGGTCGCCCTGGCCGCGCCCACTTATGGACAGGGTTTCCCAAGCCGGCCCATCCGCATGATCGTGCCCTACACGCCGGGCGCGGCGACGGACGCGATGTCCCGCCTGGCGGCGCAGAAATTGTCGGAGAAGCTCGGGGTCACCGTGGTGGTGGAGAACCGCGCCGGGGGCAACGGGACGGTGGGCAGCGTCGCGGTGCTGCAGGCGCCGGCGGATGGCTACACGATCCTCGGCTCGGCCTCGATCCACGTCATGGCGCGGCACGTGATGCGCAACGCACCCTATGACCCAGTGGCGGAATTCGTGCCGATCGCGCGCACCGCGCGCGGGCCGCTGGTGCTGGTGATGAGCCCGCAGCGCGCCGAGGCGACCATCCCCGCCGTGGTGGCGGCGGCGAAGCAGGAGCCGGCGCGGTGGAGCTTCGCGACCTCGTCGCTGGGATCCGCGGGGCATCTCGGGACCATCGAGTTCAACCGGCGCACGGGCGCGAATATCGAGATCGTCGGCTATCGCGGCTCGGCGCCGGCGCTGACGGATGTCGCCGCGGGGAACGCGCAGCTGATGTTCGATCCCGCGCTCGCGACGCTCCCCATGGTGCGCAGCGGGCAGCTGCGGGGCCTCGGGATCGCGAGCGCGGCACGCACGCCGCTCATGCCGGAACTGCCGACCATGGCGGAAGCCGGGCTGGCGGGATTCGAATTCTATTCCTGGTACGGGATCTGGGGCCCGCGCGGCATGCCGGCGGAAGTCGTGGCGCGGATGAACGCGGCGATCACGGCAGGGATGCGCGAGCCGGAAGTGGTGCAGCGGCTGACGGGGCTAGGCTTCGAAGCCGTGGCGGAGACGCCGGAAGAACTCACGCGCTTCATCGCGCAGGATGTCGCGATGAACGCGGAGTTGCTGCGATTGGCGAATTTCCAGCCGGAGTAAAGAACCGGGGGAGGAGATGAACTCCTCCCCCCGGACCCCCACCTCCTTTTTTTGGTGACTTGGGGAGCGTGTCGAGCGCCGTTCTGAAACCGACAACGGCGTGGCTTCTGAGAGTGCGGGAGGAGCCAGCGCCAAGAGTCAAAAAAAGGAGGGATGGGGTCTGGGGAAGGGAGTTCATCTCCCTTCCCCAGTTTCTTTCTTAAATGGGCCGTTCGTCCGCGATCACCTTACCGTCGCGCGGCAGCGAGCCGGGCGCGGCGATGACGACCGCGCCGCGGAGCTTGGTGATGGATTGCAGCGTTGCGGCGACGGCTTCGGCAATGCCGGCATCGGCGCATTCGGCATGCAACGTCATTGCGTCCTGCTCGCCTTCGCGAGTCACGACCAGGCGGAGACGGCCGAGCTCCGGGTGGCGCTTGCCGATCGCGGCGACCTGCTCGGGGCGCACGAACATGCCCTTCACCTTCGCCGTCTGGTCCGCGCGGCCGCGCCAGCCGGCGATGCGCATGTTCGTGCGTCCGCAAGGCGACACGCCGGGCATCACCGCGGAGAGATCGCCGAGCGCGAGGCGTAGGATCGGATGCGCGGGATCGAGCGCCGTCACCACCACCTCGCCGATCTCGCCTTCCGGCAGGGGATCGCCGGTGCCGGGGCGGACGATCTCCACGATCAGGTCCTCGACGACGACCAGGCCCTCGCGCGCGGTGGTCTCGTAGCCGATGCAGCCGAAATCGGCGGTGCCGTAGCATTGGAAAGCGGCGATGCCGCGCGCGGCGAATTCCGATTGCAGCGAGGGCGGGAAGGCGGCGCCCGAGACCAGCGCCTTGCGGATGCTGCCGGCTGCGATGCCGGCCTTGTCCGCGGCGTCGAGCAGGATCTTGAGGAAGTCCGGCACGCCGCAATAGCCGATGGGCTGGTACTGCGCGATGAGGGCGAGCTGCTGCTCGGTCTGGCCGGGGCCGGCGGGGATGACGGCGCAGCCGAGCGCGCGCAGGCCGGCATCCATCATCCAGCCGCCGGGCGTCAGGTGGTAGCTGAAGGTGTTGAGCACGATGTCGCCGCGGCGGAAGCCGGCGGCGAAGAAGGCGCGCGCCATGCGCCAAACATCGGTGCCTTCGGGCTCGGCTTCGAAGATCGGGCCGGGCGAGGTGTAGAGCCGGGCGAAGGCGCCGGGCGGCTGCGCGACGAAGCCGCCGAAGGGCGGCGCGGCCCTCTGCAGTGCGGGCAGGTCGGACTTGCGCAGCACCGGGAGTTCCGCGAGCGCGGCGCGGCTGGCGATGCGGGCCGGGTCCAGGCCGCGCAGCCTTTCGGCGTAGGCGGGCGCCTGCGTGGCGGCGGCGACGACCCGGGGGAGAAGCGCGGCGATTTCGGCCTCGCGCTCCTGTGCCGAGCGTGTCTCGCGCGCGTCCCAGTGTTCGGCCATGCGCTCCTCCCAAGAGCTCGCGACGTGAGGGTACAGTGAATGAGCTGGGGGGCCGAGAGAACTCCGCCCCCCAGAAGCGTGGCGAGCGTCGTTCTGAACCCGACAACGCTGCGTCGCCTGGGAGTGCGGGCGGAGCCAGCGCCGAGTGCCAAAAAAAGGAGGGATGGGGTCTGGGGAAGGGAGTTCATCTCCCTTCCCCAGTTCTTATACGCTCGCCCCCGTCCAATCGGGAGGACGCGCCCAATGAAAAGCATCATCCGCCGCGCGCTCGCGGCTTCGTGCCTGCTGCCGCTCGGCCTGGTCGCCGAAGCGCAGCAGCAGCAGACCAACCCTGCCGCCATGACCTTCTTCGTCACCAGCACCAATCCCGGCCGTGGCGCCGATTTCGGCGGGCTGGCCGGCGCGGATGCGCATTGCCAGTCGCTGGCGCAGGCTGCGGGTGCCGGGCAGCGGACCTGGCGCGCCTATCTCAGCGCCGCGGCGGGCAATGGCAGCCCGGCGGTGAATGCGCGCGACCGCATCGGCAACGGGCCGTGGCAGAACGCGACCGGCGCGGTGATCGCGCGCTCGCTCGCCGAGCTGCATGGCGAGAACAACATCACCAAGCAGACCGCGCTCACGGAACGCGGCGCGATGGTGAGCGGGCGCGGGGATACGCCGAACCAGCATGACATCCTCACCGGCAGCCAGCCGGACGGCACTGCCTTCGCGGGGCCGGAGGACCGCACTTGCGGCAATTGGACGCGCGGCGGGGCGGAGGGCTCGGCGATGGTCGGGCATCATGACCGCATCGGGTTGCGCGACGATGCGGCCTCGCGGTCGTGGAATTCCTCGCATCCGTCGCGGGGCTGCGGCATGGAGGCGCTGCGCAGCACCGGCGGCGCGGGGCTGCTCTACTGCTTCGCGGCGAATTGAGAGAAGGGGGGCGGTGCCCCCCTTCCCTCACGCGCTCTCGTAGAGGCGGGTCAGCGAGAATTCGCGGTGGCCGAGCAGCTCGGCCGCCGTGAGCTCGCCATCGGCGGTGCGCTGGATGCAGTCGAGCAGCGACTCGCCCGCCTCGTCCATGTTCATCCGCTTCTGCAGTATGCCGGTCACGTCGACGTCGATGTGCTCGGACATGGTGCGCTGGGTGCGCGGATTGGCAGTGAGCTTGATCACCGGCAGGATCGGGTTGCCGATGACGTTGCCCTGGCCGGTCGGGAAGGTGTGCACCGCGAAGCCGGAGGCGGCGCAGAGCGTCACCATCTCGGCCGCGGCGCTGGACGAATCCATGAACCAGAGGCCCGAATGGGTCGGCGTCTCGGCCTTGTCCAGCACGCCGTCCACCGTGCATTTCTTGCCGATCTTCTGGATGTTGCCGAGCGCCTTCTCCTCGATGGTGGTGAGGCCGCCCTCGATGTTGCCCTTGGTCGGCTGGCTCTCGGAGAGGTCGTTGGTCTTGTTGGCCTCGACCACCTTCTGGTAGCGGTCGAACATCGCCATGAATTGTGCCGCGATCTCCGGCGTGCGGCAGCGCGCCTTCACCAAGTGCTCGCCGCCGGTGAGCTCGGTGGTCTCGCCGAAGACCAGCGTGTTGCCGTTCTCCCACAGCTTGTCGAAGCTGTCGCCGACGGTGGGGCAGGAGGCGAGGCCGGAGGTGGTGTCGCTCTCGCCGCACTTCGTGGAGACCCAGAGATCCACCAGCGGTGCCCTGGTCTTCTTCAGCCGCGAGGCGTGCTTGACCAGCTTGTAGGCGGCGCGCGAGGCGTTGGCGACGGTGGCGATGTCGCCGTTCTGCTCGATGGCGAAGCCTTCCACCGGCTTGCCTGATTTGGCGATGCCTTCCACCACGCGGCCGGTCCAGCCCGGCTCGATGCCGATCACGACGACGCCGGCGACGTTGGGGTTGGTGCCGGTGCCGATCAGGGTACGGAAATGCAGCTCCAGATCGGCGCCGAATTGCAGGCGGCCATAGGAGTGCGGGATCGCCATCGCGCCCTTGATGTTGTGCGCGACCGCCTCGGCGGCGGCGTTGGAGAGGTCGTCCACCGGCAGCACGATGACGTGGTTGCGCACGCCCATCCGCCCGTTCTCGCGGCGCCAGCCTTCGAAGCTCGCGTTCTTCAGGTCGATGCCCATCGGCGGCGTTCCCTTACCAGCGCTTGGTCTTGACGTTGTGCACGTGGAGATGCTCGCCGGGAGCGATCGATGCCACCGCGCGGCCGATATCGACGCCGTACTTGATGATGGTGTCGCCCGATTTGATCTCGCGGATGGCGAGCTTGTGGCCGATCGGGATGTCCGACCTGGCGTCGAACTCCATCATCCTGTCCTGGTCCATGATCCAGCCGGTCAGCTTCTGGCCCGCCTTCAGGCCCTCCACCACCACGACGCCGACGGAATCGCCCTCGTCATGCACGATGAAGTGGACGGTCATGCACCCCCCTCCCCTCGGTCGCGCCGCGCGCGCATCGTTTCCAGCGCGGCGGCGATCTGTTGCTGGCCGTAGGGCTTGGTCACCAGCAGCGCGTCCGGCGGCCCGCCCTCCACCAAGCCATAGCCCGAGATGAAGACGACGCCCAGCCCGGGGCGCTGCCGCACCGCTTCCTCGGCCAGCGTGGTGCCGGATTCGCGGCCGAGGCCGATATCGGTGAGCAGCACGTCGAATTCCTGCAGCGCCAGCGCCTCGCGCGCGGCGGCGGCGCTGGCCGCGCCGACCACGTGATGGCCGAGCTCGCGGATCAGGCGCTGGCTGTCGAGGCGGATGATGAGGTCGTCCTCCACCAGCAGCACGCGCAGCGGTTGCGGGGCGGCCGCGAAGGCGAGCGTTTCGAGTTCCGGCACGTGTTCTCCCGCCGCTCCGCGATCGGGCGGCGTGGGCGAGTATGGCCCCGGCGCGCGGCGGAGGCCAACAGGGGCTCAGCCGCGCGGCGGCGTGCGCTGCCCCGGCAGCAGGTCGTAGGCGGCGCGCCAGCCAGGCAGCGCGCGCATGCGGCCGATCCAGGCCGCGATGTTGGGGAAGCGGTCGAGGCCGATCGGCCACTCGCTTTCCGGGAAGTGCAGGTAGCCGTTCATCGAGATGTCGGCGATGGTCGGGCGGTCGCCGAGGATGAAGTCGCGGCCGGCAAGATGCGTCTCGGCGACGGCGAACGCCGCCTCGACGCGCGCGCGGAAGAAGGCGAGCACCGCGGGATCCGGCACCGGGCCCCAGTTCAGCAGGAAGCGCCAAGTCGCGAGGTAGCTGGTGAATTTGTGGTTGTCGAACAGGATCCAGCGCAGGATCTCGCGGCCCTCGGCGCCGTCGCGCGCGCCGAACTTGCCTTCCTTCTCGGCGAGGTAGTGCAGGATGACGCCGGATTGGGTGAGCCGCGTCTCGCCATCCTCGAGCACCGGCACCTCGCCCATCACGCTGACCGTGGCGCGCCATTCCGGCGTGCGGGTCTCGGTCTTCGCGAAATAGTCCACCCAGACGCCGCGCCATGGCGCATCGCAGAGCGCCAGCATCAGCGCCGCCTTGTAGCAGCCGCCGGATTCCGGGAAGCAGTGCAGGACGTACTCGGCCATCGCCTTCCTCTCCGCGCGTGGAGAGGCATGAGAGAGGATGCGCGCGAGCGGCGCAACGGAGGCGGCCCCGCTATCCTTCCAGGGCTGTCATGAGCAGGGCGAAGGCCTGCTCGGGATCGCTGCGCTCCTCCTTCTCCTGGGCGAGCACCGCCTCGACCTGCGGGCCGCGACGGACCGCCTCGTCCACCTCGGCATCGGCGCCGGGACGGTAGGCGCCGAGGCGGACCAGGTCGCGCATCTCGGCGTGCAGGGCGAGCAGGCGGCGGGCGCGCAGCACGGGCTCGCGCTGCTCGCGCGGCAGCACGCCGGGCATGGTACGCGACACCGAGCGCAGCACCTCGACCGGCGGGTAGCGGCCCGATTCAGCGATGCGGCGTTCCAGCACGACATGGCCGTCGAGGATGCCGCGCACGGCGTCCGCCACCGGCTCGTCGTGGTCGTCGCCCTCGACGAGGACGGTGAAGAGGGCGGTGATGGCGCCGGCGCAGCCCTCGGCGCCGGGGCCGGCGCGCTCGAGCAGGCGCGGCAGCCCGGTGAAGACGGAAGGCGGGTAGCCGCGGGTCGCCGGCGGCTCGCCGACCGCAAGCCCGATCTCGCGCAGCGCAAGGGCGAAGCGCGTGACGCTGTCCATCAGCAGCAGGACCTGGCGGCCTTCCTCGCGGAAATGCTCGGCGACGGTCATGGCGGCATAGGCGGCCTCGCGGCGCAGCGGGGCGGCGGCATCGGACGTGGCGCAGATGACGACGCTGCGCGCGAGCCGCTCGGGGCCGAGATCGTCCTCGAGGAATTCGCGCAGCTCGCGGCCGCGTTCGCCGACCAGGGCGAAGACGACGACATCCGCGGCGACGCCGCCGGCCAGCATCGCCATCAGGCTCGACTTGCCGACGCCGGAGGCGGCGAACAGGCCGAGCCGCTGGCCGCGCCGCATCGGGGTGAAGAGATCGAGGGCACGCACGCCGAGCGGGATGCGCTCGCCGAGCCGCGCGCGCTGGCCGGCCTCGGGCGCGGTCGCATGGGTCGGGCGGGCGGGGCCACGGGCGGGCGGGGGGCGGCCATCCAGCGGGCGGCCGGCCGGGTCCAGGACGCGGCCGAGCCAGTCATCGGAGACGGCGAGCGCCGGCGGTCCGAGGAGCCGGACCTTCATGCCGGCGGAAAGCCCGACCATGGGAGCGAGCGCCACCGCCTCGGCGATGCCGCCATGCAGCGCGGCGATCTCGGCGAGGACCGGCGGGCGGTTCGGCGGCTCGATCGCGACGCGGTCGCCGATCGCGGCGAGCGGCGCGAGGCCCTCGACATGGATGGCGAGCCCGCCAAGGCCGGCGACGCGGCCGCGAATCGCGTCCCGCGGCAGGGCGGCAAGGGCGCGCGCGGCGGCGTCGAAGCTTTCGGCGATCATCGCAGGGAAGGTGGTGGAGCTGCGTTAACGAGGGGCGAAGAAAAAGGCTGGGGGGCGGAGTGAACTCCGCCCCCCAGACCCCCCCCACCTCCTTCTTTTGATTCCGGGGAAGCGTGGAGAGCTCCGTTCTTAACCCGACAACGCTGCGGCGGGTGAGCGTGCGGGAGGCGCTAGTCGAGCCAGTTCTCGACGGCGAGACTCTGGATGCGGGAGAACTCGGCCGTGTTGGCAGTCACCATCGTCGCGCCGAGTGCATGAGCGTGAGCGCCGATGAGCAGGTCGTTGGAGCCGATCGCGCGGCCCGCGGCCTCCAGCTCGGCGCGGAGCGAGCCGTAAACGGCATCGGCAGGAGCCTCCAGCGGCAGGACCGGGATCGTTTCCAGCAGCTGCTCCACCGCGGCGAGCAGGCGGGCAGAGCCCTTCTTCCCACAGCCATGGCGCAGCTCGGCCGCCACGATGATGCTGGTGCAGACTGCGTCCTGGCCGGCGGCGATGGCGCGCCGGGCGGCCTTGCCGCCCGGGTTGCGCAGGAGGTCGCTGATGATGTTGGTGTCCAGCAGGTATCGGCTCAAAGGATGTCTTCCGGCTTGGGCGGCGGATCTTCCAGATCGGGGAAATCGTCCTCTGGTCCGAGCGGGGGCTGCTTCTGCCAGACGGCGAGCAAGTCGGAGAGGGTCATCGGCTTGCGCAGCGGCTCGATGATGAGGCGGTCGCCGTCGCGCGTCATGATCGCCTCCTCGCCGGGAAGCTCGAACTCCACAGGTATGCGGACAGCCTGATTCCTGTTGTTGCGGAACAGCCTGACGTGGCGGGATTGCGGGGTGGGCGCGGCCATCGGCGCTGGCCTCCTCTCCATATGCCACGACATATGCCTATCAGGCCTGGATCTCAAGTCCGGGGGGCGACTGTCCGCCGCTGGACCTTGCTCACGCGCTCGCCCCACCATCCAGGGCGATCGCCTGGCCGGTGATGTTCGCCGCCGCCGGAGAGACGAGGAAGGATGCGGCGGCGGCGACTTCCTCGGGCGTGGTGATGCGGCCGGTGGGAGCCGTGCGGGCGGCGTCGGTTTCGGTGATGCCCATTTCCTGCCAGCGGCGGCGCGCCATGTCGGTCGGCACCCAGCCGGGGCAGAGGGCGTTCACGGTGATGCCGCGCGGCGCGGCGTGCAGGGCGAGGGCCTTGGCGAGGCCGATCACGCCGTGCTTGGCGGCGGTGTAGGCGATCTGGTCCGGCACGGCGCGCAGGCCGAGCACGGAGGCCAGCAGGATGATGCGGCCGGTGCCGTCCGGCAGCTTCGGCAGGGCGTGGGCGCAGCAGCGCCAGGCGCCGTCGAGATTGGTGGCGAGGATGGTCCGCCAATGCGCCTCGTCCACGCCGTGCGGGTCGCTGCCGGCGACGCCCGCGGCGGCGATGAGGATGTCGAGGCGGTGGAGCGTCGCGAAGAGCGCGGTGACGGAGGCGGGGTCGGCGACGTCGCAGGGCGCGAAGGAGATGCCGGGCGGCAGGGCGGCGGGCGCGCGGCGCGCGGCGGCGATCACCGTGCAGCCCTCGGCGGCCAGGCGCGTCGCGCAGGCGAGGCCGATGCCTTGCGTGCCGCCGGTGACGAGGGCGAGGCGGCTCATGCGGCGGTGGCGCCGCCATCCACCGGCATGACGATGCCGGTGACGAAGCTTGCATGGTCGGAGGCGAGGAAGGCGACGACCGCGGCGATCTCCGCGGGGTCGGCGAAGCGGCCGAGCGGGACGGCGGCGGCGTAGGCGGCCTCGCTGCCGGCGCTGTAGCTTTCCGGGTAGCGTTCTGCGAGCTCGGCGATGACGCGGCGGAGCATCGGCGTGTCGGTGCTGCCGGGGGCGATGCAGTTGACGCGGATGCGGTGCCCGGCCCAGTCGAGCGCGGCGGAGCGCGTGAGCTGCGCGATCGCGGCCTTGGAGGCACCGTAGGCGGCGGAGACCTTCTTGCCGATCAGCGCCTGGTCCGAGGCGATGTTCACCACCGCGCCGCCGCCGGCGCGCTGAAGGTGCGGGATCGCCACCTGCAGGATGGCGAAGGGTGCCAGGACGTTGACGCGGAACACGTGCTCGGTGGTGGCGAGCGGCGTGTCCACCAGCGTGCCGAGCGCGGTGGCGCCGGCATTGTTCACCACGATGTCGAGGCCGCCGAGGCGGGCAATGGCGGCCTCGACCGCGGCGGGGATGGCGGCGAGGTCGGCGAGGTCCAGTTCGGGCAGGTCGAGGCCTTCCACCCGCACGCCGGAGGCTTCCAGCACCGCCAGGATGGCGGCGCCGATGCCGCCGCGATGGCCGGTGACCAATGCGCGCTTGCCGGCGAGACCGGTCATGGGCAGTGGCATGGCGTCTCCTGTTGCGCGGCCCAGCGTGGCGCTTGCGCGGGCTTGCCGCTCCGATACCCTGGTGGGACGAGGCGGGCCAGTGGGCTTGGTTTTCCGTGGCCTGCTGATCCGCACCCTTCGCTGCGACGTGCAGCGAGGGGAGCGGGCAGGACACGAGGGAGACGATGACGATGCTGCGCCGGACCCTGTTCGCCGCCTGCGGCCTGCTGGCCGCCCCTGCCGTGCTGCGCGCGCAGGGCTTCCCCAAGATCACCATCGGCATGTCGGGTTGGACCGGCTTCGCGCCGCTCACCCTCGCCGAGCAGGCCGGGCTGTTCCGCGCCAACGGGCTCGAGGTGGAGACGCGCTTCGTGCCGCAGCGCGAGCGCAACCTCGCCCTCGCCTCCGGCGCGCTGAACTGCGTGGTGACCACGGTGGACACCATGATCCTGTGGGGCAGCGCGCTGCCGCTGGTGCAGGTGCTGGTGCTGGACCGCTCGCGCGGCGGCGACGGCGTCGCGGTGCGGCCGGCGATCGGCGGCTTCGCCGATCTCAAGGGCAAGACGGTGGCGGTGGATGGGCCGGGCACCACGCCCTATTTCGTGCTCGCCTACATGATGCGCGAGAACGGCCTCAGCGTCCGCGACGTGACCACCGCGACCTTGGCGCCGCAGCCCGCGGCGCAGGCTTTTGTCGCGGGGCAGTTCGACGCCTGCTCGACCTATGAGCCCTATCTGTCGCAGGTGCGGGCGATGGGGGCGGACAAGGGGAAGATCCTGGCGACCACGCTCGACTACCCTTGCGTGGTGGACACGCTCGCCTTCCAGCCCGCCTTCATCGCCGCCAATGCCGAAGCGGTGCGGCGGGTGGTGAAGAGCTGGTACGACGCGGTGGCGATGATCGCGCGCGAGCCGGACCGCAGCCACGAGATCATGGGCCGCCGCGTGAACCAGAGCGGCGAGCAGTTCAGGAACAGCGCGCAATACATCGAGTGGCTGGACCAGGCGAAGAACAGGGAATACGTCGCGTCCGGCCTGCCGGAGTTCATGCGCAAGGCGCACCAGGTGCAACGCGAGACCGGCGTGGTGCGGCAGGACGTGGACCTCTCGAAGCTGCTCGATCCGCAATATCTCGGGTGAGTCGGGAGAGCGGCCGAATCGCCGCGCCGGCGGGGTGCCGGCGCGGCGTCCCGCCTCATTCGGCGGCGGCGAGCTTGTCCTGCGTCTTGGTCTCGAAGTCGCTCGCGTCGTGGCGTTCCCAGAGCTGGCTCGAGGGCTCGCCGCTGGTGCGGTTGACCATGCGGCCGCGCCGCGCCGCCGGACGCGCGCCGATCTGGTCCGCCCAGCGCACCACGTTTCGGTAGGACTGCGCGTCGAGGAACTCCGCGGCGCCGTAGCTCCAGCCCTTCACCAGCCCGCCATACCAGGGCCAGATCGCCATGTCGGCGATGGTGTAGTCCTTGCCGGCGACATACTCGCTTTCCGCCAGGCGGCGGTCGAGAACGTCGAGCTGGCGCTTCACCTCCATCGTGTAGCGGTTGATCGGGTACTCCATCTTGGTCGGCGCGTAGGCGTAGAAATGGCCGAAGCCGCCGCCGAGATAGGGCGCGCTGCCCATCTGCCAGAACAGCCAGGAGAGGCACTCCGCCCGCTCGGCGCCGCCGGCGGGCAGGAAGGCGCCGAATTTCTCGGCGAGATGCAGGAGGATCGCGCCGGATTCGAAGACGCGGATCGGCGTCGGGCCGCTGCGGTCCACCAGCGCCGGGATCTTGGAGTTCGGATTGATGGCGACGAAGCCGCTGCCGAATTGCTGCCCCTCGCCGATGCGGATCAGCCAGGCATCGTACTCGGCGCCGTGATGGCCGAGCGCCAGCAGCTCCTCCAGCATGACGGTGACCTTCACGCCGTTGGGCGTGCCCTGCGAATAGAGCTGCAGCGGATGGCGGCCGACCGGCAGCTCCTTCTCATGCGTCGGCCCGGCGATCGGGCGGTTGATGTTGGCGAAGTGGCCACCACTGGCCTTGTCCCAGGTCCAGACCTTGGGCGGGACGTATTCGGTGGAGTCACTCATCGGCATTCAGCTCCGGATGACGGGCATGGGCGGGATGCGCCCCCCAGGCGGGAGGCTCGCGACGGCAGAGATAGGGGCGTTCGCCGCGATGGGCAGGTCGGCCCAGGGGCGCAAGATCCCGCGAACGGCCTCGCCTTGTGGCGAGCAGGCTCCGGCGATGATAGCCATGCGCATGGCAGCTCCCCTCGGGACGCGGTGCTTGCCTGTCCGGTGGTCCATCAAGGTCGTCGCGAAACATGCCCGGCGCTGCCGCAAGGGGAGGATCGACCGAGGGCAAGGGGCGCCGCCTGCGCCGGCTGGGGATGCGCGCGGTTGCCGCGATCCTGCTGGTTCCCCCCGCGCTGATCCTGCTGTTCCGCGTCGTGCCGCCGCCCGCCACGCCGCTGATGCTCATCCGCCTCGCCGAAGGCCATGGCCGGGAGCAGCACTGGGTGAAGCGGGAGGACATCGCGCCAGCCCTGGCGGCGGCGGTGGTGGCGGCGGAGGACAACCTGTTTTGCGGCCAGTGGCTGGGCTTCGACTTCGCCGCGCTGCACGCGCAGATCGACGCCTGGGCCGAGGGCGAGAGGCCGCGCGGCGCCAGCACGATCACCATGCAGACGGCGAAGAACCTGTTCCTGTGGCCGGGGCGCGATCCGCTGCGCAAGCTGCTGGAGGCGTGGCTGACGCCGCAGCTCGCCCTGCTATGGCCGCGGCAGCGCGTGCTCGAGGTGTATCTCAACATCGTGGAGTTCGGGCCGGGGATCTACGGCGCCGAGGCGGCGGCGCGCCGCTTCTTCGGCAAGTCGGCGGCGCGGCTCTCGACCCGCGAGGCCGCGCTGCTCGCCGCGGTGCTGCCCGATCCGCTGTCGTGGTCGGCGGCGAATCCCGGCGCCCATGTCCGCCAGCGCGCCGCGACGATCGAGCGGCGGGCTGGGCAGCTCGGGCCGTTGCTGGGGTGTCTCTGGGCGGCGGAGTGAGCTCCGCCCCCCAGACCGCCATTCGTGAGTGGGCGCCCACGTCGGACACGGCACGGCAGATGGACCGGCGATCGGGGTGCCGGCCAACAAAATAGTCTTGACTGATTGATTAGCTTGTACTATTAGCTTGGCCATGGTCGCAACCGCCCCCATCGACGCCGTCATGCAGGCGCTCGCCGTTCCGACCCGGCGGGCGGTATTCGAGCGGATCGTCCGGTCCGGCGAGATCACCGTGGTCGAGCTGACGCGGGGGAGCGGCGTGACGCAGGGCGCCATCTCCCAGCATCTGAAGTCGTTGAAGCAGGCGGGCCTGGTCGCCGAGCGCCCCGAGGGGCGCAACGTCCACTACCGCGCCCGGCCCGAAGGCCTCGGGCCGCTGGCCGACTGGATGAGCCACTACGGCGCTTTCTGGCGCGACCGGTTCGCCGAGCTTCGTGCCCTCCTCAAGGAGATCGATCCATGAACGACGCCGCATCCGACACCAGGGACATCGCGGTCGAGGAGGTCTTCCCGCACGCGCCGGAGACGATCTGGAAGACGTTGACCACCGGCGAGCTGATCGGCCGCTGGCTGATGGCTCCGACGGGGTTCGCGCCGGTGAAAGGCAATCGCTTCACCTTCCAGACCAAACCCGCCGGCGCGTGGGACGGCGTCATTCACTGCCAGGTGCTGGAGGTGATCCCGAACGAGCGCTTCGTCTACAGCTGGAGGGGCGGGCACGAGGGGAACGCCGGGTACGGCTCGCTGCTGGATACGGTGGTCACCTGGACGCTCTCGAGGACAGCGAACGGGACCCGCCTCCGCCTCGTCCATGCCGGCTTCGTCGTGCCGAGGAACGCGTCCGCCCTCGAGACCATGGGCAATGGCTGGAGGAAGGTCGTCCCGCGCATCGGCGCCATCGCCGGCGAGCAGGACTGAGCGGGCAGGAGAGAAGAATGAGCGACGCCTACACCGCGCGCCTTTCTCCGCCCGACGACGCCGTGGCTCCCGAGACCGCGGAAGCCGCAAGCGCCAATAAGCCAAAAAAAGGAGGTGGGGGTCCGGGGGCGGAGTTCACTCCGCCCCCGGTGTCCAGCCTCAGGCCTTCTCCCGCATCGCCAACGCCACGCGCCGCAGCGCCGTGCGTACGCCGTGCAGCTGGTCCAGCAGGTCGAGGATCACCGCGACGCCTTCGTCGTTCACTCCGAGCTCGTCGCGCAGCTCGCGGATCAGCAGGGCGCGCGCCATGTCGCGTTCGCTGAAGTGGCGCTCGCCTTCCGCTTCCTCGGGCAGCAGCCAGCCGGCGGCGACCCAGGTCTCCACCAGCCCGGCGTCGATCCGCGTGCGCAGCAGGAATTCGCGGGTGCCGATCAGCATCATGCACTCCCTGTCCGCGGATCATGCGCCCGCCCGGCTTCCCAGCGTGCGGCGAATTCCTCGAGCTCGGGGTCCGGCGTGTCGGGCAGCACGAGGCGCAGGGTGACATAGGCGTCGCCGGCGCTGCCGTCGGGCCGCTTCACCCCGCGGCCGCGCAGCCGCAGCACGGTCCCGGTGTTGGAGCCCTTGGGCACGCTCAGCATCACCGCGCCGGCGGGGGTCGGCACTTCCACCCGCGCGCCCAGCACCGCTTCCGGCAGGCTGACGGGCAGGTCGAGATGGATGTCGTCGCCCTTGCGGGTGAAGCGGTGATGCTCGCCGACCTCGATCTCCACCAGCAGGTCGCCGGGCGCGCCGCCATTGCGCCCGCCGCGGCCGCGGCCGCGCAGGCGCAGCACCTGGCCGTCGCGCGTGCCGGGCGGGATGGCGACGTCCACCGTGGTGCCGTCGGGCAGGGTCACGCGCCTGGTCGCGCCGTTCACCGCGTCGAGGAAGTCGATCGCGAGGCGGGCGTGGAGGTCGCCGCCGCGCCGGCGGAAGCCGCGGCCGCGGCGGCCGCCGAACAGCTCGGCGAGCAGGTCGTCGTTGTCCATCATGTCGGCGAAGCCGGCATCGCTCGCATAGGGGTGGGCGGCGTCCTCGGCGAAGTCGCGGTAGCGCGGCTGCGGGCGCGGCCGCTCGGCGCCGGAGGCGTCGATCTCGCCGCGGTCGAAGCGGGCGCGCTTCTCGGCGTCGCCCAGCAGGTCGTGGGCGGCGGCGATCGCCTTGAACTGCTCCTCGGCCTTGCTGTCGCCGGGGTTGAGGTCGGGGTGGTGCTTGCGGGCAAGGCGGCGATAGGCGCGGCGGATCTCGTCCTGCGTCGCCTCGCGCTTCACGCCGAGCAATTCATAGGGGTCTTCGGCCACGGCAACTCTCGGTGGGCCGATGAGGCCCGGTTGCCATTCTGGATTGGCGCTCGGAGGCCCCGGTTCAAGGGGGCGTGATCACGCCTTCGGCGGCAAGCCGGCCTTCAGCAGCGCATCCGCCGCGCGTTCCAGCGCCGTCCCCGCTTCCTCGTTGCCGAGCGAGGGGGCGATGGAATAGGCGCCTTCCAGCATCAGCATCAGCGCATCGCCGAGCAGGGCGGGGTCCTCGGCGCCGGCCTCGGCGCAGAGGCGGCGCAGGGTGTCGCGGATCTGGCGCTTGAAGCCGTCCGCCACCTTGCGGACGGGGTGCTCGGAATCGGGGAACTCGACCACGGCGAGGCCCATCGGGCAGCCGCGGAAGCCGGGCTCGCGCAGCGCGGCGACGGCAGCGGCGACATAGGCGCGCGGGCGCTCGCGGGCCGGCATGGCGGGGTCGAAGGCCGGCGCATACCAGTCGCGCGCCGCCGCGCAATCCTCGCGCAGGATCGCCTCGACCAGCGCGTCCTTCGAGGGGTAGGCGCGGTAGAGGCTCATCTTGGTGGCGCCGGCGACACGACATACCTCTTCGACGCCGGTGGCGCGGATGCCCTGGCGGTAGAACAGCTCCTTGGCGGCGTCGCGCACGCGTTGGGCGGCGGGGCGCGGATCGCGCAGGAGCTCGGCGGCAGCCTCCTTGGTCACGGCGTCCTCCTTGACCCGGCCGCGCACGGAAGGCTGAGCGCGACGCGGGGCTTGCAATGTGACAGACCGGTCCGTATCTTCGGGACGAACCGGTCGGTATCACCGGCCCCCAGGAGATAGGTCATGCACTCCCCCTTGCGCAAGACCCTGACCGCCCTAGCGGTTGCCTTTTCGGTCAGCGCCCCGATCGCCGCCGCCCAGGCCCAGGGCCAGCCGGCGCCTGCGGTCACCGTGGCGCAGCCGCTGCAGCGCACCATCACCGAGTGGGACGAGCACATCGCCCGCCTCGAGCCCTCCGCCCGCGTGGAGCTGCGCGCCCGTGTCTCCGGCCAGGTGCAGTCCCTGCATTTCCGCGACGGCCAGATCGTGCGGCCCGGCGACCTGCTGTTCACCATCGACCGCCGCCCCTTCGAGATCGCGGTGCAGGCGGCGCGGGCCGAGGTGGCGCGCGCCGAGGCCAGGCTGCTGCTCGCCGAGCAGGATGTGGACCGCACCCTGCCGCTGATCCGCGAGCGCTTCGCGCCTCAGGCGCAGCTCGACCAGCGGCGCTCGGCGCAGCGCGAGGCCGCGGCGGCGCTGGATGCGGCGCGGGCGCAGCAGCGCAATGCCGAGCTCGAGCTGGAATGGACTGAGGTGCGTGCGCCGATCGGCGGCCGCGTTTCCGACCGCCGGGTGGACCCCGGCAACCTGGTGCAGCAGGGCGCGACGCTGCTCACCACCATCCAGACCCTCGATCCGGTCTATGCCAGCTTCGACATGAGCGAGGCGGATTACCTGCGCCTCGCGCGGCTCGCGCGCAGCGGCGCGCGGCCGGCCGACCGCGAGGGCGGCACCGCGGTGCAGATGCGGCTCGCCGACGAGACCGACTGGGCCTGGACCGGGCGGATGGACTTTGTCGATGCGGTGCTGGATGCGCGCAGCGGCACCGTGCGCGCGCGGGCGCTGATCGCCAATCCGGACCTGTTCCTGATGCCCGGCAGCTTCGCGCGGCTGCGGCTCACCACCGGCGAGGCGGTGGCGCTGATGGTGCCGGACGCGGCGATCGCCGCCGACCAGGCCGCGCGCATGGTGCTGACCGTCGGGCCGGACGGCACCGTGGTGCCGAAGCCGGTGGCGCTCGGCCCCGTCGTGGATGGGCTGCGCATCGTGCGCAGCGGGTTGGCGCCGGAGGACCGGGTGGTGATCAACGGGCTGCACCGCGCCCGGCCCGGCAGCCGCGTGACCGCCGAAGCCGGCCAGATCGGCCCCGCCAACACGCAAGTCGTCGAAGCGCGCTAGCGCTTTTCCGAGGGGGAGGACGCCGCCATGCGTCTCGCGCACTTCTTCATCGCACGGCCGGTCTTCGCCGGCGTGCTCTCCATCGCGATCACCCTGGTCGGGCTGATCGCCGCGCTGCGGCTGCCGATCAGCGAGTATCCCGAGATCGCGCCGCCGACGGTGACCGTCACCGCCACCTATCCGGGCGCCTCCGCCCAGGTGGTGGCGGAGACGGTGGCGACGCCGCTCGAGCAGGAGATCAACGGCGTCGAGGGCATGCTCTACATGACCTCCCAGGCGACCGGCGACGGGCGGCTGACAATCAACGTCGTGTTCCGCCAGGGCACCGATCCGGACCAGGCGCAGGTGCTGGTGCAGAACCGCATGGGCGTCGCCGAGCCGCGGCTGCCCGAGGAGGTGCGGCGGCTCGGCATCACCGTGCGCAAGGCCTCGCCGGACCTCATGATGGTGGTGCACATGCTGTCGCCGGACGGCTCGCGCGACCAGCAATACGTCTCCAACTACGCCTCGCTGAACGTGCGCGACCGGCTGGCGCGGCTGGACGGCATCGGCGACGTGCAGGTGTTCGGCGCGCGCGACTATGCGATGCGCGTCTGGCTGGATCCGGCGCGCGTCGCGGCGCGCGGCCTGACGCCCGGCGAGGTGGTGGCGGCGCTGCAGCGGGCGAACCTGCAGGTGGCGGCGGGCGGGCTGAACCAGCCGCCGGTGGGCGGCAATAATGGCCTCGGCTTCCAGGTGAATGTGCAAGCGCTGGGGCGCCTTGTGACGCCGGAGCAATTCGCCGACATCGTGGTGGCGACCGGCGAGACCGGCGCGCCGGTGCGGCTGCGCGACGTCGCCCGCGTCGAGCTCGGCAGCCAGGACTACACGGTGAACGCGCTGCTCAACAACAGCACCGCCGCGGCGATCCCGATTTATCAGCGGCCGGGCTCGAACGCGCTCGCCACCGCGGCCGAGGTGCGGGCGACGATGGAGGAGCTCTCGCGCTCCTTCCCGCCCGGCGTCGCCTACAGCATCGTCTACGACACCACGCGCTTCATCCAGGAATCCATGGAAGCGGTGCTGCACACCTTCGGCGAGGCGGTGCTGCTGGTGGTGCTGGTGGTGATCCTGTTCCTGCAATCCTGGCGCGCCGCGGTGATTCCGCTGCTGGCGATTCCGGTCTCCATCATCGGCACCTTCGCGGCGATGGCGGCGCTGGGCGTCTCGCTCAACACGCTCTCGATGTTCGGCCTGATCCTCGCCATCGGCATCGTGGTGGACGACGCCATCGTGGTGGTGGAGAACGTGGAGCGCCACATCGCCGAAGGCATGACGCCGGGCGAAGCGGCGCGGCGCACGATGGACGAGGTGGGCTTCGCGCTGATCGCCATCGCGCTGGTGCTCTGCGCGGTGTTCGTGCCGACCGCGTTCATCACCGGCATCGCCGGCGCCTTCTACAAGCAGTTCGCCATCACCATCGCGGTGGCGACGCTGTTCTCGGCGCTGGTGTCGCTGACGCTGTCGCCGGCGCTCGCGGTGCTGCTGCTGCGGCCGCATGGGCATGAGACGCCGCAGGGCTGGCGGCGCTGGGCGGGCGCACCGCTGCGGGTGTTCTTCCACGGCTTCAACCGCGTCTTCGAGGCGCTGTCGCTCGGCTATGGCAGCCTGACGCGCAAGACGGTGCGGCTGCCGCTCATCATCCTGCTGCTGTTCGGCGGGCTTCTGGCGCTGACCGGTCGGACGGTGTGGACGACGCCGACCGGGCTGATCCCGCAGATGGATCGCGGCTACCTGATCGTCGCCTTCCAGCTCCCCCCCGGTGCCGCGTTGGCGCGCACCGAGGCGGTGGTGCGGCGCGCCTCGGAGGCCGTGCTGAAGGTGCCGGGCGTGCGCGATGCGGTGGCCTTCGTCGGCTTCGACGGCGCGACCTTCACCAATGCGCCGAACACCGGCGTGATCTTCACCGGCCTCACGCCCTTCCAGCAGCGCGCCGAGCAAGGCATCACCTTCGGCAGCATCTATGCCGGGGTGTCGGCAGCCGTGTCGCAGGACCGCGAGGCGCTGGCGCTGGTGATCCCGCCGCCGCCGGTGCCCGGCATCGGCACCGGCGGCGGCTTCAAGCTCTACATCCAGGATCGCGCCGGCCGCGGCCCGCGCGAGCTGGAACGGGTGACGCGCGACATCATGATCGCGGCGAACGGGCTGCCGGAAATCGGCATGGCCTTCACCCTGTTCAACACCGCGACGCCCTCGCTGCGCTTCGAGGTGGACCGCACCAAGGCGGAGATGCTGGGCGTGCCGCTGGCGCGGATCTCGGAGGCGCTGTCGGTGTATCTCGGCTCGGCCTTCGTGAACGACTTCAACATACTCGGCCGCACTTTCCGGGTGACGGCGCAGGCCGAGGAGGCGCAGCGCCTGACCCCGCGCGACGTCGCGCTGCTGCGCACGCGCAACCAGGACGGCCAGATGGTGCCGCTCGGCGCGCTGGGCGCGTTCCGCGACGACACCCTCCCCTATCGCGTGCCGCGCCACAATCTGTTCCAAGCGGCGGAGATCCAGGGTTCGGGCAAGCCGGGCGTCTCCACCGGCCAGGTCATCGCGGCGATGGAGCAGCTGCTGCGCGAGCGCCTGCCGGACGGCTTCAGCTATGAGTGGACCGAGCTCGCGCTGCAGGAGACGACGCAGGGCAACACCGCGCCCTTCGCCTTCGGCCTCGCCGTGGTGTTCGTCTTCCTGACCCTGGCGGCGATGTACGAATCCTGGCTGCTGCCGCTCGCCGTGGTGCTGATCGCGCCGATGTCGGTGCTGGCCGCACTCGGCGGCGTGCTGTGGCGGGGGCTCGACAACAACATCCTGGTGCAGGTCGGGCTGCTGGTGCTGGTGGGCCTCGCCGCGAAGAACGCGATCCTGATCGTGGAATTCGCGCGCGCCGCGGAAGCGGAAGGCATGACGCGGTGGCAGGCGGCGGAGGCGGCGGCGCGCACGCGGCTGCGGCCGATCCTGATGACCTCGCTCGCCTTCATCCTCGGCGTGCTGCCGCTCGCGGTGGCGACGGGCGCGGGTGCCGAGATGCGCCAGAGCCTGGGCACCGCGGTGTTCGCGGGCATGCTGGGCGTGACCGGCTTCGGCCTGCTGTTCACGCCGGTCTTCTACGTGATCGCCCGCGCCATGGCGCGGCGCGACAAGCGCATCGCGGCGCCGGCGCCGCTGCCGGCCGAGTGATGGGAATGGGGGAGGCGCGCGCGCCTCCCCCGTTCAGATGGCGGTGTAGCCGCCATCCACCGGATAGCCGGACCCGGTGACGAAGGACGCGCGGTCCGAGCACAGCCAGACCACCGCTTCGGCGATCTCCTCCGGCCGGCCCAGCCGGCCGAGCGGCGTGCGGGCGCGGAGCAGGTCGCCGCGCTCGCGCACCGTCTGCTCCGTCATCGGCGTCGCGACATAGCCGGGAGAGACGGCGTTCACGCGGATGCCGGCTTCCGCATATTCCGCCGCCGCGGTCTTCGTCAGCCCGAGCACGCCATGCTTGGCGGCGACATAGGAGGAGGCGTTGCGCAGCGCGACGTGGCCGGCGATGGACGCCGTGTTGACGATCGCGCCGCCCCCGCCCTGCGCCAGCATCTGCCGGATCTCCGCGCGCAGGCAGAGGAAAACGCCGGTGAGGTTCACCGCGATCATCCGGTTCCAGGACTCCGGTGCGATCTCGGCGAGCTTCTGGCCGCCGGAGCCGGTGGCGGCGGGGTTCACGCCGGCATTGTTGAAGGCGCAGTCGAGCCGGCCGAAGGCGGCGATGGTGGTGGCGAGCATCCGTTCCACCGCGTCCGGCACGCCGACATCCGCCTCGATCGCGACCGCCTGGCCGCCCGCGGCGTTGATCGCCGCAACCGTCGCTTGCGCGCCGGCCAGGCCGAGATCGGCAACCGCGACAAGTGCGCCCTCGCGCGCGAAGGCGAGCGCCGTGGCGCGGCCGATGCCGGAGGCGCCACCCGTCACCAGCGCCGTCCGGCCTTGCAGCAGAAGCGTGCTCATGCCCCCTCCCCTCGCAGGATGCGCCGCGGAGTATGTCAGCCGAGCGCCGCGCCCGCATCCGGCCCCGCGCTTCCTCGTTGCAATCGCAAAGCCCGCCGCGCCATGATCCTGGGCCAAGTGGCTCCGAATGCCCGGGTCAGCGCCACCCCTGGGGCCGCAACGAATTTCGTGCGCACAGGGAGAACGGACCATGGCTCGCACAGGGCGTCGTGGCTTCTTGGCTTTGTCGGGTTCGGCCGCCGCGGGCGGCATGGCGGGGATCCTCGCCAGCGGCCGCGCGCCGGCCTATGCGCAGGGCACCACCATCCATTGGCTGCGCTGGAACGATTTCGTCCCGGCCTCGGACCAGCTGCTGCGACGCGAGATCGCCGCCGAATGCCAGCGCGCGCTCGGGCTGCGCCTCAACGTCGAGACGATCAACGGCAACGACATCCAGGCGCGCATCACCTCCGCCGTGCAGTCGGGCTCTGGCCCCGACATCGTCTGCGCGCTGAACAATTGGCCGCAGCTCTATGCCGAGAGCACGACGGACGTGAGCGAGCTCGCCGACGCGATCGGCGGATCGCAGGGCGGGTTCTACGAGACATCGCGCACGGTGGCGCATGACGGGCAGCACTGGATCGCGGTGCCGTGGAGCATCGTCGGGCTGCAGGTCGCCTATCGCAAATCCTGGTTCGAGGAAGTCGGGCACGGCACCTTCCCGACGAACTGGCAGGAGTACCGCGAGGCGGGACGCAAGCTGAAGGCGAAGGGGCGGCCGCTCGGGCAGACGCTCGGGCACACCTTCGGCGACGCGCCGGCCTTCACCTATCCCTATCTATGGTCCTGGGGCGGGCGCGAGGTGGCGGAAGACGGCCGCACCGTCGTACTGAACAGCCCGGAGACGGTGGAATCCGTGCGCTTCATGGTGGGCTTCTGGCGCGAGGCGCATGACGAGGGCGGCCTCGCCTGGGACGATTCCAACAACAACCGCGCCTTCCTCTCCGGCTCCTGCAGCGCGACCTTGAACGGCGCCTCCATCTACATCGAATCGCTGCGCCGCCCACAGGCCTACCAGACCGAGCGCGGCACGCCGATCCGCGACGATATCGGCCATGCGGCGCTGCCTTCGGGCCCCGGCGGGCAGTTCAGCTACCACGTGCCCTTCTCCAACATGCTGATGCGCTATTCGCGCAACCAGGACCAGGCGAAGCGCTTCCTGCAATGGATCCATTCGCGCGAGGTGTTCGACAAGTGGTTCGTCTCGCAGAAGGGATTCTCGGTGGGGCCGACCACGGCCTGGGAGCAGCACCCGTTGTGGAACGAGGACCCGGTGATGCTCCCCTACCGCTCCGCCGCGCGCAGCGGGCGCTTCGCGGGCTTCGCCGGCCCATCCACGCGCAAGGCGGCGGAGGTGCTGACCAAGTACATCCTGACCGACATGTACGCCAAGGCCGTGCAAGGCATGCCGCCCGAGCAGGCGGTGCGCCAGGCGCATGAGGAGCTGGTCAGGATCTACGCCTGATGTCGCTGACGCAAGCCGCCGCGCCGGATATTGCTCCGGCGCGGCGCCGCCGTTTCATCGGCCTGCTCGAGGATGAGCGCTGGCTCGCCTTCGCGCTGCTGTTCCCCGCGCTACTGCTGCTCGGGCTGTTCATCGCCTATCCCTTCGTGAAGGGCGTGATGCTGTCGCTGACCGATGCCAAGGTCGGCGTGCCGGGGCAGTTCGTCGGCCTCGCCAATTTCGAGAAGATCTGGAACGACAGCATCTTCCGCACGGCGGTGTGGAACACGGTCTGGTACACGGCGGTGACCACGGTGTTCAAGCTGGCGCTGGGCTTATGGCTCGCGGTGCTGCTGAACCGGCACTTCAAGGGCAAGGCCTTCGTCCGCGCCTTCATCCTGCTGCCCTTCATCATCCCGACCGTGCTCTCCACCCTGGCGTGGAAGTGGATGTTCGATCCGACCTTCAGCGTGCTGAACTGGACGCTGTTGAAGCTCGGGCTGATCACCGCGCGGGTGAACTGGCTGGGCGATCCAGACCTCGCCATGATCTCGGTGATGATCGTGAATGTCTGGCGCGGCGTGCCGTTCTACGCGATCAGCCTGCTGGCGGGGCTGCAGACCATCAGCCCGGAGCTGCATGAGGCGGCGGCGATCGACGGCGCGCGGCCCTGGGCGCGATTCTGGCACGTGACCTGGCCGCTGCTGCTGCCGGTGACCATGGTGGTGGTGCTGTTCTCGGTGATCCAGACCTTCGCGGACTTCCAGCTCGTCTATGTGCTGACCGGCGGCGGTCCGGCGAACGCGACGCATCTCTTCGCCACCTACGCCTATCAGATCGGCATCGGCACCGGGCTGCTGAGCGAGGGCGCGGCGATCTCGCTCGCCATGTTCCCCGTGCTGTTCGCGATCGTGATCGTGCAGCTGCTCTATATCCGCCGGGTGGAGGTGCGCTGATGGTCGAAGGCGCTCTCTGGCGGAAATGGGTGTTCTTCTACCTGCCGCTCGGCCTCTTCGTCCTGTGGCTCCTGTTCCCCTTCTATTGGATGCTGGTGACCACGGTGCGGCCGGATGCCGAGCTCTACCGGCCCTGGAACGCGCCGAATTACGCGCCGTTCTGGACCACCAACCCGACGCTGGAACACATCTGGTACCTGCTGGAGGAGACGCTCTTCAGCACCTGGATGTTCAACACCATGCTGGTGGCGCTGGCCTCCACGCTGATCTCGCTGTTCTGCGGGGTGCTCGCGGGCTATGCGCTGTCGCGGCTCTCCTTCCCCTTCGCCGGCAGCCTCGGCACCATCATCTTCATCACCTATCTCGTGCCGCAGACGCTGCTGTTCATCCCGCTCGCCGACATCGTGCGGAATTTCCGCCTGGGGGACACGCCCTGGGCGCTGATCCTCACCTACCCGACCTTCCTGATCCCGTTCTGCACCTGGCTGATGATGGGCTACTTCAAGGCGATCCCGCGAGAGCTGGAGGAGTGCGCGCGGATCGACGGCGCCTCGCGGATCAAGGCGATGGTCTACATCATCCTGCCGATCGCGGTGCCGGGCATCCTCTCCGCCGGCATCTTCGCCTTCACCCTGTCCTGGAACGAGTTCATCTATGCGCTGGTGTTCCTCTCCTCGCCCGAGGTGAAGACCGTGCCGGTGGGCGTCACCTCCGAGCTGATCCGCGGCGACGTGTTCTACTGGGGGCCGCTGATGGCCGGTGCGCTGCTGGGCTCGATCCCCGTGGCACTGGTCTATTCCTTCTTCGTCGAGCACTACGTCGCCGGCCTGACCGGCTCCGTGAAAGGGTAGCCGCATGGCGCAGGTCGTCGTCCGCAGCCTGAACAAGAAATACGACAACGTGGTCCATGCGGTGAAGGACGTGAACCTGGAGATCCACGACAAGGAATTCGTGGTGTTCGTCGGGCCTTCCGGCTGCGGCAAGACGACCACGCTGCGGATGATCGCCGGGCTGGAATCCATCACTTCCGGCCACGTCATGATCGGCGACAGGATCGTCAACGACCTGCCGCCGATGGACCGCGACATCGCCATGGTGTTCCAGAACTACGCGCTCTACCCGCATATGAGCGTCTACGACAACATGGCCTTCGGGCTGAAGATGCGGAAGTTCGGCCGCGCCGACATCGCGCGGCGCGTGCAGGAAGCGGCGGACATCCTCGGCATCCAGGACTACCTGCATCGCAAGCCGCGGCAGCTTTCCGGCGGGCAGCGGCAGCGCGTGGCGCTGGGGCGCGCGATCGTGCGGCACCCGCAGGTCTTCCTGTTCGACGAGCCGCTCTCGAATCTCGACGCCAAGCTGCGCGTGCAGATGCGGGTAGAGCTGCGCAAGCTGCATGAGCGGCTCGGCACCACGGCGATCTACGTCACGCATGACCAGGTGGAGGCGATGACGCTGGGCGACCGCGTGGTGGTGATGAAGGACGGGGTGGTGCAGCAGGTGGGCGAGCCGCTGGAGCTCTACAACCAGCCGGCTAACCGATTCGTCGCCGGCTTTCTCGGTTCGCCGGCGATGAATTTCGCCGCCGTGCGCGTCACGCTCGAAGGCGAGGCGGTGTGGATCGCGCATGACGGGTTGCGCATAAGCCTGCCGCCGGAGATCGGCGCGCGGTCTGCGCGATTTGCCGGGGAAACTGTCACCATGGGTATCCGGCCCGAGGATCTGCGCATCGCCACCGACGCCGATCCGCCGGCGCGCTGCTTCGAGGTGCTGGTCGAAGTCGTCGAACGCCTGGGGTCGGAGACGCTGCTGGATGTGAAGGCCGGCTCCTGCTCCATGGTGGCGGCGGTGGAGCCGGCGGCCAGGGTGAAGCCGCATGACCGCCTGCGCCTGTCGCTGGACCCCGAGCGGCTGCATGTCTTCGATCCCGTGACCGAGGCGGCGCTCTGACGTGGCGGGGCGGCTCGAAGGCAGGGTCGCGATCGTCACCGGCGGCGCCGGCGGCATCGGCGCGGCGACCGGGCGGCTGTTTTGCGAGCAGGGCGCGCGCGTGGTGCTGGCGGATCGCGACGCCGCGGCGATGGACGCGGTCTGCGCGGAAATCCGCACCGCGCTGCCGGACGCCGCGCTGCATCCGCTGGTGCTGGACACGGCGGAGGAAGCCGCCGCGGCGCACATCGTCGCCGAGGCGCGGCGCCTCTTCGGCGGCATCGACGTGCTGGTCAACAACGCCGGCATCCGCGCCTATGAGGCGCTCGCGGAGGCGCGGGCGGAGACCTGGCGCGACATCCTCGCCACCAACCTGTTGAGCCACGCCTACCTGATCCGCGAGGCGCTGCCGGCGCTGCGCGAATCGGGGCGCGGCAGCATCGTCAACATCGCCTCCACCCATGCGGTCAATCCGCGCGCCGGCATGGGACAGTACGACGTGACCAAGGCCGGGCTGGTCTCGCTGACCAGGACGCTGGCCTTCGAGGAGGCGAAGCACGGCATCCGCGTGAACGCGGTGTGCCCCGGCGCGACCCTGACGCCCTTCCATCTCCGCCGCTTCGCCGCGCAGGGGCGCAGCCGCGCGGAGGTCGAGACCGAACGGCTGGAGAACTGCCTGCTCGCGCGCTGGGCGGAACCGCGCGAGATCGCCTGGCCGATCCTGTGGCTCGCCTCGGACGAGGCGTCCTATGTGACCGCTGCGGTATTCATGATCGACGGCGGGATGCGCGTGCTGTGACCTACGCAAGAGCTCGGGAAGGGAGATGAGCCTCGCGGCAGTGCCGCGACCTCGGGACCTTGGCGGGTCGCGGCACTGATCCTTCTTTTCACGCGCAGGGCTGGCTCGCGGCCGCCGCGCCGAGTGCGGCGCCGATGCCTGCCCCGAGCGCGGCCGCGTGGCCATCATCCTCCCCGGGCGCCGCCGCCAGCGCTCCGATCATGGCGCCGGCGGCCGCGCCGGCGGCCGGCGAAGGGCAGCCCGGTGGCGCGTAGGGGTCCGGAACCACCACCGGTACCGGCACCACGATGCAGCCGGCGAGCAGCGGCGCGAGCAGCAGGGCGAGGCGCATGGGAAGGGCTCCCCTCTCCATGGGCGGCAGCCTGGCCGGTTCTTGTGGCGCCGCGGTGGCGCTCAGAGCCGGGCCGGGCTGGGGCGCTGGAAGTTCAGCTCCTCGGCGGCGCGGGCGGTGGCGAGGCGGGCGGCGGGGAGGTTCGGCGCCTGGGCGAGGCGGGCCAGGGTGGCGGCGCCGCCGGCGGTGAACACCGCGGGGGAGAGGGCGTTCTCGGCCGCCGCGCGATTGCCGGCGTCGAGGGCGCGGGCGGCGCCGTAGAGGCCGTCGATCACCGGCTGCGGCGTCGAGGTGGGGGAGATGGCGAAGGCGCCCCGCGTCTCGTCGCGCCCCGCGGCGAGCAGGCCGCCGAGGTTCGGGCTGAAATTCGTGTAGACCGGGTTGGTCGGCAGGGTGGCGGCGAGGAATTCCAGGTTGGCGACCGCGCGCGCCACGGCGGCGGGCTGCGCCGCATAGTCCTGCGGGTTGGCGAAGATATAGGAGCTCGTGTTGATGGCGGTGCGGGTGGGATCGCCGGCGCCGTCGATCGCGCCCGGGGGCAGGCTGGCGGTGACCGGCGGGGGGGCGCAGGCTGCCAGGGCGAGGACGGCGCCGAGCAGGGCGTGACGCATGGGCGGTTTTCTCCGGCCGGTCGCGCGCGCGGGTGTCGGTGGCGAGCGGCTTGGGCGATGGGTGTCACGCCGGGCGAGGCGCCGCAAGTTACTCCGGAAACAGAGGAGCGTCGGGATGGAACGCATTGCGGTCGTGGGGGCGGGGCTGATCGGGCGGGCCTGGGCCATCGTGTTCGCGCGGGCGGGGCATGCGGTGCGGCTGTGGGATCCGGTGCCGGGCGTCGCCGAGTCGTCGCTGGCGGTAGCGCGGGAGCGGCTCGCCGATCTGCGCGCGGCGGGGCTGATCACGGAGGCGCCGGACGCGGTGGCGGCGCGGATCGGCGTAGCGGCGACGCTCGAGGAGTGCGTGGCGGGGGCGGCGCATGTGCAGGAGAACGGGCCGGAACGCGTCGAGCCCAAGCGGGAGATCTTTGCGCGGCTGGATGGGCTGTGCGGCAGCGAGGTGGTGCTGGCGTCGTCCACTTCCGGGATACCGGCGAGCGCGTTCACCGAGGGGCTGGCGGGGCGCGCGCTGCCTGGTCGCGCATCCGGTGAACCCGCCCTATCTCGTGCCGCTGGTCGAGCTGGTGGGGGCGCCGTGGACCGATGCGGCGGTGGTGGCGCGCACGCGGGGGCTGATGGAACGCGCCGGCCAGGTGCCGGTGACGGCGTTCAAGGAGACGCGCGGCTTCGTCTTGAACCGGCTGCAGGCGGCGCTGGTGGCGGAGGCCTTCCGCATGGTGCGCGACGGAGTGATGTCGGCGGCGGATGTCGATGCCTGCGTGAAGGACGGCCTCGGGCTGCGCTGGTCCTTCATGGGGCCGTTCGAGACCATCGACATGAATGCGCCGGGCGGGGTGGCGGATTACGTCGCGCGGTTCGGCGCGCTGATGGGTGGGATCACCGAGGAGCAGACGCCGTACGACTATGACGCGCCGACGGTCGCGCGGGTGACGGCGGAGCGGCGGGCGGGGCTGCCGCTGGAGGCACTGCCCGATCGCAGCGCGTGGCGGGACCGGCGGCTGATGGCGCTGCTGGCGCACAAGCGGGGCCAGCCGGGGTGAAGCGGTTCATGGCGGCGCGCGCTTCCCGACACCAGGGCTGAGGCGATCCGGTCGTAGAGGAGATCGGCGTTGATCGAGACCGCACGGCCGAGCGGCCGGCTGATGCGCATCGTCGCCTGGGTGCTGCTGGGGCTGGCGCCGTGCCTGCTGGGCGGCGCCGTGCTGGCGCGGCGGAGCGAGACCGCGTTCCGCGCGCGGGCAGCCGAGGCGGATGGCGAGGTGGTGGCGATGCGGCGGGTGGAAAGCCGCGATCGCGACGGGCGGCTCAGCGTGACCTGGCGGCCGGTGTTCCGCTTCGTCGCGCAGGACGGCGCGACGCATCAGGTGGAATCGGGGACGTCCTCCAGCCCGCCTGCCTATCGCGTGGGCGAGGCGGTGCGCCTGCGCTACGACCCGGCGCGGCCGGAGCGTGCGGCGATCATCGGCGATTGGGGGAGCTGGCTGTGGGTCGCGGTGCCGGGAATCCTGGGCGCCGGTTTCGGCGCCTTCGGCGTGCTGGGGCTGCTGCAGGCGCGGCGGAGCGATCGGGTCGCGGCGCGCGGGGCATGGCATGAGCTGCCGATCGCGGGGGTGCGGCACTACGTGACCGCGGATGAGGACCGGCTGCCGCGCTGGGTGGTGCAGGCGCGCTGGATGGATGCGGCGGGGCGGCCGCATCTGTTCGAGAGCGAGCCGCTGGAGTTCGATCCCGTGCCGTGGCTGGGAAGCGCGCGGACGGTGCGGGTGTTCTTCGATCCGGCGCAGCCGCGGGCGGATCACGCGATGGATCTCGGCTTCCTGCGCCGTCAGGCCTGAAGGAAGCCGATTCGGTCGTCCTCGAGAACCGCGCAGGTCAGAGGGCCGCCGGACCAGGCGGCGGTGTCGAGGCCGATGCGGTTGCGCTTCACGACAGGCGCGAAACCGGCGGTGTGGCCGTGCACGACGACGGCGCCGTGGTCGCGCTCGCTGTTGAGGAAGTCGTGGCGGATGCGCAGCAGGTCGTCGCGGCGCTGGTCGGCGAGCGGGATGCCGGGGCGGATGCCGGCATGGACGAAGAGATAGCCGCCCTCGGCGTGGTGAAGGGCGAGGCCGTTCAGGAAGGCGCGTTGCGGCGGCGTGAAGGCGGCGGGCCAGGTGGCGGGGGCTTCGGGATCGCAGGCCCAGGACGCCAGGGTCGGGCGGCCGCCGCACCACAGCCAGTCGGCGATGGCGCCGCCATCGCCGGCAAGCGCGGCGAGCATGGTGTCCTCGTGGTTGCCGATCAGGTTGACGGTGGGCAGACCGGGGATCGGCAGGCGGGCGGCGAGGTAGTCCACCACGGCGCGGGAGTGCTCGCCCTTATCCACGTAGTCGCCGAGATGGAGGAGCAGGGCGGAATGCGTGGGACGGGCGGCGAGGTCCTGCGCGATGAGGGCGTGCAGGGCGAGGAGCTGCGGGTGCGCGCCGTGGATGTCGCCGATCGCGTAGATGCGGCGGCCCGGCGGCAGCGATGCGGGCGCCTGGTGGAACTCCATCACTTGCGGTCGGCACGCGGGTCGAGCGCGTCGCGCAGCCCGTCGCCCACCAGGTTGAAGGCGAGGACGACGAGGAAGATCGCGACGCCGGGGAAGATCGCCAGCCACGGCGCCTGGGTGAGGAAACGCTGCGCGCTGTTCAGCATGGACCCCCAGGAGGGCGCCGGCGGCTGCTGGCCGAGACCAAGAAAGGAGAGCGAGGCCTCGGCGATGATGGCCTCGGCGATGGCGAGGCTCGCCTGCACCAGGAGCGGCGGGACGATGTTGGGCAGCACATGCACGAGAGCGATGCGCCAGGGCGGGTTGCCCAGCGCGCGCGCGGCCTCGACCCAGTCGGTCGCGCGGGCGTCCAGCGCCATGCCGCGCGCGAGCCGCACGAAGACCGGCGCGGCGGTGACGGCGATGGCGAGCATCGCATTCTCGAGCGCCGGGCCGAGGAAAGCGGCGAGCGCAATGGCGAGGATCAGGAAGGGCACCGACAGCATCGCATCGGCAAGCCGCGAGATCAGCGCATCCAGCCAGCCGCGCGCGAGGCCGGCGATGAGGCCGATGGGGACACCGATGGCGACCGCGCCGAGAACGGAGACGACGCCCGCCATCAGCGAGGCGCGCGCGCCCCAGATGACGCGGGAGAGCACGTCGCGGCCGTTCTCGTCGGTGCCGAACCAGTGCTCGGCCGAGGGCGGCTTGCGGATGCGGGTCCAGGAGGTCTGCACCGGATCGAAGGGCGAGATCAGCGGCGCCAGCAGCGCGACGGCGACGAACAACAGCACGACCGCGAGGCCGAACAGCGCGATCCGATGCCTGAGGAACCGCCGCACCGCCCGGCGGCCGGGACTCTCCCCGACCTGCGACGCGGCGCTCAGCGCGAGGGTGCGGGTGGCGTTCATGGTCGCTTGAGGCCCGGCTGCGGGACCGAGAGGGGCTCTGCCCCTCTCGGGCTCTCCCCGCTGGGGGGCAGCCGTGCCCCCCAGACCCCGCGAGGAGAGGTCCGGGAATGGGGAGGGGCGCAAGCGGAGCGCCATCTCCACCGGCGCACCGTGCCCCTCCCCATTCCCGGACCTGTACCCTTGCCCGCGGGGTCCGGGGGGCATCGCTTGCCCCCCGGCGGGGAGGTCCAGGAGGGGCAGCGCCCCTCCTGGCCCGCACTCGGGCGTCCGAGCACCATCTACGCCACCCGCAGTCTCGGGTTGATCGCCATGTAGAGCAGGTCGGCGAGCAGGGAGAGGGTGACGAAGATGAGCGCGGTGGCGAGCACCACGCCTTGCACCACGGGGTAGTCGCGGTTGAACACGGCGTCCACGATGAGCTTCCCAAAGCCGGGGATGGTGAAGATCTGCTCGGTCAGCACCGCGCCGGCGAGCAGGCGGCCGAGCTCGATGGTGCCGAGGGTGACGACGGGGATCAGCGCGTTGCGCAGCGCGTGCTTCCACACGACGACGCGTTCGGCGATGCCCTTGGCGCGCGCGGTGCGGACGTAGTCCTGGCTCAGCGCGGTGAGCATGGCGGCGCGGGTGTGGCGCATCAGCACGCCGGCGATGCTGTTGCCGAGCACGAAGGCGGGCATGATGGTGGTGGCGAGGGATTGCCACGGGTCTTCCGACAGCGGGACGTAGCCGGAGGGCGGCAGCCAGCCGAGCTCCACGCTGAACAGCAGGATCATCATGATGCCGAGCCAGAAATTCGGCGTCGAGATGCCGAACAGGGCGATGGCGTTGGCGAGCCAGTCGGCGGGCCGGTCGCGGCGCACGGCGGATAGGATGCCCATGGGCACGCCGATAACCACCGCGATGACGAAGGCCATGATGGAGAGCTGGAAGGTGACCGGCAGCTTCTCGAGGATGAGCTGCGCGACCGGCATGCGGATGCGCCAGGAGAAGCCGAAATCGCCGGTAAGCACGTTGCCGAGCCAGTGCAGGTACTGGATGTGCAGCGGGCGGTCGAGGAACAGCTCGGCGCGGATCTGCGCGAGCACCTGCGGGTCGCCGCGTTCCTCGCCGGCGAGGATCAGCGCGGGGTCGCCCGGCATCAGCTGCTGCAGGCCGAAGATCAGGATCGAGAGGATGGCGAGCGTCGGCAGAATCTGCGCCAGGCGCCGCAGCAGCCAGAGCGTCACTGCTGCAGCCTCAGGCCCTGCGGGCGGATGAGGCCATCGGGGACGGGGACGAAGCCGGTGAGGCGCGCGGTGTAGGCGACGATGTTGCGGCGGTGCCAGAGATACAGGCGGTGGCGGTCGCGGCGCAGCGCGATCTCCCAGACCTGGGCGTAGAGGGCGCGGCGCTTTTCGGCATCCTCCTCCACCCGCGCGGCATCGAGCAGCTGGTCCACCTCGGGGTTGGCGTACTTGCCGTCGTTCAGCGGGCCGCGGCTGTGCATGAAGCTCCAGGTGTTGCCGTCCGGGTCGGCGCGGCCGGACCAGGCGAGGAGGTAGGTCTCGAAATCGCCGCGCGTCGAGGCCTGGAGGGAGGAGGCGAATTCCATGGCGTTGAGGCGGAGATCGAAGCCGGCCTCGCGCACCATGGCCTGGATGACCTCGCCGACCTGGCGAAGATCGGGGTTGTTGGGGACCGTCAGCTCGAGCGGCAGCGGCGTCTGCACGCCGGCTTCGCGCAGCAGGGCGCGGGCGCGCTCCAGGTTGCGCGGCTCGGGGCGGAAGTCGCGGACGTGGAAGGGATTGCTGGGCGGCACCGGCTGGGCGGTGGGGGTGTAGGCGCCTTCGTAGACGACCTGGTTGATGGCGTCGCGGTCGATGGCGAGCTCGAAGGCGGCGCGGATGCGCGTGTCGCGCGCGAAAGGCGTGTTGGCGCGCGGGCCGTTGCCGATGTTGTAGGTGATGCCCTGATAACCGAGCTCGTCATAGGACTGCACACGCAGGTTGCGGTTGCGCTGCACGGTGCGGATGTCGTCGGGCTCGATGGTCTGCACCATCTCCAGCGCGCCGGATTGCAAATTGGCGAGGCGGACGGTGTTGTCGGGGATCGGCAGGTAGGTGATGCGCGGGATGGTGACACGCGGCGCGTCCCAGTAGTCGGGGAAGCGTTCCACCACGATGCGGTCCTGCGCGATGCGCTCGACGAAGCGGTAGGGGCCGGCGCAGACGGGGCGGTTGCCGAATTCGCGCCCGGCGGCTTCCGCGGCCTTCGGGCTCACGATCATGCCGGCGCGGTCGGTGAGCTGGCTGAGAAAGGGGGCGAAGGCGACGCGCAGGCGGATGCGGATGGTGTTCGGGCCGAGGATATCCATCGCCTCGATGGCGTTGATCTCGCCGCGGCGGAAGCTGCCCTGCATGGTGAGGTGCCGGTTCAGCGAGTAGCGCACCGCTTCGGCGTCCATCGGCTCGCCATCCTGGAAGCGGACGCCTTCGCGGAGCGTGATGGTCAGCGTCCTGGAGTCGTCCCAGCGATAGGCGGTAGCGAGCTGGGGGACGATCTGCAGGCGCTCGTTGATGTCGAACAGCTTGTCGCAGAGGGCGGCGAAGACGATGCGGCCGACGAAGGTGCGCGCGAGGGTGGGATCGAGGATGTCGGGGTCCTCGCGCAGGCCGATGCGGAGGTTCTGCGCCTGTGCGGCGAGCGGGAGCAGGAGGGCAGCCGCGAGCAGCGATTTGGGCATGCGGTTCATGCGGGTGCCTCCGTGGCTTCGTGGCGCGGCGCCGCGGACGCGCCGGCGCGGAAGAAGGACTGTAGCCGGGCGAGCCGTGCATCGGCGGGCCGTTCCGCCGGCGGCACGGCGGGCGGCAGGCGATCCTGCAGGTGGCAGGCGGCGCGGTGGGATGCGCCGGCAAGTGCCGGGTCCTGCTCGCGGCAGATGGGCTCCGCGTAGGGGCAGCGGGTGTGGAAGCGGCAGCCTGGCGGCGGCGCGATCGGGCTCGGGATGTCGCCCTCGAGCGGCGGGGAGGCGCTGCCCGTGCCGGGGACCGAGGCGAGCAGGGCGCGGGTGTAGGGATGGCGCGGGGCGGCGAAGACGGCATCCGCCCTGCCCTCCTCCACCACGCGGCCGAGATACATCACCGCGACGCGGTCGGCGACGTGGCGCACCACGGCGAGGTCGTGGCTGATCAGGACGAAGGTGAGGTTCAGCTCGGCGATCAGCTCCTGCAGCAGGTTGATGACCTGCGCCTGCACGCTGACGTCGAGCGCGCTGACCGGCTCGTCGCCGAGGATGAGGCGCGGGCCGGAAGCCAGCGCGCGGGCGATGGCGATGCGCTGGCGCTGGCCGCCGGAGAATTCGTGCGGCCAGCGGCGCGCGTGCTCGGGACGCAGGCCGACGCGGTGGAGGAGTTCCGCGACGCGCTCCCGTTCGCGATGTCGCGGGACGATGCGGTGCAGGCGCAGCGGCTCGGCGACCGCCTGCTCGACGGTCATGCGCGGATCGAGCGAGGCGAAGGGGTCCTGGAAGATGATCTGCATGTCGCGCCGGCGGGCGCGCAGCGCGGCGGGCGAGAGTTGCGCCAGATCCTCGCCGGCGAAGCGGGCGGTGCCGGCATCGGGCGCGATGAGGCGCAGCGCGAGGCGGCCGAGGGTGGACTTGCCGCAGCCGCTCTCGCCGACGATCGCCAGCACCTCGCCCTCCGCGACGGCGAGCGAGACGCCGTCCACCGCGCGCACCGCGCCGACGCGGCGGCCGAGCGCGTCGCGCACCGAGAAATGCTTGACCAGACCATCGAGCGTGAGGAGGGGTGGCATCAGCAGGGGACTGCGCCTGGGACGGGCGGCCTGGTCATGGCATGGCGCGCCCGCACCAGCGTCGAGAGATCGGTTCCAGCCCGCACGGCCTGTTCGCATAGCGCAGGCCGGCGAGAGCGACCAGAGGCGGTCTCGCGCTAATAGGGCACCGGCACCTGGTAGGGCGCGATCGCCGGGTTCAGCTGCATCGGGCTGCGCCCGGTCAGGTCGCCGGCGCCCGCCGAAAGCTGCGGCTGGCAGATCACCGTCCAGCGTGCGCCGCCGGCGGCGGCCCCGTCGTAGTAGAGGAAGTTGCAGGCCTGGCCGCCATTGGCGTCGCTCGGGTAGTAGAAGTAGGGCGAGTTGAAATAGCGCGCGCAGTAGTCGAGGCGCAGCACGGGCTGCTGATTCGCGAAGGTGTCGGCGTGGTGCAGGGAGTCGTGATAGACGCGCAGCTTGCCGGCCAGGTTGAGCACCACCAGCGAACAGCCATTCATCGCGCCCGTGAACATGAAGCGAAACTGCGGATTGGCCTTGGGCAGATCCACATGCGGCACGCTGGACAGCGCGCTGCCTTGCGTCGCCGGCGGCTTGTAGGGGCACCAATAGGCGCCGATCGGCACGTCGGCGCCGGCGGCGCCGACGACCCCGCCGATCACCGGCCGCAGAGAGACGTTCTGACGGCCGGCGATCACCTCGGGCGAGAGATCGAAATGGCCCTGCCGCTGCGCGTCCAGGAGGCCGAGGGCCGCGCGTTCCACCGCAGGGCCCGCCTCGCGACGGGCAGGCGCCATGTTGATGAGGTTAATCGCCACCTGGCGGGCATAGTTGAGCGGCGACGACATGAAGAACGCATTGTTGCCGTTCATGCGGCGGTTTCCTCTCCGTGGTGTCGCACGGCGGCGCTCGCGATCGCGTCCAGCGGCGCGCGCCAGCAGGCGGCGTGGTGGCGCGGGACCAATTCGGCGAGCGGCGGCGCCTCGGCGCAGCGAGCGATGGCGAAGGGGCAGCGCGGGGCGAAGCGGCAGCCCGGCGGCGGGCTGCGCAGATCCGGCACGGTGCCCTCGATCGAGGCGAGGCGCGTGCCGGCGCCGTCGAGCCGCGGCGCGGCGCCGAGCAGGCCCACCGTGTAGGGGTGCTCCGGCGTGGCGAACAGCGTCGCGGTCGGCGCCTGCTCGGCGATGCGGCCGGCATACATGACGACGACATCCTCGGCGTGATCGGCGACCACGCCGAGATCATGGGTGATGAGGATCACCGCGGTGCCGGTTTCGCGCTTGAGCTCGTCGAGCAGGGCGAGGATCTGCACCTGGACGGTGACGTCGAGGGCGGTGGTGGGCTCGTCGGCGATGAGCAGCGCAGGACGGCAGGCGAGCGCCATGGCGATCATCACGCGCTGGCGCATGCCGCCGGAGAGCTGGTGCGGGTACTGCCGCGCGCGGCGCGCGGCATCGGGGATGCGCACGCGGTCGAGCATGCGGATCGCCTCGGCGAAGGCGGCGCGCGCATCCAGGCCGCGATGGGCGCGCAGCGCTTCGGCGACCTGTTCGCCGGCGGTGAAGGCGGGGTTGAGGCTGGTCATCGGCTCCTGGAACACCATCGCCATGGCGGCGCCGCGCAGCTTGCGGCGCTCCTCGGGCGGAAGGTTCAGGATTTCCCGGCCGGCGAGGCGGACACTGCCGGCGACGCGCGCATTGGGCGGCAGCAGGCCCATCACCGCGAGCGCCGCGACCGACTTGCCGCAGCCGCTCTCGCCGACGATCGCCAGGGTGCGGCCGGGCTGCACCGCGAAGGAGACGCGGTCGAGCACGTCGAGCGGGCGGCCTTCGACGAGGAAGCGGAGAGAGAGATCGCGGACCTCGAGGGCGGGCACGCTCATTCGCCGCTCTCCCGCGCCAGGGCGAGCTCGATCACCGCGCGGTCGAAGACGCCGGGATGGTCGCGGCCCGGGAGGAAACGGCGGAAGCCGAGATAGCGCGTGCGCGCCACCGCCAGCAGGCGGCGCAATTCCGCGATCGGGTCGGGGTGGTCATCGGCGCGGATGTCGAGATCCGGATAGGGATCGCGCGACGCCACCTGCAACGCCGCCGATTGCTTGCCACGCTTGTCGCCGCCCGCCGCCTCGCCGGCCTCGAGCGCCGCCAGCAGGCGCTCCGGCAAGGGCAGCGTCGCATGCGCCGCGAAGGCCTCCAGCGTCGCCTCGATCACCGCGGGGCCGCACACCATGTTGCCCGCCACCGACACATCCGCCGCGGCCACGTGCCCCGCCCAGCCGACGCAGTCCGCGCCGGTATGCCGCGCGCTGCGCCCATCCGCCGCCATGACATGGAGCTGTCGCGCCGCGCGCCCCGCATCGGCCGCGGTCAGCGCCGCAACCACCGCCTCCGGCGACCCGCCGGCACGCAGCCGCGCCATGCCCTCCAGCCGGTACATCGGATTCACCAGGGCCTGGGTGCAAAGAGCCCCTACCCCGCCCTCCACCACCGGACACAAGGCGCCGACCGCGAAGAACCGCGTCGCCACCGCCGCCCCGACAGCCCCGCCATCCCGCGCCAAGATCGACCAGGTCATGCCGCCATTGACGGCGCCTTCCCCGGGCGGCGCAAGCCCGCGGGGCCGGAACGAGCTGCGGGGGTTGGGCGCTTTGAGGCCTGAGTGCGGGCCAGGAGGGGCGCTGCCCCTCCTGGACCTCCCCGCCGGGGGGCAGCCGTGCCCCCCGGACCCCGCGTGAGTGTACAGGTTCGGGTCAGAGGGAGGGGCATGAGCGGCGCACCGCTTCAACGGGCGCGCGGTGCCCCTCCCTCT